>Ga0196962_10000545_pt1 | contig 14860 bp, 13 predicted proteins | sample S3v_20metaG_FD_183186 | JGI IMG/M metagenome (GOLD analysis project Ga0196962, IMG submission 183186) | Soil microbial communities from Anza Borrego desert, Southern California, United States - S3+v_20 | ecosystem: Environmental > Terrestrial > Soil > Desert | place: USA: California | collected... | reverse complement strand
CGCGCCGCCGCGGCCCTCACGCCCGACGAGGCGCAGCGCGTCGCCGCGCGCCTCTTCCTGCACACGCCCGCGGCCGCCGTGGCCGTCGGCGACCCGGCCGCGCTCCGCACCGAGTTGGCGCGACTCGGCGGCGTTGAGGTCTTCGGCGAGCAGCCGTCGAGTCAGGCGCAACAGCCCGCGCCGGCGCCCGCGCCGCGGCCGGCGCAACCCGCCATCCAGCTCAAACGCCCGTAAGCGATTCGCAAGAAAACCGCAAGTCAACCGCAACCATCCGATAGTACCAATCCGCTAATTTTGCCGCGTCCAGACACCCGCACGCAGATTGATTCGAGGGCCGAGCACGCGCGCCGCGTGCGCGAGATGTTCGCCGGCATCGCCGGCCGCTACGACCTTCTGAACCACCTTCTGTCGGGGAACATTGACAAGCGCTGGCGGCGTCTGGTGGCCCGCGAGCTGCAACCGTCTCTGGTCGAGGGCGCGCGCGTGCTCGACGTGGCCTGCGGGACGGGCGACCTCTCGCTGGCGCTGCTCGACGCCGGGCGCGCCCGGGTCGTCGGCGTCGATTTCTGCCGGCCGATGCTTGAGATCGCGCGCGACAAGTCGGCCGGAGGCGCGCGGCCCGTGCCCTTCGTCGAGGGCGACGCGCTGAGGCTGCCGTTCGCCGCCGAGTCGTTCGACGCGGTGACCATCGCCTTCGGGCTGCGGAATCTGGCGGGCGTGGCCGAGGGGCTGGCCGAGTTGAAAAGAGTTTTGAGGCCGGGCGGGCGGGCGGCGATTCTGGAGTTCTCGACCCCGGTCGTGCCCGGCTTCCGCGCGCTGTTCCGCTTCTACTTCACGCGGGTGCTGCCCCGCGTCGGCGGTCTGGTCAGCGGCTCGCGCGGCGCTTACGAGTATCTGCCCGACTCCGTCTCGAAGTTCCCAGACCAGAAGCGTCTGGCCGAGATGATGCGGGAGGCGGGGTTCGAGGCGGTCGGTTACAGGAACCTGACGGGCGGCATCGCGGCGCTGCACACGGGCGCGCGGCCGGCCCGGGGTTGACAGGCAATCCGGTTTGAGGACATCTCGGTTGCGACCCTCCGGGGACGCAGCCCAGATCGTAGCCCGATGGGTTCAAACCTGTTCGCTGGTTGTCGGGGCCGGCGTGCGGGGCGTCCGTCGGGCTACGGCTTTTTCTGATTGCGGGATGCGGATTTCGGACTGCGGGTTAAAGAGGCCGTCACCTTCTTAACCGGCGATCCGAAATCCGCATTCCGCAATCCGCTTTTCAAGTGCTATCATCCTCCACGCCTTAACCAGAAAATTCGGGTTCCCTTCTACGGACGGATGAAGCACAAGCTTCTCGACATCCTGCGCCGCCTCGTGATTCTGCTGCTCGTCGTGTGGACGGTCGTGTCGCTGGTGACGCTGCTGATCGAGCTGGTGCCGGGCGACCCGGCGCTGGCCATCCTCGGCGATCAGGCGACGCCGGAGCAGGTCGCGCAGTTCCGCCAGAAGCACGGCCTCGACCGCCCGGCCTTCTTCTTCTCCTTCGCGGGCGAGGAGGGCTTCCGCTGGCACGGGGCCGACAACCGCTACGTGGATTACTGGTCGGCGCTTTTGCGCGGCGACATGGGCCGCTCGTTCCGCACCGACCGCCCCGTCGTCAGCCTCATCCTCGGCCGCTACGGCGCGACCATCCAACTCGCGCTCGCCGCGCTGCTCGTCGCCGTCAGCATCGCCGTGCCTCTGGGCGTCGTGGCCGGGACGAACCGCGGGCGCTGGCTCGACAACGTCCTGTCGGTCGTCGCGCTCGTCGGCATCAGCCTGCCGAGCTTCGTCGTCGGGCCGTTCCTCATCTACCTCTTCGCGGTGTGGCTCGGCTGGCTCGACCCCTCGGGGCGCTTCGGCTGGTCGAGCATCATCCTGCCGGCCGTCACGCTCGGCGCGGCCCTCTCCGCCCTGCTCACGCGCCTCATCCGCTCGTCGGTCATCGAGGAGATGGGCGAGGACTACGTGCGCACGGCGCGCGCGAAGGGCCTCAGCGAGCGGAAGGTGGTCTACAAGCACGTCCTGAAGAACGGGCTGATTCCGGTGGTGACGGTGCTGGGCCTCCAGCTCGGCGTGCTGCTCGCGGGGGCGATCATCACGGAGAAGATTTTCAACTGGCCGGGCCTCGGCCTGCTCCTCGTCGACGACGGCATCGGCAAGCGCGACTACCGGCTCGTGCAGGGCTGCGTCCTCGTCATCAGCGTCACCTACATCGCCGCCAACACGCTGACGGACTTGCTCTACCGGCGGCTCGACCCGCGGATCAGAGTTTCGTGAACCGTGAGCCGGAAATCGTTCGCCCCGCCCGGCCCGCGCTTTACGGCGCCGGCGGGGTGACGCCCGACCGCGGTTCAGGATTCGCGACTCACCATTCACGGCCTTTATGAACCGACTCGCGTATTTCGGCCTCGTCTTCATCGCGCTGCTGGTCTTGGTGGCCCTGTTCGCGCCGGCCATCTCGACGCACGACGTGGGGGCGACGAACCTCTCCGCGCGCTACCTGTCGCCGTCCCCCGAGCACTGGCTGGGGACGGACGCGACGGGCCGCGACATCTTCTCGCGCGTCGTCCACGGGGCGCGCATCTCTCTGCGGGTGGGGCTGGTGGTCGTCGCCGTCTCGGCCGTCGTCGGCACGGCCATCGGCGCGCTGGCCGGCTACTACGGCGGGTGGATCGACCGCGTCGTCTCGGGCTACCTCTTCAACGTCTTCCTCGCCTTCCCCGGGCTGCTGCTGGCCATCGCGATGGTCGCCTTCCTCGGCGCGGGCCTCAACAAGCTGATCCTCGCGCTGTGCATCATCGGCTGGGTCGGGTACGCGCGCGTGATGCGGGCGCAGGTGCTGAAGGTGCGCGAGTACGACTTCGTGCAGGCGGCCCGCGCCCTCGGCGCGCGCGACTGGCGCATCCTCTTCGTCCACATCCTGCCCAACGCCGTGCAGCCGCTCATCGTGCAGGCGAGCCTCGGCATGGCCGGCGCGGTGCTCTCCGAGGCGTCGCTCTCGTTCCTCGGCTTGGGCGTGCCGCCGCCCGCGCCCTCGTGGGGCGTGATGCTCGAAGAGGCGCGCGACCTGACGACGCTGCGCGTCGCCCCGCACGCCATGATCGTCCCCGGCGTCGCCATCGCGCTCACCGTCCTCGCCTTCAACTTCCTCGGCGACGGCCTGCGCGAATACCTCGACCCAAGACAAAGGAAGCGTTAATTCATGCAAAAAGCTGAAGATTTCCTAAAGGATTATAGGCGTGTCCGTGATGATGTAATTCGACCCACCCTAGAAGCGGTTGGTCAACAGCTTAGAGAGCAAGGGCACAATTATGAAATAATTGATGGGCCTATGCCTGTTAGAAACTCACTACTCCAGCCTCGGTCAACTGAGAACATTTCTTTACGTGTTTTTGTTAAGGAAGCTGATTGGAACAGAATAGGGATGTTCGATCTTTTGAACAAAGTTCCATTCGTTTCATTTGGTGCTCTATTGTTGGAACGTCGAGTTGAAGCTTTCATCTGTCCAGAGTCTGAAGGTCGTTACGGCCAGTGGAGACCGCGTGCTATCGACACCTTCACCTTAGAGCAGGTAACGAAAGATGTGATAGAGCGCCAAGTCGCTCAATTCTTCCGGGAAATGCCTTTATAGTAGCTTTTATCAGTTCTCAAATGCCTTCTGTGAAAGAGAATGGATTAGATGCTGCTATTACGATTGACTGCGTCTCGAAGACCTACCCCGTCCCGCTTGCGCGCACGCGACAACTCTTCCGCATGAGATCGGCCGCGCCGGTCGAAGCCCTGAGGGAGGTTTCGTTCGACGTGCGCGAGGGCGAAATCTTCGGCCTCATCGGGCGCAACGGCGCGGGCAAGACGACGCTCACCAAGATCATCGCCACGCTCGTCCAGCCGACCTCGGGCGCGGTCACCGTCTGCGGCTTCGACAGCGTCCGCGACGAGGAGCGCGTGCGCGCCTCCATCGGCCTCGCCGGGGCCGAGGAGCGCAGCTTCTACTGGCGGCTCACGGTCGAGCAGAACCTGACCTTCTTCGCGCGCCTCTACGGCCTCTCGGCGCGCGGCGCGCGGCGCCGCATCGCGGAGCTGCTTGAACTGCTCGAACTGGCGTCCCTGCGCCGCCGCCGCTTCGGCGAACTCTCGACCGGCAACAAGCAGCGCATGGCCGTCGCCCGCGCGCTCCTGAACTCGCCGCCCGTCCTCCTGCTCGACGAGCCGACGCGCTCGCTCGACCCGGTCGCCGCCGCGCGCACGCGCGAGCTCATCGGCCGCCTCGCGCGCTCGACGCCGCCGGCCACCGTCCTGCTCACCTCGCACAACCTCGCCGAGGTCGAGGAGCTGTGCGAGCGCGTGGCCGTCATCAGCCGCGGGCGCATCCGCGCGCTCGACGCCCCGCGCCGCCTGCGCTCCGCGCACAGGCAGCAGGAGCACGTCCGCCTCGCGGTCGGCGGCCTCTCGGCGGAGCGCGCCGCGGCCCTTCTGCGCGGCGTCGTGGCGCGGCCCGAGGTGTCGGAGCAGCCGGGCGCGGCGCGCGTCGGCTTCACGCGCGAGGTCGGCGACGACCTCCTAGACCGCGCCCTGCGCGCGCTCGCCGCCGAAGGCCGGGTCATCTCCTGCGAGGCCGAGCGGGCCACGCTGCTCGACGTGCTGGAGACTTTCGAGCGTGAGGACGAGGCGGCGGGCGCCGGGGCGGAGGGGGAAGAGCCGAAGGGGGTCGGCGTCTGATGTCGAGGGGCCTTTTGATGTTCGTCGGGCGCGTGCGCGCCTTCGTGGTGCGCGACTTCCAGTTGGCGGTGAGCTACCGTCTGGAGTTCTTCATGCGCATCCTGAGCGTGCTCTTCGTGACGACGACGCTCTACTTCATCTCGCAGATTTTCGCCTCCGGCTTCGCCACGCCCTACGAGCAGTGGCGCGACCCCTTCCTCGCGTGGATCACGGCCGTGCCCTTCCTCAACTACTTCCTCGTCGGGTTTTCGAGCCTCGCCACGGCCATCCGCTCCGAGCAGGCGCAGGGCACGCTCGAAGGCGTTCTGATGACGCCGATCAACATCCCGACGCTCATCGTCTCAAGCTCGGCGTGGGACTTCGTGCAGGCCACCTTCCACTCTTTCCTCTACCTCTTCTTCGGCTCCGTGCTCTTCGGCGTCCACTACCGCGGCAGCTTCCTGCTCGCCGTCCTCTTCCTCGTGCTGACGACGCTGGTGCTGGCCTCGGTCGGCATCCTCTCGGCGAGCTTCGCGATGGTCTTCAAGCGCGGCGACCCGTTCGGCATCATCATCGGGACGGGGTCGGCGCTCTTCTCCGGCGTCTTCTTCCCCACGCAACTGCTCTCGCAGGTCGGCGGCAGCGCCTTCGGCACGATCTCGCGCTTCATCCCGACGACGCACGGCATCGAAGGCATCCGCCGCGTCCTCATACAGGGGCAGGGCCTCTCGGAGGTGCGCGAGCCCGTCCTCTCGCTGCTCGCCTTCCTCGCCGTCCTCCTCCCCTTCTCCCTCTGGGTCTTCACCCGCGCCGTCCGCCGCGCCAAGCGCGAGGGCAGCCTCATCCAATACTGAAGAGGGCGGCAGACGGCGGCCGGCAGCGCCCGGCGGCGGGCCGTCGGCGCTTGCGCGCCCGCGGCCGTTTCTGCGAAAGTTTTTCGACCGACTGCCGTCTTCATTCTTTATGCTCGTCTTCTACACGCCTTACTACTACGCGGACATCGGCGAGGGGCACGTCTTCCCGATCCGCAAGTTCGAGCTGGTGCGCGACCGCCTGTTGGGCGAGGGGACGCTCGCGCCGCGCGAGGTCGTCGAGCCGCGGCCGGCCGCGGTCGAGGACGTTCTGCTCGTCCACACCGAGGACTACGTGACGCGGCTGCGCGCCGGGGCTTTGACGCCGCGCGAGCTGAGGAGGCTGGGGCTGCCGTGGTCGAAGTCGCTGGTGCGCCGCTCGTTCCTCGCCACGGGCGGGACGATCGCGGCGGCGCGCGCGGCGCTCCAACACGGCATCGCGTCGAACCTCGCGGGCGGCACGCACCACGCCTTCCCCGACCACGGCGAGGGCTTCTGCGTGCTCAACGACGTGGCCGTCGCCGTCCGCGTCCTCGCCCGCGACGGGCCGGCGCGGCGCGTCTCGATCATCGACCTCGACGTGCATCAGGGCAACGCCACGGCCGCCATCTTCGAGGGCGACCCCGCGGTCTTCACCTTCTCGATGCACGGCGCGAAGAACTACCCGCTCTTTAAGACGCGCTCGTCGCTCGACGTGGAGCTGGCCGACGCCACGGGCGACGACGAGTACCTCGAAGCCCTCGCCCGCCACCTGCCGCGCGCCTTCGAGCACCGGCCCGACCTCGCCTTCTACCTCGGCGGCGCAGACCCCTTCGCGGGCGACAAGCTCGGCCGCCTCTCGCTCACGATGGGGGGCTTGCGCGCCCGCGACGAGTTGGTGCTGCGCGCCTGCCGCGACCGCGGCGTGCCCGTCGCCACCGTCATGTCCGGCGGGTACGCCTCCGACATCGGCGACACCGTCGAGATTCACTGCAACACCATCCGCGCCGCCAAGCGCCTCTTCGGCGCGGTTCCGGGCTCGGAGCCTCAGGCCCGAAGTTAAAAACAAGACTTCGTCTTAACTTGAAACTTAAAACCCGAACCCTGAAACTTATCGGCATGTGGAGATTCATCAGGAAGACGGCGCTCGTCCTCTTCGCGCTCTTCGTCGGCTGGCTCGTCTACGAGGTGGTGACGTTCCCGCGCGTCTCCGCGCTCAGGACGAAGAACCCGGAGACGACGAGCATGATCGAGGCGCGGCTGCGGGAGGCCCGCGAGGGGGGGCGCGAGCCGCGGCGCGTCCAGCAGTGGGTGCCGCTCGAACGCATCTCGCCGCACCTGCAACGCGCCGTGCTCGCCGGCGAGGACTCGAACTTCGCGACCCACGACGGCTTCGACTATCAGGCCATCCAGAAGGCTTGGGACGAGGCGCGGCGCGAGGCCGAGAGGGAGGCGCGCGCGGAGGGCGAGAACCCGGAGGAGAGTTGGATCCCGCCGATGCCCAGCTTCAAGCGCGGGGCCTCGACCGTCACCCAGCAGCTCGCCAAGAACCTCTATCTTTCCGAGGAGCGCTCCTTCGTCCGCAAAATCCGCGAGGCGTTCCTCACCTACTTCCTCGAACGCACCCTCCCCAAACGGCGCATCCTCGAAATCTACCTCAACGTCATCGAGTGGGGCGACGGCGTCTACGGGGCCGAGGCCGCCGCCCGCACCTACTTCAACAAGCCGGCCGCCGACCTCAGCCCGCGCGAGGCCGCCTTCCTCGCCGCGATGATCCCCAACCCGCGCAGCGTCTTCAACCCGCAGCCCACGGCCCAGAACCCCAAGCCCAACCTCCGCCGCGTCCAGCGCCGCCAGCGCGTCATCCTCCGCGGCATGAACAGCGTGAGGCTGCCGCCGGGGACGGGGTGAAGCGGAAGTCAGAAGTCAGAATGCGGAATGCGGAATGAAAGCAAGTTGTCTTTCATTCCGCATTCCGCATTCTGACTTCTGCACTTTAACTTCCGCGCTCTGCCTCAAAACAAATGGGGCCGCCCTCATCAGGCGGCCCCGTCAAGGCCCGTTTCATGGAAGAGTGTGTGGGCTACCGGACAGCAAAGTCTAGAGGGCGAACTCGCGCGCGAGCTTGAGTTCGGCCTTGCGCAGCTCGAAGCGGGCGCGGCCGAGGTTGCCGTCGGGCTTGAGCGTCAGGACGGCGAAATACTCGGGCGTGAACATGCGCGCGAGGATGTGGACGCTCTCGAAGTTGACGACCATCTCGCGCAGCCCGCCGAGGCCGGTGTTGCCGCCGGCCCGCAGCGCCGCGCGCACCAGCGAGGTGACCTCGGCCGCCGCCACGTCCATGTTGGCGTCGCTGCCTTCGGGGAGGAAGACGCGCTCGACGGCGATGCCGTCCATCCCCATGATGAGCGCGCCGGTCGCGCCCTCCGTGCGCTCGACGATCTCGTTGAGAGCTTCCTTGAACATCCTTTCAGTCCTCCTTCACGGCCGCGCCCCGACGCTCGGGGGGGCGGGGGCGGCCGGGTTCGGCGTGGGCTGGGGCGTGACGACGGGCAGGCCCTGCGGGGCGTAGACGGGGACGGTCGCCCCCGGCGTGTTGGGCTGGGTCACGGCCGGCGGCGTCGGCGTGTTGGTCTCGGGGTTGCCGAGCGGGACGGGCTGCGGCAGTTGCACCGAGCGCGTGCCGCTCGTCGGCGCGTTCTCGATGCGGTTGCCTTGGAAGTCGGGGCGGTAGACGCGCGGCGTGATGAAGAAGAGGATTTCGTCGGTGCTGCGCGAGACGGCGCGGCGCTTGAAGAGGTTGCCGAGGACGGGGATCGTCCCGAGGCCCGGCGTCCGGTTCTGCGTCTCGCTCTCGCGGTCGTTGAGGACGCCGCCGACCACGGTCGTCCCGCCGTCGGGCACGAGCACCTCGGTCTGCATCCGCTGCGTGTCGATGCCCGGCGTGCCGAGCGAGTTGGTGAGCGCGAGGTTGACCGAGTTGTTCTCCATCACGACGCGCAGGACGACCGTGCCGGCGTCGGTGATCTGCGGCGTGACCGAGAGGCGCAGCGGCACGGCGACGAAGGTCGTCGTGAAGACCGACGCGCCGCCCGTGCCGGTCTGCGGCGTGACGACCGGGATCTGCGAGCCGGCCTCGATCTGCGCGGGGCGGTTGTTGAGGGCCGAGACGCGCGGCGTGGCGACGATCTTGGCCTGACCCTTCGCCTCGGCGGCCGAGATGAGCGCGCTGATCTGCGCCGTGCCGAAGATGCCGGTCGTCAGGCCGATGACGGTGTTGGCGGCCACGGCCCGCAGCGCCCCGGTCGGCTGGGTGGTGTTGGCGAGGCCGCCGGGGACGCCGAACGGGCTGGTGCCGGACGTGCCGGTGGTGCTCGTCGGCAGGGTCGAGAAGGTGCCGAGGCCGCCGCGGCTCAGGTTCTCGGCGGCGGCGGCGAGCTGCACGCCGAGGTCGCGCGAGAAGGTGCGGGTGGCGATGACGATGCGCGTCTCGATCTCGACCTGCGGCTCGGGCTGGTCGAGGAGCTGGACGAGGCGGCGGACGGCGTCCACGTTCTCGCGCACGTCGGTGACGATGAGCGTGTTGCTGCGGCCGTCGACCTCGACGGAGCCGCGGCGCGACAGGCGCTTCGAGATGATCGGCAGGATGCCGGTGTCGGCCCCGGTGCCGGAGGCGTCGCCGCCCGCCCCGCCCGAGTAGCTGGTGTTGGTCGAGCCGCCCGAGAAGCCGCCGGCCGAGCCGTGCGCGCCGGCCAGCGTGCCGAGCGCCCGCGCGTAGTTGAGGCGGATGAACTCGGTGACGAGCGGGGCGTTTTCGAGCTGCGCGGCGCGCAGCGCCGAGCGCGCGCTCTCCTCCTCGGCCCGAATCCTCGCCTCGTCCTTGAGAATCTCAAGCGTCGCGATGCGCAGGATGTTGCCGTTGGTCTCGATGCCGAGGCGGTTGGCCTTGAGCAGCGAGTCGAGGGCGAAGTTCCACGGCACGTCCGTCACGTTGATGGTGACGGGAACCTGCTTGACCGAGGCGTCGACGACGAAATTCACGCCGTACTGCTCGGTGATGTAGTTGAGGATGTCGCGGATGTCGGCGTTGACGACGTTGAGGCTGATCGGCTCGCCGACGAAGCCGGGCGAGCCGTACTGCTGGCCCTGCGTCGGCGGCGGGGCCACGGAGAGCTGGCCGTCGGGCGACTGCGGGCCGGGCGTCGGCGTCGGGCGCGCCTGCGCGGCGTCGGGGCCGGCCGGCGTCAGCTCGAAGACGAGGTCGTTGCCGGCGAGGTGCGAGCGCTCGCGCGCCGGGGCGCGCAGCGCGATCTGGAGGCTGGCCTGCGGCTCGTTGTTGCGGACGGCGCGGGCCACCGAGACGCCGGCGACGAGCGGCGAGCTGATGTCGTAGGCCGGCGCGAGCTGCGAGGCGTCGACGCCGGGCAGCTCGACGACGAGCGCGAGCGCGCCGGCGCGGCGCACGCTGTAGGGCATCGGGGCCGTGCCCGCGATGGTGATGAGCGTGGCCTCGCCGGAGGTGATGGCGCGCACCGACCGGGCCACGGGGGGCTGCGGCCGGGTCGCGCCTTTCGCAAACGCCGCCGGGGCGAGCGTGCCGAGCGCGCACGACAGCAGGAGGACGAGCGCGCCCCTGCCGACGAACGCCGGGATCAGTTTGGTGTGAGCCATAATCTCTTCCTTCAGGGCATCACCGGGCGAGCCGGCCCGCCACGCGCCGCTCGTCCGAGGGCCGCGGGCCTTTTCGGAAAAAAGCCACGGCCTCTTCAAGCGCGCGCCGCACAACGCGGGAGCCGCCGGTCATGTTTTCAAAGTGCCGCGCTTGGGGGGCGGCGGGTGTTGCCTTGCCTCGGGTGGACGGTGAGCAGGGGGCCGGGAGGCGAGGTGGGGCGGGTCACGGGCGCGGCCCTGACGGCGCCGCGCCCGGGCGGAGTCGTTACTTGCAACCTACCTTCCCGTCAGACAGGCGGCCGAAGCCGCGCGACCCGCACTCCTTGAGGAGTTCGTGGTAGCGCTCGGTCGGCAGAACCAGAAGTTCATCGACGCCGCGGCGGCCCAAAGTGTACTCCATGCCGGGCGGGGGCGGCGGGGGGGTGGCGCCGCTGACGTGCCCCCCCGTGGGGGTCTGGGAGGCGGGCGACGCGGCGCCGGAGCCCTGCCCGGCGGCCGGGGCCGCCTCGCCCCTCGCCACCGTCAGCGCGTCTCCCGCGTTCGGCTGCCGGAGCGGCTTGGCCTCGACGGCGACCTCGACGCGGCCGTCCGTCCAGCGCGTCTGCTTGCGGAAGACGAGGCGCGCCTCCTCGATGGCGACGAGCATCCCGTCGTAGAAAGGCTCGCCGGGGTAGACGACGTAGGAGAGCTTAATCGGCGTGGCCTCGACCATCGCCGCGTAGCCGCGCGGCGTGCGGAAGATGCCGGTCACCTGAAGCTCGCTGAGCAGGATCGCCGTGGTCGGCTTCGGCGCGGGCCGCTGCGCGTTCATGGCCGCGACCTTCTGCGCCTTGTACTGCGCGATGCGCGACTCGACCGCCGGCGGCGTGACGGGCGCGGCCTTCTTGACCTCGGCCTTGCGGCGGACGGGCGGCTTGTAGCGGGCGAACGGGTCGCGCGCCGTGCCGCGGTAGCTGGTGCTGGCCTCCTGCGCGGCCGCGCCCGAGAAGGCGCACAGCGCGAGCAGGGCCGCCCCGGCGAAGGGCAGCGCGCGGGCCTTGTTGCGTTTGCTGTCTCTCATGGTCTCTTCCTGCCTCCGGGCTGCGTTCGTGAAAGCGACGCGCCTCTTACTCGGCTTCCTTCTTGTCCTTCTCGCCCTCTGCGTCCTTCTTCGGCGACTTCTCCTTCTTGCCCTTCGCGTCGGGCTTCGGTACGGCCTGCAAACGCTCGGGCGGGGCGTAGTAGGCCGTCAGGAGGAACTGCGCCTCGACGGTGCGGCCCCCGCCCTCCTTGTCGTCGTCCTTGAGGCGCGTGATCTTGAAGTCGGTGATCGAGACGATGCGCTGGTAGGAGGCCATCTGCGCGAAGAACTGGCCGAGGTTGTTGTAGGAGCCGCTGACCATGACCTCGACGGGCTTGCCCGTGTAGAAGTCCTGCTGCACCTCGTCCTTCGGCGTGAAGCGGACGACCGAGAGGCGGCCGCGCGCGCGCTCCTGCACGTTTTGCAGCACCATCGTCAGCTCGCGGCGCTCGGGCAGCAGCGCCTTGAGGTCTTCGTAGTCGGCCTGCGCGCGCGAGTAGTTGGCTTGGAACTCGCTGAGGCGCTGGGCGGCGATCTGCGCGCCGGCGTTGGCCCGCTTCAGTGTCGCCACCTCCTCCTCGACCTCGGCCGTCGCCGCGCGCGTGCCGCTCGTGACGAAGTACCAGAAGCCGACGAAGAGGAGGAGCGCGACGACGCCGAACAGGGCGGCCTGCACGTACCACGGTTTCTCTTGCAGAACTTCGAGCTTGCTCATCGTTAGTTTCCCTTCCGGGTCGGACGCGGGCGTCGGCGCGAGAGGCTACCGGCTCGCGACCTCCTTCTTGGCGGGTTCGTCCTTGCCCGGCTGGGCCTGCGCGGCGGGGGGCTGCGACGGGCCGTACTTGCACTTGATCTTGAAGCGCACGGTCTCGGGCTTGTAGTCGGGGTCGGGCTCGCCCTTGCCGTCGGCGTAGTCTTCCCGCTTGATCTCGACCTGCTTGCGCTCGGTCTCGATGCCGACGTTCTGGAAGAGGTCGGAGGAGAATTCGAGGCTGCGCGCGAACTGCGTGACGGCCGCCTCGTTGGGCGAGTGGCCCTCGATGGTCAGCTCGCCGCCCTTCTGCTCGACCGACTCCAGACGGAACTCGGGCGCGGCCGGCAGCCGCTCGTTGACGGCCGAGAGCAGGGCGACCGGCCCCTGCTGCGCCGAGCGCAGCACCTTGATGGCCTCGATGCGCGTCTGGATGTCCTTGATCTTCTTCTCCAGCTCGGCCTGCTCCTTGTTGATGGCCGCCATCTTGGCCGCGATCTCCTTCTGCTTCTCCAGCTCGGACTGCGCGCGCGCGGCGGCCGTGTGCGCGCTGACGAAGTCGAAGACCATGGCGAGGCCGAGCAGCCCGAAGACCGCGACGCCGAGCAGGATGGCGCGCGCGCGCGGGTCGGCCACCTTCGCCTCGACGGCGGCGGTGGCGCGCGCGCGGTCCGTCACGGAGTCGAGTAAATTAACCTTGATCATCTAAGCCTCCACCCCTCTGAGGGCCAGCCCGACGGCGACGGCCATCTCGGGCACCACCTCGCGCATGTAGTCCGGGTCGAAGCGGCGGGCGTCGACCTTGATGCGGCGGAACGGGTCGAGCGGCTCGACCGGCATCTCGAAGCGGCCCGCGAGGAACTCGGGCAGGCCCCTGAGCTTCGAGCCGCCGCCCGAGACGAAAATCTTCTGCACCGCGCCCTCGCCGTCGTCGGCCGTGGCGCGGTAGAAGTCGAAGGTCTTCGAGATTTCCAGCGCCAGCATGTCGGAGACCGTCTCCAGCACGCCGTCGATGTCGACGGCCTCGACGTGCGACGGGGCCGCGCCGCCGCGCTTGACGGCCTCGGCCTGCTCGTAGGTCAGCCCCAGCTCCTTCTGGAGGAGGGCCGTGTACTGGTTGCCGCCCACCGAGACGTCGCGCGTGAAGACGCTGCGGACGCCCTTCACGATGTTGATGTTCATCGTCGAGGCCCCGACGTTTAAGAGCGCGACGACCAGCGAGTCGTGCGGCTCGTAGTTGACCTCGTAGCAGTTCTGGAGGGCGAAGGCGTCCACGTCGATGACGGCGGGCTGCTTGCCGGCGAGCTGGATGGCCTGCCGGAGGTTGGCGATGAAGTCGCGCTTGCAGGCGGCCATCAGGACGTGGAGCGAGTCGGCGCCGGAGCCGACCACCTGATAGTCGAGGCTCACGTCGGAAATCTCGAACGGGATGTGCTCCTCGGCGTGCCAGTCGATGGACTCTTCCAGCTCCTCGCGCGTCATCTGCGGGACGATGATGTTCTTGACGATGACGCCGCTGCCGGAGACGCCGGCCACCACGCGGTCGTTCTTGAACGGGTGGCTGCGGAAGATGCCGGCGATGACGTTCGAGACGTCGTTGAGCTCCATGATCTGGCCGTCGACGACCGTGTCGGGCTGGAGCCCCTCGAAGCCGAGGTTGACGAGCGAGAGCGCGCCCGTCTTGCCCTGAAGCTCGACGGCCTTGACGGAGCTGGAGCCGATGTCGAGGCCGACCAGCCCCTTCTTGCCGGTGTTTCTTTTGAACATACCTTAACTGTTCCTTGCCGTGTGGCTGAGTCTCCTGCGGTGGAGCTGGCGGAGGCGGGCGCGGACGCGCCGCACTCTTTCGCGCGTGCCGAGCCCGTGGGCGGCGTGCGCCGGGGCGGCTGGTTTAATCTCCGGCCGGGTGGCTTTCGTCAGCGGGCGGGGCATCGGGGAGTTCTCTCGCGCACGCGCAAGGCGGGGGTGTCTGGCGGCGGGCGCGTGCGCCGTGGGCGTGGCGGTCTGAGAAGAGGAAGGTTTCGCGTCCGGGGGCGTGAGCGTCGGTGTCGCTCGGGCGTGGCTCAAAACATCTCCCCTTCGGTAACCCGGCTAAGTCGCCCGGGGCCCGAAGGCTCCGGCCGACTCCCGTGGCTTTGCGGCCTACGCTCGCGCGTAGTGTGCCTTTGTCGGTTGAGTTTCAAAGGGCGGCGAGACCGGTGTGACGCGGGACGCGCGTCTCGGCAGGCCCCTCGGCGGCGCGGTTCGTGGGAGACCCGGACAGTCGGTGAACGGGCGAACCACCCCGGCCACTTGCAACTATAGAACAGCGCTCGCGAATCTGTCAATCACAATTTTGCATCGTTTAACTTAAATTATTTATAGATTTACGGGGGGTTTCAGGATTGCCCGGCGGCGCTTTCCAGAAATCCGCGAAAGAGCCGGCCGGTCGCCAAGTCCCTGTTCCCCGCGCCTGCCGGGCGTCGCCGGACGCCCCCGGCCCGGCCCGTACGAGATGGGGCCGCGCGTCTTGCCCCGCGTCGGAGGCGGCGGTTAGGATGAAGGCTTATGACATTGACGCGCAAAGCGCTGCTCGTCGCGCCCCTTTTGGCTTTGGCCGCCGCGGTGTGGGTCTGGTGGAGCCGCCCCGAAAGGGTGGACATGGCGGCCTACGTCCCGGCCGACTCGGTCGTCTACCTCGAAGCCAACAGCCTGACGGAGATCGTCGGGGGGCTGGCCTCGACCGAGGCTTGGCGCGAGTTCGCCCCGGCCGCGGGCGTCGAGAAGGGTTGGGGCGAGGCCGGGTGGCTGGGGCGTCTGGCGGCGTTGACGGGCGTCGGCTCG
>Ga0196962_10000544_pt1 | contig 14861 bp, 10 predicted proteins | sample S3v_20metaG_FD_183186 | JGI IMG/M metagenome (GOLD analysis project Ga0196962, IMG submission 183186) | Soil microbial communities from Anza Borrego desert, Southern California, United States - S3+v_20 | ecosystem: Environmental > Terrestrial > Soil > Desert | place: USA: California | collected... | reverse complement strand
TGACCGTACACGCCAGTTACGTGCTCGACGCGACGGAGCTCGGAGATCTGCTAGAGCTGGCGGGCGTAGAGCACGCGGTCGGTGCCGAGAGCCGGGACGAGACCGGAGAGCCCCACGCGCTGCCGAAAGACCCGAACCCTTTGGACCAGCAGGCTGTGAGCTGGTGCTTTCCTCTCGACTACATGCCCGGCGAGGACCACACGATAGACAGGCCCGAAGATTACGACTACTGGCGCAGCTACCGGCCGAACTTCTGGCCAGGCCCGCTCCTCTCCTGGACGGACGTCTACCCCGATACACTACAGACCCGCCAACGTGCGATCTTCCACGAAGAGCCCTTCTTCGCCGGACGGGACGGCTCCGACCTCTGGCACTACCGGCGCATACTCGCCCGCGAGAACTTCTCCGAGGGCCTGCTCGATAGCGACATCACCCTGGTCAACTGGCCGCAGATAGACTACTGGCTAGACCCTCTCGTAGGCGTCGGAGAAGCGGAGCGACGCGAACACATGCAAAGCGCGCGGCAACTCAGCCTCTCGATGCTTTACTGGATGCAGACCGAGGCGCCAAAGCTCGACGGCGGCGTAGGGTACAGGGGCCTGCGTCTTCGTCCCGACGTCGTTGGTACCAGCGACGGCCTCGCCAAGCATATTTACGTTCGCGAGAGCCGTCGCATCAGGGCCGAGTTCACGGTTCTGGAGCAGCACGTTGGCGTCGAAGCGCGAGGCGGATCTAGGGGAGCACAGTCTTTCCACGACAGCGTGGGTATCGGCGCCTACCGCATCGACCTGCATCCCAGCGCCGCGGGACGCAGCTACGTGGACGTGAGCAGCTGGCCGTTCCAGATCCCGCTCGGAGCCCTGATCCCGGTTCGCGTCAAGAACCTGCTTCCGGCCTGCAAGAACCCGGGAACCACCCACATCACCAACGGTTGCTACAGGCTGCATCCCGTCGAGTGGAACATCGGTGAGGCATCAGGAGCGCTCGCCGCCTACTGCCTGGATAAAGATCTCGTCCCGAGGCAGGTGCGCGAAGATGTGGAAAACCTGGAGGACTTCCAGCGCTTGCTTACCGACGTCCTGGGGTTCGAGTTGGCCTGGCCAGAACCGCAACGTTACGAGTCCCTTTGAAGAAGACGTTGCTTCCTCGCGGATCACCGCCCGCGATCCCCCGAATGAATTGCCCGTGCCTCTAGCAGAAAGGTAACAGTACCTTGATCCCGATCCCACGACCCGAGTACCCGCGTCCGCAGTTCCGCCGCAAGGACTGGACGAATCTGAACGGCGAGTGGAGCTTCGCCTTCGACGACTCTGAAACCGGGCTCACCAACGGCTGGCAAAGTGCCACCCCCGGGGACTTGCGCTCCGGTAACTCGCCGTTCGACCGCAAGATCACTGTCCCCTACTGCTTCCAATCGAAACTCTCCGGCATCGGCGAAACGGACTTCCACGACATCGTCTGGTACGCCCGCGCCTTCGAGTACGCGCCGGCGGCCGACGAGCGGCTGCTGCTCCATTTCGGTGCCGTAGACTACCGCGCGACAGTCTGGGTGAACGGCACGCAGGTAGCCTCCCACGAGGGAGGGCACACGCCGTTCTCCGCCGACGTGACGTACGCTCTCGCGGGCGAAGCCGCAGACAACATCGTCGTGGTGCGGGCCGAGGATCCCAGTCAGGACGTGACCATCCCGCGGGGCAAGCAGTACTGGAAAGAGAAGTCCGAGGGGATCTTCTACACCCGTACGACCGGGATCTGGCAGACGGTCTGGCTCGAGCCTGTGAACCGCCGCCGCATCGCTACCCTCCGAATGACTCCTGACGTGGACTCAGCCAGCGTCGAGTTGGAGGTCTCTCTCAGAGGCATCGAACCGGGTATGAGTCTCCGCGTGACGGTGGAACTCGACGGAGAGCGGGTGCTCGAAGACACCCTCAGCGTGCCTTCCTCCCTCGTCGAACGCAGCCTGCCCCTCCTCCGTCGCGGCGAAGCACCGGACACGCCACACGTGGCCGACTGGCCCGGTCCTGCCCTCTGGAGTCCCGAGCATCCCAACCTCTACGACCTGCGTCTCGAGCTGCTCGATCCTGACGGCGGGGTACTGGACCGCGTGGAGAGCTACTTCGGGATGCGCAAGCTCGAGGTCAAAGATGGCAAGGTCTTCCTCAACGACCGTCCCCTCTACCAGCGGCTCGTCCTCGACCAGGGCTACTTCCCCGAAGGCGTCCTGACCGCCCCGACGGATGAAGATCTGCGCAAAGACATAGAGCTGGCCAGAGAGATGGGCTTCAACGGCGCCCGCAAGCACCAGAAGATCGAAGACCCGCGCTGGCTGTTCTGGGCCGACACCCTGGGCTTCCTCGTCTGGGGCGAGATGGCGAACGCCTACCAGTACAGCCCGGGCTACGTGCATCGGATCACGGCAGAGTGGCAGGAGGCGGTCATGCGCGACTACAACCACCCCTGCATCGTCGCCTGGGTGCCCATGAACGAGAGCTGGGGCGTCCCTAACCTCGCTTCGGACCGCTCGCAGACCGAGCACCTCCTCGCCCTCTACCACCTGACGCGCTCCCTCGACCCGACCAGGCCAGTAGTCTCCAACGACGGCTGGGAACATGCCATCACCGATCTCTGCAATATCCACGACTATCGCGACGCCGAAGCCCTGGCCAGGAGCTATACGACCTCAGAATCGGCCGCCGCCGCAGAGCCGGCGATCCGCCCAGTCTATGTCCCTGGATACGCCTACAGGGGCGAACCCATCCTCATCACCGAGTTCGGCGGCATCGCCTTCTCCGGCGATGAGGAGGGCTGGGGTTACAGTACTGTGTCCGACGCGGACGAATTCCTCGAACGCTACGAATCGCTCATCGACGCCCTCCTGCGGAGCGAGCCCGTGCAGGGCTTCTGCTACACGCAGCTCACGGATGTGGAGCAGGAGACAAACGGCCTCCTCACCTACGACCGCAGGCCTAAGGCGTCCCTCGCCCGCATAAACGAGATAACAGCTTGTATGAGGCCGCAAACATAAGGGTTCGTGAGCGGCAAGGTTGAGAGAATCCGGTATGTATCCTGTCAAGTGTGTAAGGATGGTCGTGTGGTCCCAAACCTTACTGCTCCTTGACCGGAGTAGACAATAGTACCTCACCGAGCGGAGCTTGCGTGTCGCATATTGCAGCAAGGGTCTCGAAGCTGTAAGGTGAGCATCAGGACGGGGAAGCTCTCCTAAGAGCGGTATGTATGTAAAAAGAGCGATCGACGACCGGTGGTTAACGAATCGAGCGAAGGGTCGCGAAAGGGGAAAGGGCATGTCCGGGCGAAACGAGACGTCGAGGCGACGGCTGGCGCAACCCATAAGCCGCCGTCGCTTCCTGTACGGTGCGGCGACGGCGCTAGGTGGGTTAGCTGTGACGGGCTGCGGCGCCGTCTCCATCGGCGGTACGGGGCGCAGCGTGGATTTCTGGAACCTGTTCGGCGGCGGGGATGGCGCGCGGCTGGGCGCGATGGAGAGCACCTTCCGAAAGGATAATCCCGACATACAGCTCGAGTCCACCACGCTCGCCTGGGGTGCCCCTTACTACACCAAGCTCTCGATGTCCGCGGTGGGGGGCCGTCCCCCCGAGGTAGCCATCTTGCACCAGACGCACCTGGCCTCGTACGCCCCGGCGGGTCTGCTCGAGCCTCTCGACCCGCAGCTGCTCTCGGAGTTCGACATCGGACCCGACAATTTCTTGCCCACCATCCTGGAGAGCTCCAAGTACGAAGGCGAGATCTACACCATCCCCCTGGATACGCATCCGTTCATACAGTACTACAACACCGACATCTGCAAGAAGGCCGGGCTCCTCGGGCCGGATGACGAGCTCAAGCCACTCGAGGGCCCGGACGCGGTCATCGAGGCGCTCAAGAAGGCCAAGGAGGTTACGGGGGCTCTGGGGCTCTCATTCTACGCGGCTGATTCGGCGGGGCCGTGGCGCCTCTTCTACACCCTCTACGGGCAGCTCGAAGGTAGCCCGATTATATCTCCGGACACGCGGGAAGTGACGGTGGACGAGGAGAAATCCCTGCAGGCGCTGGAGTTCATGGTCGCGCTCTCGCAGGACGCCGAGGTCGTCCCCGTCGACCTGGACTACGGCGGCTCGGTGGCGGAGTTCCTGAGCGGCAATGCGGGGTTCCACTGGAACGGAGACTGGGAGGTCACCACGTACCAGGATGCGGACCTGCCCTTCAGTATGGTCCCGTTTCCGAACGTCTTCGGCGAGAATCACATCTCTCAGGCAGACCGGCACACCTTCGTCATCCCCAAGCAGCCCACAAAGGACCCCCGCGCCATGGAGCCAGCGTTCCAGTTCATCAGCTCCATGCTGAAGAACAGCTTGGTCTGGGCCAAGGGCGGGCACATCCCGGCCTACCTGCCTGTTGCAGAGAGCGAGGAGTACAGAAAACTGAGTCCGCAATCCAACTACGTGGGGGTGGCCGACAACGTCGTGTTGGATCCCGAAGCCTGGTTCAGCGGGTCAGGTTCTACGATGGAGCAGCGAGCATCGGCTACCTTCCAGACGGCGATGGCCGGCAGACTCACGCCGAAGCAAGCCTTCGCCGAGCTCCGAACAATGCTTCAGGAGTTCGTCGACACGCCCAAACCGGTGTAAGGGCGACAAATGTTCATTGTAGAGAGGAGCAAGACATGGCGGCGGTAGGGTCCAGGGAGGTCAAGCACAGTACCAAACCGGCGGCGCAGCGGCGGATAGATCTGAACGGGTACCTCTTCGTGCTGCCGTTCCTGGTATTCTACGCCCTCTTCCTGATATGGCCCGTAATCCTGGGTATGAGGATGAGCTTCTTCAACTGGAGCCTCGTGGGCACCGGTGCCAGGGAATTCCTCGGGCTCACCAACTTCCGGGAGCTCTTCGCCGATCCGGACTTCTGGAGCTCGCTGTGGCACTCGATTCTATTCACGCTGCTCGTCGTCCCTACCATAGTGGTCTTCGCCCTCGGGCTGGCGCTGCTCGCCAACCGGGCGATCCCCGCGCGGTGGTTTTTCAGGATCTCCTTCTTCGCGCCGTACCTCCTGCCCTCCTCCGTGATAGCCCTGATCTGGATCTGGATGTACCAGCCGGGGTTCGGCCTGATCAACAGCTACCTCACCCGCATCGGCCTGCCGGAGGTCTCATGGCTCACCGACCCGCAGGTCGCCATGATCTCGGTGGTTATCGCCACCGTGTGGTGGCAGTTGGGTTTCAGTTTCGTGCTCTACCTGGCCGGGCTGCAGGAGATCCCGAAAGAACTCTACGACGCTGCCGCCGTGGACGGAGCCAGTCCCCTGATCCGGACACGGTACATCACGATACCGCTCCTGAGGCGCACGACCATCTTGGTCGTCGCCTTGGCGCTTCTCGCGAACCTCAACGTCTTCGACCAGATCTACATCATGAGCACCTCGGGGGGCCTCGACTACGCGTCCACGCGCTCGCTCATCGTGTACGTCTACGAGCAGGGCTTCACCCTGTACCGGGTGGGCTACGCCGCGGCCATGACGTATGTGTTCTTCGTGCTCGTGCTGGCGGTGAGCATCGGGAGTTTCGTGCTGAACAACCGTAGGAGGGACGTCTGATGGTCGTTGAAGCCAAAGCCCCGGAGACGACAAGAGAAGCCGGCATGCAGCGCCGGGACAGGTTCCAGAGCTGGCTGGCTTTCGGGGTGCTGATAGTGGCGGCGATCCTCTGGCTCATACCGCTTCTGTGGGCCGTGAATACGGCGCTCAAGCCCGAGCCCGAGACCACGACCGTCCCGATCACCTGGATTCCGGAGGGAGGTTTCACCCTCGAGTCCTTCTGGCAGGTTCTGACCGCCGGGGGTCTGGTGCGTTGGTACTTTAACAGCGCGTTGACCTCCTCGATCATCACCGCCGCCGTTCTGCTACTCGGCAGCCTCGCGGCCTTCGGGCTCTCGCGCGTTCCCTTCCGGGGACGGACCGTCGTGTTCTGGGTGATAATCGCCGGGTTGATCGTTCCCCCGCAGATACTCATCGTACCCCTGTTCATGGAGATGGATGCCCTGGGGTTCGTAGATACCTACCAGGGTATCATCCTGCCTCAGATCGCCTCGCCTCTGGCTGTGTTCATCTTCAAACAGTTCTTCGACGGCATCCCGGCCGAGCTTGAGGAGGCCGCGGTCGTGGACGGAGCGAGCCGCTTGAGGGTCTACTGGCAAGTCTGGATGCCGCTCGCAAGACCAGCGATCGCCGCGGTCGGGATCTTCACCTTCGTTCTCTCGTGGAACAACTTCCTCTGGCCGTTTGTCGTAGTGACCAACACGGACATGATGACCATCCCCGTGGGCCTGGCGACGGTGCAGAGCTCCTACGGCCTCCGTTACGCCGACATAATGGCCTCTGCCGTGCTCGGCGGGCTGCCGCTGGTGATCGTCTTCCTCTTCTTCCAGCGCCAGATCGTCCAGGGCATCGCCAGCACGGGCCTGAAAGGCTAGGCTCCGTAGCATGCACAGCGCCAGGATCAAGGTGGACCCCGATTTCCGGATCGGCGAGGTGGATCCGCGCCTCTATGGCTCCTTTATCGAGCACCTCGGACGCGCCGTCTACGGCGGCATCTATGAGCCCGAACACCCCACCGCCGACGACATGGGGTTCCGGGGTGACGTCCTCGAACTCGTCCGGGAGCTAAGGGTCCCCATCGTTCGCTACCCCGGGGGCAACTTCGTCTCCGGCTACGACTGGGAGGATGGCGTGGGTCCGAAGGAGGCGCGCCCGCGGCGCCTGGATCTCGCCTGGAGGACCGTGGAGACCAACGAGGTCGGCACCGACGAGTTCGCTGCGTGGGCGCGGCGCGCCGGTGCCGAGGTGATGATGGCCGTCAACCTCGGCACCCGCGGCGTGGATGCCGCGAGGGACCTCGTCGAGTACTGCAACCACTCCTCGGGCAGCCGCTACAGCGACCTGAGACGATCTCACGGTGCAAAAGAGCCGCACGGGATCAAGGTGTGGTGCCTGGGCAACGAGATGGACGGTCCGTGGCAGATCGGTCAAAAGACACCCCAGGAGTATGGCCGCCTGGCATGCGAGGCGGCGAAGGCTATGAAGTGGGTGGATCCCTCCATAGAACTCGTCGCCTGCGGCAGCTCCTACGCCGCGATGCCGACCTTCGCCGAATGGGAGAGGACGGTCCTCGAGCACACCTACGACCACGTCGAATACGTCTCGCTGCACACCTACTACAGGAACCCGGAGGACGACCGTCCTACCTTCCTGGCGCGGTCGCTCAACATGGACGCGTTCATAGAATCTGTGATCGCGACCTGCGACTTCGTCAGGGCCAAGAAGCGTAGCAAGAAGACCATAGACCTCTCCTTCGACGAGTGGAACGTCTGGTTCCACTCCATTGAGGCGGACAGGGAGTTGGAGCCTTGGTCGGTAGCTCCCCCGCAGCTCGAAGACGTGTACACCTTCGAGGACGCTCTGGTCGTGGGGTGCATGATTATCTCCCTGCTCAAGCACGCGGACAGGATAAAGATCGCCTGCCTCGCCCAGCTCGTGAACGTCATCGCCCCTATCATGACCGAGAACGGCGGCCCCGCCTGGCGCCAGACCATTTTCTGGCCCTTTTTGCACGCTTCCACCTACGGTCGAGGGACGGCGCTGAACCTGGCTGTCGAGTCGCCACGCTACGACAACGACGAGTTTGGGGAGGTCCCGCTACTCGAAGCGGTCGCCACCCTGGAAGACGACGAGAGAAGCCTCACCGTCTTCGCGGTCAACCGGGGCGAGGAAGACCCCCTCCCGCTGGAGGGTGACTTAAGGAGTTTCGCGGGCTATGAGGTGGTCGAGCACCTCGTCCTCGAGCACGAGGATCCGAAGGCGACGAACACGGCCAAGCACCCCGACAACGTCACGCCGCACAAAGGGGGCGACGCCACCATTCAGGATGGTAGGTTGACAGTCCTCCTGCCCCGGCTCTCGTGGAACGTGATCCGCTTGTCGAGGTCACCTACCGGCTGACCGGTGCGAGGGGTGGTTTCTAGAGAAGACCGCGGGCAAGCGAGGCCGGTGAACGAGCGTGTAGGCCCGAGCAGAAAGAACTACGCTGGAACGACCTGTACTATCACTTGGCGAAAGGGTTGTAGCTTGAGCGCGCTGCATGAGCGGCGGATCGCGGTGCCTGAGGACTGCGCGGTGGTCGGGTGCGACGATATCCCCATCGCCACGCACGCGATTCCGCCGCTCACCACAGTGCACATACCGTTCTTCGAGACGGGGGAGACCGCCGTGCGCCTCCTGCTGGGCCGGATCTCGGGGAAAAGATCAGACCACGGCCCGTCCTGCTGCCAGTCCGGCTCGTGCGACGCGTCTCGTGCGGCGCCGGAGAAGTAATGACGAGGAACTACTCACCCATCGGAGAGGAGTAGAGGGTGGCGAGGATCAAGGTTGACCCCGACCGCACGGTCGGCACGCTGGACCGGAGGGTCTTCGGCGGCTTTATTGAGCACCTGGGACGCTGCATCTACGGCGGTGTCTTCGACGAGGGCTCCCCCCTGAGCGACGAGCGCGGCTACCTGGAGGCAAAGGGAGATTCCCTTGAATACTGTTTCCCGGCCTGCTCGTTCACGGTCCTGCTTGTGGGTCTGGCATGAGCACGCTCGACTCGGCGCAACGAGCGCACGTGGTAGATACTTCCGGCAGTCCCCACGCGCACCTGCGAACCCTGCCGCTAGAGGCCATCAACCTCGTCGACGACTTCTGGGAGCCCAGGCGACGTATCAATCGAGAGGTCACGTTGCCTTCTCAGTACAGGCACCTCGAAGAGACTGGCCGCCTGGACAACTTCCGCCGCGCCTCGGGCAAGATCGGCGGCGAGTACCAGGGGATCTACTTCAACGACTCGGATGTGTACAAGTGGCTCGAAGCGGCATCCTGGACGCTCGCCACCGACCCTGACCCCGACCTGGAGCGGATGGTCGACGACGCCATAACCGAGATTGCCGACGCCCAGAGGCCTGACGGATACCTGAACACGTACTTCACGTTCGAGAAAGCCGGCGAGCGCTGGACCGACTTCGACCTGCACGAGATGTACTGCGCGGGCCATCTCTTTCAGGCCGCCGTCGCCAACTTCAGGGCTACCGGATCTGAGCGTCTCCTCGACGTGGCCACGCGCTTCGCCGACCATATCTGTGATACCTTCGGGCCTGAAGAGGAAAAACGTCACGCTGTCGACGGCCACGAAGAGGTCGAGATGGCCCTCGTCGAGCTGTTCCGGGTCACGGGTGAGAAGCGCTATCTCGAAGGCGCGCGGTACTTCATCGACGCTCGCGGGCACGGCTTACTCGGGCGTCCCTACGGGCAACACGACCCGTCCTACAGCCAGGACCACGAGCCACTGCGCAACCAGAGCGAGGTCGTTGGCCACGCCGTACGTGCCATGTATCACTACTCCGGCGCCGCGGACGTGTACGCTGAGACGGGTGAACTTGAACTCATGGAAGCCTTGAGGCGTCTGTGGATGAACATGACCACACGTCGCATGTACGTTAGCGGCGGTCTCGGCTCGCGCTATGAGGGCGAGGCGTTCGGTAAGGACTTCGAGTTACCCAACGAGCGAGCCTATGCGGAGACCTGTGCTGCTATCGGCAGCGTGATGTGGAACTGGCGCATGCTCGGGATCGAAGGCGACGCCAGGTTTGCGGACCTGATCGAACACGTCCTCTACAACGCTGTCATGCCGGGCATATCCCTCGACGGCCAGCACTACTTCTACCAGAACCCCCTAGCCGATGACGGCACCCACCGCCGCCAGCCCTGGTTCGGCTGCGCCTGCTGCCCACCCAACGTGGCCCGCCTTCTGGCCTCACTCCCCGGCTACTTCTACAGTACTTCCGAAGGCGCCGTCTGGGTGCACCTCTACGCGGCGGGCGCAGCGACAGTCGAACTTGACGAGAACCGGACCATCAGCCTCCGCCAGCGCACGCGCTACCCGTGGGATGGAAGGGTGGAGATCGACGTCGAAGCCGAAGGCGAGTTAACCCTGATGCTCCGCATTCCATCCTGGTGCGAGGAAGGCCCTCAAATAGAGGTGAACGGTGACCCGGTAGACGTGGAGATCTTCCCCGGTTCATACGTGAACCTTCGCCGCATGTGGCGTTCTGGCGACACGATAAACATGGACCTACTTATGCCCGTTCGTCGTGTCGAATGCCACCCTTACGTCACCGAGAACACTGGTCGTATTGCGCTCATGCGCGGTCCCCTGCTCTATTGTGCCGAGCAGACAGATAACCCCGGTGTCGACCTACGCGACCTCCTCCTGAACGGCGAGGAGCCGACAGTCAGTTTGGAGCCAGACCTACTCGGAGGCGTGGTCGTACTGCAGGCTGGGGCTCGGTCCGCAGCGCCCGGCCCAGAGTGGGAAGACCGTCTCTATCGCACCGTACGTTCTCACGAAGGGGAGGCGCAGACGAATTCCACCAGGGTAACGGCCGTTCCCTACTATGTATGGGCCAACCGCGAGCCGGGTACGATGCGCGTCTGGCTCAAGAACAGATGACCTGAGCCGCGCAATGTGTGCCTTAACTGGAGAGCCCTTGCGATGGCCGCTGGCAGTAAGGTGATGGTATCGTATCCGGTGGACCGGGAGGACTAAGAAATCGGGTTGGAAAAAGAGATCGAGCAGAAGGACGACGGCCGCTACATCATCTTCTACACCTTCGATGACGAAGAGGAAGACGATTGAACCAGCTCCGCTGGGACCCGACGCTGCGCGAATGGGTGGCCTACGCGACCCACCGACAAGACCGTACTTTCCTGCCTCCGGCAGAGTACTGTCCGCTGTGCCCGACGAAGCCCGGCGGCTTCCCGACTGAGGTGCCCAGGGAGCACTATGACATAGTCGTCTTCGAGAACAGATTCCCCTCCTTCGCCCCAGATGCCTCTGAACCCGACGAGGGCGGCAGCGATCTGACGCCGACGGCCCCAGGGCGCGGAATCTGCGAGGTAGTCCTCTATTCGGATGACCACGATGCTACGCTTGCGACCATGAGCGAGCGCCGCATAAGGAACCTCATCGATGTCTGGGCCGACCGCTACAAAGAGCTCGGCGCCAGCGAAGAGGTCGATTACGTCTTCATCTTCGAAAACAAGGGCGAGGCTATAGGAGTGACCCTGCACCACCCGCACGGCCAGATCTACGGCTACCCATTCATCCCACCGCGTCCCGCGAAAGAGCTGGAGGCTGCCATAGAGTACAGAGCGGAAAACGAAGGCCGCTGCCTGCACTGCGATCTGCTCTCCCAGGAGCACGAGGACGCCCGCAGGGTACTGATCAAAGGCGAGCACTTCACGGCCTTCATCCCATTCTACGCCCATTTCCCTTTCGAGGCTCACGTCTATTCGCATCGTTGCGCGCCCTCCATAGCGGATCTCGAAAGCGCGGAACGCCGCGACCTGGCGTCAGTACTCAAGCGGCTGCTCGTCGGCTACGATAGCCTCTTCGGTTTCTCGCTCCCCTACATGATGGTCATGCACCAGGCGCCCACGGAAGGCGGAGCCTACGGTGGCATCGCCCACTTCCACATCGAGTTCTACCCGCCGAACCGTACCGCGGACAAGCTGAAGTACCTCGCCGGCAGCGAGACCGGGGCCGGCGCGTTCATCATGGACGTTCTGCCCGAAGTGAGCGCCGAGACCTTGCGCGGGAAGATCGAAGGCTCGTGAAGGTACTTGTGACAGGCGGAGCCGGTTACATCGGTAGCGTCGTCGCTTCCCAGCTCGTCGATGCGGGCCACGAGACGGTCGTGCTCGACGACTTCTCCAAAGGACACCGTGAGGCCGTACCCGAAGGGACGCGACTTCTGCAAGGGAACCTCATGGACGCCGGTTTCGTCCGCGAGACGCTCTCCGAAGGCTTCGACGGCGTGCTCCACTTCGCGGCGCTCTCCCTCGTCGGCGAGTCGGTAGAGCAGCCGGAGATCTACTACCGCAACAACGTCTGCGGAACGCTCAACCTTCTGGAGGCGATGCGCGAGGCGGGTACAGGGCGGCTCGTCTTTTCGTCGACGGCCGCCGTCTACGGGGAGCCGGAGGAGGTGCCCATACAAGAGACTGCCCCGGCCCTGCCCACCAACCCTTACGGCAGCTCCAAGCTCGCCGTAGACCGGCTCATCGGCGCCGTGTGCGGGGCTCGTGGGCTGGCGGCGACGAGCCTTCGCTACTTCAACGTGGCTGGGGCGAGCAGCCGGTTCGGGGAGGATCACCATCCCGAGACGCACCTGATCCCTCTCGTTCTCAGGGCCGCGGCGGAGGGCTCGTCCGTGAAGATCTTCGGCACCGACTACCCGACGCGTGACGGCACAGCCGTACGCGACTACATCCACGTCGAAGACCTCGGCCGCGCCCATCTGCTGGCACTCGAGGCGGCCGAACCGGGAGAGCACGGCGTCTACAACCTCGGCAACGGAACCGGCTTCTCGGTCAAGGAGGTAGTCGATGCCGCCCGCCGCGTCACGGGCAAGATCATAGACGCCGTCGAGGACCCGCGGCGGGCGGGAGACCCGCCTACGCTCGTGGCCTCGAGCGAGAAGATCCAGGCCGAACTCGGTTGGAGACCAGAGAAGCCAGGGCTTCAGACCATGATCTCCGACGCCTGGACCTGGATGCAGAACCATCCCAACGGTTACGAGTAGGAGCCTGCCTTGCGAGAGACAGAACAGAGAGCGGCCCGGGCATACAAAGAACAATTCGGCGGGGATCCCGAACTTGTAGCCAGCGCCCCCGGCCGCGTGAACCTCATAGGGGAGCACACCGACTACAATGGCGGATTCGTTCTCCCCTGCGCCATCGACCGCCGCGTCGCCGTCGCATTAGGAACCGACCATAGGGACGGGTTTGAAACCCGCCTCTACTCTGCCGACTACGACGAGACACGCCAGATGGACGACAAAGACTCTTCCTGGGCCGATTATCCGCGCGGCGTGGTGTGGGCGATGGGGGAGGCTGGACACGAGATCGGGGCGTTCAGGGCAGCCTTCGCCGGGAACGTGCCGCTCGGCTCGGGACTCTCCTCATCCGCCGCCATCGAGGCCGCCACGGCGCTCGCCCTGAATGCTTTCTTCGGACTCGGGGTCGGCCGCACCGACCTCGCCGTCATCTGCCAGCGGGCCGAGAACGACTACGTAGGGGTGGGTACCGGCATCATGGACCAGTATGCCTCCCTGCTCTGCGAGGCCGGTGCTGCCCTGCTAGTCGACTGCCGTTCGTTGGATGCAGAGCGTGTGCCGCTCGACCTCGAAGCGGCGGGTCTGGCCCTTGTCGTCTGCGACACCCGCGTGGAGCGCGGCCTGGCCGACACTGGCTACAACGACAGGAGGGCGACGTGCGAGCGGGCGGCGAAGATGCTTGGTGTCGAAGAATTGCGCGACGCCACTGAAGAGGACCTGAATCTCCTCTCCGGAGCGGAGCTGATGCGCGCCAGGCACGTCATCTCCGAGAACGCCCGCGTCCTAGAGGCGGTCGATGCGCTCACAGACAAAGACTTCGAAGAGTTCGGGCGCCTGATGTACGCCTCGCACGCCTCTCTGCGCGATGACTATGAGGTCTCGACCCCCGAGCTCGACACCTTCGTAGAAGCGGCGGAACAGCACGGCGCCAGGGGGGCGCGTCTCACGGGCGCTGGTTTCGGCGGATGCGCGATCGCCCTCGTACCCGAAGACGAGACCGCCGCGTTAACGAAGGCTTGCGAGCGGGCTTTCGCCAGCAGCCGGTTCGAGGAGCCCGCGTTCTACGAGTTCGTCCCGGCGGCAGGGGCGGAGATTGCAGACTAGACCGATTTGCAACAGTATCGACCCACGGCGAATCACGCACCTGCCTGAGAGCGATCGGCTACTCCGAAAAGAGCTGAAATGCTGAAGTGCTGTCAAGCTGCCGCAGGCAGCGCGCTGACATGCTATGGCTATACCGTTGGGAGGCACGTAGATGAGCAGAGAGACCAGAGATCGCAGTTTGCGGGAGCTGATGGACAGACACGGCGTAGGGGCGCTTCTCCTGAGCAGTCCGGCGAACTTCGCCTGGTACACGGGCGGCGCGGATAACAGGGTAGACCACGGCGACCCCGACGGCGTGGCCAGTGTCCTGCTCACCCCGGATAGCGCCTGCATCCTGACGAACAACATCGAGGCACCGAGGATGCGCGAGGAGCAGACGCCGGAGATGGAGTTGGTAGAGCATAGCTGGCACGAAGAGCCCTCCACGCTCCTGCGAGATCTGACCGGCGGCGCCGGCGTGGGGACGGACTTTCCTTCTACGTCTGGCCCGGATCTGTCAGCCGAGATCTCACCGCTGCGCTACGTCCTCGACGAAGACGCGATCAAAGACTACCGGCGCCTGGGCGAGGACACAGTCCAGGCAATGTCCGAGACCGCAGACTCCTTATCTTCAGAAACGGACGAGTTTGAGGCCGCAGCGGAGCTATCGTCCGCTTGCCTCAGACGCGGCATGTACGCACCCGTTCTCCTTGCCGCCACTGGGGAGCGCCTCGCACGTCACCGGCATCCTGTCCCACATGGCGGGCCCCTGGGAAAGCAGGCTATGCTCGTCGTCTGCGCCGAGCGCGGCGGGCTCTTCGCGAGCCTTACGCGTATGGTCTACTTCCAGGACCCAGACCCGCAGACGGCCGGGCGCCAGGAGGCCTGCGAGGATATCCTGCGTCGCATGAGGGGGGAGGCTACCCGCGAGGGAAGTACCTTGGCCCAGGCCTTCGAGGATTGCCGCCGCTTCTACGCCGAGGCCGGCTTCCCCGAAGGGTGGAGGGATCACCACCAGGGAGGGATGACTGGATATGCGTCGCGGGAGATCATCGCGACGC
>Ga0196962_10000542_pt1 | contig 14913 bp, 12 predicted proteins | sample S3v_20metaG_FD_183186 | JGI IMG/M metagenome (GOLD analysis project Ga0196962, IMG submission 183186) | Soil microbial communities from Anza Borrego desert, Southern California, United States - S3+v_20 | ecosystem: Environmental > Terrestrial > Soil > Desert | place: USA: California | collected... | reverse complement strand
GCCGCGCGTCGCTACGGCTCCTCGGTGCGCGAGCGGCTGCACGCGACCTTCCTCGACCCCGCTCGAGCGCGTCTCGGCGCCGCCGCGTGGGACGCGGCCGCGCGGGCCGGCGCCGCCATGACCGTCGACGACGCGATCGCCTGCGCCCTCGAGGAGGACGGCGCCGCGGCGGACGCCCGCCCGCGGCCGGATGGCGCGGTCGGGCGTCCGCTGATCCGCGCCTACGCCGTCCCTTCCTCGCTCTCGGCGTCCTCCGGGTCGTCCTCGGCGAGGATCCGGTACAGCGCGCGACGCGTCTCGGCCAGCACCGTGCGCGCCTCCGCCCGTTGCGCGTCGCTGCCCGCGAGCGCGACCTGCATGACCGCGGCGGCGACCTGGCCGACGAGGTGGCGGAACTCGAGCATGTCGTCGCCCGCCTCCTCGCTCGCGGCGCGCCACGGCTCCGCCATCGCCTCGCCCTGCGCCTCGACGTGCTCCCGGCCGGCGTCCGTGAGCGCGTAGCGCCGCCGTCCGTCCTCCACGTCGGCGCGCACGAGAGCCTCGTCCTCGAGCTGCTGCAGCGCGGGGTACACCGACCCCGGGCTCGGGCGCCACATGCCGTCGCTGCGGCGCTCGATCTCCTGCATCAACTGGTAGCCGTTGCGCGGCTCCTCGGCGAGGAGCGCGAGCAGCGCGGCGCGGACGTCGCCGCGGCGCGCGCGCGGGCCGCGGCCCGGGTGGAACGGGAAACCCGGCCCGAACGGGCCGCCGGGGCCCCAGGCGTGGCGGCCGCGACCGCCGCGACCGCGGCCGCCTCCGGGCCCGCGGCCCGGACCCGGGCCGCGATGGTGGCCGCCCATGGCGGCGGTCCAGAGGGCCCGCCAGTCGATCTGCCCGCAGGGATCGTTGATGGCATGCGTGTGCATGCGACTCCTTGGTCGTGTGGTCTTCGATAGATAACGATATATCGTAAAACGCCCGCGTCGTCAAGCTTCCGCGCACCACGGGGCGGAAGGGCGGAACCGGGCCGGGCGGGCCCCGGGGGCCGCCGCGTCAGCGCTCGCCGGCCGGGACGGACTGATCGCCGAGCCTTCGATAGCGTCCGTCCCCCCGAACCCGAGCCGGAGGAGCCGCCTTGACGGTGCAGACCGACCAGCGCGCGCTGGACGAGCTGTGCGTGAACACGATCCGCACGCTGTCCATGGACGCCGTCCAGAAGGCGAACTCCGGGCACCCCGGGACGCCCATGGCGCTCGCGCCCGTCGCGTACCTCCTGTACACGCGGGTGATGGAGCACGCGCCCGCGGAGCCCGACTGGCCCGACCGCGACCGCTTCGTGCTGTCGGCCGGCCATGCGTCGATGCTGCTCTACTCGATCCTCCACCTGACCGGTTACGGCGTCTCGCTGGAGGACCTGAAGAACTTCCGCCAGCTCGGCTCGCCGACCGCCGGCCATCCCGAGTACGGCCACGCGCCGGGAATCGAGACCACCACCGGACCGCTCGGCCAGGGCATCTCCACGGCGGTCGGGATCGCGCTCGCGGAGCGCATGCTCGCCGCCCGCTTCAACCGCGACGGGCACGAGATCGTCGACCACTACACGTACTTCATCGCCTCGGACGGGGACATGATGGAGGGCGTCGCGAGCGAGGCCTCGTCGCTCGGCGGCCACCTCGGACTCGGCAGGCTGATCGGCTTCTACGACGACAACCACATCTCCATCGAGGGCGACACGGCGCTCTCCTTCTCCGAGGACGTCGGCGCGCGCTACGAGGCGTACGGGTGGCACGTCCAGAACCTCGGGGAGGACATCGGCCTCGACGCGCTGGAGGCCGCGGTCGGCGCCGCCAAGCAGGTCGAGGACCGCCCGAGCCTGATCGTCATCCGGACGCACATCGCGCCCGGCTCGCCGAACAAGCAGGACACCCACGAGGCGCACGGCGCGCCGCTCGGCGAGGAGGAGATCCGGCTCACCAAGCAGAACTACGAGTGGCCGAGCGAGGAGCCGTTCTTCATCCCGGACGAGGCGCAGAGCCACTTCCGCCGCGCGGTCGAGCGCGGGCAGGAGGCGGTGGCGGCGTGGCGCGAGCGGTTCGACGCCTACCGCGAGGCCCACCCCGACGAGGCCGCCGAGTTCGAGCGGATGATGGCCCGGCGGCTGCCCGACGGCTTCGGCGGCGACGTCCCGAAGAAGGGCCCGGACGCGGGGATGATCGCCACGCGCAAGGCCTCGCAGGAGGTCATCCAGTGGGCCGCCGAGCGCGTGCCGGAGCTCGTCGGCGGCTCGGCCGACCTCGCGCCCTCGACGCTGACGCTGATCAAGGGCGCGGACAGCGTCGAGGCCGGCGCCTACGGCGGCCGCAACCTCCACTTCGGGATCCGCGAGCACGGCATGGGGGCGATCGTCAACGGCCTCACGCTGAGCGGCTTCCGCGCCTTCGGCGCCGGCTTCCTCATCTTCAGCGACTACATGAAGGCCGCGATCCGCCTCGCGGCCGTGATGCGCATCCCGTCGACGTGGGTCTTCACGCACGACTCGATCGGGCTGGGGGAGGACGGCCCGACGCACCAGCCGATCGAGCAGCTCGCGACGCTGCGGGCGACGCCGAACCTCGACGTCGTCCGCCCCGCGGGCTTCAACGAGACGGGCCTCGCGTGGCGCCACGCGCTGCGCCAGACGGACCGGCCGACCGCGCTCGCCCTCTCGCGCCAGGGGCTGCCGGTGTGGAACCCCGAGGGCGTGCCCGACGACGCGATCGAGCGCGGGGCCTACGTGCTGCGCGACAGCGAGGGCGGGCCGCCGGAGGTGGTCCTGATGGCGACCGGCTCCGAGGTCCACGTGGCGCACGACGCCGCCCGGCTGCTCGAAGCCGACGGCATCCGGGTACGGCTCGTCTCCATGCCGTGCCTCGACCGCTTCGCGGAGCAGGACGCCGCCTACCGCGACAGCGTCCTCCCGCCCGACTGCAGGGCCCGCGTCGCCGTCGAGGCGGCGAGCCCGCTCGGCTGGCACCGCTGGGTCGGGGAAGCGGGCGACGTCGTGGCGATGGAGGGCTTCGGCGCCTCGGCGCCGGCCAAGGCCCTGTACGAGCACTTCGGGTTCACGGGCCAGGCGGTCGCCGACCGCGCCCGTGCGGTGCTGGAGAGGAGCAAGCGTTCATGAGCGTCACGCCGGCAAACGAGCGGCTCGCCGCGCTGACGGCGGCCGGGACGAGCGTCTGGCTGGACCAGATCCGCCGCGGGATGATCGAGAGCGGCGAGCTCGAGCGGATGGTCGTCGAGGAGTCGCTCCGCGGCGTCACGTCGAACCCGGCGATCTTCGAGAAGGCGATCCTGGGATCGCCCGACTACGACGACGACCTCGCCGCCGCCGCGCGCGAGGGCCTGTCGGCGCGCGAGGTCTACCGCCGGCTCGCGATCAAGGACGTCCAGCTCGCCGCCGACGTGCTCCGCCCCGTCTACGACGAGAGCGGCGGCACGGACGGCTTCGTCTCGCTCGAGGTGGCGCCGCGGCTCGCGCACGACACCGAGGGGACGCTGGAGCAGGCCCGCATGTACTGGGGCCTCGTGGAGCGGCCCAACGTGATGATCAAGATCCCGGCGACGGACGCGGGGCTGCCGGCGATCGAGCAGGCGCTCTACGAGGGGCTGCACGTCAACGTGACGCTGCTGTTCGCCGTCAGCGCCTACGAGCGCGTGATGGAGGCCTTCATCCGCGCGATGGAGCGCCGGCACGAGGAAGGGCTGCCGCTCGACCGCCACTCCGTCGCCTCGTTCTTCGTCTCGCGCGTGGACACCGAGGTCGACAAGCGGCTCGACAAGCTCGGGCGCACCGACCTGCAGGGCCGCGCCGGGCTCGCCAACGCCCGCGCCGCCTACCGGGCGTTCCGGCGCATCTTCGGCGGCGAGCGCTTCGCGGCGCTGCGCGAGGCCGGCTGCCCCGTGCAGCGGCCGCTGTGGGCGTCCACCGGCGTGAAGAACCCGCTCTACCCGGAGACGATGTACGTCTACGGGCTCGTCGCCCCCGACACGGTCAACACCATGCCGCTGCCGACGCTGCAGGCCGCGGCGCACCAGGGCGAGGTCACCGGCGCCACGGCCGACGAGGACCCGGCGGCCGACCTCGAGGCGCTGGCCGCGGCGGGCGTCGACCTCGACGACGTCACCGACCAGCTGCTGCGCGAGGGCATCGAGGCCTTCATGGTCCCGATGAACAAGCTCCTGAGCGGGATCGAGTCCAAGCGCGAGATGATCGTCACGGATCGCCCGGCGACCTTCGACGCCGATCTCCCGCCCGAGCTCGAGCAGCCGGTCGCGGACCGCGTGCGGCAGGCGCGCGAGGAGGACGTCGTCCACCGGCTGTGGCGGCGCGATGGGACGCTGTGGGCGCCCGCCGGCACGCCCGAGCTGGAGGACCGGCTCGGCTGGCTCACGATCGCCGAGAAGTCGCTCGAGGACCTGCCCGAGATCAAGGACTTCGCCCGCGAGCTGCGCGAGGAGGGCTTCACGGACGTCGTGCTCCTCGGCATGGGCGGCTCGAGCCTCGCTCCCGAGGTCTTCCGCCGCTCCTCGCCGCCGTCGGAGGGCGCGCTGCGGCTGCACGTGCTCGACTCGACGGAGCCGGTGCAGGTCAAGGCGGTCGCCGACGCGGTCGACCCCGCCGCCACGCTGTTCATCGTGTCGACGAAGTCGGGCGGCACGATCGAGCCGAACGCGCTGCTCGCGTACTTCCGCGGCCTGCAGCCCGATCCACGGCACTTCGTGGCGATCACGGACCCGGGGACGTCGATGGCCGAGCTGGCCGAGCGCGAGGGCTTCCGCCGCACCTTCCTCTCCGATCCCGAGATCGGCGGGCGCTACAGCGCGCTGTCGCCGTTCGGCATCGTTCCCGCCACGCTGGCCGGCGTCGACACTGAGGCGGTGCTCGAGGGCGCGCGGGTGGCGATGGAGAACTGCGAGTCGCCCGCAGGCAACATCGGGCTGTGGCTCGGCGCCGCGCTCGGGGAGATGGCGTTGCGCGGCCGCGACAAGCTGACCTTCGTCGTCGACCCGCCGATCTCGTCCTTCGGGCTGTGGGCCGAGCAGCTCGTCGCCGAGTCGACGGGGAAGCAGGGCCGCGGGATCCTGCCGATCGCCGACGAGCCGCTCGCCGACGCGTCGGCCTACGGCGACGACCGCGTGTTCGTCCACCTGCGCGACGCCGACGGGCCGGACGGGGGCCACGAGGAAGCGATGCGGGCACTCGCCCGCGCCGGCCACCCGACGATCTCCCTCACCAGCAGGGGCGTCGGCGACCTCGGGCGGATCTTCTTCACCGCGGAGTTCGCCACCGCGGTCGCGGGCTGGGCGCTCGGCATCAACCCGTTCGACCAGCCCAACGTGCAGGAGGCGAAGGACAACACGAACCGCGTGCTGGACGAAGGGCCGCCGGCCGACCTGCCGGAGGGCTCGCCCGACGAGCTGCTGGCCGCCCTGTCGGCGCCGGCGTACGTCGCGATCATGGGCTACCTGCCGTACGACGACGCGATCGACGAGGCGGTGAACCGGCTGCGCGCCGCGGTGCTCGAGCGCGACGGCGTCGCCACGACGTGGGGCTACGGGCCGCGCTTCCTGCATTCGACCGGCCAGTTCCACAAGGGCGGGCCGCCGACGGGGCGCTTCCTCCAGCTCGTGAGCGACGCGCAGGACGACCTCCCGGTTCCCGGCCAGTCGTACTCCTTCCGGACGCTGATCGACGCGCAGGCCGACGGGGACCTGCAGACGCTCCGCGAGCACGGCCTCCCCGCCGTGCGCGTGCGGCTCGGGGCCGGCGACCTGGCCGGGGCGATCGCCCGCGTCCAGGAGCAGCTCGACGGAAAGGGTGCGTGATGCAGATCGGGTTCGTCGGCCTCGGGCGGATGGGCGGCAACATGGTCGCCCGCATCCTGCGGGACTCCGACCACGAGGTCGTCGCCTTCGACTACGCCGAGCAGGCGGTGAGCGCCGCGGTCGAGCGCGGGGCGACGGGCGTGTCGACGCTGCAGGACCTCGTCGCCGGGCTCTCGCCGCCGCGCACCGTATGGGTGATGGTGCCGTCCGGCGATCCGACCGAGCAGACGATCCAGGCGCTGGCCGGCGTGCTGGAGCCCGGCGACGCGATCGTCGACGGCGGCAACACCAAGTGGCACGACGACGTGCGCAGGGCCGCCGAGCTCGCCCCGAAGGGCATCCACTACGTGGACGTCGGCACGTCCGGCGGCGTCTGGGGACTCGAGATCGGCTACTGCATGATGGTCGGCGGCCCGGAGGAGTCCGTGCAGCGGCTCGCGCCCATCCTCGACGTCCTCGCCCCGCCGGACGGCTGGCGGCACTTCGGCGAGGCCGGCGCCGGGCACTTCGTGAAGATGGTCCACAACGGCGTGGAGTACGGGATCATGCAGGCCTACGCCGAGGGCTTCGAGCTGATGTACAAGTCGAGGTTCCCGATCGAGCTGCGGGAGGTCGCGGGGCTGTGGAACCGCGGCTCCGTGGTGCGGTCGTGGTTGTGCGAGCTCGCCGAGCGCGCCTTCGCGGAGGAGGGCAACGACCTCGAGGCGATCCGCGGCCACGTCAGCGACTCGGGCGAGGGCCGCTGGGCGCTCGTCGACTCGATCGACCTCGACGTCCCGACACCCGTGATGGCCGCGTCGCTGTACGCCCGGTTCTACTCGCGCAACGAGGGCGACTACACGCACCGCGTCCTGGCCGCGCTGCGCGGGCAGTTCGGCGGCCACGCGATCGAGCGCACGGCCGGCGGAAGCTGACATGGCGGTCCGGACGCGCGAGGAGGCGGCCGAGAACCCGCTCGTCGAGGGGCTCGAGCGCCTGCCCGTCCCGCCCACCTCGCTCGTGATCTTCGGCGTGTCGGGCGACCTCGCCCGCCGCAAGCTGCTGCCCGCGCTCTACAACCTCGCCCACGAGGGCGCCTTGCCGGAGCGCTTCAACCTCCTCGGCGTCTCGCGGCGGCAGCTGAGCGACGACGACTTCCGCGCGCAGGCCCGCCGGTCGATCGAGGAGTTCTCGCGCCGCGAGCCCGACCCGCCGGTGCTCGAGGAGCTGCTCTCGCACATGCAGTACCTCGCCATCCCGTTCGACGACACGGAGGGCTACGGGCGGCTGGCGCGCTGCCTCGGGCGGCTCGACGAGGAGGCCGGGCTGCCGCTCAACCGCGCCTACTACCTCTCGACGGCGCCGGAGTTCTTTCCCGTCATCGTCGAGAACCTGAAGAGCGCGGACCTGCACCGCCACGACGCGGCGGAGGTGCGGGCGATCATCGAGAAGCCGTTCGGCACCGACCTGCCGTCGTCGCGCGCCCTGCAGGCCGTCGTCTCGAGCGTCTTCCGCGAGCACCAGGTCTTCCGCATCGACCACTACCTGGGCAAGGAGACGGTCCAGAACGTGATGGCGCTGCGGTTCGCCAACATGCTGTTCGAGCCGGTCTGGAACCGCAACTACATCGACCACATCCAGATCACGGCGGCCGAGGACCTCGGAATCGGCTCGCGGGCCGGCTATTACGACCAGGCGGGGGCGCTGCGCGACCTCGTGCAGAACCACATGCTCCAGCTCGTGGCGCTGACGTGCATGGAGCCGCCGGCGTCGTTCGAGGCCGACAAGGTGCGCGACGAGAAGGTCAAGGTCTTCACGGCGATCCGGCCGCCCACGCCGGAGGACGTGCTCGTCAACACCGTTCGCGCGCAGTACACGGGCGGGACGTCCGGCGGCGGCGAGGTCGTGGGTTACCTGGAGGAGGAGGGCGTCCCGGCGGGCTCGCACACGGAGACCTACGCCGCGCTCAAGCTCGAGGTCAACAACTGGCGCTGGGCCGGCGTCCCGATCTTCCTGCGCACCGGCAAGCGCCTCACCCGCAAGGTCACGGAGATCGCCCTGCTGTTCAAGCCGGTGCCGCACCAGGCGTTCCAGACCTCCGGCTCGGTCGGCGTGCAGCCGAACACGATCGTGCTCAGCGTGCAGCCCAACGAGGGCGTGACGGTCACCCTCGACGCGAAGATCCCCGGCCCGCGGATGCGCATCCGGCCGGTCAACATGGAGTTCCTCTACGGCTCCGCGTTCATGTCGCAGTCGCCCGAGGCCTACGAGCGGCTCATCCTCGACGCGATGCGCGGCGACGCGACGCTGTTCACGCGCAACGACGAGGTCGACGCGCAGTGGTCGATCATCGACTCCATCCTGGGCGCGTGGCACGCGCGCGACGGGGACGGGCCGCTGCCGAGCTATCCGGCCGGCTCGGCGGGACCGCCGGAGGCCGACGAGCTGCTCGGGCCGGGGCGCGAATGGCGAAAGCTCTAGCGTTCCGTTCACCATGAGCGAGGACCGCTGGAGCGCCCGCGACACGACGCCGAGCGCGATAGAGGCCGCGCTGCGCGACCTCCTCGCGCGGCGCTACCGCGCCGGGCGCCCGTTCGTCCCGGCCCGGGTGATGAACCTCGTCGTGATCGTCGAGCGCGCGTTCCGCGGCGAGGTCGAGAACCGCCTCGCGCGCGTGGGTCGCTACCACCCGTCGCGCCTCATCCTGTGCGCCGTCGAGCACGGGCGCCGGACGCTGGACGCCGTGGCCACGGTCGCGGCCCCGCCCGGGGAGCCGCGCGCCGGCGAGCTCGCCGTCGGGCGCGAGCGCGTGGAGATCGACATGGGTCCGGCGCACCTCGGCCGGCTGGACACGATCGTCGACGCGCTCGTGGTCCCGGACCTCACGACGATGGTGTGGGCGCCGCACGGCCACGACGACGGCGTCGAGGCGCTGCGCCGGCTCGCGAACATCGTCCTCATCGACTCGCAGGACCTGCCGGACCCGGCCGCCGCGTTCGCCCGCGCCGAGGACCTCACCCGCTCCGCCTACGTCGTCGACCTCGCCTGGCTGCGGTCGACGCCGTGGCGGGAGCGCGTCGCCGCCACGTTCGACCCGCCGCCGCTGCGGCGCTCGCTGGGGGAGATCGACCGCGTCGGCGTGCGCCACCGCGAGGACTCGGCGGCGGCGGGCGCGCTGTTCTGCGGCTGGCTCGCCTCGCGCCTCGGCTGGCGCCCGGAGAGCCTCGACCGCCGCGGCGCCCGGCTGCACGGCCACTCCCGGGCGCGCCGCCACCAGGTCACGATCGACCTCGAGGCCGTCGAGCTCGGTGCGCCCGGGCTCGCGGGCGTCACGATCGAGATGGCCTCCGGCGCGGCCGTCACGCTCGAGCGCGGGCCCGGCGGGCTCCGCGCGCAGCGCCGCGATCCCGACGGCAGCGAGCGGCGCTGGACCGTGCTCGGCGCCTCGCGCGGGGAGGGCGGCATCCTCGGCGAGGGGGTCCGCCAGGCGCTGCTGCGCGATCCCACCTACGCGCCGGCGCTGCGCGCGGCGAGGGTGATGCTCGCATGATCGACGTCCGCGTCGTCGACGACCCCGCCGCCGAGGTCGCCGACGTGCTCCTCGACGTCGGCTGCGCCGGCGGGCACATCGCGCTCGCGGGCGGCTCGACGCCGCGGCGCGCGTACGGCCTCGTCGCCGGCCGCGACGCCGACTTGAGCGCCGCGACGATGTGGCTGGGCGACGAGCGCATCGTGCCGCCCGACCACGAGTGGTCGAACGAGCGCATGGTCCGCGAGTCGCTGCTCGCCGCGATGCCCGAGGACCGGCGGCCCGCGCTCGTGCGGGTGGAGACCGAGCTCGGCGTGGACGGCGCCGCGGCCGCCTACGAGGACCGTCTGCGCGAGAAGCTGGGGCATCACCCGCGGCTCGACCTCGCGCTGCTCGGGCTCGGGCCCGACGCCCACACCGCGTCGCTGTTCCCCGGCATGCCGGCGCTCCAGGAGCACCACCGGCTCGCGGTCGGCGTCCCGGACGCGGGAATGGATCCGCGCGTCCCGCGCGTGACGCTCACCTTCCTTGTGCTCAACACCGCGCGCGAGGTCGTCTTCCTCGTCTCCGGCGCGGACAAGGCGGAGGCCGTCGTCCGCGCCTTCGCCGACCCGGCCGATCCGGCGGCGCCGGCCGCGCACGTGCGGCCCGGCGCCGGCACGCTCACCGTCATCCTCGATCCGGCCGCGGCCAGGGGGCTCCAGACGTGAACGCAGGGCGCTTCATCGGCATCGACGTCGGGGGCACGAAGATCGCCACGGCGGTTCTCGAGGAGGGGGAGTACGCCGTCGCCCCGCCCGTCCCGACGCGGGTCGAGGGGACGGACGTGCTCGTCGACCAGCTCGCCGCCGAGATCGAGCGCCACCGCGGCACGGACGCGCTCGCCGTCGGGATCGGGCTGCCCTCGATCATCGAGTTCGCGACGGGCCGCGTCCGCCACACCGTGAACCTGCCGCTGCACGACGTGCCGCTGCGGTCGCTGCTCACGGAGCGCTGCGGCCTGCCCGTGTACGTCGACAACGACGCCGCGTGCGCCGCGCTCGCCGAGGCGTTCGACGGCGGCCGCCTCGTCTCCCGGAACCTCGTGATGCTCACCATCGGGACCGGCGTGGGCGGCGGCCTCGTCCTCGGCGGCAAGGTCTACCGCGGGAACACGTCCGCGGCCGAGTTCGGCCACGTCATCGTCGGCCTCGACCTCAGGCGCGGCGCGCCCGCGGATCCCGGCGACTTCCCGCAGGAGGGATCGCTCGAGTCGCTCGCCTCCGGCCGTGCGCTCGACCGGCTGGCCGCCGAGTCCGCGCGCGCGCACCCGAAGTCCTTCCTCGGCCGCCGGCTCGCCGAGGGCGACGAGATCACCGGCCACGACGCCGTCGAGGGCGCGCGGCAGGGCGACGTCCACTGCCGGCATGTGCTGCGCGTGCTCGGCGAGCGGCTCGGCGTGGGGATCGCGAGCGCCATCAACCTCTTCGACCCCGACGAGGTCGTCATCGGCGGCGGCGTGTCGCGCGCCGGCGACCTCCTGCTGAAGCCCGCCGAGCGGACGGCACGCCGCCACACCGTGCCGGGCGCCGGCGAGCAGACCGTCATCCGGCTCGCCAAGCACGGGCCGGAGGCCGGCGTCCTCGGTGCGGCCACGATGGCGGCGCACGAATACCACCTCGAGCACGCGAAGGAGCTCATCCCGTGAGGATCGCCTGTGCCTTTGACCACGCGGGCTTCCCGCTCAAGCCCGTGGTGATGGCCACGGTCGAGGCGGCCGGTCACGAGGCGATCGACCTCGGCACGCACTCGACCGACCCCGTCGACTACCCGGACACCGCGCGCACGGCCGCCGAGGCGGTGCGCGAGGGCAAGGCGGACCGCGCCGTCGTGGTGTGCGGCTCGGGCGCCGGGGTCGCGGTCGCCGCCTGCAAGATCCCGGGCATCCGGGCCGCCACGGCGCACGACACCTACACGGCCCACCAGGCCGTCGAGCACGACGACGTCAACGTCCTGTGCCTCGGCGCGCGGGTCGTCGGCCCGGCGTACGCCGCCGAGATCATCGCCTCGTTTGCGCGCGCGGAGTTCTCGGGCGAGGAGCGCCACGTGCGCCGGCTCGCCAAGATCCAGGCCATCGAAGACGACTACGCCGGCAGCTAGCGATGGCGGTCGCCGGCGAGCACGAGGGCGACTACCTGCCGATCGCCGAGCACGGCCTCGTGGGCGACCTGCACACGGTCGCGCTCGTCGGCACGAACGGCACGATCGACTGGTACTGCTGCCCGGCGTTCGACTCGCCGAGCGTCTTCGGCGCGATCCTGGACAAGGACGAGGGCGGCTTCTACTCCCTGCGCCCGACCGGGGACGAGTGGACCTCCCGCCAGCTCTACTTCCCGGACACCAACGTCCTCATCACGCGCTTCTTCACGCCGGACGGCGTGGGGGAGGTGCAGGACTTCATGCCGATCGAGACGCAGCCGGAGATGCACCGCCACCGGCTGCTCCGGCGCGTCGTCGTGGTGCGCGGGACGATGGAGTTCGTCATCGAGGTCCAGCCCCGCTTCTGCTACGGGCGCGAGAAGCACGAGGTCGAGATGCACCCGCACGGGGTGCTGTTCCGGTCGCCGTCGCTGGCCATGGCGCTGGAGGGCGCGATCGCGAAGACGATGGGCTCGGTGGGCCGCCTGAAGCGCGAGGGCGACGGGGTGGTGGCGACGTTCTCGCTCGAGGCCGGGGACGCGCGGACCTTCGTGCTCGAGCGCGTCCCGCAAGACCACATCTGCCGGCCGTATCCCGAGCGCGAGACCGCCGCGGCCTTCGAGGCGACGGTGGCCTACTGGCGCCGCTGGCTGGAGCACTCGCGCTACCGCGGGCGCTGGCGCGAGATGGTGCACCGCTCCGCCCTCACCCTGAAGCTCCTGACCTACGCGCCGACCGGCGCCCTGGTCGCGGCACCGACCACGTCGCTGCCCGAGCAGCTCGGCGGGGAGCGCAACTGGGACTACCGCTACACCTGGATCCGCGACGCCGCCTTCTCCCTCTACGGCCTCCTGCGCCTGGGCTTCAGCGAGGAGGCCGCGGCCTTCATGAGCTGGCTCACCGACCGCACGCGGGAGTGGAAGATCGGCCCGTCGGGGCCCCTGCAGATCATGTACGGCATCGACGGGCGTGCGGAGCTGCCCGAGGAGGACCACCCGACGTGGTCGGGCTACCGGGACTCCAGGCCGGTCCGGATCGGGAACGCCGCCGCCGAGCAGCGCCAGCTCGACATCTACGGCGAGCTGATCGACTCCGTCTACCTCTACAACAAGCACGGCGCCCCGATCTTCCACGAGACCTGGATCAACCTGCGGCGGATCGTCGACTGGCTGTGCGAGAACTGGGACCAGCCGGACGAGGGCATCTGGGAGGTCCGCGGCGGCCAGCAGGACTTCACCTACTCGCGGCTGATGTCGTGGGTGGCGATCGAGCGCGCGATCCGCATGAACCGCGCGCGCGGCCTGCCGGGAGACATCGTGCGCTGGCTCGCCGAGCGCGACCGGATCTACAACCAGATCATGACCCGCGGCTGGAGCCCGGAGCGCGAGGCCTTCGTCCAGCACTACGGCTCGGACGTGCTCGACGCCTCGGTGCTCCTGATGCCGCTCGTGCTGTTCATCGCCCCGCGCGACCCGCGCTGGCTCGCGACGCTGAACGCGATCGGCGACGAGCTCGTCTCGGACTCGCTCGTCTACCGCTACAACGTCGAGGCCTCGCCGGACGGCCTGCGCGGCGAGGAGGGGACGTTCTCGATGTGCTCGTTCTGGTACGTGGAGGCGCTCACCCGCGCCGGCCGGATCGACGAGGCACGGCTGGCGTTCGAGAAGATGCTCACCTACGCGAACCACCTCGGCCTGTTCGCCGAGGAGATCGGCCCGACGGGCGAGCAGCTCGGCAACTTCCCGCAGGCCTTCACCCACCTGGCGCTGATCAGCGCCGCCTACAACCTCGACAAGGCCCTCGGCTAGGAGGAACCATGCGCGTGATCGAGTGCGACGAGTGCGGCGAGACGCTGCAGGCCGCGACGGACGAGGAGCTCGCCCGGCGGCTCGACCAGCACCTGCGGGCCGAGCACGGGATCGAGGACGCGGACGCCGAGGAGCTCGTCGGGACCGAGGCGTACGACGCGATGGACTCCTGAGCGGGCGAACCTGCGTCGTGCGCCGTCAGCGGCGCGGGCCGGGAAGCTGCACGTGGACGGCGTCGCCGAGGAGCGGTTCGAGCCCCGCGGCCCGCAGCTCGCCGGCGGGCACGACGTCCTGGATCGCGCGGCCCCCGATCGTCACGTCGGCCGCGTCGCCGGTCCGGTGCACGGACGTCCCGGGCGCCGCTACCGGATACGGATTGCTCGCGCGGTTGGCGTAGAGCCGCGCCTGCTCGGCGTCCGTTCGCAGGCCGCTCGTCACCGTCCACTGCTCGCCGCGGGCCGCGGCCAGGCGGTCGAGACGCGCGAGGAGCTCGGGGCTGGCGTCCAGGTCGCCGGTGAGATTCGGATAGCCCGCCGGCGCCGTGGCCGCAGCCGGGGCGAGCATGACGCCCGGCGTGACCGGCGGGGCCTGTGCGATGAGCCCGTGCGCCGGGCCCAGAGGCGGCAGCGCGCCCGCGGTCAGGATCGAGCCGATGCCCGCCCCGAACGGCGCCGGCGGTGCGGCCGCGCCCGTCCCGGCGGCCGTGTCCGCTCCGGCGTCGAGCGCGCTCAGCGCGGCGGTGAACGCGACGGCGAACGCCGTCCGGGCGACCGCCTCGCTGCCCGACCGCGGGACGGCGGACGGCGCGGAACCGACCGCGCGCGGTTCGAGTGCTGCGAGCGGACCGAGGTGAAGGACGTGCATTCACGCCCGGTCATCGACCGGAGCGGAGCGGCCTTGAGCTCGATTCGCGGGCTCAGAACCGGCAGTCGTCCGCCGTGCAGATCTCGGCGGACATGTTGACCTCCATGAGCTCCAGCGCCGCGTCGGCGAGGTGCGCGTGGATGTGCGCCACCGCGTCGCGCGGGACCACGACGTCGAGCTGGCGGATGTAGGCGTCGAGCGCGGAGTACAGGACGCACTGCTCCGTCACCTGCCCGATCAGGACGATGCGGCCGACGTCGTGCTGCTGGAGCAGGAACTCGAGCGGGGTCTGGTAGAAGATCGAGTGCCGCGCCTTGACCACGAAGAGGCTCTCGTCCTCCGGGGCGATGGGCTTCACGAGGTGGGCGAACTCGCCGGCGAGCACGGTCTCGAGCAGCTCGTCGCGGTCGGAGTTCCACGCCCCGAAGTTGTCGTTGACGTAGATCGTCGGGACGTCCTCGTCGGCGGCGCGGCGGATCAGCCGCTCCATCGCGGGCAGGGTCTCCTCGACGGAGCGGGTCAGCTTCTCCGCGTCCGCGTGCTCGTAGGAGTTGAGCATGTCGATGACGATCAGCGCGCTCCGGCTCATGGGGCGGTGGTTATAGCCGCTGCCGTCGGATACCGGGCGCAGGTGACGTGGCAGGCTCGCGCGGGTCGACTGGCGGAGCCGGCGGCTGCTCATGCCGTGCCGGTCTGCGGGTCTGTCCG
>Ga0196962_10000541_pt1 | contig 14937 bp, 16 predicted proteins | sample S3v_20metaG_FD_183186 | JGI IMG/M metagenome (GOLD analysis project Ga0196962, IMG submission 183186) | Soil microbial communities from Anza Borrego desert, Southern California, United States - S3+v_20 | ecosystem: Environmental > Terrestrial > Soil > Desert | place: USA: California | collected... | reverse complement strand
CGGGTTATCTCCCCAACCATGTGAATCTGGAAATCGATGAAGCGGGAGTTAAAGGAAAACCCTTTATATTAACTCACGGAGATCAAGACACTATCCTCCCCGTCGAATGGGATCGTGCCAGCCGCGACCGTCTGCAGCAATTGGACGTCGATTTGGAATACCACGAATTTCCCATGGGACACAACGTCAGCATGGAATCGCTTGAGGTCGTTCATAAATGGCTCGAGAGACAACTTGAGATTTGAATTACTTTAGACAAGACCTGGCAGGGTCAGTCATTAAAGAGTGTAAGGCAAAGAATCATGACAAATGAATAGGTTTTCGGTTCTTACCTACAAATTAAAGGTTGAAACAGTGTTGAACAATATTTACAACCCGCTGATTTTACTCCTAGTGTTATTTATCTTTGGTACTCCATTAATTATTCTCTTGTGGATAATACTATATCGGAAAGGGCTGTATTCATTAAGATCAATGGCTCTTAGTTTCTTTTTAGGATATACAATCATAGGAATTTCGATGTGGATAGATACGCGCCAAATCTGGATTTTATTTGAGGCTATGGCAATTGCAGTATTAGGAAGTCTCTTGATCTTCTTACTTCCATTGTTTCAGCCAAAACTTATCAAATTTCTTAAACTAAAATTGTAAAGAGTTTGCTAGCTCTGCCGCTCGGCGTGGGTCTTCGATTCCGTAGACCGAGGGTAATCCAATTAATGGATAGTCCTAATTTCACCTCCCTACTTGAAAAAGCAATTGAGGCACGTGCATGGTTATTCGATCCGCGCCATGAAACCGCCTTCCGCCTTTTCAACGGCTTTACCGAAGGTGAGCCAGATCTTGTCGTCGATCTATATGCCTCCACGCTTCTCATCCACAACTATGCAGATGACTCTACACAAGGCAAGTTAGTCACTGAACGTACCGCGCAATTCATACAAGACCAGCTTTCATGGCTACGCGCAGGAGTTGTCAAGAACCGTAATTCGCAATCACAGGAGGAACGGCGCGGACAGTTGCTCTTTGGCGAAAAGCCAGCTACAAGAATCAAAGAACATGGCGTCTGGTACTCTATTGACTTGACGAGGAACCGTGACGCGAGTTTTTATCTCGACACGCGCAATCTGCGAAAATGGCTCATCGAACACATGCGAGGTAAAACGGTTCTCAATACATTTGCCTACACCGGCAGTCTTGGGGTCGCGGCGCTGGCAGGCGGCGCGAACCGCGTGATGCAGCATGACCTTAACCGCCAATTCCTGAATGTTGCCAAGACATCTTACTCTTTGAACGGCTTCCCTATCCATAAACAGGATTTCGTCGCCAAGGATTTCTTTACGCTTAATGCAAAACTCAAACGCACAAATGAGACCTTCGACTGTGTCATTATCGATCCCCCGTTCTTTTCCAACACATCCAAAGGTAAAGTGGACCAGGTCCACGAAAGCGCGCGCTTGATCAACAAGGTTCGTCCGTTGATTAACGATGGCGGGATGTTAGTCGCGATCAATAACGCGTTGTTTGTCAGCGGCAAGGAATATATACAAACGCTTGAAGAACTTTGCAAGGATGGATATTTGAGGATTAGAGAATTGATTTCCGTCCCCGAGGATTTCGTTGGCTATAAACAAATCGGCGCGCCGATCACCGACTCTGCGCCATTCAACCACTCGACGAAAATCGCTGTTTTGGATGTCAAACGTAAAACGCCGTAACTTGCTCGCGAAGGAATTGAAGTCATGAAAATCGGAAAAACACTCCATGTAACAAACCGTAAAAAATGGCGGGCGTGGCTGCGCAAGCATTACAAAACAGAGAAGGAAATTTGGCTGGTCTACTACAAGAAAGCGACTGGCAAGCCGCGCATCGAATATAACGATGCCGTCGAAGAGGCGCTTTGTTTTGGCTGGATCGACAGCATTGTTAAATCGCTCGATAAAGATCGCAGCGCCCAACGCTTCTCGCCTCGCAAACCAAAAAGCAAATACTCCCCCGCCAACCAGGAGAGGCTGCGGAAACTGCTCAAACAGCGCAAGGTCATCAAGGAGGTGCGCGAAACCCTTGGTGATCTCTCAGCAGAGATGTTCAAAGTGCCAAACGATATCCTGAAAGAGATCAAGGCAAATAAGGATGCCTGGAAACACTTCCAGAAGTTTTCCAATGCCTATAAGCGCATTAGAATCGGTTTTATTGACAGCGCGCGCAAACGACCGGAGGAGTTCAAAAAGCGCCTGCGATATTTCATCAAAATGACCGAGAAAAACAAGCAATACGGATTCGGTGGAATCGAGAAACATTACTAGCGTGGGACTGTGTAACCTCTCTGTAATTTAGTACCCTTGATTTTTTTTAAGGAAAGTTGTAGTATAACAATGGAAATCGGATAGAATTTATCCAGTTTTTATTCTTGAAATTCGCATCGAGCCCTTCACCCCAGCCCATCCACAACTTCATAAGTCAGAACCTGCCCTGAACGAAAAAGCCGGGTACGTTGTACTTAAGAGTCTGCACTCTGGTTTATGGAGAAACCACATTCAATGAGGCACAAAGCGGCGTAAGAGGTTCCTGCATCCATGAAGCCGATTCCCCTCTGTTTCTTAAATCACGCCATCCCCTATGTGCAAGCAGTGCATGAGCCCTATCTGAAATCTTCTTGGAGCGAGCGCAGAACGGATAAGGTATGGACGCCTCTTTACCGAAAGTGACGATCCCCCAGCTAAGCCCTGAAGAAAAACAGGGCTTGCAGGATTACTGGGCCGTTTATGAGGTTCACCGTAGGGAAGTCACAGCGCAACTTGAGGAGATGGCTCTCAACCATCCGGAATTTAAGTTCATCATGCAAAACCCGGCTGCTCTTCCCACGGAAGAGCAGCGAGCAAGAAATGTGGAAATCCAGAAGAATGCAATTCTCCACCAGGATTGGGAACCCTATCTCACGAACCTTCAGCAACAGGGAATGGGGTATGCCCGCGGCGGGCTGAGTTTTCGCGCCTGGTTTGAGCTCATTGCTGTATTTCGCCGAGTGATGATGCCGTACCTCGTCAACGCCTATGGAAATTCTACAGAGCTGATGTTGTCTGCCATGCAGGGTATGGATACGTTGATCGATATTGCCCTGAACGGAATTGGGGAAGCTTATCTTGAAACCAAGCAGCAATTGATACGCGAGCAGGAGGCGGCGGTACAGGATGCCATTAAACAGGTGCGAAGCGAACAGAGGTTCCGCGGTTTGCTCGAAGCTGCCCCGGACGGCATGGTTATCGTGGACCAGGAGGGGAAGATCGTCATGGTCAATGCGCAGATGGAAAAACTTTTCGGATATAGTCGGGAAGAGGTTTTGGGTCACTCGGTAGAGCTGCTGGTCCCGACGCGTTTTAAGGACGTTCATCCATTTCGCCGCGGGCAATACGCGAAAAACTCGCGCGCCCGTCCGATGGGTGCAGATCTGGAACTGTATGCCTTGCGCAGGGATAAGACGGAATTCCCCGTGGAGATCAGCCTCAGCCCCATGGAAACGGAAGAGGATCACCTGATCATCGCCGCGATCCGCGATATCACGGACCGCAAACGCGCCGAAGAAAAATTCCGAGGCTTGCTCGAGTCCGCGCCGGACGCAATGGTCGTGGTAGATCAACAGGGAATTATCCAACTGGTCAATTCGCAGTCTGAAAACCTGTTCGGCTACGATCGGGTAGAGCTTGTCGGCCAGCCGGTCGAAGTCCTCGTGCCGAAGCGCTTCCGTAAAAAACATGCCAAACACCGCGAAGGATACTACGGGGACCATCCCGTCCGTCCCATGGGGATCGGTCTGGATTTGTTCGGGCTGCGGAAGAACGGCACCGAATTCCCGGTGGAGATCAGTCTCAGCCCGCTGGAAACGGAAGAGGGCTTGCTTGTCAGCGCAGCGATCCGCGATGTGACCCAGCGCAAGCGGATGGAAGCGGATGTCCAGAAGTTGAACGAGGACCTTAAACAGCGCGCCGCGCAATTGGAGGCAGCCAACAAGGAACTCGAAGCCTTCAGCTATTCCGTTTCGCATGACCTGCGCGCTCCCTTGCGCAGCATCGACGGCTTCAGTCACGTCGTGCTGGAAGATTATGGGGAACAATTGCCGGCGGATGCACGCGGCTATCTGGAACGAGTGCGCGCCGCCGCACAACGTATGGCGATATTGATCGACGATCTGCTGAACCTGTCGCGCGTCACGCGCACAGCTCTTCAGCCCAAATTCATCAACCTCAGCAAAATGGCAGAAGAGATCGTGCAGGGTCTGCAGGAAAGCCAGCCACAGAGGCAGGTGACCGTTTCCCTGACCCCGGACCTTATGGTAGAGGCAGATCCTCACCTGATGCACATCGTCCTGGAAAATCTGTTGAGCAATGCCTGGAAGTTCACGTCTAAAAAAGAACAATCTATGATCGAATTCGGGCAAAAGAACCACGTCCGCGAACGGACGTTTTATGTGCGCGATAATGGCGTAGGGTTCGACATGGCGTATGCCGATAAGCTCTTTGGCGTTTTTCAGAGGCTGCACTCGGTCACTGAATATCCTGGCACCGGTGTCGGTCTAGCCACCGTTCATCGGATCATTTCCATCCACGGTGGTCGGATCTGGGCGGAAAGCGCGGAAGGACAAGGAACGACGTTTTACTTTACTTTGTGATGGAGGAAGGATGGAACGTAAGATGATTTTACTAGTGGAAGATAACCCCGATGATGAGGCACTTACTCTCCGGGCACTCAAGAAAAACAATATTGGGAATGAGCTGGTGGTCGTGCGGGACGGTGCGGAGGCGCTCGATTTTCTGTTCTGCACCGGCGCCTATGCAGACCGTGACAAACATGATCTGCCGCAGGTCGTGTTATTGGACCTGAAACTGCCCAAGATTGATGGGCTGGAGGTCTTGCGCCGCATCCGCGCCAACGAGATCACCCGCCTGCTTCCGGTGGTCATCCTAACCTCCTCAAAAGAAGAACAAGACCGGTTGAATGGCTACAGTTTCGGAGCCAACTCGTACGTGCAGAAACCTGTAGACTTCGATCAGTTTGTTGGAGCTGTTCGCCAGTTGGGACTCTATTGGCTGGTTTTGAACGAGGCTCCACCCAGATAATCTTGCATGGCTACATACCTGCGGATATTGTTGGTGGAGGATTCAGAAGACGATGCCAGTCTGTTATTACGAGAAATTCGGCGAGGCGGGTATGAAATCGAATTCGAACGCGTAGAAACGGCTGGCGCCATGCGGGCGGCGCTGGCGCGCCAGCAATGGGATCTCATTCTCTGTGATTTTTCACTCCCAAGTTTCAGTGCGCCAAATGCGCTCGGGGTATTGAAAGAAAGCGGCATTGATCTGCCTTTTATCATTGTTTCCGGGACCATCGAAGAGGAAAGCGCGGTCGACGCGTTAAAAGCGGGCGCGCATGATTTTATTACTAAGGGAAATTTTGCCCGCTTGCTTCCTGCTATCGAACGTGAATTAAAAGAGGCTGTGGTACGCCGCGAACGAAAAGAACATGAACGCGAGCTGGAAGCGATCGCGCTAGTCAGCTCTCACTTGCGTACGGCAAAATCCTTCAACGACATGCTTTCACGCCTGCTCGATCAGACGCTCGCTCTCGTGCAAGTGGAGGCGGCGAGCATCTGGCTCTATGACCCAGTCCATAAGGTCGTTGAACTCAAGATACAGCAGGGCTGGGATGGTGAATCTATTGGATCTTCCCTAAGACCAGGCGAGGGGATTCCGGGTCTGGTTGTCCAACATGGGAAAGCCATCGTGGCACGCGAGTTTCATGAGGACGAAGATCTGCCGGAAGAAAATCGCCGCCAGATTCGTCCCGGCTTTGGCGGGGCGTGTATCCCGCTGCACACAGAAGATAGTATTGTAGGCGTCATTTTTACAAAAGTAACTCTGCCACGCGAACTTACGCGAGGGGAACTGCGCATCTTGAACGCCCTGGCTGAGATCGGCGGTAACTCCATACACCGCATGTATTTGCACGAACAAACAGTCAAGCAGCTGGAGCGGTTAGCAGCTCTACGCTCGATTGACCTCGCGATCAGCAGTGTGTCCGACCTCCAGGTGACTCTGACGATCGTGCTCAACGAACTGGTGAAGCAGCTTAAAGTAGATGCTGCCTGTGTCCTGCTCCTACAACCTGGCAGCAACCGGTTGGAGTATGTCGCCGGGCAGGGGTTTTATACACGCAACATTGAATCCACAAGCCTGCGCGTTGGGGAAGGCACTGCGGGTCGGTCGTTTATGGATCGGCATGTCGTTCAAGCACCCAACCTCACCATAGATCGGAACTTTACGCGTGGGCAGTTACTCGCCGCTGAGGGGTTCATGTCCTATTACGCTGTCCCTCTGGTTACAAAGGGTGAAGTGAAGGGTGTGCTGGAAATCTTCCATCGTTCGCGGTTAAACCCCGATCAGGAATGGCTGGACTTTCTCGAAACCCTGGGCGGACAAACCGCTATAGCTGTTGAGAATTCCATGCTGTTTGAGGATCTACAACGTTCTAATTTTGAGCTGGTTATGGCGTATGATGCCACGATCGAAGGCTGGTCTCGCGCCCTCGATTTGCGCGACCGGGAAACAGAAGGTCATACCCAGCGCGTCACGAACATGACCTTGAGGCTGGCGCGCAAAATGGGACTGAGCGAAGAGCGACTAACCCTGATCAAGCGCGGCGCGCTCCTGCACGACATTGGGAAAATGGGAATTCCCGATCATATTCTCCTGAAGCCAGAAGGACTCACCGAGGAGGAGCAGCATATTATGCGCCAGCACCCTCAACTGGCGTACGATATGCTGGAACCCATTGCGTATCTGCGGGACGCGTTGCATATCCCCTATTGCCACCATGAGAAGTGGGATGGAAGCGGGTATCCACGCGGGCTGGCGGGTACACAGATCCCGCTCGAAGCGCGTCTGTTCGCGATTGTGGACGTCTGGGATGCAATCACCACGGACCGTCCATATCGCAAGGGTTGGCCCCGTCATCAAGCACTGAGTTACATTCGCGAGCAGAGTGGCAAATACTTCGACCCCAAACTGGTTGAATTGTTTCTGGATGAGATGAAAGATCAGAATTAAGCCCTGCGAAGGGACTCAACCTTCGCAAGGATGGATGCTTAGAGTAACTGTCCCTGTTCGTAATCCTCATCCGCGAGCTCATTCCACGGTAAAGCCGGAATAGCCACCTCTTTTTCTACCTGGGCATAGAGTTTTCTACATAAATATGGCGCGGCAAAATTGTTGGGCGAATGACAGAACATGTAAACATCTGCGCCGCCCTGTAATTGCGAGATGAAATATTCTCCCCACTCCGTAAGATAGGGGCTGTTCACGTCAATTTCTGGATGGCCGATATAGCGGACGAAAAGAAAGCCCGAAGTACGCTTCGGCACCACAGGGACATCGGGTTTACGCTCCCGCGCCTCCAGCAGACTCTGATAGACTGACCCTGCCAGGATATCCTCCCCCGACAAATCGCGGATCGGACGCGTATCAATCGTCACGCGCGCCATGTTGTGTTCTGTGAGCAGCGTGTTGAGCGCCCCATCATGAGGGGCGTCGAACCAATCCAGGTGACGAACCTCCACTGCCAGACGCACATCCCGCGGCCACTGAGTGAGGAATGCCTGTAAATCGCTGAGCAGCTTCGGGGAGTAGCGCGGCGGAAGCTGCAGAAACATCGGGCCGAGGCGCGTCCCAAGCTGGCGCATCAGCTCAATAAATCCCTGGGCCCGCTCCACATTATCCAATAGCTTGCCCTCGTGGCTGATCGCCTTCGGGACCTTTGGGCAAAAGCGGAAGGTGGCTGGCATGTCCTCCATCCATCCTTCCAGGGTCTTCTGCGCAGGGACAGCATAGAACGTGGTATTCCCTTCCACCGTGGTCAATCGTTTTGTATACTCGCGCAGGAACTCAGAGGGCTTCGTGCCTTCCGGATAGAAATTTCCCACCCAGCCTTTCCATGACCAGATAGGGCAGCCGATATAAAAGCTCATATGCTTATATACCTTTCATTATCAATGCTTCACAAATTAAAGGATTGAAATCATGAAACCAAAGTTATCATACACGATCTGGTTTACACAACGAACAGGTAGCACTTTGTTATGCAAAGCCCTGGAAGAGACACAAATCGCCGGCATGCCGCATGAGTGGTTGTACACTTGGATAGGCGATCATCAGATCAAAAATCCTGCGGAGCTTCAAATGCATTTGTGGCAAAATGGCAGTACTGCAAACGGTGTATTTGGCTTGAAACATTCGTTCCATGAACCGCACTTCACGAAGTTGATCGAAACGTTCCGTCAGTTTCCAACCTGTCCGGCAAAGGAAAACAACCGTGTAAAAATCTGGGAATCTGCTCTTCCAAATCACCGTCACGTCTTTATGACGCGACGCAACAAGGTCCGGCTGGCAGTGTCCTGGTGGAAGGCTATCAAGACAGCCGAATGGCATCGGCTTCCGGGTGTGCATCCTAAACCAATTGATCTGGCAGACGCATACTCTTTCGATGCCATTCATCACTTATATTGTGAGTGTGCGATGCGCGAAGCAGGGATTCAGGAGTTCTTTTCCGAAGGAGAGATCGTCCCATTAACCATAGTATACGAAGATTTCATTCAGGAATATGAAAGGACCGTTAGAAGGGTCCTAGCGTTTCTCGGGTTAGATACAATTAGCCTGGAAATATCCCCGCCCTCTCTGGCACAAACAGCCGATAATATTTCAGAAGAATGGGTACAAAGGTTTCGTGAAAAACTTCAGGAAGGTTGGAACCATAGAGGTTGGTAGGAAACAAAATCCAAGCAGAAGTTCCTCTTGCCCATGAATTCCAAGAGCATCCTCTGAAAGGAAAAGAACATGCAGCCAAATGTACGTAGTGAGGTCGTCAAATTGATCCGCCGGAGAGCGGACCCGGAGGAATATCGCGCCATTCGAAAGCTATGGATCGCTCATTCCGCTGCCGAGGATGCTCACGACATCCCCGGCTTGATGGCAACACTCACCGAGGATTGTGTTTATACCGTGGTCAATAGCGGCGTGAGCTGGCACGGAAAAGCCGGCGCAACCCAGTTTTACCAGCAACTATTGGGCGCCTTTCCGGATATTCATTTTGATTTGCAGAGTATCGTGATCGGTCCGCAAGGGGTCTTTGAAGAGGCGTTGGTCACGGGCACCTGTCAGACACAATGGCTGGATATGCCCTCGCCGCATGGTCAAAGGGTGGAATTCGCTGTCACGATTTTATTTCCCTGGGATCCCAGACAAAAGCTGTTTACAGGCGAGCGCGTCTATTTTTTTATAAAGTAAGTCCTCGCCTCAGGGCGTATGGTATCCGTATACCTTTCATCATGCATACTATACGGAATCTTATTGTGCTTTCAGCCTCACTTAATGGATCTGGTTAATAATCACCCTACCCTACCATGTCGACAATTTGTAACCTAGTTATGGGTTCGGCGTCATGTGGAGCACACAGTAACATCACATGATCAGGTTATTATCAAAATCGATATTTCTTATTCCTGATTAATCATACTAATAAAACTGAAAACTAAGGATCCCTGTTTACACGGTAATATGGGGAAAATTCGAATTGGAAAGCGTCTGTCAAAGGACATCGAGGCCATATGAAACAATCAGTCACCCAAATTTTAGATTTCTTTAAGAAGCACAAGTACGGCAAGGCGACCCTGGCGCTGATCGTCACCGGGGCGATCATCGCAGGGGCTCTGTTCCTGACCGCAAAGCCCGATGAAAAGCCTGTCCCACTCAGTGAAGTCGCAGAAGCGATTTCGGCTGGGCGGGTCAACAGGATAGAAGATTCTCCCGATACTGGTATTTTGACAATTTATTACAAAGACAAGTCACAGGATACGACCCGCCGTGATAAGACCGCGCCGTTCCTGGAACAAATGAAGTATCTTGGCGTCAGTGAAACACAGATGGCGAAACTGCAATACGAACTTGTGGAGCAGAAAGCCATGAGCGGCGATAAAGTAATCAATATAGCTATCAGTGTAGCGATGCTGGGCTTGTTGGGCTTCGCGCTGGTGAGGATGAATGGGGGCGCGATGGCGGGTATCCGCAAGAAATATACAGAAGGTGACATCCCCAACACAACGTTTAAAGATGTTGCGGGAATCGACGAAAGCCGTGAAGAACTGGTTGACATTGTCACATTCCTGAAGAATAAAGAGATGTACGCTCGAATGGGCGCTCGGATGCCGCGCGGTGTATTACTCGTAGGCGACCCTGGCACAGGTAAAACTCTGCTGGCAAAGGCAATTGCTGGAGAGGCAGGGGTGCCCTTCTTTACAACCTCCGGCTCCGAGTTCGTCGAGGTGTTTGTAGGAGTTGGTGCTAGCCGTGTGCGCTCCCTGTTCAAGAAGGCACGCTCGAAGGCTCCCTGCATTATCTTCATTGATGAGATCGATGCCGCAGGACGCAAACGCAATGCCGGAAGTGGCGGCGGTGAAATGGAGCAGGACCAGACCCTCAACCAGTTGCTGGTCGAGATGGATGGCTTCGCCGCGGCGGAGGGTGTCGTAGTCTTGGGTGCCACCAACCGTGTAGATGTTCTAGATCCCGCGCTGACCCGCCCCGGTCGCTTTGACCGTCATGTCAACGTGCCGCGCCCCGATATTAAAGGACGCCTATCCATTCTCGAAGTACATGTGAAAGATCGCCGCCTCGCTCCGGACGTCAACCTGATGGATGTCGCCAAATCCACGCCCGGGCTGGTTGGTGCGGACCTTGCAAATATTGTTAATGAAGCAGCCATCCTGGCAGTGCGCAGTGGGCACGAGGCGATTACCAAAGCGGATTTCCAGGAAGCCGTTGAGAAGGCTCTCACAGGTGGCGTGCAGCAAAAGAGCCGCGTCATGAAAGAGGACGAACGCCGCACCATTGCCTATCACGAGGCAGGTCACGCAGTGGTCATGCACGAAACGCCGCACTCCGACCCAGTCTATAAAATCACGATCATCCCGCGCGGACAAATGGGCGGCTTCACCATGGCGCTCCCCGAGCAGGACAGGCTGCTTATGTCTCGTAACCAGATCCTGGCCCGTATCACTGGTCTTATGGGCGGGCGCGTAGCAGAGGAATTGTTCTGTGATGACATCACCAGCGGCGCAGGCCACGATCTGAAAGTTGCGACTCAGCTGGCAGAAGAAATGGTCATGCGCCTGGGGATGAGTGACACTGGCTTGCGTGTGTTCAACAAGCCCGAGGGCTTCGAAGGCATGGCTGCCCCGCGCACCGGTCAAAAGACCTTTGAAGAACTCGATCATGCCATCAAGCAGATCCTGGACGAATGCTACGCCGAAGCGAAGCGCATCGTCAGCGAAAAGCGCGAAGCGATGGAACGGGTAACCCAAAGCCTGCTGAAGCAGGAGACCCTGAGCCGCGAAGAGTTCGTAGCGATGATGCAATAAACCAATAAACATAGAATGAAAAAGACATCCGAGTCGTGGACTCGGATGTCTTTTATTTAACGGGACTTCAAGTGGATTACGGATTGAGCTGATCGATCACGGAACGCACAACCCTGGCGCTGGCGCCTAATAACTTTGTCTCTTTTTCGTTCATGTTGGGGAAAAATGTTTTGATAATCCCCTCCCCGCCCACCAGGTTTGGAAGCGAGACCGTCACATCCTTCACGCCCGCCACTTCCTCCATCGGGGTCGAAACGGTAAGGATAGAACGTTCGTCCTGCAAAATGACCTCCACAATCCGTGCGATGGCGCTGCCAATTCCGTAATACGTTGCACCCTTGCCTTCGATAATGTGATAGGCAGCCCGCCGGACTCGTTGATCGATCGCATCATAATCTTCCGGGCAGATGGATATTTTCCCCGCATGGCAAAACTCGGACAAGGGGATGCCACCAACTGTAACCAAAGACCAGGGAATAACCTCCGAGTCGCCGTGTTCGCCCAGCACATAAGCATGGATGTGCTGGGAATCGACATTCAAATGCCGCCCAATCAGGCTGCGCAGGCGCGCGGTATCCAGCGTGGTGCCTGAGCCGATCACCCGGCTGGAAGGAACACCAAACTCCGCGGCATAACGAGCGGTGAGATGCGCCATCACATCGACGGGGTTGGTGGCGATCAGCAAAACCGCATCAGGAGCATGTTGCAGAATGTTGGGAATGACCTGCTTGAACACCTGCGCGTTTCGCTCCAATAATTGAAGGCGCGTCTCGCCCGGCTTTTGATTTACACCTGCTGAGACAATGACCACCTTGCATCCAGCCAGATCTGCGTAATCTCCGGCAGTCACTTCCAGAGGATTCGCAAATGGGACCGCATGCGAGATATCATCTGCTTCTGACTCCGCACGTCCCCGGTTTTGATCGACCAGCACCAATCTGCGTCCCACGCCGCGCATTACCAAAGCATAAGCGGCAGTTGCGCCTACAAACCCACTCCCGACAATTCCTGTTTTCACAAAGCCTCCTCGTTCAATGTAGTGGCGACTTAAGTCGCTCGCTTGTCTCAAATTAACGGCTGAAGCCATTACCACTGTGACTTATTCCAACCACTCCAGCCCATACTTCTTTGATATTTCGGTATGAAGCTCGGCATTAAAAGAACCATTTTGTAAAGCTGCATCTACGTCATCGAAATAGTGCTCCAGCCCGCCGGGGATCGCATGGACCATGATTCTCAACGCTGTTTTCAAGGGGTTTTGAAGCGCATGGGGAATCTTTTTTGGCAAATGAACCATTCCACCAGCTGGCGCATGGAGCTTCTCGTTGTCGAGCCGGATATCAATAGCCCCTTCCAAAACATAGATGACTTCATCTTCGTAATGATGGATATGTAATGGGCTTCCACTTTCCGGCCCGAACACGGCTTCGCAAACGTAAAAGGCCCCGCTGGTTTGGTCGCTGGTCAGCTTATGGGTGACGCCAAGAAACTGTAATGTCCTGCCGCCTCCGGGGAGGATCGCCACTGGCTGTGGAACATGAATATGCATAAAAGCTCCTTATCTCATTATTAATCATCTACGCGGTGGTATTTTACTGTAGGACTGAACCTACTCTGCGCGCGAAGCCCATGCATCGATTTCCACGCGAAACGCAGGGCTGGCTAGCGCAGCCACATATAACAGCGTACTACATGGTTGATGCCCCTGTAGTTTCGAAAGCACGATCTCACGTCGCTTTGCCGTATCCATTTCGCCTACGAGATAGTAGGTGATCTTGATCAAGTCTTTTACATTCATGTCAGCAGCGCGCAGATTGCGAAGGATGTTTTCAAAAGCAATATCGATTTGCTCGAACGGATCATCTGGAATCGTGCCATCTTCACGCATCCCAACCTGACCAGAAATGACCAGCAACCGTTCATTCCCCTTAAGTTCGACTTGGTGAGAGTAGGAACCAACCGGCTTGTGAACATCGTGGGGATTTCGGAATTCTTTCACCTTTTACTCCTTGGGATTAAATTAAAATCCGAAGTCTTTTGACTCCGGATATTGATGCAGTGATCAGCCTTCCAAATAAATAGAATCTACAATCCCCACAATCACGGAAATTACCGCTCCGTCAGGGATGTTCAACGCCTGGCGCGCGCCGTTCCCTTCGCGATTTACCAGCACTGTATCGCCAATTCCTGCCTGCGTGTTATCTAGCGCGATAAAGTCCTCGTTCGGTTCGGGTGTGTCCCCGTCCATCACCAAGGGCTGGACGACCAGCAGCCTCCGGTTTTTATAATGCGGGTGGCTGACGGTTGTCACGATCGTACCAACGACTTTGCCTAAAATCATCTCTAAGCCCTTGCGTCCTTCGTGGTTAAAGAATTAAGTAAACTGATTATGTCCGGCGCGCAGACTGTAATCGAACGTACCGTCCGGTTTTACTTCCAATTCGTCCACAATGCCTACGAGGGCAAGATCGATAGGCACAAATTTTTCATCGCGCATGGCGAGTGCAGCTTCACGTGAGCGCACCATCACACACAGGTCACCGGGACCGGCATGAACCACATCGGCAGCGACCTGGAGGATGCCAACCGGCTCCAGATTTTTGTTCAACGGCTGGACGACCAACAGCTTCACCCCCTCCGTGCCGGGATATTTGATCGTACAGATCGCGGTGCCTCGAACTCTGCCAAACAACATTATTTCAGCCCTACGCTTTTGACCACGCGGTGGATAATGTTATCCAGCAGTTTTGCATCCACCTGATTCCCAAGCCGTGCGATGACCGCGGAACGGATCCTTTGCTCAACATCGTCTCTCTTCTGCGCCGTGGCTACGTTGCCTATTGAGTCGTTCCGCTCACCCGATTTCTGAGGCTCAGCGGGAGCGCGAGGAAGGGCGGGCTTGGGCAGAGACTTAACAGGAGAAGAGGCGGGACCAATCGTCGGTACCGGACGAGACGTCTGCTGTTCTGCAATATACGGCCGTACCGGCGCGGCTGGCGGGTTGTCCGCCCGATCCGTAATTAATTGAAACCCTAAACCCCTGGCTTTTTCGTACGCCAGCTCGGTCAGCACCACATTCTCGGTGACCTGCAACGAGCGAATGCCGCGCTGGAACAAATCTTCAATGTCTCTCTCCGTATAAAACTCTTTGGACATGAGAAGTCAATTACTCAGAAGACTTTGATTTTCGCGACGAGCCTTCGGAGCGACCGCCAAAGTTGCCTTTGCTGGATTGGGGCAGGATCATCTCCACATCCGTGTGCGGGCGCGGGATGACGTGAACTGAAGCCAGTTCGCCGACGCGGCGCGCAGCCGCGGCGCCGGCATCCGTGGCGGCTTTTACCGCGCCGACATCGCCTCGCACCATCACGGTCACAAACCCGCCACCCACATACTCCGAGCCAATTAACTCTACATTCGCCGCCTTAACCATCGCATCGGCGGCTTCGATCGCGCCGACCAGTCCTCTCGTTTCCACC
>Ga0196962_10000540_pt1 | contig 14943 bp, 13 predicted proteins | sample S3v_20metaG_FD_183186 | JGI IMG/M metagenome (GOLD analysis project Ga0196962, IMG submission 183186) | Soil microbial communities from Anza Borrego desert, Southern California, United States - S3+v_20 | ecosystem: Environmental > Terrestrial > Soil > Desert | place: USA: California | collected... | reverse complement strand
CTTGCAGGAAGGACATGATCTGATAGCGATGCCAGCCCTGTAACTGTTCTTTGGTTGGCTTGGCGCCTCGTTCATAATCATTCAGTGCTTGTTGGACTTCGTCATACAAACGGGATATCGGTCGGTGTCGTTTTTCGGGCAGACCTGTCTCGTAGATCCACTTGTGTACATCCACCTTTTCAAACACTTCAGGCAGCTCTGCTTTCAAAAAATCGAGGAAGGCTTCGGTGGTCAGCGATTGGAACTGGAAACTGGCCATATACTTTTGAATAAACGCATCGAAGCGTTCCCGCCCCACAGCATATTCACATTCCTGCAGGAAGAAACAGCCCTTGTAATAAGGGATGCTGGTTGTGAAAGAATCGGCATCCTTCTCCGCCGGCAGCTTAAGCCGTGTCAGTGTTGAGTCCATCCCAACGCGTTTCATGATCGCGAGCAATTGCTTTTCGTTGAATGCCAGGTGCAGGTCTACGGAGTCCTTGCCTTCCAGCACTTCGGTGATGCGCGTTTCGGCGTAGGTGGTCCACCCCTCGTTGAGCCAGAAATCCTGCCAGGTGGCATTCGTCACGAGGTTGCCGGTCCAGGCATGGGCGAGTTCGTGTGTGATCAGGGAGATCATGCCGCGGGTGCCGAGGATCGCCGTCGGCGTGAGGAAGGTGAGGCGCGGGTTTTCCATTCCACCGTATGGGAAGGAAGGGGGCAGAATCAGCAGGTCATAGCGCTCCCACAAATAGGGACCGAGCAGTTTTTCCGCCTCGATGATCTTGGTCTCATTCTCTTCGAATTCCCAAGTTGCTGACTCGATGATTTCCGGTTCCGCGTAGATACCCGTTCGCGGACCTAATTCGCGGAATTCCAGATTTCCCACCGCCAGAGCAAATAAATACGACGGGATGGGCTGCGGCATTCTGAATCGAAAGCTGGTGGAGTCATATCCGCTGCTTTCGTCGATACCCACCTGCTCCGCCGCCATCGCCGCGACCAGCCCCTGTGAGACCTCCACTTCCGCCGAATACGTGAACCTCACGGACGGTGTATCCTGGCAGGGAAAGATGCTGCGGGCGTGGATCGCCTGGCATTGACTGAACAGAAAGGGATGCGTTCCGCCAGCCGTTTGACTTGCGCTGAGCCATTGCAAGGCACGCGCTTCGGGCGAGGTGCGGAACGTCAGCGTAAACGCTGATGCGCCTTCCAATCCTTTTAAATGTAAACGCTCTCCCAGGGTTTCGTCCCGGGCATCGAACTCCCATTCGACTTCACGACCATCCGAGCGAGCTTCCTTTAGATCGATTTTGTAGGAATCCAAAAACAGGGAGCCTTGCACAGGCTCCCGCATTTGATATGTGGACTCGATTTCCAGCGTACGCGTGGAAAAATCTACATTAATACGGAACAGGATGTGCTTGATCTTGCCCTGTGCCAGGTCTGCGTAGGAAGCCGGGTCTTTGAATTCCATGTAAGGTACTCCAAGATTAAGTTGGCATTATTTCGCTGCGCGCTACGTTAACAAAATCTGCAAACAAGCCATACGCGGTCTCGACGGGTCCGCCTGCCATGCCTTCGCGCTCCGAGACGGTAATCGAATAATCGGGTAACACATCGGTGCGGAATGAGACTCCTGTGGAAGAGTTCATCATCCCATATAGCGGTGAAGAGGAGTCAATAAGCTCCGGGGCGACACGGGCGTGGATCTGATCTCCGGTTTTCTCCACGGAACACACCAGCTTATAGCGCTTTCCTTCTGCGCTGGCTTTTTCGATCATGTCGCGCGTGATTCCTCGTATGCCAATTGGATTGACCTGCTGAGGTGTAAACGGCGTATCCATCAGAACGGTGATGAGTGCCGCGACCTTGATCGCCGCGTCCCAGCCATCCACATCGTTGGTGGGGTCAGTCTCCGCCACACCAACAGACTGGCAATACTTCACCGCGTCTTCATAGGATTCGCCGTTCTCCATTCTCGAGAGAATGATATTGGTGGTGGCGTTGAGAATGCCTTTGAAAGAGGAAAGTTCAGCCAGGGGAAATGTCTCACGAAAAACAGAGAACACCGGCGAACCGCCAAGAACAGTGGATTCAAAACCGAAGGTTTTTTCCTTGGACTTTGCCAACGAGGTCAACTCACGATAGCCGTGCACGACCGGTCCCTTATTAGCAGTAATGGCGTGCATGCCAAGCTCCAATGCGGTACGGATATGATCGAGCGCGGGCTGTCCCGTCTGTGTGTTGACGGGTGAGTTTTCAAACATCACGTGGGCGGAGGAGTGTTGAATGACAGAAGGGGAATCATCAACATGGAAAGTGGAAAGTGAAGAAAGTGACTTTCCACTTTCCACCAATCCAAGCGCTTGCTCGATATCAAGACCGTCCGGGTTTACCGCACAACCATGTCTCCCTGTGGAAATGCCTGTGAAAGAAAACGTAACATCATATTGCGTTTTGAGCAGACCCTGTTTGCGAAGCAAAAGCCGCGCCAGCGAACGGGCGACGTTTCCGAATCCGATGAGGGCGAGGTTGTAGTGCATGAGTGCTCCTTGCGAGGAATTACTAATTACCAATTACGTTGCAGGTACTCTACTTGTCATTAGTAAATAGTAATTAGAGAGGCGGCCAGGGCAGGGCGCGGCGGTCGCGGGGCTGACGAGGGAAGGTTCCCTTTTTAAGAATGGATTCCGCGCGGGCCGCAAGTGCCGCGAGTTCGCGCCGGGTGAGATATGGTTCAAGAGAAGGGAATAGGCTTTTAATTCCGGCAAGCGGCGTAAGCAACTCCTGTGGAATCTTTTGCCCGCTGAAATCCCAAAGCACGGTGCGCAGTTTGTCCTCTTCGTGAAAACAGATCCCGTGATCGATGGCATATAGTTTGTGCGTGCCATCCTCAAAGAAGACGTGACTCCCCTTGCGGTCTGCATTGTTACACAAGACGTCGAAGAGGACGACTGGTTTGAGGAGCTGCCTGTCCTCTTCGCTGAAGCTGAAATAATGGTATTCGGGATCGTATTCGATGTACTGCTGGAGCGACCCCGCGCCAAAGGGACCGTCTTGACGAAGTGTGGTGAACGGTACGAAATGAAAGCCGAGATATTCGCTGACGAGATAAGCAGCAACTTCCCGTCCCGCCAGCGTGTTCTCGGGAAAATCCCAGAGCGGCTGCTCACCGCGCAATGGTTTATACACAGCAGGATACTCGCTGCCTTCATGTTGAATAGCAACAAGGAAGGTATAGTTCGATCCAAAGGTAAATTGACCCTTGATCTCATATGTGCCACACTCGATGGCGGTTCGCAGTTGTTCCGTTACCATGTCTGGTCGAGTTTATCAGAGTAAAAGCGGATGGCGCGCTGGTAGCGCAGGATGCCTTCGTCGCTGGATGTATCGGCGAGACTGGTCAGCAGCAGTTCCATCGCTTTTGCATGTTCCCCGATATTGTAATAAGCCATCCCAAGAAAAACCTTAAATTCATGAGAATCAGGAAATAGTGATCGCCCGTGCTGAAAGGTTTCAATGGATTTTTGATATTCCCCGATACAGCGATAGGTGCTACCCATGCCAAGCAGCGCGCTTTTCAAATCGTCCCCACTTAACCTTCCCTGAATAGCCTTTTTATAAAAGGGAATTGCTTCACGTTCCAGACCAAGAAGATCATGGATCCACGCGCATTGATAATTTACCTGTGGGTCATCTGGGAATTGAGCGTGTAATTCGAGCAGAGCTTGACGAGCCTCTTCATGGTTTTCTGACTCACGTAGTTTTATGGCAGAGGCAAGTTTTTCTCTTAAAGCATTCATGAAGTTTTAGAAAACGTTGGTAAAACCCTAATGCTTATACCCATTCTTCTTTGGGCAGAAATGTCCCTCCGGTTCCTCGGGCTGACCGCACTGCGGGCAGATCGGGCGCCCGCGCGAAACCACTTCTACGCCCCAGCGCGCCAGCATCCGCACCTGCGAGCGCGACGCCCAGAAACGGACGACGGCCGCTGTTTCCTGGTCGTCTTCTTCGGTCAGCAATTCCTTGACAAACAGCACCACCAGATCGCGCTCCTTGTCATAACCGAGACCGATCTCGCCAACGCGGAAGAGCGGGTCGACGGGCGGGTTGATGCGCATCACTTCTTCCACGTAATCACCTGAGGCGTCTGAAAGGTCCGGGTTCTGTTCGTCCACTTGCGCGAGGAATTGTTCCACGCCAATCGCGAGGGAGTGGAGTTGCGCCTTTTCGATGATCACGGTGATCGTGCGCTGGTCCTGAAAGGCTTGAATATAAAAAACACGCTGACCGGGCTTGCCAATTGCGTCAGCGGTGATATGGTCACAGGGGTCTACATCAATTTCAAAACGCGGCATAGGTACCTTTGAGAAGGGAGTATACCAGTCAAGTATAATGCAATTGTCTATGTTTAAACACGAAGGACACGAGGGCGCACAAAGGATTTTTACTTGGCGTAGTTCCCTGGTGCCGCCTCCCTAACACTTGTGCCTGCGCGCAGTGCAGGTGTGTGCTCTTTGTGTTTAGAAATGCCAAAGGAGATGGTTATGTACGATAAAAAGAAATTAGATGAGCTACAAAACTCGCTCGAAACATGGGAGGAGACTTCTTTAAAGAAAGCCTTATCATCTCTGCCGGAACGCACTGACGAATTTATTACAACCTCCTCCGAACCGATCAACCGGCTTTACACTCCGCTCGATGTGGCGGATATGGATTACACATCGGATCTCGGGTTGCCGGGTGAGTACCCGTTCACACGCGGTGTCCATCCCACACTGCATCGCTCCAAGCTGTGGACGATGCGCATGTTTGCGGGCTTCGGCACCGCTGAGGAGACGAACGCCCGTTTCAAATATTTGCTCGATCAGGGGCAGACAGGTCTATCCATTGCTTTCGACCTCGCCACGCTCATGGGCTACGACACCGACCAGCCGGAAGCCCTGGGCGAGTTTGGCAAGTGTGGCGTAGCCGTCTCCTCCCTGAAGGATATGGAGATTCTGCTCGACGGCATCCCACTCGATAAAGTGTCCACGAGCATGACGATCAACTCGCCCGCCGCGATTATCTGGGCGATGTACATTGCTGCGGCGGAAAACAAGGGCGTGCGCACCGACCAGTTGCGCGGCACGATCCAGAACGACATCCTGAAAGAGTTTATCGCGCAGAAGGAATATATCTTCCCGCCTGAGCCGTCTATGCGGCTGGTGGTGGACACGATGGAGTTCGGCGCAAAGAGCGTGCCGCAGTGGAACACAATCTCGATCTCCGGGTATCACATCCGTGAGGCAGGTTCTACCGCTGCGCAGGAGCTGGCGTTCACTCTGGATGACGGGCTGGAGTATGTGCGCTGGGGCATCGCCCGCGGCATGGACGTGGACGACTTCGCGCCTCGTCTGTCGTTCTTCTTCAATGCCCACAACGACTTCTTTGAAGAGATCGCCAAATATCGCGCTGCTCGTCGCATCTGGGCACGCGAGATGCGCGAGACGTTCCAGGCGAAGAATCCGCGCTCGTGGCTGTTGCGTTTCCATACACAGACGGCTGGTGTTTCTCTGACCGCACAACAGCCTGAAAATAATGTTGTGCGTGTGGCGATCCAGGCGCTGGCTGCCGTTCTCGGCGGCACGCAAAGTCTGCACACCAACTCGCTGGATGAGGCGCTGGCGCTTCCCTCGGAACATGCCGTGACCATCGCCCTGCGCACCCAGCAGATCATCGCTGAAGAGTCCGGGGTGGCGAACACCGTTGACCCTCTTGGGGGCAGTTTCTTCGTCGAAGCGATGACGAACCGCATCGAGCAGCAGGCATATGACTACTTCCGCCGCGTTGAAGATCTGGGCGGAGTCATCCCTGCCATCGAAAAGGGATTCTTCCAGAGCGAGATTTCCGACGCGGCATACCGTTATCAACGCGAGATCGACGAAGGCATCCGCAAGATCGTGGGCGTGAATGCCTATGCCGAAAAGAAACCGCTGACCGTTCCCATCCTTGAGATGGATCCTAAAGGATACGAAAGGCAGGTCAATCGATTGGAGGAATTGCGCAGAACCCGCGATAATGGGCGTGTGGGACAGGCGCTCGACCGGCTCCGTATCGCCATGGAAGGCACGGAGAACACCATGCCATATATTATGGAAGCTGTCCATTCGTATGCGACGCTTGGTGAGATCATCCAGGTGATGAAAGAAGTATTCGGTGTATACGAAGAACCAACGATGATATGAAAATCCTGGCGCTAGATGGATGGTGGGCGCATACAGAAGAAGATCGTGTTATGTGCAAATGCGATATGGTTAGACCATGAGTAAGGAATCGATATTGCCTAAAAAAATGCAGGTAATTATCAATCCGGCAGCCGGTGTTGGACGCCCGATTTTGCAGGCGTTAAACACCGGGTTTAAGGACACAGGGATTGACTGGGATGTAAGTATCACGCATAAAGCAGGCGATGCTGAAAGACTGGCGAAAGAAGCTGTTGAAAACGGCGCTGATGTTGTGGGCGTGCATGGGGGTGATGGCAGTGTTATGGAAGTAGCGTCCGCGCTGCGGGGGACGTCTACGCCCCTGGCAATTTTCCCCGGCGGCACTGCAAATGTGATGTCTGTGGAGCTTGGCATTCCGAGTAGCGATATTGAGGCGTCCATAGATTTTATTGCGAAAGGCAACTACACTACGCGCCTGATTGATATGGGCATGGTCAATGATCGCCTGTTTTTGCTGCGCATCGGCATTGGGCTGGAAGCCGATATGATGAAAAGTGCCGATCAGGAAATCAAAAATCGCTTTGGTGTGCTGGCATACGCTTTTTCGGCTCTAAATGAGATGCGTAATCTGACACCCTCACTCTACCGGGTGCACGTCGACGGTGAGCTGCATGAAATCGAAGGCATAAATTGTATGATCGCCAATTCTGGGAATGTGGCGATTGGCGGACTTACTCTATCGAAGAAAATTGATATCAGCGATGGCGCATTGGATGTAGTGATCTTTCGCAGAGCGGATCTTGCCGCAATGATTACGGTCAGCGCAGCAGTGGTCTCGCCTACTGCAGAAGCGACAGAGAGTCCACAGTTGGTACATTATCAGGGACGCGAAATTGTCGTGGAAGCAGACCCGCCGCAGACGATTTCCATTGACGGCGAGGTGATTGAGCCAACCATTCTGACAGCCAGCATTCTGCCGGGTGCTGTAAACGTCGTCGTTCCCATCCCAGTGAGCGAAGAAGCTACGGGCACAGCCAACATTGCCGAGACAGGCTGAACTGAAAAGTTATAGCAAAAGGACTGCTGACTGACCTCTTAACGGCAGGCTGTGATAGGCGTTATCCGTTGAGATCTTCAAATCTCTGACTCCGGGTTTCAAGTCAAAAGCAAAGGCGCACTAACGGGCGCTTTTGTTTTTTATAAAAGAAAGTTGTAAAATACAGGATATTTAAAGACATACCAGCGGTAACGCTGCTTTGGAGGCAGAGATGAATGGAAAAAAAGGTGTCATTGGAATTCTCACCGGCGGAGGTGATGTGCCGGGGCTGAACCCCGCGATTCGCGCGGTCACGATCCGCGCAACGAGGGAAGGCTATCAGGTAATCGGAATACGTCGCGGCTGGGCAGGATTGGTCGATATCATCCGGGAGAAGGATGCGGATAATAGTAATAACTACCAAGTGTTGACGGAGGAAATCGTCCACCGAGCCGGGCGGACGGGCGGCACGTTCCTGCACACCTCCCGCACAAACCCGAGCAGGGTAAAACGTGACCGTCTTCCCCCGCATCTTCAGGAAAAATATACAGACGACGTCAGCGACCTGACGGAGGAAGTGCTCAAGAACATCGATTTTCTCGGCATCGATTATTTGATTCCCATCGGCGGCGATGACACGTTGAGCTATGGCGTCCGCATGTATCAGGAGGGTGTGAAAGTCGTTGCCATTCCCAAAACGATGGATAACGACGTGCCAGGCACAGATTACTGTATTGGTTTCAGCACCTGCGTCACGCGCACGATCGAGCTGGCAAACAGTCTGCGCACGGTGGGCGGCTCTCATGAACGCGTCGTTGTCCTCGAGGTCTTCGGGCGCTATGCTGGCTTTACCGCTATGCTCCCGACGATGGCAGGCGCGGCGCACCGCTGTGTGATTCCCGAGTATAAATTCGATATCGAACGCCTGACCGAGTTGTTGATGCAGGACCGTCAAAAGAACTCGAGCCATTATTCTGTAGTTCTGGTATCAGAAGGCGCGATGTTCGAAGGCGGAGAAATGGTCTTCGAGGACCGCAGCACAGATGCATACGGTCACATGAAATTGGGGGGCATAGGCGATCTGGTGTCCGGGCGCATCAAGGAGCTGACCGCCAAATATAACAATGGGCGCGCCGTGGATACCGTGAACCAGAAACTCGGGTATCTCGTGCGCTGCGGCGACCCGGATGCCATCGATTCGATTGCTCCGATGGTGTATGGAAACTTGGCGCTCGACCTGATTCTCAAGAAAGTCCATGGACGCCTGGTGGTGCTAAAGAATGGACGTTACGATAATATCCCGATTGATATTGTGACCAGCACGAAGAAGACGGTCAATGTGAACCGGTTTTACAATACAGAGCGTTTGCGACCGAAGTTCGAAAGCTTCGAGATGACCCCGTTGTTCATTATGACGAGTGATGGACTCTAGAAACCAATAGTAAAAATGCGTGGACTATAGTCCACGCATTTTTACTATTCCTCCCGCTTGATCACGAACGAATCGAAATCCCGCGCAACAGAGGTATTCGGGAAGATGGCTTGGGCTTCTTTTAGAATGTCCTTTTCCCGGTAGCGACGCGAGATATGGGTGAGGATCAGCTTCTTCACCCCGGCTTTGACTGCCAGCTCCGCTCCCTGGCGCGCAGTCAGGTGGGAGAAGATGCGCGCCATCTCAGCTTCTTCATCCGTATAAGTGGATTCGATCACCAGCGCGTCCGCGTCTTTGCACACCTCAAGCAAGTCATCCGTTCTTCCTGCATCGCCCACCACCACCAGCTTTACCCCTTTCTGAAGCGGACCTAACACATCGTCCGGTTGGACGCGCCTGCCGTCGGGCAGGAGGATTTCCTTGCCCGCCACCAGGTCGCGGCGTTCCGGTCCGAAAGGTACACCGAGCGCATCCGCTTTTTCCGGCAGGAATGGACGGCGCGCCTTTCCCTCGAACACAAATCCCAGGCAATCCGGTCCGCGGTGAGTCACAGAGAAAGCGGTCACTGTAAAATCGTCCGCTTCGAAAAATAGCCCAGGCTTGATCTCATTCAACCGGAGCGGCATGGGAGCCTGGTTGCCGCGCAGGACCACACCATATATCAGGTCGTGGACGCGGTCGAGGGTGGAGCGCCCGGCAAAGATATCCAGCTCATCGATGGCTTCCCAGCGCAGGAAGGTGCTGAGCAATCCTCCGAGCCCCAGGATGTGATCGAGATGCCCGTGCGTGAGGAGGATGCGGTGAAGGTTCTTGAAGCCTGTGCCGGATTGCAGGATCTGGCGCTGCGTCCCTTCTCCACAATCGATCAGAAAACGGTACTCATCATGTTTGACAATCTGTGCAGAAAGCCCGCGCTTTGCCGAAGGTGCGGAAGCCGACGTGCCAAGAAAAAGTATTTCGAACAAATTCAGTCCTTTGGTGCTTAGGTTGATTCAGTGAGTTCTATAAAGCAAATAGCGCGACATTCATGTCGCCTTACCTAGGATTAGCGACATGAATGTCGCGCCACATTTACTCTTGAGTTTCCTGTGGTAAATCATTGGGTGCCGTATCGTTTTGCAATTTTACCCCACGTTGCCATTGCTCCCACCGCCATCCACTGCTTGGATCAGGTTTTAAAAAGAAAAACAGACCATTTGTGCTATACTTTCGCTCATGCCTCTCAAGACTCCTGTTTCCGCCTCCAGGTCGGGAGGAAAAGCTAAAAGCAAGAACATAACGCCCTCGCGTGCGAAGGGCAAAACAGCGCAGTCCAAAGCGAAACCTGTTGCGCGCCTCCAGCCGGAACCGGCTTCGCCTTCCTGGTGGAGCACCCTTTCCCCCGAGCGCAAACTGGATGTGGTCGGCGCTGTCATGGCGGTGGTCGGAATTCTGACGGTGCTGATCCTGTTCTCGGCGCAGCGCAGCGCCCTCACCGGAAGTATGCTCGGCGTCTTCCGCTGGATGCTTGGCTGGGGCATGTACATCTTGCCTGTAGCTCTGATCGTGATGGGCACCTGGCTGATCCTGCGCCGAATCGAAAAACTGCCGCGGCTTTCGCTCGAACGCGCCACAGGAATCGTTTTATTCTTCCTGTGGCTTCTTACGCTGATGCACTCCATCGTCCCGCTCGAAATGGCAGAGCAGGCTGTGCTGGATGGAATCGGCGGCGGATCTATCGGCAGTCTGTTTGCACGGATTCTGCTCAACGGTTTTGGCATGGGTGGAGCGATCATCGCTCTGCTGGCATGGCTACTGATTACCCTCACCATGGTCTTCGACATCACCGTTGTAGACCTGTTCCGCTGGGTCCCTCCGTTGCTGACCCGTGTCCGCGCCTGGCTTGCCACCCCGATTAATAAAACGGCGAGAACGCCTCCGGTTCCAGAATCAGAAATTTCCTCCAACGGATATATACCTCTACATCGCCCTGAACCCGTCGTAACGCAGGAAACGCCCGGCGTGCCGGTTCGAACGGTCCGTTCCGCAGAGCCTGTGATCGCCTGGCAATTACCGGATGTGAAACAAATTCTTGAGTCGGGAATCGCGCCTGCTCTCAATGACGAATTTATTGAACAGCGCTCGCACCTGATTGAGGAGACTTTAGCCTCCTTCGGCGCGCCAGTGCAGGTAGTAGTAACCAATCGCGGTCCGACCATCACTCAGTTCGGTGTGGAGCCACTTTTTGTAGAGACACGAAGTGGGCGCACCAAAGTGCGTGTGAACAAAATCGCTTCGCTGGCAGATGACTTGGCGCTGGCGCTGGCGGCGCCCCGCATCCGCATCCAGGCACCGGTGCCGGGTCATAGCTATGTGGGCATCGAAGTCCCTAATGATGAGATGGCGCTGGTCGCCCTGCGCGACCTTGTGGAAAGTGACACGTTCCAGCGGAACAAACATCCCTTGAAATTTGCCTTAGGGAAGGATGTGACCGGGCACCCGATCAACGCTAACCTCGAGTCGATGCCGCACATGCTGATCGCGGGAACCACCGGTTCCGGTAAATCGGTCTGTGTCAACGCGATCCTCACCTGTTTCCTGCTGCACAACACACCCGATGACCTGCGCCTGATCCTCATCGACCCAAAGCGCGTGGAACTCACCGGATATAATGGCATCCCGCACCTGCTCGCACCCGTTATCGTGGAGATCGATCGCGTCATCGGGGCGTTGCAATGGATGACCCGCGAAATGGACAAGCGTTATCACATGTTCGCGCAGGTGGGCTCGCGCAACATCACGGATTACAACGCCAAGATGAAGCTCCAGGGGGGCAAGAAATTGCCATTCCTGGTTGTGGTCATCGACGAGCTGGCAGACCTGATGATGATCGCGCCCGGCGAGACTGAGCAGACGATCACTCGCCTGGCACAGCTGGCACGCGCCACAGGCATTCACATGATTCTTGCCACGCAGCGTCCCTCTGTGGATGTGGTCACGGGTCTGATCAAAGCAAACTTCCCGGCGCGCATCGCCTTTGCCGTAGCATCCAATACTGACAGCCGCGTCATCCTCGACCAGCCTGGTGCCGAACGTTTGTTAGGTCGCGGGGATATGCTCTTTCAGGCTCCCGATGCTCCATCGGCAGCGCGTTTGCAGGGTGTGTTTGTTTCCGATGGTGAGATCCAAAACCTTGTGGAATTCTGGCGCGCACAGGTCGTGGGAGCGAGTTCCTATGCAACCTCCGGTGGTTCTACGGATCAGGCTGACATTCCCAAATCAGATATCCCGCTCAAACAAAGCGCGTTATTTGAGGAGATGGAAGCACCGGACTCCAACGCAGATCCCTTGCTGGCAGAAGCCATTGACCTTGTACGCCGCGAGGGACGCGCCTCTGTCTCGATGCTCCAGCGCCGGATGCGAATCGGCTATACCCGCGCCGCGCGCATCGTGGACATGATGGAAGATAAGGGAATCGTTGGTCCACCGGAAGGGACATCGCAGCTGCGTCAGATCCGGGATTACGGTCCCACCGTGCCGCCAAAGGATGATGGAATATAACAATGTTCCGCCCGCAGTTGAACTGCGCGAGGAACATTGTTTGATATAATTTATTTGCGCCTCGGTAGTTCAATGGACAGAACAAGGCACTCCTAAGGCTTAGATGTAGGTTCGATTCCTACCCGGGGCACACGAATATCTTACGAAATGTTAAGATTATAGCCCTTGCAAGAAAAATAACTCCATAGTAATATACACGGCGACGAACACTAGGGTGCCCCCCTCACCCTGGTGTTCGTCATTTAACGCCATAAATAAAAGACCCGTTTTCTCAACGGGTCTTTTTGATTTCATCAAAACCTTGCAAAGGTTTTAATCGTTAAAGCGATGTTTTCAGAACCAACCTTTGTAAGACTATTTATGTCGCAACCTGCTTGAGCACTTCGCCGAACCGCTCTATTTCCTCGATTGTGTTGTAGTGCACAGGTCCCACGCGGATCATGCCGCCCTCCTCCAGTAATCCCATTCGCTCCACAATGGCCAAGGCGTAGTTGTGTCCATTCCAGACGTAAACTCCCTGTTGTCCCAGGGCGTCAGCAATCTTCGCCGGGTCCTTGCCTTCGAGCCGGAACGCGACTGTGGGCACGCGTTCCTCTAAACGATCCATATCTGTCACACCATAAATTCGGGTTCCGGGAACCGATTCAATCGTCCTGATCAATGCACGTGACAATTCGGATTCATATTCGCGGATCGCAGACATTGCCTGCTTATATAAAAGCCGCCGCCCGGAAAACCCTTTCATCTCCCAATCATTTGCATATCCATCGCCGAACTCGGCAGCCAACCACTCGAAGTATTCCAGCGCGCCAAGCACGCCCGCGATCCCTTCATGGTTCTGCGTGCCGGTCTCGAATTTATACGGCAACGCATCAGACGCAGGGCGTACTTTGTATGCTTTCAGCTCATCCAGCAAATCATATTTTCCGTACAATGCTCCCGCGTGAGGGCCGAAGAACTTGTAAGAAGAACAGACCAGAAAGTCACAGTCTATATCCTGGACGTCGATCGGAGCATGCGGTGCGTATTGGACTGCGTCGATATAGACCAGCGCGCCTGCATCTCTTGCCATTTTGGTTAGTTTCTTAACAGGATTAATCGTACCCAATAAATTGGAAGCATAACCAAACGCGGCGATCTTCGGCTTGCGCTCCAGTGCCCTTGTAAAATCATCCAGATCGAGCGTGCCCTGTTCCACGTCGATATCCACCCAGATCAGATTGCATCCTTTATCCTCCGCGATCAGCATCCAGGGCGAGATGTTAGCATCGTGGTCAAGCCGTGTCACCAGGATGTTGTCTCCTGGCTGCAAATTTCTTGCGAGGGAACGCGAGATGTGCAGAGTCAAAGTGGTCATGTTGTTGCCGAAAATGATCTCCTCCGGGCGCGCGGCATTGAGAAAATCTGCCATGGCAGCGTGAGCCTCATGCAAGATCTCATCTGATTTCCTGCTGGTCTCGAACAAACCTTCGTGGTTGGCATTGCATTCCAGCAGATATCGATTGATCCGCTCGAGGCTTTGTTTCGAGATCTGGGTCCCGGCGGGGTTATCTAAGAACACGGCAGGGCGGTTAAGAGATGGAAATTGCTGGCGGATGACGCTCGTATCGAGAGACATAAAGGGCTCCTGTGATTTGAAGATGACCGGGAAAGCTTGTATACTAAAATTGTACTCTACAGAAAGGAGATACCATGTTTGAGAACATCCTGTTAGGCGTGGACGGGTCGGAACATTCGCTGCATGCAGCTCGTGTCGCCTCCGCTCTGGCGCAAGCGATGAAATCACAAACATTGAGGATTGTCGTCGCCTTCGAACCGATCCCGGTCCATCTGGGTGAACCGTTTATGCAAGAGACAGTCAACGCCCGCCTGCGTGAAGCGGAGGCAATTGCACAAAAAGCCGTCGAGACGGTGGGAACAATCTCCGCTGAGATTCAAACCGAAACCATCGAAGGAAACCCAGCAGAAGTGATCCTTGAGGTAGCAAAGACCCAAAACAGCAACGTAATCGTGATGGGGTCGCGGGGACTGGGAAAGTTGGCGGGCCTGTTACTCGGCAGCACGGGTCAAAAAGTGGTCTCTCACGCGCCGTGCCCCGTGCTCATTGTGAGATAGCGATCTTTTCTGCTTCGGCAAATTCTTCCGGCGTATTTACATTCCAAAATGCCAGCCCGGAAGGATCATATTGCTTGATCTCGTCGGTCGTAAGAACACGCACTTTCACCTGCGGGAACCAGGCGATGACCCTCCACTGGTCTGCGTCGATAGCTGCTTCGATTGCAGGGAGACACGTGGCGCGGCGGTAGACGGCGTGGAGCGGCTCGTAGCCCTCCCCGGACTTCGCGATGACGACATCCACCTCCTCCTGCACGAGGAGCCTGCTTGCGGCCCGGAGGAGAGAAGGGCTTGCGAAGGGCATGTCGCAGGCAACGACCCCTACAATGGAATGTTTTGCGGAAGCGATGGCAGTGTAGAGTCCGCCCAGGGCGCCGCGACCCGTTTTGAGATCGGGGAAAAGGGGCAAATTCAGGAATGCATAATCGTCAGGGCGGTTGGTTGTCACGATCAATTCATCCGCAACGCTGGAAAGCCGTTCGGCTACGCGCTGGATCAAGGGGCGCCCAAGAAACGTCTTGAGTGCCTTGTCCTCTCCCATGCGGGAAGACTGACCACCAGCCTGGATGCACACCGTGAGCATTTGGGGTATTATAAGGGATGACGGTTTACGGAAAGTAGAAGGTTAGAAT
>Ga0196962_10000539_pt1 | contig 14962 bp, 17 predicted proteins | sample S3v_20metaG_FD_183186 | JGI IMG/M metagenome (GOLD analysis project Ga0196962, IMG submission 183186) | Soil microbial communities from Anza Borrego desert, Southern California, United States - S3+v_20 | ecosystem: Environmental > Terrestrial > Soil > Desert | place: USA: California | collected... | reverse complement strand
CGAGGACGGACAGGCCGTGATCGCACTCCGCGACGGCAGCGAGGTGACCGCGCCTGTCGTCCTCGCCGCGCCGGGGATGGTCTGGCGACGCCTCGATGTCGACGGTGTGACGGAGCTGCTCGGCCGCGGGGTGTACTACGGGGCAGGACGCAGCGAGGCGGCGCAGTGCGGCGGCGACGAGGTCGTAGTCGTGGGCGCAGGGAACTCGGCCGGCCAAGCGGTGCTCCACCTCGCTGACGCGGGCGCCCGGGTGATCCAGGCCGTCCGCGGCGACAGCCTCGGTAAGACCATGTCGGCCTACCTGGTGGATCGCATCGCGAGCCACCCCCTGATCGACGTGCGGCTGCACACACAGGTGACCTCCATCCACGGCGACGAAGCGCTCCGCGCCGTCACGCTCACCGACGCGGGCGGCGTCTCGACTGAGCAGCGCGCCCAGGCTCTGTTCCTGTGCCTCGGAGGCGTGCCCTCTACCGGCTGGGCCCGCGAGAGCGGCGTGGCCATCGACGAGCGAGGCTTCATCCTCACGGGACCCGACCTCCTGGATCGCGGCGCCCGGCCGGCAGGCTGGCCGCTCGATCGCGATCCGCTCGCGCTGGAGACCAGCGTGCCCGGTTTCTTCGCGGCCGGTGACGTGCGGCACGGCTCGACCAAGCGGGTCGCCGGAGCCGTCGGGGAGGGCGCGATGGCGGTCGCACTCGCGCACCGCCGCTTCGGTGAGATCGACGCGGCGCGCTAGCCCGCGGTCGCGCCGGACGGATCCTTCTTCACGGACATCGGCGACCGCACGGCGATGCGGCACTGCGTCGTCCATATCGTTGGGTTTCCTCAACGATGTGCTATGCTAAACTGTATACCCCGGTTGGAACGCGTCCCTGGAGGAACCACTCGAACGTCCGCACCCGCACGCAACGCTCTCCCTGCCGACGACGCGCCGCGCCGCCTTTTGTTGACCGCGGCGGGACCACCGCTGGTGGGGCCACGGCCGCCAACCTGGCGATCTACGCGCTGGCCGACGCGCTCATCGACATTCCGGAGCGCTTCACGCCGCTTCAGCCCGGGAGCGTGGTGTTCATGACGATCCTCGGCGTGGCCCTCGCCGCCGGCTTCCTGCGCCTGCTCGCCGGGCGCGTCCCGCACCCCGCGCAAACCTTCCGGCGCATCGTGCCCGTTGCGCTCGTCCTCTCCCTGATCCCGGACATCGGCATCTGGGCCTCGGGGGCGTTCGACGGCGCGGCCGAAGCGCAGACCGTCCTTCCGCTCATGGCAATGCACGTCGTCGCCGCTGCAGCCGCCTGGCTGCTCCTGCCGTCCGCTTCCCCGCGCCGCTCGAAGTAGCGCCCGGCCCGTTGAGCGGCTGCGGATGCGCTCCGCGGGACGCGTGCCGTGCTCTCAGCCAGACCCGTCCACACCGTCACCGACCCGCGCCGGCCCCTCTTGCCGGCGCCGGGCTCGGTGTGCTCCGCCCTCCTAACACACGACCGTCGCGGCGTGACGCGCCGCGAGAAGGAATGAGATCGCCATGAAGCAGGACGCCACCGTTCCAGCCGTCGGCCAGACCTACCGCGCCGACTTCGGCGCCTTCGCCGCCGAGCTGACGTTCGACAGCGCCACGCAACTCACCTTCGAGCTGGTCGCCGGCGACGGCGCGGGGTCCACCGACACCATGCCGATCACCACCGTCGAGGTAGGCCCCGGCGTGTTCCTTGTCGCGTGGAAGGAGACCAAGACGGACGCGTACGTCACCCACGTCCAGGACTACAACAACGGCGAGGTCGTCACGAGCATCCTCCTCGACGGCAACCCGATGGTCCTCACCGGCACCTGGGCCAAGGTCGGGTAGAGCAGCGCTCCGGCTCCCGAACCTCCAGACCCACAACGAAGGAGACAATCGTGTCCAACAGCAACACCGATCTCGTCCGCGAAGCGATGACCGCGTTCTTCATCAACCGCGACGTGAGCGCCGTCGAGCGGTACTGGGCGCCGGACTACATCCAGCACAACCCGCAGATGCCCGACGGCACTGCAGCGCTCGCCCCGGCCATCGATCAGCTCCCGAGCGACTTCAAGTACGAGATCGGCGCCATCGCCGGGGAGGGCGACATCGTCTTCGTGCACGGCCGGTACACCAACATGGCCCCGACCCCGCTGATCGCTGTCGACATCTTCCGGGTGGCCGACGGCAAGATCGTCGAGCACTGGGACGTCCTGCAGCCCGAGGAGCAGCAGACCGCCAGCGGCCGTCCGATGTTCGAGCCGCGCTGACGTCCACACCGATGTGGCGGCGTCCTCGTGACGCCGCCACGCCCGATCGAGCGGCTTCGGGCCGCGAGAAGCACTGACGGCCGATCGCAGGAACAGCACGCCGGCCAACGCCAGCGAGGTTTGAAGGAGCAGAGAGGACTCGCCATGAGCAGCTTCAAGGAACTCGATGGGAAGGTTGCGGTTGTGACCGGAAGCGCGTCCGGGATCGGGCTGGGCATCGCGCGCCAGTTCCGCACGGCCGGGATGCACGTCGTGATCGCCGACGTCCAAGAGGCTGCACTTGAGCGCGCGGGAGCCGAAATCGGAGCGCTGGCGGTGCGAACCGACGTGCGGGACGCCGACACGAGGCGACCGGAGGGGCGCTGTCCAACACCGACCTCGAAGCCGGTCCTGATCTTGGGATGAAGTGGCTCGAGCCGGACGATGTCGGCCGCATCCTGATCGACGCCATGGCCGCGGGTGACCTCTGCGTGGTCACACACCCGGAAGGCTGGCCGATGGTCGAACGTCGACACCGAGCGATCGCCGACGCGTTCGCCGCCGCTGCCGCGGCTCGCGGCTGAGTCCCACAATCAAGAGCTCGGAGCTCCATGACCGATCCCGCTGTCACCCGCGACCCCGCCCTCGATCGCCCCTGCTCGCGGTGTGGCAGATGCTGAACTCGATGCAGGCCAAGCCCATGTACGAGGGCACCGTCGAGGAGGCCCGTGCGTCAACCCGCGCCTCCCTGGGCATGCGCGACCCCGACCTGGCGCCCGACCTCCCCGCGGTCGAGGACATCTCCGTCGCGGGCGCTGCGGGCGACCTGCCCGCCCGTGTCTACCGCCCGGTCCTCGAGGGCCGGCGACCGACCATCGCCTACTTCCATGGCGGCGGTTTCGTAGTCGGCGATCTCGACACCATCGACCTGACCTGCCGCAACGTCGCGGTGCTGTGCGACGCCGTCGTCGTCTCGGTCGACTACCGCCTCGCGCCAGAGCATCGAGCACCCGCCGCGGCCCAGGACGCGATCGCCGCGGCCATTCGGATCGCGGACCACCTCGATGCGTTGGGTGGCAGCGACGTGCTCGGCGTCGCCGGCGACTCCGCCGGCGGCAGCTGTCGGCCGTCGTGGCGCAAGCATTCCGCGACGAGGGCCGCCCGTTGGCCGGGCAGCTCTTGTTCTACCCCGTCACCGACCTCGCCGGGCTCGCCGATTACCCGTCGATGTCCGAGAACGCGTACGGCTACTTGATCGACAGGCCAACGCTTGAGTGGTTCACCAAGCAGTACGTCGGACATCTCGACGGCGCCGACCGCGACGACCCGATGCTCTCACCTCTGCACGGCGACGTCACCGGTGTGGCGCCCGCGGTGATCGCCACCGCCCAGTTCGATGCGATGCGCGATCAGGGCACGGCCTACGCCGACAAGCTGCATGCGGCCGGCGTGCCCACCCAGGCCAAGACCTACCCCGGCCTGATCCACAGCTTCATCGACATGGCTCGTGTCCCCCGCCGCCCAGGCCGCCACCGAGGAGAGCCTGCGCATCTTCCGCGACGTCTTGCACGGCTGAGGCCGCTCCGAGCGCCGAGCACCGGGCGCACGGCCCGTCAGTGCGCGAGCACGGTGAGGAACATGCGGCGCTGGGCTCGAGCTCACCCTGCCGCGCGTCGTCGCGGCGTCCCTCGTCGTCGCCGCGCGCCGGGTTGCGGTCTGAACGCACGGAGTCGGCGCGATGGCCGACTCGCGCGTGAACCCGTCGTCGCCAAGCGGCGACGAAGGGAGCGGGCGGTGGTCAGGTCAGGCCGGCTGCGGCACCGGCGTGGCGATGGGCGGCGTCTCGCGTCGAAGCGCAGTGCCTTCGATGGCGAGCGCGCGTCGTGGCTGCCCGGTGGGCGTGGGCTTCCTTCATGCCCGAGACCAAGAACACCTGGTAGTCCATCGCCAGGTCGAACAGGATGCCGATGGTCAGGATCGGGATGAGGCCAACGATCGGCGCGATCTGGCTGACGCCGAGCAGGTCGGCGGCGAAGCCGTCCTGGAAGACGCCGACCATGGCGCCCATCGCGGCGGCGACGGAGAGCAGGATTCCGCCGACGCGGTAGCGGCACGAGCAGCGAGCGGAACGCCACCATCAGCAGGACGAAGGCGAGGGCCCCGCACCGTTGTGCGACTGCGCTCGTTCCCGCCGGGAGGATGTCGAAGTGTGCCTCAGCGCGGGCGATGGGCCGTGAGCCAGCACCAACTGGCGAGCCGGCGACGGGTGGCGCGTCACGTGTGGTGCTCTTGTGGTGTTGAACCGCCGGAACACCCCGGTTTGCAGGACTCTAGATCGAGCTCATCAGATGTAGTACATGCTCGCGCCGGCCTCGCGGTTCTCCCGCTCGACCACGCCGGCCACCGTGACGTTCGCCAGCACGGCGCGCGCCGCCGCGGCGGCGTCCGAGAAGACGCCCTCCGCGCCGCCGCCCAGCGACCCGTCGAGCAGCTCGACGACCTCGAGCACCGTGATCTCCTCGGGCGGGCGGGCGAAGGCGTAGCCGCCCTTCACGCCGCGCTGCGAGCGCAGCAGGCCGGCGCGCCGGAGGACGGCGAAGAGCTGCTCGAGGAACTGGACGGGGATGTCGCGGCGGCGCGCCAGCTCGCCGATCGGGACCGGGTCCTCGCCGCCCATGCGGGCGAGCTCCGCGAGCGCGCGGATGGCGTAGGGCGACTTGGTCGTGATCGACAGCATGCGGCCCGGTTGATCCTAGGGGACCGCCGGGGACCGGGCGGGCGCGCTCCCGCCCGGCCGTCCAGGTGTCCGCCGCCGGGTCCGGCGAGGCCGCCGCTCAGGCGTCCGGGTCGACCGACCGCGCGCGCTCGAGCTGCTCGTCCGCGGCCGTGCGCTCCTCCTCGGCCGAGCGCAACCGGGCCTGCGCCTGCTCCTCGGCCTGCTTCGCCCTGCGCTCGGCCTCCTTCGCCGCCTCGCGCTCCCGCTCGGCGAACGACTGCTGCGCCCGCGCCTCCTCGAGCTGGGCGTCCGCCGCGTCCGCCTTGCGCCGGCCCTCGGCCGTGCGGGCGCGCGCCTCGACCCGCGCCGCCTGCCGCTTCTGCTCCCCGCGCCGGCGGCCCGCGACCAGCGCGAGGGCGAGCACGAGGAGGAGCGCGACGATCAGGATGACCAGCAGCGTGGTGCTCATGGGCGAGTGCTACCCGCGTCTGATTTGCGCACACCTGGGGTAGCTGAGGGTCATGGGACTGCCGGACGTCGACACCGCGCTGGGCTGGCGCGGGCGCACCGTGATCGACCCTGCCGGCGAGGAACTCGGCAAGGTCACCGCCCTCTATCTCGACTCGGAGTCGCAGCGGCCGGCGTGGGCGGGCGTCAAGCGCGGCGTCCTGCGCGGGCAGGAGACGATCGTGCCGCTCGAGGGCGCCGAGGAGGCCGACGGCGACGTCCGCGTCGCCTACGACAAGGCGACGGTCGAGGGCGCGCCGGACGTCGCTCCCGACGTCGAGCTCGGCGAGGACGAGGAACGCCTCCTGCACGAGCACTACGGGCGCGACTGGGCGCCGGCCTCCGGCGAGGAGACCGACACGGCGATGACGCGCTCCGAGGAGGAGGTCACCTTCGGCAAGCGGGTGAAGCGCCGCGCCGAGCGCGTCCGGCTCAAGAAGGTGCTCGTCGAGGACGAGGTCGAGCAGACGGTGCCCGTCCGCAAGGAGGTCGTGCAGCTCGAGACCGAGCCGCCGCCCGAGGGTCAGATCGAGTCCGTCGAGGACGTCGACGACGACTCGCGCTCCTGACCGCGGTCGCCCGGTTCCTCCCCCCGCTCGCGCTGATGGCGCTGATCTTCGCGCTGTCCGCGCAGCCCAGCCTCACCACGGGCCTCGGCGTGTGGGACCTGCTGCTGCGCAAGCTCGCGCACATGGCGGCCTTCGGGCTGCTCTGGCTGCTGTGGCAGCGCGCGCTCGGGCGCCCGGTCGTCGCCGCGGCGATCACGCTCGCCTACGCGGCGAGCGACGAGTACCACCAGACCAGCGTGGCGGGCCGCAACGGCTCGCCGGTCGACTGGGCGATCGACGCCGCCGGCGTCGCGATCGCCGTCCTCACGTGGTGGCGCTACAGCCAGCCGCGCTCGGTGGCGTGAAGGACCGCCTGCGCGCGGTCGACGGCGCCGAGCTTGCCGTAGATGTTGTGGAGGTGCGTGCGGACCGTGCTCGTGGAGAGCGACAGCTCGTGCGCGATCTGCTTGTAGACCATGCCCTGCGCGAGCCGCTTGAGCACCTCGAGCTCGCGCGTGGAGAGCGGGCACGGCTCGACGGAGCGCGGGCGGTCGTAGCTCGGGTAGGGCAGGTCGTAGAGGACGGAGCGCAGCTCGGGCGGCCCGAAGCCGACGGCGCGCGCCGCGCGCAGCAGCTCCTGCGAGGAGACGGGCAGGCCGAGCGAGTAGTGCGCGAGCATGTCGGCGAGGCGGACGAACGCCGCGTCCCCCTGCGCGTCGTCGGCGTGGTGGCGCTCGATCGCCGACGCGACCGCGCGCGGCAGGTTCCAGCGGCGGGCGAGCACGCCGCCGACCAGCGCGTGGTCGACGCCCAGCTCCCGGCGCTCGTAGTGGAGCCGCTCCTCCGGCGTCCGCGCGGGCCCGTGGACCTGCTTCGGATAGCCGGGATAGGCGTGCATGAGCACGAGCTTGCCGATGTCGTGCAGCAGCGCGGTGACCAGCAGGCGGTCGCGATGCGGGTAGTCCGCGGCGCTCGCGAGGCGGTCGGCGGCGCGCTGGACGGAGACGGCGTGGAGACGGAAGCGCTCCGGGGCGGCGTCCCACGTCTTGCCGCGCTCGAAGAACTCGAACGTCTCCGCGCTCGAGGCGAGGTTCTGGACCGCTTCCGGCGACAGCACCTCGACGGCGCCGACGATGCTCTCGACCTGGCCGCGGCGCGGGCTCTCGGCGCGGTTGGCCAGGCGCAGGACCGCGATGACCAGCGCGACGTCGGACTCGATCGCCTGCACGACGTCGCCGGTCGACGGGCGGTCCTCGGCGATGAGGGCCAGGACGCGGTTGCGTGACTCGGCGAGCGCCGGGAAGACCTCGAGCGCCTCGAACGCCGCCGTCAGGCGCTTGCCGTGGCCCTCGTTGCGGGGAGGGCCGACGAGCGCGTACGGCTCGCTGCTCCGGGCGGTCGCAGAGCGGCGGGCGGCCGGGGCGGCGGACGTGGTAGGGCTCATAGGCTCTTCATCGGTCACGGGCGGGCGATCTGGAGGGTCGCGAACGGTCAGCTGATTCGCTCCTTTAACGCACATCGGCAGCCGGAGGACCGGTGTTGAGCGGCCGTGGCCCGACGACGTGCGCAGGCTATGTATCAGGCGGCCCGGCGGCCGTCGAGGGCTGCGTCGAGGCGAGTGAGCGACTCGGCCCGCCCGAGCAGCGCCACCGTCTCGAAGATGCCGGGTGAGACCGTCGTCCCCGTGAGGGCCACGCGTACCGGCTGGAACACCTGCTTGGCCTTGAATCCGGTGCGCTCCACCGCGCCGCGCAGCGCCGTCTCGACCGTGTCCGCGGTCCACGGCTCGGACAGCGACCCGAGCGCCTCCCGCACCGCGGCGAGCGCCGCGCGCCCTGTCTCCGTGGCGACGAACTTCTCCCACGCCGCCGGATCGTCGACCGGCCCCTCGAAGAAGGCGCGCGCCAGCGGCCAGAACTCGTCGAGCGTGGAGATCTTGTCCTGCGTGATCGCCACGGCGGGGCCCAGGCCGGCCCGGCCGGTGAGCGCCTCCAGGCGCGCCGTCAGCTCGGCGACCTCCAGCTCCCGGAGGTAGCGGCCGTTCATCCAGCGCAGCTTCTGCTCGTCGAAGACCGCCGGCGACTTCGACACGCGCTCCAGGGAGAACAGCCGCACGAGCTCCTCCGTCGAGAAGAACGTCGTCTCGTCGTCGTGGCCCCATCCGAGCAGCGCGAGGTAGTTGCGGACCGCCTCCGGGAGGTAGCCGCGCTCACGCAGCTCCTGCACGGAGGCGGCGCCGTGGCGCTTGGACAGCTTCTTGCCGTCGGGACCGTGGAGCAGCGGCAGATGGGCGTAGACGGGCGGCTCGGCCCCGAGCGCGCGCTGGATGAGCACGTGCTTGGGCGTGTTGGAGTAATGGTCCGCGCCGCGGACGACGTGGGTGATGCCCGCGTCGAGGTCGTCGACGACCACCGCGAGGTGGTAGAGCGGCGTGCCGTCGGCCCGCGCGATGACAAGGTCGTCCTGCAGCGCGTTCTCGAACGCCGTCTCGCCGCGCACGACGTCTCTCACGATCGTCGAGCCCTCGTCCGGCACCCGCAGCCGGACGGCGCCCGTGCCCTCGTCCTCGCCGCGGAAGCCACGGTTGTCGTGCGCCTCCTTGTAGGCTCGTACCTCCTCGGGGCCCGCCGTCGAGCGGTACGCGTGGCCGCCGGCGAGCAGCTGCGCGACCACCTCGGCATGGCGGGCGGCGCGGGCGGACTGGAAGACGGGATCGCCGTCCCAGTCGATCCCGAGCCACGCGAGGGCGTCGAAGATCTGCTCGACGTTCTCGGGCGTGGAGCGCTCGCGGTCGGTGTCCTCGATCCGCAGGACCATCTCCGCGCGGCGACCGCGGGCGAGGAGCCAGTTGTAGAGCGCGGTCCGCGCGCCCCCGATGTGGAGCGCGCCCGTGGGCGAGGGGGCGAAGCGCACGCGCATGTCGGGGCAAGATGCTAGAACCGCCGACCGCATGTTGATCGGTGCGCACGTCTCCCCTGCCGGCGGACCGGCCAAGGCCGTCGAGCGCGGGGTCGAGCGCGGCTGCCGCTCGATCCAGATCTTCAACCAGAACCCGCGTGCGTGGAAGCCGCGCGAGTACTCCGAGGAAGAGGTCGCGGACTTCCACGCGGCGATGGACGACAGCGACGTCGACGCGCTGCTGGTCCACGCCGTCTACCTCCTGAACCCGGCGTCCGAGGACGAGGAGATCCGGGCGAAGTCGCACGCCTCGCTGACCAGCTCGCTGCGCGCGGGCGCGCTGCTCGGCGCGCACGCCGTGGTGCTGCATCCGGGTTCGGCGCTGAAGAACGGCGGCGCCGTGCCGCCGGCGCTCGAGCGGGCGGCGGCGGTGATCGTCGAGGCGCTGGCCGAGTCGGAGAAGTGCCCGCTGCACCTGGAGGACACCGCGGGCGCCGGCGGGACGCTCGGCCGCTCGTTCGAGGAGCTCGCGCGGGTCATCGAGCTCGCCGGCGGCGACCCGCGCCTCGGCGTGTGCCTGGACTCCTGCCACCTGCTGGCCTCGGGCTACGACGTCCGCACGCCGGAGGCGCTCGCCGCGGTGCTCGACGAGTTCGACCGCGTGGTGGGGCTCGACCGGCTGGGGTCGCTCCACGTGAACGACTCCGCCGCGCCGCTGGGCTCCAACCGCGACCGCCACGCGAGCCTCGGCGACGGGGAGATCGGCCGCGAGGGCTGCGCCGCGTTCCTGTCCGAGCCGCGGTTCGAGGGGATGCCGTGCGTGCTCGAGGGCCCGGGCGCGAAGGGCAAGGCGGTCGACGCGGACGACATCGCGACGGCGATGGCGCTGCGAGACGAGGGCCTCGCCGCGCGGCGGTAGCCGGCCGAGCCACGGCGCCAGACGGGCTCCGTGCGGCGACGCAGATGGAGTCGCCGGCGTGCCCGGGCTCGCCCGTCGGCCGCGCGCAGGCGGACACATTCGTCGGTGATCCGGAATACGGACCGGCGCGCAGTGTCGCTAGAGCAGGCACCGATGCGCCCGCGCCGAGGGACCGGCGGGGACGCGGCGCCACGGACGGCGCGAGGGCATGGACGCCGTCCTCCGACCGCGCAGCCGGGGAAGCGAGGATCGCTTCCCCGGTCAGCGGTGGCGCCCGGCCGCCGCCGTCAGGCGCTGCCGGCGTCGGCGCTGCGGACCGCCGAGAGCTCGAGCGACAAGTCGACGCGGTTGCCGACGAGCAGCCCGCCGCCGTCGACGGCCGCGTTCCACGTCAGGCCGAAGTCGCGCCGGTCGAGCGTGCCGGCGACCTCGATGCCTGCCCGCTCGGCGCCCTCGTCGTCGCGGCCGGTGCCCAGGAACCGACCGTGCAGCTCGACGGCCCGCGTGATGCCGCGGATGGTGAGGTCGCCACGGGCGGAGACGGCGCCGTCGGAGCCGATCTCGATGGCCGTCGAGGCGAACGTGATCAGCGGATGCCGCTCCACGTCGAAGAAGTCCTCGGACCGCAGGTGCTCGTCGCGCGCGGCCACGCGCGTGGTGAGCGAGGCGGTGCGGACGGACCCGCGCGCGGCCACCGAACCGTCCGGCCCGGCCTCGAGGACGCCCTCGACGTCCTGGAAGACGCCGCGCACGCGGGCGAGCCCGGCGTGGCGGACGCGGAACTCGATGGTGCTGTGGTCGGCGTCGACCTCCCAGCGACCGGTCAGGGGGGCGGCGGCGGATTCCGGTGTGACCAGCGTCATGGGTTCTCCTTCGGCGATAAGCTTGAGCTGTCAAGGATCAGGGTCTCAGGAGACGCTTGAGATGTCAAGCAACGCTGTCCCGTCCGCATGGGTGCGCTTCCTCCGCGCGCACGCCGAGCTGACCCGCCGCATGGACGCCGAGCTGCGGGACAAGCACGGCCTCGGCCTCCGCGGCTACGAGGTGCTGCTCGCGCTCGCCGATGCGCCTGAGCGGCGCATGCGCCGCGTGGACCTCGCGGCGAAGGTGCTCCTGACGCAAGGCGGCGTCACGCGCCTGCTCCAGCCGCTGGAGCGCGCCGGGCTCGTCGACCGCGCGCGGTCGGACGCCGATGCGCGTGTCGTGTACGCCGAGCTCACGGACGCCGGCGCGCGCCGTCTGTCGGCGGCGCGCCGGACCCACCACGACGACGTCGCCGCGTTGTTCACCGCGCGGTTCTCCGCCGAGGAGCTGGAAACGCTCGACGGGCTGCTCGCTCGGCTGCCGGGCGCGGCCGGGGAGGGCGCGTGGGCCGACGCAGACCAGTCCACGGCCGGCTGACCGCCGCGACCGCCGCTACGCGACCGCCTGGGCCACGGGCACGACCGCGCCGCCGAGCACGCGGTCGAGCTCCGCCTTGAGGGCGGCGTTGCGGCCGGCCACCCGGTACCCGGTGCCGAAGCGCAGGCGGCGCATGCCCGTGCGGGTGTGGACCTCGAGGACGACCTCGGACTCGCCCGGGAAGTCCTCGAAGATGCGCTTGAGCTCGTCGATCACCGTCGCGGGGAGACGACCGGCGTCGACGCGCAGGTGGAGCGGCCGCGGCGCCCGGGCGGCGGCGAGAACGGCGGCCTGCTCCGCGGCCCGCGCGATCTCCGCCTCCGACGGGTCGAAGACCTCGACGTCCGCGACCTTCACGCAGACCTTGCCGCCCTCCCCCTTGTCCACCGTGCCGCGCACCATGACGATCTGGTCGGGCTGCAGCGCCGCCTCGGCGGCCGCGATGACCTTCTCGAAGACGAGCAGCTCCACCTGACCGTCGAGGTCGTCGAGCGTGGCGAACATCACCGTCGAGCCCGAGCGGGTCTTGATCTTCTTGCAGGCGGCGAGCATCCCGCCGACCTTCACCCATTCGCCGTCGCGCCGCTCCGGCACCTCGGCGCACGTCGTGTCGCCCTTGACCCGGAGCGCGTCGCGGACGCGCTTGAGCGGGTGCTCGGTGATGAAGAGCCCGATCGACTCCTTCTCCATCGCGAGCATCTGCGGGCGGTCGAACTCCTCGGGCGGGATCGGCGGGTGCGCGGGCGCGGCGAAGGCCGGCGCCGCGCCGCCGTCCGTGCCGAAGCCGCCGAGGTCGAAGATCGAGCCCTGGCCGATCTGCGCGTCGAGCTGGGCCTTCTGGCCGGCGGCCTGCGCGGACTCCAGCACGGCGAGCATCCCGCGCCGGCTGGCTCCCGTCGACCCGAACGCGCCGCACTTGATCAGCGCCTCGATCGACTTCTTGTTCACCGTGCGGCAGTCGACGCGCTCGCAGAAGTCCCACAGCGACGCGAACGGCCCGCCCTCCTCGCGCGCCTTCTTGATCGCCTCCACCGCGGCATAGCCGACGCCCTTCACCGCGTCGAGCCCGAAGCGGATGTTCCCGTCTACGACGACGAACTCGTGATCGGAGTCGTTGACGTCCGGCGGGAGGATCTCGATCCCCATGCTCTCGGCCTGGTTGACGAAGAACGGCACCTTGTCCTTCGTGTCCATCACCGACGAGATGAGCGCGGCCATGTACTCGGCCGGGAAGTTCGCCTTCAGCCACGCCGTGCGGTACGCGATGAGCGCGTAGCACGCCGCGTGGGACTTGTTGAACGAGTAGTCCGCCGACTTCTCGTTCGTGGACCACAGCAGCTCGATGACGTCCTCGGCGGTGCCGGAAGCGCGGCAGCCCGCGACGAACTCGGGCTTCAGCTTCGCCATCGCCTCGCGGTTCTTCTTGCCGATCGCCTTGCGCAGGTCGTCCGCCTTCGGCCCGGAGAAGCCGGCGAGCGACTTGGCGATCTGCATCGCCTGCTCCTGGTAGAGGATGACGCCCTTCGTCGACTCCGTGATCGGCCGCAGGCGCTCGTCGACGAAGGTCACCGCCTCCGGATTGCGCTTGCCGCGCGCGTACGTCGGGATCTGGTCCATCGCGCCCGGGCGGTACAGCGCGACGAGCGCCACGAGGTCCTCGAACTCCGTCGGCTGGACCTTGCGCAAGGCCTCGCGCATGCCCTCCGACTCGAACTGGAACACCCCGACGGCGTCGCCCTGGGCCATCATCTCGTAGGTCTTCGCGTCGTCGAGCGGCAGCGTCGTCATGTCGGGCCGCGCGCCCGTGGAGCGCTCGACGATGTCCAGCGCGTCCTCGATCACGTCCAGGTTGCGCAGGCCCAGGAAGTCCATCTTGAGCAGGCCGATCTCCTCGATCGGCTTCATGGAGTACTGGGTGACGGTGCGGTAGATCTTGGCGCCGTCCTCCGCCGTCCCGGCGTCGGCGAGCTGGAGCGGGACGATGTCCGTGAGCGGGCGATCGGCGATGACCACCGCGGCGGCGTGGATGGACGCGTTGCGGACGATGCCCTCGAGCCCCTGCGCGACGTCGACGATCTGCTTGGCCGTGGCGTCCTTCGCCACCTCGGCGGCGAGCTCGGCGCCCGGCTGCAGGCATTCCGCGAAGCTCGGCGGCCGGCCCTGCTGCGGGTCGGGGATGAGCTTGGCGAGGCGATCGCCGATGGCGTACTCGTGGCCGAGGACGCGCGCCGCGTCGCGCGTGGCCGCGCGCGGGAACATCTTGCCGAAGGTGATGATCTGCGCGACGCGGTCGGCGCCGTACTTCTCGGTGACGTAGCGGATCACGCGCTCGCGGCCGCGCACGGAGAAGTCGATGTCGATGTCCGGCATGGACACGCGCTCGGCGTTCAGGAACCGCTCGAACAGCAGGTCGTAGCGGAGCGGATCCACGTCCGTGATCTGGAGGGAGTAGGCGACGATCGAGCCGGCCGCGGAGCCGCGCCCCGGCCCGACCGCGATCCCGTTGGACTTCGCGTAGTTCACGAAGTCCCACACGATCAGGAAGTAGGCGGAGAAACCCATGCGGTCGATCACCGCGAGCTCCATGTCGGCCCGCTCCGTGGCGGCCGCCGGGACCGGATCGCCGTAGCGGCGGCGCAGGCCCGCCTCGACGAGCGTGCGCAGGTACTCGCGCTCCGGCTGGCCGTCCGGCGTGTCGAACCGCGGGATGAGCTGGCCGCCGAGCTCCAGCGACACGTCGCAGCGGTCCGCGATCTCGAGCGTGGACGCGAGCGCCTCCGGCAGATCGGCGAACGACGACGCCATCTCGTCCGAGCTCTTCAGATAGAACTCGTTCGCCTCGAACGACATCTTCGGCTGCGCCAGCGTCGACTTCGTCTGAACGCAGAGCAGCGCCGCGTGGTGGTGGTAGTCCTCGCGGCGCAGGTAGTGCACGTCGGCCGTCGCCACCAGCGGGCGCCCCATCTCGCGGGCGAAGCGGATGATCGCCTCGTTGACCTGCTCCTGCTCGGCGATGCCGTTGCGCTGGACCTCGAAGTAGACGTTGTCGGGCCCGAAGACGTGCACGAGGTCGTCGAGATGGGCGCGCGCGTCCGCCTGGCGGCCCTCGACGATCCGGCGCGAGGCGCGCGAGGCGAGGCAGCCCGACAGGGCGATGACGCCGGCGGCGTGGCGCTCGAGCAGCTCCATGTCGACGCCCGGCTTGCCGCGATGCAGGCCCTCGAGGAAGCCCGCGCTGGAGAGCTTCGTGAGGTTCTTGAAGCCCTCGTCGTCGCGGGCGAGCAGCGTGAGGTGGTTGCGCTCGATCCGCCCCTCGCGGACCGTGCGGTCGTCGACGTAGTAGGCCTCGAGGCCGAGGATGGGCTTGACGCCGTGCTTGCGGCAGGCCTTGAAAAGCTCGACGGAGCCGTTCATGACGCCGTGGTCGGTCAGCCCCAGCGCGGGCTGGTCGAACTCGGCGGCGCGGGCGGCGAGCTTGTCGATCTTGCACGCGCCGTCGAGCAGCGAGTACTCGGAGTGGACGTGGAGGTGGGCGCAGGCGGGCGTGGTCACTGGAGGAAGGAAGCCTAGGCGGCGGGTCGGACGATCCGCGCGCGCCGCCCCGCTGCGTGCGGCAATCCGTGGCCGGTCAGGCGCCCAGGCCCTGCGCGCGGTCCGTCCACGCCTTCAGCACGGCCACGGCCCGGCGGTCGCCGCGGACCACGGGGCGCTCGCCGCCCGCCGGCATCT
>Ga0196962_10000538_pt1 | contig 14975 bp, 11 predicted proteins | sample S3v_20metaG_FD_183186 | JGI IMG/M metagenome (GOLD analysis project Ga0196962, IMG submission 183186) | Soil microbial communities from Anza Borrego desert, Southern California, United States - S3+v_20 | ecosystem: Environmental > Terrestrial > Soil > Desert | place: USA: California | collected... | reverse complement strand
GCGGCAGCGGGTGAGGGCGCGCCCGCGCAGCTCACGCCCGAGTGCCGCGGGCAGGCGGCCGCCGCCGCCGACGAGGTTGCGCGCGATCAGTGAGCCCTTGCCGCCCCAGACGAGCGCGAACAGTCCGATCCCGCAGCCGGCCGAGAGCTCATCGAGTTCCGCGGTGGCACGGTGCGCGGCGCACGAGAAGATGTCGCGGACGGCGGGAGGCAGCGGCCCGAGGAACTCGCCGAAGGTGCGCCCGTCCTCGAAGCCGTGGCGCCGCCCCAGCCGGTGGTACCTCGCCACCGCTCGCTGGACCCTGACGCCCGCCCTCGCAAAGGCGATCCGATCGCGCATCGAGAGCGGCAGACGAAGCGGATAGGTCTCGACGCGACCGCGGTCGAGCACCGTGGACCCGACGGCGAGCCCCATCATCGAGCCGGTCACCGGGACGGTCTCGAGGCCGCAGTCGCTTGCCATCCCATCGACCACGGAGCCCGGCGCCGGGAACAGGTGCGCCCCGTGGTTGAGCCAGTAGTCGCCACACGGGTCCGACCGCATGCGCCCGCCGAGACGATCGCCGGCCTCCAGGAGCACGATGTCCCGGTGTCGCAGCCGCCACGCTGCGGCAAGACCGGCGATCCCGCCGCCGATCACCACCACGTCATACGTCACCGCGCCATCGTCGCCCGGAGCCGTTCGGCAAGGTAGGCTTGGTTGCTTGCAGAAGTCGAAGGCTGAGCTTTTGTCGCTGCAGCAGATCCGCTGCTTCTGCGCGGCGCTCGAGCTGGGGTCCTTCACCGCCGCCGCAGAGGCCCTGCACGTCTCACAGCCCGCGGTCGCCGAGCAGATCCGCAAGCTGGAGCACGTCCTCGGCGCCGACCTGTTCGCCCGGGCCGGGCGCGGAGTGGTCCCCACCGAAGCCGGTCGCGCCTTCGCCGACCACGCCGCCCGGAGCCTGCGGGCCGTCGAGGACGCTGCCGACAGCGTCGGCGAGCTCACCGGCCTCAGGGGCGGCACGGTCGCCGTCGGCATCTTCGGCGGGCCCTCGGCATGGCGCGTGGATGAGGTCGTGGCTGCGTTCCTGCGCCGCCATCCCGACGTGTCGGTGCGGCTCGTCGGCCGCAACTCCTCGGCAATCGTCGAACGCGTCCGCCGGGGCGAGCTCGAGGCCGGCATCCTGCTGCTCCCGATCGACGACGACAAGCTGCACGTGCGCCCCATCGTGCGCGACGAGGTGCTCTACGTAAGCGCCTCCGCGGACCGCACACGGCAGCCCGCGACGATCGAGCAGCTCGCCGCGACGCCGCTGGTCTTCTACGACGCCGAGTCCGCCGACGAGGACCCGATCCGGCGCCAGCTCGCGGAGCGCGCGCAGGCACTCGGCGTCCGCCTGCGACCCAGGGTCGAGGTCGAGCTCAAGGACATCGCCCTGCGGCTCGTCGCCGCCGGCATCGGCGACACCTACCTCCCGAGCGCGTACGTCCATGCGCCGTACTACCCACAGGGTCTCAGCACGGCGCCGTTCAGCCCCGCGCTCTACGACACCTTCGCCATCGTCACGCGCCCTGGCGCGAGGCTCTCGGCCGGCGTCCGTGAGCTCCTCACCACTCTCGAGGCGCACATGCGCGCCGTCGCGGACGAGTTCGACCGGTCGCGCTGAGCGAGCGGGTCAGGAGCCGTGATCGGCGATCGGCGACGGGGGAGGTGGTTCGCCGCGCAGCGGGTGCAGCCTTCACGGTGCCGTCCGTGCAGGTCATGGCCTGCGATTGCCGGACGGCTCAGCGCAGCTCCTGGATGCGGATCAGGTTGCCCGCGGGATCTCGGATGGCGCAGTCGCGAACGCCGTACGGCTGCTCGGTCGGCTCCTGCACGACCTCGGCGCCGCTGCCCTGCACCCGCTCGAAGGTGCCGTCGAGGTCGGCGGTGGCCAGGTTGATGCCGGCATAGGTGCCCTTGGCCATCATCTCCTCGATGGTGCGGCGCTCGTCGTCGGTGATGCCGGGATCGACGGCCGGCGGATGCAGGACGATGGACGTGCCGGGCTGGTCGCTGGGGCCGACGGTGATCCAGCGCATCCCGTTGTACCCGACGTCGTTGCGGACCTCGAAGCCGAGGATGTCGCGATAGAAGGCCAGCGAGGCGTCCGGGTCCGCGTGCGGGAGGAACGACGAGTGAATGGTGATGTCCATGCCGGCCAGGCTAGTTGCGGCTCGTGACCGGCGCTTCTCGATTCCTGATCGGCCTGGTCACCTGTTTCGCCACGCACGACGGCATCCCCGCCGTCGCGTGCGCCGCGTTGCGCCGGTAGGCGCTGGGGGGCATGCCGACCAGTTCGGTGAAGCGAGTGCTGAACGTGCCGAGCGACGAGCAGCCGACCGCGAAGCAGACCTCGGTGACGCTGAGGTCGCCACGGCGCAGCAGCGTCATCGCGCGCTCGATGCGCCGCGTCATGAGGTAGCTGTACGGCGACTCGCCGTAGGCGAGCCGGAACTGGCGGCTGAGGTGCCCGGCCGACATGTGCGCGCCGCGGGCGAGCGCCTCGACGTCCAGCGGCTGCGCGTACTCCCGGTCGATCCGATCGCGGACGCGCCGCAGCCGAGCGAGGTCGCGCAGGTGCTGCTCCGCGGGGGGTCTGCCGGTCACGGCGAGATCGTGCCACGTCGCGCCGGAGCCGCCGAGTGGCGTCGCCCCGCCCTCCCGCGCGTCACTTGTGAAGGGACGCGATGGCACGAGGTGTCTCACGGTGTCCGCAACGGCCCTCCGTCAGGTGCCGACGTAGGCCGCGAGGTGCTCGCCGGTGAGGGTGGAGCGGGCGGCGGCGAGGTCGGCGGGTCTTCCCTCGAAGACGATCAGGCCGCCGTCGTGGCCGGCGCCGGGGCCGAGGTCGACGATCCAGTCGGCGTGCGCCATGACGGCCTGGTGGTGCTCGATCACGATCACCGACTTGCCCGAGTCGACTAGTCGGTCGAGCAGGCCGAGCAGCTGCTCGACGTCGGCGAGGTGGAGGCCGGTGGTCGGCTCGTCGAGGACGTAGACGCCGCCCTTCTCGGCCATGTGGGCGGCCAGCTTGAGCCGCTGCCGCTCGCCGCCGGACAGCGTCGTGAGCGGCTGGCCGAGGCTGAGGTAGCCGAGCCCGACGTCGGCGAGCCGGTCGAGGATCTTGTGCGCGGCCGGCGTGCGCGCCTCGCCGGCGCCGAAGAGCTCCCGGGCCTCGGTCACCGACATCGCGAGCACCTCGCTGATGTCGCGGCCGCCGAGGCGGTACTCCAGCACCGATGCCTGGAACCGCTTCCCCTCGCACTCCTCGCAGGTGGTGGCGACGCCGGCCATCATCGCCAGGTCGGTGTAGACGACGCCGATGCCGTTGCAGGCGGGGCAGGCGCCCTCGGAGTTGGCGCTGAACAGCGCCGGCTTCACGCCGTTGGCCTTCGCGAACGCCCTGCGGATCGGGTCGAGCAGTCCGGTGTACGTCGCCGGGTTGCTGCGTCGCGAGCCGCGGATCGCGGCCTGGTCGATCGACACCACACCCGCCCCGGCGGGAATCGACCCGTGCACGAGCGAGCTCTTGCCGGAGCCGGCGACGCCGGTGACGACGACAAGCACCCCGAGCGGGATGTCGACGTCGACGCCGCGCAGGTTGTGCGCCGTCGCGCCGCGGATCTCCAGCGTGCCGGTGGGCGTCCGCACGGTCTCCTTGAGGGCGGCCCGATCGTCGAGATGGCGGCCGGTGACGGTGCCGCCGGCCCGCAGCCCCTCGACGGTGCCCTCGAAGCAGACGGTGCCGCCCGCCGTACCGGCGCCGGGGCCGAGGTCGACGACGTGGTCGGCGATCGCGATCGTCTCCGGCTCGTGCTCGACGACGAGCACGGTGTTGCCCTTGTCCCGGAGCCGCAGCAGCAGGTCGTTCATCCGCTGGATGTCATGCGGGTGCAGGCCCGTGGTGGGCTCGTCGAAGACGTAGGTGACGTCGGTGAGCGAGGAGCCGAGGTGGCGGATCATCTTGGTGCGCTGCGTCTCGCCGCCCGAGAGCGTGCCCGACGGCCGGTCGAGCGAGAGGTAGCCCAGCCCGATCTCCACGAACGAGTCGAGGGTCCGCGCCAGCGCGTCGAGCAGCGGCGCCACCGACGGCTCGTCGAGACCACGGATCCATTCGGCCAGGTCGGTGATCTGCATCGCGCAGGCGTCCGCGATGCTGATCCCGTCGATCTTCGACGACCGTGCGCCCTCGCTGAGGCGGGTGCCGTCGCAGTCGGGGCAGGTGGTGAACGTCACCACCCGCTCCACGAACGCGCGGACGTGCGGCTGCAGCGCGTCGACGTCCTTTGCGAGCATCGACTTCTGGATCTTCGGGATCAGCCCCTCGTAGGTCAGGTTGATGCCGTCGACCTTGATCTTGGTCGGCTCCTTGTGGAGCAGGTCGTGGAGCTCGTTCCTGGTGAACTTGCGGATCGGCTTGTCCGGGTCGAAGAACCCGCAGCCGCGGAAGATGCGGCCGTACCAGCCGTCCATGCTGTAGCCCGGGATGGTGAGCGCACCCTCGTTGAGCGACTTGCTGTCGTCGTACAGCTGGGACAGGTCGAAGTCGGTGACCGAGCCCCGGCCTTCGCAGCGCGGACACATGCCGCCGGTGCGCGTGAAGGTCGCTTTCACGGTCTTGCGGGCGCCGCGTTCGATCGTGATCCCACCGCTGGCCCTGACGGAGGGGACGTTGAAGGCGAACGCGCTGGGCGGCCCGATGTGCGGCCGGCCGAGCCGGCTGAAGAGGATCCGCAGCATGGCGTTGGCGTCGGTGGCGGTGCCGACCGTCGAGCGGGGGTCGGCGCCCATCCGCTGCTGGTCGACGCTGATCGCGGTCGTGATGCCTTCGAGGATGTCGACCTCGGGCCGGGCGAGCGTCGGCATGAAGCCCTGCACGAAGGCGCTGTAGGTCTCGTTGATCAGCCGCTGCGACTCCGCGGCGATCGTCCCGAACACGAGCGAGCTCTTGCCCGAGCCGGAGACGCCGGTGAACACCGTCAGCCGGCGCTTCGGGATCTCGACGCTGACGTCCTTGAGGTTGTTCACGCGCGCGCCGTGCACGCGGATCACGTCGTGGCTGTCGGCAGCGTGCAGCGCAGGCGACCGCGCGTCGGTCCTCGTGGCCATGCTCACCGTGTCTCGATCTGCCGGTGGGGCCGTCCGCCGGCGTGGCCATCGGCAGCGCTTCCCCGTTCCAGTCGAAGGACGGCGGTACCGGGTACGGCGCCCCCTCCGCCGAGGCACCGGTCACGCGGGCGTCGACGTCGTGGGGGAGCCGCTGCTCGCCGTCGCGACGACGCTGAGGGCGGGAGCGACGGGTCGCCGCTCATCGGTCCTGAAGCAGCCCGAGGACGTTGCCATCGGGGTCGGTGACGGTGGCAACCAGGCGGCCGCCGCCTACGTCGCGCACGGGCTCCTTCACGGTCGCACCGGCAGCGGTCACCTCTGCCAGCTTCGCCTCGATGTCCGGCACGTGCCAGTAGGCCACCGGCGAGGTCATGCCCTGCGGTCCACCGCCCGGCACCAGCCCGATGTGCTGGCCCTCGACCTCGAAGCCGACGTAGTAGGACCCGTCGGTCTGCGGCGGGACGCCGAGCAGGGCCGCGTACACCGCCTTGGCCGTCGCGAGATCGGACACGGGATGCAGAACGGTCTTGATTCCGTGGGTGGAAGAGCCGGTCATGGTCACTCCTGAATCGCGGGGTCGTGTCGACCCGGTGTGTCTTGTCGCGCGTGAAGACGAGCGGAAAGCCCGGAGATCGACGTGGCCGGGCTGGTCGGCGGGCGCCGTCGTGCGGGCGGAAGGCCCGTGAATCGTGACGTCCATGGCGGTCAGGCTAATTGCGGCTCGTGACCGGCGCTTCTCGATTCCTGATCGGCCTGGTCACCTGATTCGCCACGCACGGCGTCGGGGGGCAAACCGGGCGCGCCTTGACTGCCGCGCGGGACAGGACTAGGTTTGACCGGTCGGGTGCCGGTCGGTCCAACGTCACGGGAGCGGAGATGGCCGAGGAGCAGAAGTCACTCGAGATGCGCGTCGCCGAGCTGGAGGACAAGCTCAGCAAGGTGATGCCGGCGGAAGGAGCCGCGGCAGGCCCGGTCGCAGGCTGCGTCATCGCCCAGTGCATCCACCAGTGCGTGATCGCTCAGTGCGTCATCCATCAGTGCATCGTCAGCCAGTGCATCCGGCCGTGCATCGTCCAGCAGTGCTTCGAGTGCTCGTGCGGGCCGTGCAATCCGGCGGGCGGCGTCGGCGGCGTGGGCGGCGCCGGCTTCGGCGGGCTGGGCCGGTAGCACCGCAGAGCCGGGTCTGAGCGGCGATGGACGCGGTGCTGGTCGTCATGCCGTTCGCCGACCCCGGGCGGCCGGCGATCGGCGTGAGCCTGCTGAAGGCCGCCGCGCAGCGGGCCGGCTCCACTGCGCGAGTCCTGTACCCCAACCTGTTGCTCGCCGAGCGGATCGGGCTCGGGACCTACCAGCGGATCGCCAACGGCTACCCGCCCGACTCGCTGATCGGCGAGTGGTTCTTCGCCGACGAGCTGTTCGGCGACGGGATCCCGGACGCCGACCGCTATCTCGTCGACGTGCTCGGCCGCTACGGCGTCGCCCCGGAGGACGCGCTCGACCTGATCGCCGCGCGCGCGGAGCGCGAGGCCTTCCTGCAGGACTGCACGCGGCAGATCATGGCCTGCTCGCCGCGGATCGTCGGCTTCTCCACCACGTTCCACCAGACCTCGGCGTGCCTGGCCGTGGCGCGGCGACTGAAGGCCGAGCCCGAGCCGCCGCTGATCGTGTTCGGCGGCGCGAACTGCGAGGGCGAGATGGGCGAGCAGCTGCTGCGCTCGTTCGACTGCATCGACTACGTGAGCACCGGCGAAGCCGACCTGACCTTTCCCGCCTTCGTCCGCGACCCCTCGCCGCGGCCCGGGATCATCGGCCGCGAGACGCCGGCGTCCGACTCGCGACCGGCACACGTCTCAGACCTCGACGAGCTGCCGATCCCCGACTACGCCGAGTACTTCGACGCGCTTGCGGAGTGCGGGCTCGCGCTCGAGCCCGAGCTGCTGATGGAGACCTCGCGGGGGTGCTGGTGGGGCGAGAAGCACCACTGCACGTTCTGCGGGCTCAACGGCGAGACGATGGCGTTCCGCCGCAAGTCGTCCGAGCGCGTGCTGGGCGAGATGACCGCGCTGTCGAGCAGATACGGCGTGAAGCGCGTGGAGTGCGTCGACAACATCCTCGACGTCCGCTTCATCAACACCGTGTTCCCAGCGCTCGCCGACCGCGAGCTCGGCCTCGACCTGTTCTTCGAGGTCAAGGCCAACCTGCGCCGCGACCAGCTGGCGACGCTGCGCGCCGGCGGGACAAGCGCGATCCAGCCCGGGATCGAGAGCCTCAGCACCCAGGTGCTCAAGTTGATGCGCAAGGGCTGCACCACCGTCCAGAACCTCCAGCTGCTGCGCTGGTGCGAGGAGATCGGGATGGGGGTCGCGTGGAACATCCTCTACGGCTTCCCCGACGAGGATCCGGCGGAGTACGCACGGGTCGCCGACCTGGTCCCGCTGCTCACGCATCTGCCGCCGCCCGCGGCCTGCTCGCCGTTCCGCCTCGACCGCTTCAGCCCGCTCTACATGCAGTCCGATGCGATGGGCCTGACGCGCGTCCGTCCCGCACGGAGCTACTACTACGTCTTCCCGCTCGGCCGCCGAGACCTCGCGCGGCTCGCCTACTACTTCGAGTTCGACTTCGCGGACGGCCGCGACCCCGCCGAGTACGCGGGCGCCATGAGCCGCGAGGTCCACACCTGGCTGCGGCTGCACGAGCGGGACCGCCCGCGGCTCGACGCGCACTGGCGCGACGGCGGCTTCGACATCGTCGACGAGCGTCCCTGCGCGGTGGCGGGCATGCATCGCCTGGAGGGTCTCGAAGGCGTCCTCTACGACGCCTGCGACGCGGCCCATCCGCCGGCGCGCCTCACCGTCCACGGCGACGAGCGCGCCGTCGCGGACGCCTTGGCGGGGCTCGTCGCCCGCCGCCTGGCGATCGAAGCGGACGGCCGCTTCCTCAGCCTCGCGGTGATGCGTGAGCGGCCCGGCGACCCGGAGGCTCGTGAAGCCGCTGCTGCTCAGGCAATTTAGCGTCCGCTTCGAGCCGCCCGGCAACGGCGGCGAGGAGGCGCTCGTGTTCGCGTCCGAGCGGCGGCGGCTCGTCGTGCGCGGCCACTCGTTCCGCGAGTTCCTGGCTCGCGTCGTCCCGCTGCTCGACGGCAGCCGCACGCTCGAGGAGATCCAGCGCGAGGTCGCCGACGTGTTCGAGCCGCAGGACGTCGCCGACTCGCTCGCCCTGCTCGAGCAGCACCAGATCGTCGAGGACGCCGAGCGGATGCCCGTGCCCGCCGACGTGCAGGAGCGCATGGAGCCGCAGCTCAACTATCTGCGCGAGGTTCACCCGGCGCCCGCCGAGGTGCTCGACCGGCTCGCCGCCGCCACCGTCACGGTCGTCGGGATGGGCGCGCTCGGCGCGGTCGCGTCGACGGCGCTGGCCGCAGCCGGGATCGGACGTGTGCGCTGTGTCGACAGCCTGCCGGTGACGGTCGCTGACCCGTACCTCGCCCAGCTGTTCTGGCTCGACGACGTCGGCTCGCCGCGCGTGGACGTCGTGCGTCGGCGGATCCTGGCCGTCAACCCGGCCACGACCGTCGAGGTGGTGGGAGACGAGCTGCCGGACGAGGCCGCCGTGCGCGACGTCGTCGCGGGCTCGGCGTTCGTGCTCGGCTGCGTGGACCCGGGCCTGTCGTCGCTCACCTACCGGCTCAACCGTGCGTGCGTGGCGCAGCGGATCCCGTGGTGCGCGGGGCGGGTGACCGCCTTCGAGGGCCTCGTGGGGCCGACCGTCGTCCCCTACGAGACCGCCTGCTACCTCTGCTACCAGATGCGCGCCGTCGCATGCGCCGAGGATCCCGAGGAGGCGCTCATCGCGCTCAAGGAACAGGATCGGCGCAAGGCAGACGACAGCCCGCACCGGGAGAACCTCGCGTTCGGCGCCGGCATCGTCGGCCACCTGCTCGGGCTGGAGGCGTTCAAGGCGGTCAGCGGCGGGAGCCCCGCATCGGCGGGGCGGCTGCTCAGCGTCGACCTGCTGCAGGGGACGACGACGAAGCACGTGGTGCTGCGCAAGCCCTGGTGCCCGGACTGCTTCGTGTCGTGACGCTCGGCGACCTCGTCGACGCCCGCGTGGGCATCGTGCGCAGCTGTACGCGGCTCTCGAAGGGTCGCACGGAGCCGGTCCTGCCCGTCGTCTACCAGGCCGTGCTCTCGCACTTCGACTACCGCAAGGGCTCGGTCGCCGAGCGCACGGCGTCCGGCAAGGGCGCGACGGACGACGCTGCATGGACCGGCGCGCTCGTCGAGGCGCTCGAGCGCTACTGCGCATACCAGCAGCGCCCGGACATGGTCGTCCGCGCCACCGCCGCCGCGCTCGACGCTCCCGCGATCGCTCCCGAGGCGCTGGTGCTCTACTCCGAGCGCCAGTACGCGCGCCCCGACTTCCGCTACCGGCGCCCGCGCGCGGACGAGGAGCTGACCTGGGTGCGTGGCGAGCTCGTGGGCGGCGGCGGTCTCGTGTACGTTCCGGCCGCGCTGGTCTATATGAACTTCGGCGGGCCGGGGGGCCGCGAGCTGTTCACGCCCACGACCTCGAACGGCCTCGCCGGTGGGCCCGACCTGGAGTCGGCGACGCTGGCGGGGCTCTACGAGGTGATCGAGCGCGACGCGTTTCTGCTGACGTGGATGCACCGCGGGCCGGCGAAGCACATCGATCTCGACGCCGTGGACGGGCCGGTCGCCGCTGCGCGCCGGCACTACGCCCGCCACGGGATCGAGCTGCACGCCTTCGACGTGACCAGCGACGTCGGCGTCCCCGTGGCGATGGCCATGACCGTCGATCGCACAGGCGGTGGACCGGCGGCGGTGGTCGGCCTCGGCTGCAACGTCGACGGACGTGTGGCGCTCGAGCGGGCGGTGATGGAGGTCGGCCAAGTGCGGGTCGGGGCGGTCCCGCGGCATCGCCGGGAGCCGCGGCTCCTCGCGCGCTACGAGGACGTGCACACGCTCGAGGACCATGCCGCCTTCGCCGCGCTGCCCGAGCACCTCGGGGAGTTCGACTTCCTGCTCGGGGCGACCGCGACGGCAACGCCGCCGCCGGCGCCGACGGGAGACGGGCCGGACCTGGAGGTGGTGCGGGAGCGCCTCGAGGCGGTCGGAGCGACCGTCGCTGTGGTCGACCTCACCCAGCCCGACGTGGAGCCGTTCGGCGTCCGCGTCGTCCGTGCGCTGGCCACCGGCCTCCAACCGATCCACTTCGGGTACGGCGAGGAACGCCTCGGCGGCCCGCGCGTGCGCGAGGACGAGCTCAACCCGTGCCCCCACCCGATCGCCTGATGCTGCGCGCCGACGACACCCGCTCGCTCGCCCTGCTGTACCACCTCAACTCCGAGCCGTGGCTGAATGCCGAGGCGTATGCCGGCGAGGCCTACGAGGTCCAGGTCACCGAGCTCAGGGACCCCGAGGAGGCGATCAAGCTGCCCGACGCGGAAGGCGGGCTGCTCGACCTGCTGCGCCGGCGCGAGTCGTGCCGCTCGTTCGCGCCGCGCGAGCTGGCGGCGGCGACGCTCGGCGAGCTGCTCGCCGGGACGTACGCTCCGGCGCGGGTGGTGACCTTCCCGAGCGGGATCGAGATGGACGCCCGGACCGTGCCGTCCGCCGGCGGGCTCTACCCGCTCGAGCTCTATCTGCTCCTGCGGCGCGTCGACGGGATCGCCGACGGCGCGTACCACTACCGCGTGCGCGACCACGCGCTCGAGCCGCTGGCCGCGCTCCCCGACCGCGAGGCGCTCTCCGGCGCGCTCCTGGCCGAGCCGTTCCTCGAGCACGCCAACGCGATCGTGCTGTTCGCCGCGGTGCTCGACCGGACGCTGAACAAGTACGGCGCGCGCGGCTACCGCTACGTCCTGCTCGAGGCCGGCCACGCTGCCCAGAACCTGTGCCTGCTGGCCGTCGAGCGGGGCCTGTCCAGCCTCTGCGTCGGAGGCTTCATGGACGTGCGGATGAACGCGCTGCTCGGGCTCGAGCCGGGGCGCGAGGCCGTCGTCTACTGCGTCGGCGCAGGCCACCCCGCCTAGCGCGTTGCGCGACCCCGCCGGACGACGCCAATGTGCCGCAGATGCGACAGGTGGTCGGGTGCACGGTGCAAGGAGCTCCCGCGGTTTGACAGCCCCGAGCTCACCAGAGTAGGTTCGCGAGGGACCGGCCCATCGGAGAGAGGTCTCGCGAATGTCAGTCGCCCGCGTCCTGGCTGGGGTGGGGAAGCTCTCGCAGCTCGAGCAAGAGGAGCTGAACCTGCGCCTGCAGGAGGTTCAGCCGAGTGCGATCGAGGTCGGACCGACCTTCCACCGCGTCTACGGGTCGAGCCGGCGCCAGGCGGTGCGCCTGGCCGAGGCATACGCGACGACGCTCCCCGAGCTGGGTCACCACCGCCAGCTTTTCCAGGCGGTCGCGCCGCGGCCGAAGCAGGAGCGCGAGGCGCTGATCCAGGGCTACCGCGCCGCCGGCCAGGACCGCTGGGTCGTCGCCGCCATCGGCGAGCTGCCCGCCGCGTTCGGGCGCACGCTGATGAAGGACTTCGTCCTCAACGAGCGGGGCGAGCCGAGCCGCCCCGCCGTGAAGGAGGTGCTGCTCTACCTCGCCGACATCGGCGGCCAGCTGCCGACACGGCCGATTGAGCCCGACCACGACTCGGCGGTCGTCGAGGCCGTCGGCGACCTCGTCGACGAGCTCGCACAGGCCGTCACCTCGGTGGTCGACGCGGTCGCCAACGCGGTCGGGTCGATCGCCAACGCGATCGCCGCGGCCGTCAGCTTCACGGCCGAGCAGTTCGCGAACCTCGCCAAGGCGCTGCTCCAGGCCGGCCGCAGCGTCTTCGAGATCGTCAAGGGCGCGCTCGAGGCCGCTGTGGGCAACACACTCGCCTTCGTCAAGAAGGTGATCCGGGGCATCATCGACGCCGGCCGTGCGATGTTCCAGGTGCTCGAGGCGGCGGTCAACTTCGTCGGCGACATGTTGACCACGGTGCTGCGCGCGATCGACCAACTCGGCCACACGCTCGGCGAGCTGCTGAGCTGGATGGCGACGCAGGCCTACGCGACGATCCGGAAGTTCGTCGAGGCTCTGCTCGCGATCGGCAAGACCGTCGTCAATCTCCTCGGCCAGGCGTTGGCCGCGGGCGCCTCGCTCCTGGAGTCGACGATCAAGGCCCTGATCGAGATGGGCCGCACCGTCGGGGAGCTGCTCGTGATCGCGGTCACCCGTCCCGGGGATCTCCTCAACGCGACGATCGCGGCGCTCCAGAGGCTGGGCAGGACCGTCGCGAATCTGCTCGACGAGATCCGCCAGGCCGGTGCGCAGTTCCTCGGGGCCGTCGTCAAGGCGGTCGTCTCGGTCGCCGGCTCGATCGTCGACCTCGCCGCCTACATCGCGAGCCAGGCGGTCGCGGTCGCGAAGCAGGTCGCGAAGGCGATCATCGAGGCCGGCAAGACGTTCGTCGACCTCGTCGTGAACGTCGCCCAGCACGGCTTCGAGGCCGTCAAGCGCGTCGTCGACGCCGCGTTCGACCTCGGCCGGGCGCTCGTGGACGTGCTGCGCGCCGGCGTCACCCTCGCGTTCGACACGCTCAAGATGGTCGTCAAGGCGGCCATCGAGCTCGGCAAGACGGCGGTCCAGTTCGTCGGAGCGGTGGTCGAGTTCACGTACAGGGTCGCCGCGCGGGTGATCGACGCAGCGCTGGACGTCGGGCTCGCGGTGGCCGACCTGCTCTCGACGGCGGTCGCGCAGGGCTACTTCGTGTTCCGCAAGATGGTCAACGGCATCCTGCAGGCGCTGGGTCCGGTCGGTGACGTGCTCGAATGGGTGCTCGACCAGGCGGCAGGCTCGGTCGCCGAGCTGTTCCGCCAGGCCGTTCGGGCGATCCACTTCGTCAAGAAGAGCGTGGTTGAGGCGCTCGACTGGGCGGCGTCGAAGACGAAGGAGGTCTTCCGGCAGATGGTCGCTGCGATCGAGGCCGCCGGGCTGCTGATCCGCGACGTGATCGAGTGGGCCGCATCGGCCGGCGACAAGGCGCTCGAGTGGCTCGGCGAGGTCACGGTCGCGCTCGGCAACTCGATCAGCTACGTGCTCAGCTTCCTCCAGAACGATCTGCTCGAGGGGATCCGCAAGTTCGTGAAGGGCGCACTCGCCGCCGGAGCCGCGATCGGCGAGCTCGTCGCGTGGCTCGTCGGCCGCTCGATCGAGGCAGTCAGAGAAGTCGTGGCCGAGTTGCTCGAGTTCGGGGCGACGCTCGGCCAGCTCGTCGCCGACTCGCTCGCTCATCCGCAGAACGCGCTCGACAATCTCGTCAAGGCCGCCCGCGAGCTCGGCCAGACGGTCGCGGACGTCGTCGAGGCCGGTCTCGTCCAGCCGGCCAAGGAGGCGTGGGAGCGGACGCTGGAGGCGCTCAAACGGGCCGGAGCGGGCCTGTTCGACATGATGAAGGCGGTGCTCGAGGTGGCCGGCGGCGTGCTGTTCATGGCGCTGACCGTGATCGTCGAGCTGATCGGGATCGTGCTGAGGCTGTTCGGCGAGTTCCGCGCGCTGACCGCCAACGAGCGCAAGGAGGCGAAGCGGGTCTTCAAGGACGCGCTGCCCTACGACGAGATCCGCATCTACGAGGGCTCCTTCGTGTCGGGCCTGAGCGAGCTGGGGCGCGACCAGGCCGCGGCCGTGACGTCGATGCGCGTGATCCATTTCCCCGAGGACTGGGACTTCGAGGCGACCGCCGCGGCCACGCGCCGCGAGGATCGCCACACCTTCATCCACGAGCTCGGCCACGTCTGGCAGGGGGAGAACGTGGGGCCGTTCTACATGGCGCACGCGCTCTTCTCGCAGCAGACGCTCGGCTCCGAGGCATACGACTACAAGATGGGCGAGCCGACGCTCGAGGACAGCCTCGAGAAGAACACCGCCGCCGGCAGAGGGCTCGAGACCTACAACCCCGAGCAGCAGGCGCAGATCATCTCGGACTACTGGGACCTGCTCGAGAACAACAAGGTGCGCGACGACGGCGTCGACAAGGCGGAGGACATCAACGCCTGGCTGCCCTACATCCAGGAGGTGCGCGCGGCGGCGTGAGCGGGGCTTGGGTGTTGGCCGCGCCGCCGGGCGCCGCCCGCGAGCTGCGCGCGCTCGTGCGCGCCCACGAGCGTGAGCGCGAGGTGCGCGTCGTCGAGCGCCCCGAGGGCGACGCGCTCGCCGGCGCAGACGGGGTGCTCGTGGTGGACGACCGCCGGCGCGCACCGAGTACGGCGTTGCCGGGCTTGGCGCTGCACGACCCCGCCGGCCGTCCCGTGCCTGCGGGCTACCTGCCCGACGTGCGTCTGCAGCTCGAGTGCTTCGCCCGCGCGGCGGCGCGGGCGCTGCGGCGGACGCCGGCGGCCACCGGGTCGGTCGCCGTGCTCGGCCAGTGGCAGGAGCGCTACATGCGCCTCGCGCGGCGGCTGGAGCTGCGCCTGTGCGACGGTGGCGAGCCGCCGCTGCGGCTCTTCCACTGGACCGCCGAGCGGATCACGCGCGACGACGTCGTGAGCGCATTGCGCAGCGGGCTGGGCCTCGTGATCTACTTCGGCCACGGCCGGCCCGAGGGGTGGGCCGGCTATCACGGCCTCCGCGCCCATCACCTCGTCGAGGCCCGCGGGGAGCCGCTCGGCGCCGTGTTGTCGGTCACGTGCCTGACGGCGAACCGCCGCAACGTCGCGCTGTCCTTCTGCGAGCAGGTCGTCCTCGGCGGCGCCGCCGCCGGTGCGGTCGGAGCGGTCGCCGAGGTCGCCCACCTCGACAGCATGCGCTGGATGCTCGGACTCGCCGACGCGCTGCGTGACGGCGAGT
>Ga0196962_10000537_pt1 | contig 15022 bp, 15 predicted proteins | sample S3v_20metaG_FD_183186 | JGI IMG/M metagenome (GOLD analysis project Ga0196962, IMG submission 183186) | Soil microbial communities from Anza Borrego desert, Southern California, United States - S3+v_20 | ecosystem: Environmental > Terrestrial > Soil > Desert | place: USA: California | collected... | reverse complement strand
GCGGCGCGGGGGCGCGCCAGCGCCGAGCACCGCGGGGGAGGCCGCGGCGACAGGACCCGCGGGCCGGGCGCCTGCATCCCAGTCGTGATCTCGCTGGGAATCGCGGCCGCGGCGCTCATCCATTTCGCGACGGAGGCGAAGGCCGGGCTGTCGACGGGAATGACCGGCTTCGACAGCACCTGGTACCACGGCCCCTTCGCGGCAGGCTTCTTCCAAAGCGGCAATACGTGGGACCTGCATTTCATCGCCCCCCAGTTCCTCGCCTGGTTCTACCCGGCCAACAGCGAGCTCTTCCACTCCGTGGGAATGCTCGCCTTCGGCCGCGACATCCTCTCGCCGTTGCTGAACCTCGGCTGGTTCGTCGGCTGTCTGGCGGCGTGCTGGTGCATCGGCCGCCCGTATCGCGTGGCCCCGTGGTCGCTGGCCCTCGGGGCGGTGGCCCTGGGCGTGCCGGCGCTGGCCGACCAGGCCGGGGAGGCCCGTAACGACATCGTCGGGATCTTCTTCCTGCTTGCCGCTGTGGCGATCGCCCTGAACGCATCGGCGGTCAGGAGCGACAGCGAGCGGGGCCTGGGGGCAGGCGCCCTCGCGGTCGTCGGCCTAGCCGCTGGCCTTGCCGCTGGAACGAAGCTCAACTTCCTCCTGCCTGCGGCCGTCCTGGTCCTCGGCCTGGTCGCGATCGCGCCGGGCGGCGGCAGGTGGCGGGCGCTTGTCGTTTCGTTCCTTGCTGCGTCGGCCGGCGGCGGCTACTGGTACCTGCGCAACCTCGCCCACAGCGGCAGCCCGCTGCCCTGGATCGACAGCCTCGGGCCGATCTCGTTGCCCGCCCCCGACCAGGCGCTCGGCGGCCGCGAAGCTCACAGCGTCCTCGGCTACCTCACCGATGGCGCCGTCTGGACGGATTGGTTCCTGCCCGGCTTCCGAGAGGGCCTCTGGATCGTCTGGCCGCTGCTGCTCGGTGTGGCGCTCGCCGGGCTTGTGCTTTGCGTCCTTCGCGAAGATCGCCGCTCCTTAGCCCGGGATCGCGGGAACAAAGGCCAGCGATCAGATCGGATCCTGCCGATCGCCGGCCTGGCCGGTCTCGCGACCGCTCTGGCCTGGCTCGTCGCCCCGACCTCCGCCTCCGGCCCGGACGGCATGCCCCGCGGCTTCGAGTCCGGCCTCCGCTACCTCGCCCCGGCCCTCGTCCTCGGCCTCGCCCTGCTCCCAACCGCCCCCGTCCTGCGTCGCCGCTTGGCGCAGCCCCCAGGCGGGTGGTTGAGCTTTCTGCCGAATAGGGTCGGAAAGCTCAACCACACCCGGGGGATGGTGGGCATCGGGGCGGCGACTCTGCTGGTGGCGATCGGCGTCGGCTATCCGGTTCAGCGCCACTACCTCGAGAACCGGTATGCGGAGCCGTCGTTCACGACGCCGGGCCTGAACGCCGCCTTCGCCTGGTCCCGCGGCATCGAGGACGCGCGCATCGCGACCACCAGCACCCGCCAGTACCCCCTCTTTGGCACGGACCTCTCCAACCAAGTCCAGTTCGTCGGCGAAGAACGAGCCCACGGCGGCTTCCAAGCCCCGGCCGCGTGCCGCACCTGGCGCGAACGGCTGAACGAGGGGGATTACGACTACGTCGTCGCCTCTCGCGACCGGGTCGAGCCCGGCAAGCCGCCCTATCCGCCGCAGGCGAGGTGGACCGAAGACCCCGCAGCCAAGCCGGTCCTCAGGGAGCCGCCGACGGTGGTCTTCGAGGTGTCTGGACGGCTCGATCCCTCGTCCTGTTCGAGCTGAGGGAATCGGCCTCGCCGGTCCAGGGCGCCATACTCCTGCCCCCGATGGACCGCATCCGAAACTTTTCGATAATCGCCCACATCGATCACGGCAAGTCGACCCTGGCCGACCGCATCCTCGAGCTGACCGGCGCCGTCGACCCGAAGAAAATGCAGGCGCAGCTGCTCGACTCGATGGACCTCGAGCGCGAGCGCGGAATCACGATCAAGGCGCAGGCCGTGCGGGTCGAGTACACCGCCCAGAGCGGCGAGACCTACCACCTGCACCTGATCGACACTCCCGGCCACGTCGACTTCTCCTACGAGGTCTCGCGCAGCCTCGCCGCCTGCGAGGGAGCGCTGCTGGTCGTCGACGCTGCCCAGGGGGTCGAGGCGCAGACCGTTGCCAACACCTACCTGGCGATCGAGAACGGCCTGGAGCTGATCCCGGTGATCAACAAGGTCGACCTGCCCGGGGCCGAGCCCGAGCGCGTCGCCGCCGAGATCGCCGATCTGCTCGGCGGCGACCCGGAGGAAGCGCTGCCGATCTCCGCCAAGACCGGCGAGGGCGTGCTCGAGGTGCTGGAGGCGATCGTCGAGCGCATCCCGCCGCCGAAGGGCAAGCCCGAGGCGCCGACCCGCGCCCTCATCTTCGACTCCGAGTTCGACCAGTACCGCGGCGTGATCGCCTACGTGCGGATGGTCGACGGCGCCTTTCGCAAGCACGAGCCGATCCTCGCGATGCAGAACGGGACGACCGCGGACATCGACGACATCGGCTTCTTCCGGCCGGCGATGACCGGCGTCGAGGGCATGGACGCCGGCGACGTCGGCTACCTGATCACCGGGATCAAGGACGTGACCAAGCTCCGGGTCGGCGACACGCTGACCACCCAGGCCGATCCCGCATCCGACCCGCTGGAGGGCTATCGCGAGGTCCGGCCGATGGTCTTTTGCGGCCTCTTCCCGATCGACACCGATCGCTACGAAGACCTGCGCGACGCGCTCGAGAAGCTCTCCCTCAACGACGCCGCCCTCTCTTGGGAGCCGGAGACCTCCGATGCCCTCGGGTTCGGCTTCCGCTGCGGCTTCCTCGGCCTCCTCCACATGGAGATCGTCCGCGAGCGGCTGGAGCGCGAGTACGACCTCGACCTGCTGGCGACGACCCCGAACGTGCGTTACGAGGTCAACTTGACCAACGGCGAGCACGTCGAGGTGCACAGCCCGACCGAGCTGCCCGACCCCGGCACGATCGAGACGATCGAAGAGCCATACATCCGCGCCACGATCATCTGCCCGAAAGAGCAGGTCGGCGCCGTCATGGAGCTCTGCCAGGTGCGCCGCGGCACCCACGTCGACATGCACTACCTCAGCCCCCAGCGGGTCCAGATTCGCTACGACCTGCCGTTGGCGGAAATCGTCCTCGACTTCTTCGACCTGCTGAAGTCGTCCACCCGCGGCTATGCGTCGCTCGACTACGAGCCGATCGGGAACCGCGCCTCCGACCTGGTCAAAGTCGACATCCTGCTCGCCGGCGACAAGGTCGACGCGCTCTCGATCATCGTCTTCCGGGACTTTGCCTACGACCAGGGCAAGCGTCTGGTCGGCCGCCTGCGCAAGACCATCCCGCGCCAGCTCTTCGACGTGCCGGTCCAGGCGGCGGTCGGCTCGAACATCCTCGCCCGTGAGACCGTGAAGGCGCTGCGCAAGGACGTCACCGCGAAGCTCTACGGCGGCGACGTGACCCGCAAGCAGAAGCTGCTGAAGAAGCAGAAAGCGGGCAAGAAACGGATGAAGTCGGTCGGGCGGGTGGAAGTGCCGCAGGAGGCCTTCCTCGCCGTGCTCGAGATCGACGAGTGAGGGAATCGGCGCGCCTCTCCACTTACATTTCGCTGCGCGAAATTGCAAGACGTTCCGAGGAGTGCCGAAATCCCTAGAATGCCGCGGCTATGAGCCTAAAGACCGATGCCGTGGGCAAGGAATGGCCCGGGGTCACCTACCAGGTGGGCCGGGAGAAGATCAAGGAGTACGCGACCGCGCTGGGGCTCGAGAACCCGGTCCACTTCGACGTCGAGGCGGCTCGCGCAGCCGGCTTCCGCGACGTGGTCGCGCCGCCGATGTTCGCCGTCGCCTACAGCAGCCCGGCCATGGGGCCGGCGATCCTCGACCCGGAGGTCGAGCTCAACTTCGCCGCGATGGTCCACGGTGGCCAGGCCTTCGAGTGGGACGAGCCCGCCTGCTCGGGCGACGAGATCACGACCACCGCGAAGTGCCTCTCGATCGAGGAGAAAGACGGCAAAGGCTTCTACGTGTTCGAGTCCAACTCCGTCAATCAGGACGGCGCCCAGGTCGCGCGCGGCACCTGGACGCTGATCGTCAGGGGGGTCTGAGATGGCTGAGCTGAACGTCGGGGACCAGATCCCGGAGCTGCGCGTCACCCCGGACAAGTACCTGCCGCACCGCTACGCGGGCGCCTCGGGCGACTTCAACCCGATCCACATCGACGACGAGTTCGCGAAAATGGTCGGGCTTCCCCGCAACATCCTGCACGGCCTGTACTCGATGGGCCTGGTGGCGAGGGCCAACGCGGCTCTCGGCGACGGCGATCCCCGGGCGCTGAAGCGCCTCTCGGTCCAGATGCGCGGGATGGGCATGCCGGAGCAGGAGATCCTCGTCACCGGCACGGTCAAGTCGGTCGACGGCGACCGGGTCGTGATCGACACCGTCGCGGCCCAGGGCGAGACCGCCATCATCAAGAACGCCGAAGCCGAAGTCCAGCTGTAGCGCCGGGCGACCCTCCCAAAACGCTCGGCGGGAGCCTCGCTTGAGTGTTTTGGGAGGGGTTGCCCGGCGCTCCTCCTAGACTTCGGAGAATGCTTTCCACGCGACAGGAGCTGATCCTGAGGCTGGTCGTCGACGCCTACCTGGCGTCGGGCAGGCCAGTCGCGTCGAGGGAGCTGGCGTGCCTGCCCGAGGTCGAGTGGGGGCCGTCTACCGTGCGCGCCGAGCTGGCTGCTCTGGAGGCGGCCGGGCTGCTCACCCACCCGCACACCTCGGCTGGCCGCATTCCGACCGACACCGGCTACCGCCTCTACGTCAACCATCTGATCGAGTCCGGCGCAACGGCCGGGACCGGCGTGGGCCTCGAGCTCTCGCAACTGCGGCGCGAGGTCGACGAGGCGATGCGGGAGACGACCGCGGCGCTGGCTCAGGTCACCGATCTGGTGGCGATGGCGACGGCGCCCCCGCTCGCGACCGCGACCATCCACCGGGTCGAGGTCCTGCGCCTGCAGCCGGACAAAGTGGTGGTGATCGCGATCGCCTCGACCGGCGACGTCGGTCGCCGGGTCTTCGAGTTCGACGGGCCGGTCGACCCCGGCCTCGTCGAGTGGGCGTCCAGCTACCTGAACGAGTCGCTGACTGGGCTCGAGGTCGGCTCGCGGATGATCGCCGGCCGTCTCGCGGACCCGGAGCTCGATCGGGTCGAGGCCGGGTTCATCGCGATTCTCGCCTCGGCCTTCACCGATTTGGAGCGGGAGACTGGCGCCGACTTCTACCTCGAAGGCACCTCGCGCCTGCTCTCCCAAGCGCATCGCGCCGACCTGCCGCAGGCAGAGCAGCTGATGACCGCACTCGAACGGCGCGCCGGCATGCTGCAGATGCTTCGCTCTTCGCTCGAGGAGCGCTCGGTCTTCCTCTGGATCGGGGGGGAGAACCCGCAGCCGGAGCTGCACTCGGTCAGCGTCGTCGGCGCCAACTACGGCCTCGGCCACCGCAACCTCGGCTCGGTCGGCGTGGTCGGCCCGCTGCGGATGGACTACGCGACGGCGATCGCCTCGGTCCAGGGCGCGGCTCGTGAGCTCTCGCGCTACTTCGAGACCGTCTACGGCGACTGATGCCACGCGACTACTACGAGGTGCTCGGGGTCTCCCGGGACGCAAGCGAGAGCGAGATCAAGAAGGCGTTCCGTGCTCTCGCGCGGGAACTGCACCCGGACGTGAACCGCCACGACCCCGAGGCGGAGGAGAAGTTCAAAGCAGCCGCTGAGGCCTACGAGGTGCTCTCCGATGCCGAGCGGCGGGGGACCTACGACGCCTACGGCCACGAGGGACTGCGCTCCGGGGGCTTCGACCCGCGCAGCGCGTCGTTCGGCTCGATCGACGACCTCTTCCAAAGCATCTTCGGCGGCGATGCTTTCGGGTTCGGGGGCGGAGGGCCCGCGCCGGGCGGGGACATCCTGGTCGCGACCGAGATCGAGCTGGCCGAGGTGGTGGAAGGCGTGCGGCGCGAGATCTCCTACGACGCCGTCGGCGTCTGCGAGCACTGCCGCGGCAACGGAGCCGAGCCGGGCACGCCGATCACCGCCTGCGAGCGGTGCGGCGGCGCCGGGCAGCTGCGGCAGGTGACGCGGACGCCGTTCGGACAGATGGTTCGCGGGGTGGCCTGCGACGCCTGCGGCGGCGCCGGCAAGATCCCCGAGACGCCCTGCGCGGAGTGCAGCGGAGCGGGGCGCACGCGCGGCTCGAGGACGAAGGCGGTGGAGATTCCGGCCGGGATCGAGAGCGGCCAGCGGCTGCGCGTCTCCGGCGCCGGCCACGCGGGCGAGCCGGGCGCGCCCCCCGGCGACCTCTACGTCGAGGTCGCCGTCGCCGAGGACGAGCGCTTTCAGCGCGACGGCACCGACCTCATCCACGTCGTCTCGATCCCCGCGACCGAGGCGATGCTCGGGACGACGGTGACGGTCCCGACCCTCGACGGCGAGCGCGAGATCGAGCTCGACGCGGGCGTCCAGCCCAATCACGAAGAGCTGCTGCGCGGCGCCGGGCTCCCGCAGCTGGGCGGTCGGCGCCGGGGCAGCCAGCGGGTGATCGTCGAGGTGATAGTCCCCACCAACCTCGGCGAGGAGCAGCGCGAGCTGGCCGAGCGCCTCGACGAGTCGCTGGAGCCGGACAACCTCGGCCCCCGCCACGGCGAGGGGCTGTTCAGCCGCGTGCGCCGGGCCTTCGGTTGAGCCCTTGATCCGGCTCGCGGTGCGCTGCCCGCCGGAGCAGGCGGACCTGGTCCTCGCCGAGCTCACCGTGCTCGCTCCGAACGGCGTCGAGGAGGAGCGCGGCCCCGGCTACGTCGAGTACGCGATCTACGGCGGCGAGGGCGAGCTGCCGGAGCTGGGCGAACTCGACGCCGCGGTGGGCGAGGGGACGGTCGAGGTCCTCGCCACCGAGGTTCCCGACGACTGGGCCGAGCGCTGGCGCGACTTCCACAAGCCGCTGCTGGTCGGCGACCGGCTCTGGCTGCGGCCGTCGTGGGAGGAGCCGCGGGCGGGCTCCATCGACCTCGTCGTCGACCCCGGGCAAGCCTTCGGCACCGGCGCCCACCCGACCACCCGCCTCTGCCTCGGGTTCCTGCTGGAGCTGGAGCCGGGCGGCCCCCTCACCGACCTCGGCACCGGCTCCGGAGTCCTCGCAATCGCAGCAGCGAAGCTCGGCTGGGACCCCGTCAGCGGCTACGACCACGAGAAGCCCGCGCTCGAGGCGGCAACTGCAAACGCCTCGGCCAACGGCGTCCCGATCGAGCTTCAACGCCTGAACCTTCGCGAGCAGCTCCCCGAGCTCGCCCCGACCGTAGTCGCCAACATGACCGCCCCCGTCCTTAAAGCAGTAGCTGACCAGCTCATGAGCGTCGAAGGGGGTTCGGGCAAGGGTCGCCGGAGCCTCCCCGCTGTTGCTCCGCCGACCCTTGCCCGAACCCCCTCCACGCTCGTCTGCTCGGGCCTGCTCCCTCCAGAGCTCGACCCGACGGCAGCCGCCTTCGCTCCGGCCGGCCTCACCGAGGTCGAGCGCCGCATCGACGGTGACTGGGCCGCCCTCTTGCTCCGTCGCGCCTGACAGGTAGGGTTTTCGCCGATGCCACTCGCGTCGGTCGTTGATCCCGGCTACAAGATCGCGCTCTTCCTGCACATCCTTGCGGTCGTGCTGGCTTTCGGCCCGACCTTCGGATACGCCATCTTCTTCTCGGTCGCGCCCGAGAACCCGCGGGCGACCCCGACGATTCTGGCCGGCGTCGAAAAATGCGATCGGTACCTGGTCAACCCCGGAATGGTCGTGCTGCTCCTGGCCGGCCTCTACCTGCTCTCAGACGGGGGCTGGGAGACCAGCGACGCCTTCATCGGCGTCGGCTTCCTCGCGATCATCGTGCTCTTCGGAATGCAGCACGCGTTCTTCCAGCCGCAGACGCGGAGGGCAAAAGAGCTGGCCGAGCGCGACCTGAAGGCCGGCGACACGCTGAGCGACGAGTTCGAAGCGGTCTCGGCACGAATCGGCAAAGTCGGCGGGCTGGCGGGCCTGATCGTCGTCGTGACGATCTTCTTCATGTCCTACAAGCCGTTCCTCTAGCGGTCAGCTGACCGCTCCCGCCTCCCAGCTCGACGCCTCGCTGCCGGTCGCGATGTTCGACTCCGGCGTCGGCGGGCTCACGGTGCTGCACGAGTGCCTGGTCTCGCTGCCGGAGGAGGACTACCTCTACCTCGGGGACACGGCGATGTTCCCCTACGGGAGCCGCGACCCGGATCGCCTGCGCGAACGGATCGGACGGATCTCCGAGCTGCTGCTCGACCGTGGCGCCAAGCTGCTGGTGATCCCTTGCAACACCGCGACCGCGATCGGGGTCGACGTGGCGCGGGAGGTCGCCGCAGCCCGGGGGGTGGAGGTCGTGCCGGTGGTCGAGCCCCAGGCCGAGATCGCCGCGGCGATCACCGACAGCGGCAAGGTGGGGGTCCTGGCGACGCCGAACACGGTCGAGAGCGGCGCCTACCGGCGCGCGCTCGAAGCCGAGGGCCGGGCGCTCGAGGTGACCGAGGTCGCCGCTCCCGACCTCGCGCCCTTCATCCAGGACGGACTCGCCTTCGACGAAGACACGCTGGCGATGGCTCGCCGCTACTGCGCCCCGCTCAAGCAGGCGGAGGTCGACACGCTGATCCTCGGCTGCACCCATTACCCGCTGGTGGCGCCGATGCTGCAGCGCATCCTCGGCCGCGACGTGCGCCTGGTCAGCGGTGGCCACGCGGTCGCCGCCGCGGTGCAGCGCACCCTGGTAGGCCGCGGCCTCGCCCGCGAGCCCGACGGCGAGGGCGCCTACCGCTTCCTCTGCAGCGGCGACCCGGAGTCCTTCCGCCGGCTCGGCACCCGCTTCCTGCAGATGCCGCTGGGCGAGGTGGGGAAAATCGAGATCGACGACGCCGTCTAACCTTCAGGCAATGAGCGTTCTCGAGCAGGTGCAAGACGACGTCCGCGAGGCGATGAAGGCGCGCGACCGCGAGCGGGCGGGGGCGCTGCGCCTGATCGTCGACGTGCTCCAGCAGGATGTGAAGTTCGGCGAGGGCGACGAGATCGCGGTACTGCAGCGGGAGCGCAAGAAGCGGCTCGAGGCGGCCGAGGCCTACGAGGGCGGGGGGCGCGCCGAGCAGGCCGCGGCCGAGCGCTTCGAGGCGGAGCTGATCGAGGGGTACCTGCCGCAGCAGCTCTCCGACCAGGAGCTCGCCGAACTGGTCGACGCGGCGGTCGCCGAGACCGGCGCCAGCGAGCAGAAGCAGATGGGGCAGGTGATGTCGGCGCTGATGCCCAAGCTGGGCGGTCGCGCCGACGGCAAGCGGGTCAGTGCGGCGGTGCGTGAGCGGCTTGGCGCGTAGGCAGCTGACCCTCGACAACACCGTCGCCGCCGAGCTGGCCGGCTCGGAGGACACCGTCCTGCGGGCGCTGCGCGGGCGCCTCGACGCCGAGCTGCACCTGCGCGGCAACGTGCTGACCCTCGAGGGCGAGCCCGACGACGTCGCCCAGGCAGCGGTCGTCGTCGACGAGATGGTCGAGCTGATCGAGCAGGGGCACGAGGTCGCGCCGGGGACGATCGAGGCCGTTGCCGGCGCGCTGGACGCCGACGAGAGCCCGGCCGAGATCCTCGACGACGTCGTCTGGCGCCACCGCAACACCAAGGTGGCGCCGAAGACGTTGAACCAGAAGCGCTACGTCGACTCGATCCGGCGCCACACGATCACCTTCGGGATCGGCCCGGCCGGCACCGGCAAGACCTTCCTCGCGGTGGCGATGGCCGCCGCGGCCCTGACCGAACGCAAGGTGCAGCGGATCATCCTCACCCGGCCCGCGGTCGAGGCCGGGGAGCGGCTCGGCTTCCTGCCCGGCGACATCCAGGCCAAGGTCGACCCCTACCTGCGCCCGCTCTTCGACGCGCTCTACGACATGATCGACCCCGACCGCGTCAACGGCTACTTCGAGCGCGACGTGATCGAGGTCGCGCCGCTCGCCTTCATGCGCGGCCGCACCCTCAACGACTCCTTCGTGATCCTCGACGAGGCGCAGAACACGAGCCCCGAGCAGATGAAGATGTTCCTGACCAGGCTCGGCTTCAACTCGCGCATGGTGGTGACCGGCGACGTCACCCAGATCGACCTGCCGACCGACCAGCGCTCCGGGCTGATCGCGGTCCGCGACATCCTCGACCAGGTCCAGGACATCTCGTTCGTCGAGTTCGGCGGCGAGGACGTGGTCCGCCACAAGCTGGTGCAGCGGATCGTCGCCGCCTACGACGCGCATGGGAATCGCGACGGCGCCGCGCGCAGCGAACACGGCCCGACCCCGGCCTCTTGAGCGCCGACCTCGCCGACGTTCCCGCGGAGCTGCGCGACGCCGTCGCGGCTGCGCTTGCGGCGGCCGCTGTCGGCGACGGCCACCTCGCGGTCGAGCTGGTCGACGCGGAGCGCATCCGCGAGCTCAACCGCGATCACCGCGGCAACGATGCCCCGACCGACGTTCTGGCCTTCCCGATCGACGGCGGCGGCCCGACCGCCGGCCCGCGCGAGCTCGGCGACGTGGCGATCTGCCCCGAGCACTGCTCGGACGTGACCGAGGCGGCCGTCCACGGCGTCCTCCATCTCTGCGGCTTCGACCACGAGAGCGACGAGGGCGAGATGCTCGCCCTGCAGAGCCGGGTACTGGCTGGCTTGAGATGACCCGGTCCGGCTTCATCGGGTTGGCGGGACGGCCCAACGCCGGCAAGTCGACCCTGGTCAACGCGATCGTCGGCTCCCACGTCGCGATCGCCTCGGTGCGACCGCAGACGACGCGGCGGGCGATCCGCGGCGTCGCCACCGATCTCGAGGCCGAACGGCAGCTGATCCTGGTCGACCTGCCCGGGGTGCAGCGCCCGCGCGACGTCCTCACCGAGCGGATGCAGCAGCGGGTCCAGCGCGAGCTGGCCGACTCCGACATCGTCCTCGTCGTCGTCAACGGCGAGGAGGGGGTCGGCCCCGGCGACCGCTTCATCGTCCGCACCCTGCTCGGCGCGGGAGCGGAGCTGCCGGTGATCTGCGCGGTCAACAAGGCCGACCGGCTGGGGCCGAACGAGCTGGTCCCGGTTCTCGCGGCGGCGGCTGAGCTGAACGGCGTCGACGAGGTCTTCCCGATCAGCGCCCGCACCGGCGAGGGGCTCGACGAGCTGGTCTCGCGGCTGGGCGAGCTCGTGCCCGAGGGCCCCTACATGTACCCGCCGGAGGAGAGCAGCGACCAGTCGAGCGAGCTGCTGCTGGCGGAGCTGATCCGCGAGCAGGTTCTGAACCGGACCCGACAGGAGATCCCGCACTCGGTCGAGGTGGTGGTCAAGGAGCTCGCTCCGCGCGAGGACGGGCTGATCGTCGTCGCGGCCGAGATCTGGGCCGAGACCGAGTCCCAGAAGGGGATCCTGATCGGCAAGGGGGGCGCCAAGATCGGCGAGATCGGCAGCGCTGCGCGGAGCTCGCTCGAAGGCGAGCTCGATGCGAAGGTCCACCTCGACCTCCAGGTCCGGGTGCGCAGGCACTGGCGCCGCGACGAAGACATACTCGACCGGCTCGGAATCGAGTAGCGGCGAAGGCGGACTACTCTGTTGGACCGATGTTCGGCGAAATCGAATTCGACCAGCGCGGTTTGGCGCCCTGCGTGGTCCAGGACTGGACCACCGGCGAGGTGCTGATGCTCGCCTACGTCAGCGCCGAATCCCTGGAGTTGACGCTGGAGACCGGCGATCTGCACTTCCACAGCCGCTCCCGCGACGAACTCTGGAAAAAAGGCGAAACCTCGGGAGCCTTCATGCACCTGCGCCAGCTGCGCTACGACTGCGACGGCGACGCGCTGGTGGCGATCGTCGACCCCGCCGGCCCGGCCTGCCACACGGGCGAGCGCAGCTGCTTCTACCGCGAGGTGATGGGCTCGGCCTCGGCTCGCAAGGACGCCCCGCCGGCGCCCGGGGAGCCCTCCTCGGTCAACCACGAAGCGCTGCCGGCGCTGGAGCGGACCCTGCGCAGCCGCGCGGTCGAGCGCCCCGACGGCAGCTACACGGTGAAGCTGCTCGACGACCGCGCCCTGATCGGCGAAAAGGTCGAGGAGGAGGCGGAGGAGGTGATCCGCGCCGCGCGCGAAGAGTCGGACGAGCGCGTCGCCGAAGAGGCCGCCGATCTCCTCTACCACCTCAGCGTCCTGCTGGTCTCGCGCGGGGTGCCCCAATCGGCGGTTATGGACGTGCTCAATGACCGTAGTGGCTGATTCGGAGCTGCGGCTCGAGCCGAGCCTCGAGCGAGCGCGGGAGCTGGCCCGCGAGGGCAACGTGGTGCCTGTGCGGGCCCGCTTCGTCGACGACTGCGAGACGCCGGTCTCGGCCTTTCTCAAGTTGCGCGCCGCCGAGCCCGAGGGAGCGCCGTGCTTCTTGCTCGAGTCCGCCGAGCAGGGCCAGGTCGGCCGCTACTCGTTCGTCGGCCTGCGGCCGCGCGCGGTGCTGCGCTGGGCCGACGGGACGCTGAGCGAGTGGAGCGGCGAGGAGGCGGCGACCGGCGAGCCGGCGAGCGAAAGCACCCCCGCGCCCGACCCGTACGCAGCGGTCGCTGCGCGGCTGGGGGAGTTCCGCCTCGCCCCGGTCGAGGATCTGCCGCCCTTCGCCGGCGGCGCGGTCGGGTTCTTCGGCTACGACCTCGTGCGCACGGTCGAGCCCCTCGGCGAGCCCAACCCCGATCCGCTTGGCCTGCCCGACATGGCGTTGATGGTCACCGACGCGATGGTCGTCTTCGACCACCTGCGACACGAGCTCACCCTGCTCGCCTGCGCCTTCGCCGATTCCGCCGGCGAGATCGACGCCGCCTACGAGCAAGCCGCCGCGACAATCGGCGAGATGCGCGAGCGCCTGCGCGGCGCCGTGCCGGTCGCCGCCGGCGCCTCGGTCGCCGAGCCGCCGCGCTTCGTCTCCAACATGGAGCGGGAGGAGTTCGAAGCGGCGGTCGAACGCATCGTCGAGTACGTGCACGCCGGCGACGCCTTCCAGGTCGTGCCCTCGCAGCGTTTCTCGGCGCCCACCCCGGTCGAGGCCTTCTCGGTCTACCGCGGTCTGCGCGCGGTCAACCCCTCGCCGTACATGTACTTCCTCGAGTTCGGCGATTTCCAGATCGCCGGCGCCTCCCCGGAGCCGCTGGTCAAGGTGACCGGGCGCAAGGTGGAGACGCGGCCGATCGCCGGCACCTCGCCGCGCGGGCGCAGCGAGGACGAGGACCGCCGCCTCGCCGCGCGCCTGATCAACGACCCGAAGGAGCGAGCCGAGCACGTGATGCTGGTCGACCTCGGACGCAACGACCTCGGCCGCGTCTGCGAGTACGGCTCGGTCTCGGTCGACGAGCTGATGGTCGTCGAGACCTACTCCCACGTCCTCCACATCGTCAGCAACGTCTCGGGCACCCTGCGCGAGGGGGTCAGCGCGATGGACGTGCTGCGCTCGGCGCTGCCCGCCGGGACCCTCTCCGGGGCGCCGAAGGTGCGGGCGATGCAGATCATCGACGAGCTCGAGCAGGTGAAGCGCTGCTCCTACGGCGGCGCCGTCGGCTATCTCTCCTGGGACGGCGACCTCGACACCGCGATCCACATCCGCACCGTGGTCGTCAAGGACGGGCAGCTGCACGTGCAGGCTGGCGGCGGCACGGTCGCCGACGCCAAGCCGGGCTACGAGTACAACGAGTCGGTCAACAAGGCGAAGGCCGTGTTCCGCGCGGTCGAGGTCGCCTGCGAGCAGCCGGACTGGAGCTAGCCGTGCGGGTCCTGGTCGTCGACAACTACGACTCCTTCACCTACAACCTCGTCCAGTACCTGGGCGAGCTGGGAGCCGAGGTGGAAGTCGTGCGCAACGACAAGGCCGAGGTCGGGGAGCTGCTGGACCGTCGGCCGGACCGCCTCGTCGTCTCCCCGGGCCCCTGCACGCCGGCGGAGGCCGGGATCTCCGGCGCGGCGATCCGCGCCTTCGCCGAGGCGGGCACGCCGGTGCTCGGGGTCTGCCTGGGCCACCAGGCGATGGTCGAGGCCTTTGGCGGCCGGGTCGTCCAGGGGGAGCCGATCCACGGCAAGGACGCCGAGGTCGAGCACGACGGCAAGACGATCTTCGCCGGCCTGCCGAGCCCGTTGGTAGCGGGCCGCTACCACTCGCTCGTCGCCGACCCCGACCTCCCCGACGAGCTCGAGCTGAGCGCCACGCTGGGCGACGTCGTGATGGCGGCCCGCCACCGCGAGCTGCCCGCCGAGGGCGTTCAGTTCCATCCCGAGTCGGTCTTGACTCCGCAGGGCAAGCACCTGCTGGGGAACTTTCTCGGAGAGAATTAGCGACGATGCCGAACGACGTCGTCAGCCGGGCGATCGACGCGGTCTGCGCCGGCGACCACCTCACCGCCGACCACGCCGCGGCGGTGCTGGCCGAGATCATGGAGGGGCGGGCCGACCCGGTCCAGACCGGCGCGTTCCTGATCGCCTTGCGGGCGAAGGGGGAGACGGTGCCCGAGCTGGTCGGCCTGGCGCGGACGATGCGCGCCCTCGCGGCGCCGGTCTCCAGCAGCCGCTCGGACCTGGTCGACACCGCCGGCACCGGCGGCGGCCCCTCGACCTTCAACGTCTCGACCACCGCGGCCCTGGTCGCCGCCGGGGCCGGATGCGCGGTCGCCAAGCACGGCAACCGCTCCAACACCAGCAAATGCGGCTCCGCCGACGTGCTCGAGCAGCTCGGGGTCAACATCGATCTCGATGCAGGGCAGATCGCCAGGTGCATCGACGAGGTTGGCTTCGGCTTCATGTTCGCCCCGCGACACCACGCCGCGATGGCCCATGTGGTCCCGGCCCGCAAAGCGCTCGGCGTGCGCACGATCTTCAACTTCCTCGGGCCGCTGACCAACCCGGCGGGGGCGAACCGACAGCTGCTCGGGG
>Ga0196962_10000536_pt1 | contig 15040 bp, 11 predicted proteins | sample S3v_20metaG_FD_183186 | JGI IMG/M metagenome (GOLD analysis project Ga0196962, IMG submission 183186) | Soil microbial communities from Anza Borrego desert, Southern California, United States - S3+v_20 | ecosystem: Environmental > Terrestrial > Soil > Desert | place: USA: California | collected... | reverse complement strand
GAGCAACCCCCCGCCGAGCAACCCTTCGCCTGGTAGTCCGCCAGCGAGCAGTCCTTCACCTGGCAGCCCGCCTGCGAGTAGTCCTTCGACCAGTAGTCCTTCGACCAGTAGTCCTTCGGCTAGTAGTCCGCCGGCGAGTAGTCCTTCCGCTAGTAGTCCGCCAGCGAGCAGTCCGCCAACGGGCAGCGCATCGCCGGTGCCAGAGCCGCAGGATGTGGAGAAAGGACCCCTGGCGGGAGGGACGGCTATCGGCAGAGATGTGCTCGTTCCGGGAGATGTTATAGACATTCTTCCCGATGGCACGAGGGTCAACGGGATAGACCAGATCATCATAGAGACCGAAAACTGCGAGCTTACGGCGCAGGGCAGCGACTTGACCATAACCATGAGCGATCGTGGCGTGCCTTTCAGGATCAGGGATGGTGACAACGCGGACATCACGTTGGAGTCGGACGGAACCATAGTCGCCAATGGTAGGAGTACGCTTGGGGAGTCGTTCCCCGAGGCCGTAAGAGACAACCCCGACAAGCTCATCGTACCGATACCCGTAGACCCGGAGAACGACCAGTTTCCCAGGGGCCCCAACGACACCTTCCCGATATTGAGCTCGACGGGCGTAGGCGGGGAAGGATGTCGTGTCGTGGGTAACAGCAGAGACGGCGGCGGAGATGCCGGCCAGGTGGACCGCGGTGCCAGCATAGATGACACTATTACGAACGCCGGAGACCTGAACTCCAAAGACGGCGTGATCCCGGACACGATCTCGAATAACGCGGTGCCCAACACGGGCGGCATGCCGATGCTCGGTCCCGTCGTTTCTGGGCTCGTGTTCGTCGGCGTCGGGTTGCTGCTCTTCAGGTCGGCGGTGCGTAGGAACACGTAAGCCGCGATAGGCCAGACGGTGCGGAAGGGGTCCAGCCGGTGTTGCCGGTCGAGATCCTGAGGGAGGCCGTAGGGAGCTATGCGCCTTACCTGCAAGCCTCAGGGGAGATGCACGACCCGGTCTTCGGTGAACCCACACAGTACGGTACCCCGTATCACGCGTTCTGCAACGCCGTGCTGGCCAGGGAAGACGGCGGCGAGAGGAGATGGGCGTACGCTGACCGAGCCGTCCGGGGCCTTGAGGCCGCCCTCGACCACGTCCTCGACCCTGGACTCCCGCCGACCGCTTCCGGATTCGACGGCGCGACAGGAGCGGTGGACCGATCCAACCACAGGGACTTCTTCTGGCCCCCGATCTTGAAGACGTTCCTCATACTCAGGGAGCTCGGAGTGGATGGTGCGGACGGCCTGGCAGCCCGGATCTCCGGGGTGGATATCGGGGCCGCGTTCGCCCAACGGCCCCCTTCGAACTGGGCCGTCGTCTGGCTCTCGGGAGAATGGCTGCGGTTGCGCGAAGGCCTCTCTCCGTTCTCGATGGAGAGGTTGGATCTCTGGCTGGACACGTTCTTCGAAACCCACATCCTGTCCGAACAAGGCCTCTACCAGGAACCGGGACATCCTAACTCCTACGACCTCTTCACCCGCTACCACCTGGCAGACATGCTCGCGGAAGGCTACGACGGCCGCCGGCGCGAGGACCTGGAGATCCTCATGCGCACGGGCCTGCTCCGCAGTCTCGGCGTGCAGCTCTCCGACGGCTCCCTCGCCTCTGCCCACCGCAGCACGGGGCAAACGTGGACCCTGGGAGCCCAGTGTGCGTTCTTCACCCACGCATCTAACCACTTCCGCGGGCAAGAGCCACAACTCGCGGGCCGCGCCGAGGAAGCCGCCTACAGAGCCCTCTCGTCGTTCCGGCGCTGGCAGCGGGACGGTCCCTACAGCCCGGTCGAGAACCGTCTGCCACCTGGTCACAGGGTCGGCTACGAACGCTACACGGCCGACGGCCACTACGCGAACCTGGCTGCGGCTTTCCTCGCAGCGGCGGTGTCGAACGGCTTGAACAGGCCCTTCACGGAGCGTTCCGGCGGACGCGAGGCTTCCCTCTTGCTGGAGCACGACCCCACCTACAGGGCGGTCCTCCACAACGGCCTCTACAGCCTGCACTTCAACGCCCGCCCGGCGCCCGACTACGATGCTTTCGGCATCGTGGACGTGACCTTCGGTCCTGGGAGGTTCCTGCAATTCGTCTCCAGCGCGAAGCACCTCGAAAGCGGGCGTCTCCTCAACCTCGGGATGGCAGGCAGTTCGGGATCGTCGCAAGCTGACCTTGCCCTGACCGGTAGGATGCAAGGAGGACTCGCGCCGCCTCGTCTGGAGCTCGAAGCGAGGGACAGAGGAAGCCCTTACCGGTACCGCTTTGCTGCGCGCGTGGAGACGGAGGGGGTCTACGTCGAAGAGACTACACCCGGGCTCGAAGACCCGAAGTCGCTCCTGATCCCGTACCTGCGTGATCCGGGCACGGGAACCGTCACGGCGGCGAAGGTGGAGGCGGGCAGGGTACGGCTGGTCCACGGACGGGAAGTGGTCGAGATCTCTTACGGCGCCCCGGTGAAGCGCGTCGTTCATCTGACCGGCGGCCTACAGAGCAGGCGTGGCATCTGCGGCATGTTGAGGATAGGGTTTCGAGAGCGGAGTCAGGGAATCTCTTACCGCATCCGGGCAACCCGTTGAGTTTGCATGCTGCCGGCTATCCACTTTCCGGATCGATGCGCAGGTGGACGGAACCCTCCCTGGCCGGTTCCAGAAACGCGAAGAACACGCGCCGCACGTCGGCTGGTCCCTCGGCCAGGTCAACGTCTTCGATTGTCTCGACCCGCAGCTCTACCGCTTCGGGGTCGAAGAAGACGCGCAGGGCGCCACGAACCCCGCGTAGCAGCACCGAGTCAGGGGAGATCTCCGCCTCCCCGAACGTGGTCAGGACGCTCTCGAAGGTGCCAGGACCCGTGGCGAACCTCACCTCGTCTGTCAACTCTACATTTGCACCAGGTTCCTCTCTGCGCAAGACCACCGTGCGCCTGAGCGAGTCCAGATCCGCCTCGGGCGGGTAGACGTCCCGCAACTCGAACGCCGCCAGGTCGGCGTGGTCGCCGGACCGGTGTTCCAGTAGTCGTGCGCCGTGTTCGGTGCCAGGCAGTTGCTCCTGGCCGTTGGGAACGGGAACGGAGTGTCCCCTGGAGGAGTTGGCGATGTGCTCGTAGCGCTCAGGGCCGAAGTAGGCCTTCGTATATCGGCCGCGGCCTATATCGGAGATCACGGACTCCCCATCTACGTGCACGATAACGTTTCCCACATCGTTCTGGTTGTGCATCTCACCGTTGTGGCCGCCTTTGGTCGCGAGCACCAGGGCGCCTGGGTCTTCGGGGCGCTGGCGGGAGACCATCCACATCATGCCGCCGAACCAGTCGTGACGCGCAGGGACGAAACTTCCCTCGACGTGTTCGGGACGCCACAAGAGGTCGCGCAGGGCCCAGGTCAGCTCGCGCTCGTCTCCGCCCGGCTGCTCCTCGAGCAGTCGTGCGAGATCGGGAAGTTCCAGCCTGCGCGACAGGTAAGACAGGTGGGCTGGTACGAAGCCGGCGTTCACGTCGCAGTCGGAGAAGTTCACGTAGAGACCCGGGCTGAGCCTGGTGCATAAAGGGAACCGGGAGATCCTACGCAAGTGCTCGCCCTCGAAGAAATCCACCTTCCAACCCGTGCGGTGTCCCACGAGGTGGGCGAGCACGGTGTAGTAGCCGAAGCCGTAAGACCAGTAGGCCGGTCCTTCCGTGGAGCCACCGTCCTGGTCGAACGTGGAGAGGTAGTCGTCGAGAGAGCGGGTGGAGCGGGCCAGGATCTCCGCCAGCCTGGCCGCATCCGGCTCCAGGTAAATCGCAGCGCCCGCCACCCCGGCGTTGCACACCGCCGTCCAGTTGTTGACCGGCCTATCCGGGGAATCGAAGAGCCAGGGGTGGTCGTGGCGCTCCAGGTAAGGGACCAGGCACCGCCGGTCCACCTCGTGGCGGATGCGCCTTCCCAGGGCGGGATCCAGGCGATCACCGAGGAGCAGGTCTAGCTCCGCCAGGTACAGCGCGGTCATGGCGACGCTCAGGTCTATCACCGGACGGTTCATGTCGGCCAGGTCTCCCTGGTGGGCCGGCCACGACCAGCTGCTCTCCTCACAGATAGCCCACGCCACGTCGAGCAGCGGGTCCAGAAAGCGGCCATACCCCTCGAGGCACTCTGCGAGGGCCAGGTTCGAGAGCATCTCCCGCCTCCGGTTCGCCGGCTCCTCGTATCCCTCCCGCGAACCGGCGCGCGAGAGCTCCAGGTAGAGCGTGGCCGTTAGCCCGGGAATCTCCGCCCTTGCATCGGTCTCGGCCCTGGTGAGGAGCTCCGATACCCGTTGTTCCCCTACGGCTTCGCGTACCTTCTCCCACGCGGCCCGGTCCGATGCCGGCGGGAACGGTGGCGGCGGTGATACCTCGTTCAGCGCGCGTTCGATGGACGCGGGATCGTGCCTGCCCAGCACGGTGTCTCTAGTCTCCTTTACCGGTCCAGATCGAAGTCGAGGTCTCATACTTGAACCAGTAGTTGGGTCGTGGTTGGAGAAGCGGAACGTCTCTGTCGCAGTGGATTCCCGCTCCCCGCTTTCGCGGGGGCAAGCTTCGCGGGAATGACGGGAGAGGGGGCGGGTCACTGGTATGGTCGAGCGTGGGTTGGAGCCTGGATCTCAAGTCCTCTCCCAACGGGCCAGGTCGCCTCCAACGTTCCGTCCGTCTCGCGCACTGCCGGGCCATGCGCCGAAGGAGGCTGATCGGTCCGCAGTAACTCCAGGCCGGCCACGACCACCACCTTGCCGAGACCCGCCGGGTCGAAATTCCGGCGGGGTCCACGGTAGCACACGCCGTCCAGGCAGACCCGCCCTTCGGCCTGTTCCATCTCCCAGGCCAATTCGTGCGGGCCGAAGAGGCCTGGGGTGGTGTGGATCACCACCCTGTGAGAGCCGGCGGAGAGCTCGAAGCGGCCGTCTCCAAGCTCCTTTCCCGCAACGCCCTCCCCGAGGAGTTGGTAGCGGACTCGGAAATCCTCAGCGTGGAAGGTGCCCGATGCCGGCACGTCGAGCTGGTGGTGGGCGTCGCCCATACCGCTGAGCAAACCGACCGCGGTGAGGATGCGCGGGCCACTCTGGCCGTTGCGGGCGCAAGCGGACGAGAAGTCGCGGCCGTCGTGCAGGAAACGCAGCCGCAGCACAACCGCCGGCTCCTCCTCCGTCCGCCAGTACCCGAGCACCACGCGGCGCTGGTCCCACAGGTTGTCGCGGTTGACCGACCCCAGGCAGGCGCCTTCGGACATCCAGGTCGTACCCGTGGTGGTGCCGGCGTCTCCACCGCGGCGGATGAACGTACTCTGCAACTCGGTCTCCTCGCTGGCAGGCGACCGGAAGCGGTCCACCATGCCAGCCGGGCAGGGCAGCGGCGTGGTGCCTTCGAAGCGGTCTCTCAGGACCGCTGCGGGGTGGGGACGAATCTCGACGCCTGTCCGATCGGAGAGGTAGCCGGCGATCCCGGCGTCGAGCCGGTCGCTGTAGGCGCGGCTGTGGGGACCGGCCCATTGGCTGGTACCGGGATGGTAATGTTCTGCGATGGTCTGCCAGGCCGCGCCCCGCAACCTCTCGGCGTCGGCGCGGGCTGAGGGGTCCCTCACCAGTTGCAGCATCCGCTCGCACTCGGCCAGGGTCACGACGGTGTAGGTAGGACTGTTGTACTCGTTGAAACCGCCGTGGTGCTCGGTGTGCTCGACTATGTTGCGCAGGCGACGGCGACCGTAGTCAGCGAAACGGGGTTCATCGAGCAATTCCCCGGCGGCGAGCGACACGCCGGCGCCCATAACGGCGATGTTGGTGTATGCGGGTCCGACGTTGCGGCGGAAGATCGCGGCCGCAGCGTGGCCCAGGCCCGTCTGTGTGGCTCCGACCAGGCTCTCGGGCAGATCCGCGGCGTGCTCGACGAGCAGTTGGGCCAGCCTGGCGCCGCAGAAGTCTGCCCAGTTCCAGTCGGGCGGATCCATCCCGGTGAGCGGTTCTTCCAGGAGCCACGGCCAGATGCCGTAGGTCTTGCTCGTTGGGTCGGTATCCTGGAGTGAGAGTACTCTCGATACTATGGCCGCCGCCCGTTTCTTTCCGCCCGACCGTAGGAGCGTCAGGGCGTAGTCCAGCGACTCGCGCGTCGGGTGCACCCAGGCGCCCTGTGGGACGCGCGTGTGGTAGTCAGGACCTTTCCAGGAGAGACCAAGCATGCTGTGTACATCGCTGTAGACAGCGCCGTTCAGGAGTCCCTCTCCCTTGGGCATCGGCGCCTACCTTGCCTGGTGGGGCTGGTGTCTGGCTCGTCTATCGCACGGCCCCCTGGTCGCCCACGCCCCTGAGATCCAGGTCCTCCGCGAAGTGGCAGGCGGCGTAGCGGCCCTGGGTTAACTCGCGCAATGGTGGCTCCTCGTCCTTGCAGCGGTCTTCGGCGTAGGGACAGCGGGTGTGGAAGTAGCAGCCCGAGGGCGGGTTTGCGGGGTCAGGCACGTCTCCACCTAGTACGATGCGCCGTCCACGGTCTCTGAGGCGCGGGTCTGGCTTGGGTACGGCAGAGAGGAGGGCTTCGGTATAGGGGTGTTTGGGCTCGTCGAAGATCTCCCCAGTCTCTGCCACCTCGACCACCTTCCCGACGTACATCACAGCCACCCGGTCGCAGATGTGCTCGACGACGGAGAGGTCGTGGGAGATGAAGAGGTAGGTGAGGTCGAACTCCTCCTGCAGGTCTTGAAGGAGGTTGAGGATCTGGGCCCGCACCGAGACGTCGAGGGCGCTCACGGCCTCGTCTGCCACCACGAAGCGGGGGTCGAGGGCCAGGGCGCGGGCTATGCTGACGCGTTGGCGCTCGCCGCCGGAGAAGGCGTGAGGATAGCGGGACATGTACTCCGGCCTCAGGCCAACGCGGCGCAGGAGCTCGGCCACCCTGTCCTCGAGCTCCTTCCCCGAGGCGACCTTGTTGACCTTCAGGGGCTCGCCCACTATCTGGAGCAGCGTCATGCGCGGGTTGAGGGACGAGTTGGGGTCTTGAAAGACCATCCGGATCTCCCTGCGATATGGCTTGAGCGCAGTGCTGCCGAGCTTCGCGAGGTCCGCCGTGCCCCCGTCTCTATTGTGGTAGACCATCTCGCCCTCGGTGGGCTCGTATGACCTTACGATACAGCGGCCCAGGGTGGTCTTGCCGCAGCCGCTCTCCCCGACGAGCCCGAGGGTCTCCCCGCGCCGGATCTTCAGATCTACGTCGTCCACCGCCTTGACGTGCCCCACTGTCCGGCCGAAGAAGCCCTGCTTTATGGGGAAGTGCATCTTGAGGTGCTTGACCTCGAGCAGGGCGTCGCCTCCAGCCCCGTTGCGCTCCGCGCCTTCAGCCTCCATCCTTGCTCCCCTCCTTTCCGCCGTAGAGCAGACACCGGACCTCCCTGGTGTCCTTCAGAGGCTGGTCGGAAGCCGGACTCGGGTCATGTTCGTTGCCGACGGGCTCGCCCGAGGAGGAAAGGGGTATTCGCGGCGGCAGTATCTCTTCGCAGTAGCCCTCCATGATCTCGTCGCATCGGGTGTGGAAGGGGCAGCCCGTGGGGCGGTTGTAAGGATGGGGAACCATGCCACGGATAGAGTCGAGCCTCTGATTCGCCTTGTTGCGGCCCATCCTCGGAATGGAGCGCAAGAGCGCCCTGGTGTAGGGATGTTTGGGATCGTGGAAGATGGAGTCGACGTCCCCGCGCTCGGCGACCATGCCAAGGTACATCACGGCCACATCGTCGGCCATCTCGGCGACCACTCCGAGGTCGTGGGTGATGAACATGATCGCCATGCCCAGCTCATCCTGCAGCCCGCGCATTAGCTCCAGGATCTGGGCCTGGGTCGTCACGTCCAGGGCCGTGGTCGGCTCGTCGGCGATCAGCAGGCTAGGGTCGCAGGAGAGGGCCATCGCGATCATGGCCCTCTGGCGCATGCCCCCCGAGAGCTGGAAGGGGTAGGCGTCCACCCTCTGGCCTGGATTGGGGATGCCGACGCGGGCGAGTTCCTCCACCGTACGCTCTCGGGCCTCCCCCTTGTCCATCGGCAGGTGGAGCAGGATGTTCTCCATTATCTGCTCGCCGATGGTGTGCACGGGACTCAGCGACGTCATCGGCTCCTGGAAGATCATCGAGATCTCCTTGCCGCGGATGTCCCGCATGGTCTTGCTCCTGGGGTCCAACGACGCGAGGTCGAGGACCTCCCGCACTTCGGTCGCCGTCGCTGACCCTTCCTTCCGAGCTTCGACCTTACCGTTGGACTCAGTCCGCGGAGTGGGGCTGAAGAGGATCTCGCCCTCCACGATACGGCCTGGGCGGTCCACGAGCTGCAAGATGGAGCGGGCCGTGACGCTCTTACCGCAGCCGCTCTCCCCGACCACGCACAGGGTCTCTTTGCGTTTTACCCTGAGGTCTACGCCGTCGACGGCCTTTACGACCCCCTCGTCGAGGAAGAAGTGGGTCTTAAGTCCCCTGACTTCCAGTAGAGAGTCGTTTGAGTCCATGCTCTTATCTGGCATAGGGGTCTGCCGAGTCTCTCAGGCCGTCGCCCATGAAGTTCAGCGCCAGGACCGCGATGATCACGGCGAACCCGGGCAGCAAGAGCCACGGCGCGGTGGCGACGGATCTTATGTTCTGGGCTTCTTGCAGGAGCACACCCCAACTCACTATCGGGGGCTGCAGGCCGAGCCCCAAAAACGAGAGGGCCGTCTCGGCGAGGATCATGGCCGGAACGGCAAGGGTCAGGGACGCGATGATGTGGCTAGCGAAAGAGGGGAGCATGTGCCGCAGGATGATGCGAGGCTTGCTGGAGCCGTCGAGCTCGGCCGCCGTGACGAAGTCCTCCCCGCGCAAGGAGAGGAAGCGTCCCCTGACGACCCTTGCCAGGTCCGTCCAGCCTATAAGGGAGAGGATGATCGTTATGCCGAAGTAGATCCTCAAGGGGCTCCAATCGGGTGGCAGCGCGGCCGAGAGCCCGAGCCACAAAGGCAGGGTTGGTATGGACATCAGCACCTCGATCAGACGCTGTATCGCAGTATCTGTCGCTCCCGCGTAGTAGCCCGAGATGCCGCCCAAAAAGACGCCGAAAACGAAGCTAAGGGCCACCCCTACAAGGCCGATGGACATCGAGACGCGGGCGCCGAAGATGATGCGGCTCAGCATGTCCTGCCCCTGGTCGTTGGCCCCTAGGAGGTACATCGGCTGTCCCTTCTCCACGGGTCCGATCAGGTGGCGGTCGGACTCGAACAGGCCCCACAGCTTGTACGTGTTTCCGTGGGCGAAGAGCCTCACGGGCACCTTCTTGGACTCGTCGACCTGGAACGTGCGCACGAGCGTCTCTTCGTTCAACTTCGAGCTGTAACCGTAGACGTAGAGCCCGAACCCGTCCTCATCGAAGAAGTGCAGACGCTGCGGAGGGGCGTACGTGTAGTCGGCGTCGAAGGCATCGGGGGTGAAGGGGGCCACGAACTCGGCGAAGAGGGCGATCAGGTAGATCAGGATCACCACCACCGTGCCGACTACGGCCAGCCTGTGCTTCCGGAAGCGCCACCACACCAGCTTCCACTGGGAGGCCACATAGATTTCGGCTTCCTTCTCTCCGAGGTCGGTCGCCCGCTGCCGGGCTTCCTGCTCTTCTTGAACTTGCGGTTGCGGCGGCTCCGTCAACGCTCCTCCTTATTGGTACTGGTAACGGATGCGGGGATCCAACCAGGCCAGCAGGATGTCGGATATCAGGGTCCCTATGACCGTAAGCACGCTTATCATGAGGATGATGCTGCCGGCCAGGTACATGTCCTGGCTGAGCAGCGCCCGCAAGAGCAGGGGGCCCGTGGTCTGCAGGCCAAGGACCTGCGCGACTATAACCTCTCCTGAGAGGAGCAGCGGCAACACCCACCCGACGGTGCTGACAAAGGGATTTAGCGCGACCCGCACCGGGTACTTGACGAGGAGCCTCCGCTCGGGAACTCCCTTGGAGCGGGCCGTCGTAACGTAAGGCTTGTGCAGCTCGTCGAGCAAGTTCGCCCGCACGATGCGGATCACCCCGGCCATACCCGCCGCGCCGAGCACGAACACGGGCACCCAGATGTGGGCCAGGAGGTCGAGAACCTTGCCCAGGTTCCACTCTGCGTCCACGAACTCGGGCGAGAAGAGCCCGACCACGCTCTGGCCGAAGTACTTGTAGCTGATGTAAGCGATCACCAGCGCCAGCAGGAAATTCGGTGTGGCTATGCCTAGGAACCCGAGAAACGTGACCACGTAGTCGCCGATCGAATACTGCCTGACCGCGCTGTAGATGCCCACGGGCAGGGACACGGCCCAGGTAAAGAGCAGCGTGCCCGCAGCGAGGGCTATGGTAAGCGGCAGCCTTTCGGCCAGTAGTTCGGAGACCGGCCTGTTCCACTCGAAGGACTCCCCGAAGTCGCCGTGCAGAACGATGTTCGAGATCCACTTCCAGTACTGGACGTAGAATGGTTGGTCGAGTCCGTAGCGGGCCTCGAGCGTCACGATCTGCGATCTATCCATTGACTCGCCCTGCGCTGACATCTGGGCGACGAGCGTCGTCAAGAAGTCGCCAGGGGGGAGCTGGATGATGGCGAAGGAGATCATGGAGATCAGGATAAGCGTCGGGATCATGTACAGTACCCGGCGCACCATGTACTTGAGCATCCCTTACCTCCTGCTGTCCACTCCTACGCTACTCACCGGTGATGAAGTACTGCTCGGGATTCGTGGGACCCGGCTGCGGGTACAGGGCAGCGTCGTACATCTCCGGCACGTTGTGAAAGTCGTTCTTCACGATGCCGTAGCTCTCCGGCGGCAGGCTGGTGCCTATGACGTAGAACTCCTCCTGGGCTATGTCCAGGATCTGGCCCATTATCTCGGCCCGTTCATCCTCGTTGAGCGTGGCATGGAGTTCATCGTAGAGCTCCATCTGGCGCTTGGCCGCCGCTGGGGGCTCAATACCGCTCTCGCCCCTGCTGTAATACCATTCTGCCCAGGGTAGGGCGAAGTTGGATTCATCGCTGAACGGGAAGTACCACCTCGCCTCTATCGTAACGTCCTTCCCGCCGCCGTCTCCGGTCCACACCGTCGCGTCGGGCTGGTTGGCCTCCTTGCGCTCGTAGAAGATCACGCGGTCTTCTGGCTTGAGCTGCACGTCGACCCCGACCTCTTGCCAGTAGTCCTGCACGAGCTCGAGGGCGTCGGGCCACGTGGGCTGGAATTCGGTGGCGAACTCGATGGTAAAGGAGATGGGTTCTCCGTCGGGCCCCAGCCTGATGCCGTCTGCGTTGCGCTCCGTGTAGCCGGCGCGGTCGAGCGCCGCATTCGCCTTCTTTACCGAGTACTCGGTGTATTGCTTGGCCAGCTCTTCATTGTAGAAAGGCGAGCTAGGCCTCGGGGCCGCCTGGTAGGGCTCGCCCTGCTCCTGGAAGACCACGTCGATCATTTCCTGGCGGTCGAGCGCGTAGGAGAGCCCGATGCGGAAGTCCTTGTTGTTGAAGATCTCGCGCTTTACAGGGTCTTCGTGCGTCAGGTTCAAGGCGATGACCATGGTGTTCATGTTGGCGGCCTGGGCGTCGAAGAACCCGTATCCACCGCTGTCCCTGTTCTGCGCCAGGACGGGCTTGTTGATAAAGGTGTTGATGTGACGGATGTGCATGTCTATGCTGCCTTCGAGGGTCCTCTGGAGGATCGCCTCGTTCTCCGGGATGACGTCGAAGACCGCACTGTCGATGTAAGGCAACTGGCTGCCGTCCGGGTCCACCTTCCAGTAGTAGGGGTTGCGCTCGACGACAACCCGGCCGCGCTCGCCCAAGGGTTGCGTGATCTCCCAGGCGGCCAGCGTGGGCAGCTCTTCGTTCTGAAAGTGCACGGGATCTACATAGCCGGCCAACCCCGCCTTTAGGGTGAACAGCTCGATCCAGTCGGCGGCGCCTTCCTCCTCGGCGAGCTGCTCGACATCAGGGTTGTACTTCTCGTGGAACTGCTCCAGGTAGTGGCGCGGCCAGGCGGTGATCTGGCCGTTGTAGGCGAGCTGCTCTAGGAAGAGCCCGTTCGGCTCTCCGGGGAACGTGAACTTCACGGTATAGTCGTCGAGCTTCTCGATCTTCGCCGGCGTGTCGCCGCCGAGGAAAGTGGTGGGGACGTCCGGGGTGAGGTCCTCGTTCAACAGGACGTCCTCGTAGGCGAAGACGATGTCGTCGGCGGTGAAGGGCTTCCCATCGGACCACTTCATGCCCTTCCTGAGCTTGAAGGTGTACTCCCTGCCGCCATTGGCGACCTCCATGCTCTCGGCGACGTTGGGGATTGGCTCGGTCCACTCCGGGTCCCATCGCACGAGCGGCTCGTACGCGACGGTGCGCCACAGCCAGACGACGTCGGCCGTGCCGAGAATGGCAGAATTCCAGGTGCCGCCGTACTGGCCGATCTCATCGACCGGCTCCACGACCATGGGCTCGTCGGGCAGGCGCTCCTCGACAGGAGGCAGATCGCCGGCCTCTACTTGCTGGGCCAGTTGGGGAGCTTCTTTGCCCTTTTCGGCGGATCCACCGGCTCCAGCGCCCTGTCCACCCTGGCTATCCTTACCGCCGGACTCTGCCTCTGTCGAAAGGAAATCGCACCCCACGGTGGATGCGACGCATAGGATCACGAACACGCTCAGAATATGCCTGACCTGCCTCAATTCCAACCCTTCCCCTCGTGCAAGATCCGGCGTCCCCACGCCGGGCGAACTACGACGTCTCAGTCCCCACTTTACGCAACGTGCTCGCGTAGCCTATCTTACTCCCTTCTCCTGAACCTGTCGAACCGTCGGACAGGTGATTCGTGTACGCCTCCATAGCGTTCCTGTTGTGGGCCTTGATCAACCGCTCCAATTCCGCCTCGTTACGCTCCCGCAGGGCGCGCAATATGGCGTGGTGCTCTTGCTGGGATTGTAGGATGCGCTGTACCAGCACCTCCTTTAGAAAGCAACGCTGCACCCTGTGCCACAGGTCGAATACCCGCTCGGTCATCTCCCGCAACGTGGGCATCCCCGTGCTGCCCGCAATGGTCAGGTGCAGCCGCGTGTTGAGCTCTCCCCAGAGCTCGTGCTTACCCTCCTCTACCGCAGCGTCCATCTCGGCGAGCAGCGCGGCCAGAGCGTCGATCTCCCCTTGCGGCATCCGACGCGCGGCCACACGCGTTGCCACCGTCTCCAAACCCTCCAGCAGCGTGAAAACCTCAGCGATTGAGGAGCCAGATATTCGGGCGACCGCAGCTCCCACATGCGGTCTATTCTCGACCAGACCCTCTGACTGCAGTAACTGTAGGGCCTCCCGTACCGGTATGAGGCTGACACCAAGCCGGTTCGCGATCTCCTGGGTAGGTAATCTCTGCCCCGGAGCCAACTCGCAGCGTAAGATGGCGCGCCGCAGCGTCTGGTAGACGAACTCCTGCTTCGTCTTGTAAGCCATTCCCTCGGAGACCGAGAGCCGCAACCTGGAACCTGCCTTCCCTTTTCAGGTATATATTATATAATATATATAGAAGAGGATGTCAAGCGGCGCGAGGTTTTGGGGGCGTGATGGGCGAGGATCTGGCTTCCGGCGGTGGCGGGGATGGCTCGAGGATGATCCGCGCTGCCATCGTCGGGACGGGGAACATCGCCGGGGCGCACGTGAAGGCGTTGCGCCGGATGGGCGGGCGTGCGGAGGTGGTAGCTGCGGTCGACGTTGAAGGCGCGAGAGCAGGGGCTTTCTGTTCGGAGCATGGAATTCCCAAGTCTTTCGAGGATACCGGGGAGATGCTGGAGGAGGAGGCGCCGGATCTCGTACACGTCTGTACTCCTCCGCAGTCGCACAGGGAGGTGAGCGTACAATGCATGGAAGCCGGAGCCTGGGTGCTTTGTGAGAAGCCTTTGTGTGCGTCGCTGGAGGAGATGGACGCGATCGAAGCCGCTGAGCGGGCGACGGGCAAGTTCTGTTCCAGCGTGTACCAGTGGCGGTTCGGTTCAGGGGCGCGGCACTTGAAGGCTTTGATCTCCTCCGGAGAGCTGGGACGTCCGCTGGCCGGGTTGTGCCAGACGACCTGGTACAGGGACGCGGCCTACTACAGCGTACCCTGGCGGGGGAGGTGGGAGACGGAACTCGGTGGGGCCACGATGGGCCAGGGCATACACGCGATGGACCTGTTCCTGTGGTTGCTTGGAGACTGGCGGGAGGTACGGGCCATGGTCGGCACGCTTGATCGGGACATCGAGGTCGAGGACGTCTCTATGGCCACGGTGCTCTTGGAGAACGGGGCCATGGGTAGCGTCGTGAACAGCGTGCTTTCCCCTCGCCAGAGGACCCACCTGCGCTTCGACTTCCAGCAGGCGACGGTCGAAGTCGACAGCCTCTACGGATACACGAACGCCGACTGGAGCTACAGCATCCCCGACGGCGCCGCCCACGCGGACTCGCTCGCCAGGTGGCAGAAGATTCCGGAGGAAGCCCTCTCCATGCACGCCGGGCAGGTCGCGGACCTGCTAGATTGCATGGAAGAGAACCGGCGACCCGCTACCAGCGGTGCCGGGGCCAGGCGCACGCTGGAGTTCATCACCGGCCTGTACAAGGCTGCCATGACGGGCGAGCCCGTCCTACGCGGCTCGATAGATGAGGGCGACCCCTTCTACAGCCGGTTGAACGGAGCGCCGGTAGAGGGGATGCGGGGTTGAGGAAGATCGAAAGCATAGAGGTATTTCCTGTACATCTGCCTGTGATCGAGACCTTCCAGTTCGCCTCCGGCTCGGCCGGTACGGCCGGCGGAGGGGCGCCGCACGTCTTCGTAAAGGTCACGGATAGCGAGGGAGAGGTAGGCTGGGGCGAGGGCCGTCCCGTCCCGCAGTGGTCTTACGAGACGCTACAGACGGTGGAGACGACCATCCGCGACCACCTGGCGCCCGCGCTGCTCGGGCTGCCCGTCGCCGACCGGTGGGGGCTGCACCGCAGAATGCAGGCGACCATCGGCCGCGGGCCGAGCACCGGTCAACCCATCGCCAAGG
>Ga0196962_10000535_pt1 | contig 15110 bp, 12 predicted proteins | sample S3v_20metaG_FD_183186 | JGI IMG/M metagenome (GOLD analysis project Ga0196962, IMG submission 183186) | Soil microbial communities from Anza Borrego desert, Southern California, United States - S3+v_20 | ecosystem: Environmental > Terrestrial > Soil > Desert | place: USA: California | collected... | reverse complement strand
CAGAGTCGAGTGGCAGTTCTCGATCACGCAAGCGCGGGAGAAGTTGAGTCGCCACTACGAGAATGCGAAGTCTAAGAACTAGCGTTACAGAGCAGTAGGAACTTATAGTGCCAAAAGTTTGCACGGTATAATTTTGGTATCTACTATCCAATTTTGAACGCGGCAATAAACCTCGTTCGGCGAGGTATTCTTCTACACTAAGAAATCTTAAATCGTATATGTCGTTTGTGTATTTTGGCATCTTAAGTTCATCTACCACCTCCAACACGCTTTTAAAAACAGGGTAGATTAAGTAGCGGAGAGGCGAAGTACTGAATCTGACGACCATCAGGATCCCGTCATCCGCAGTCAGGTAACCTTTGTTATCATCATTTCCCGCCATACTGTGAGAGTGGCAAGATTTAGTATTTACTCACCTTGTAGTTATCTACCATGAGCACGATATGTTCGAGCATCAAATTGAATCTTTGACAGAAGAATTTGAAAAACGCGGTGCACATCCGCGCTTTCTTAGCCCGCAACAAGAGGTTGCGAAGAATAGCCTACTGACCAGCAATGACTAGGTGGCTTTCAGGACTCATATAGCCTGCCGAAGGCTATTTCCTCGCTTTCGTCCGAGTCCTAATTCCCCTTTTTGTACTGGTATGCACGGATCTTTTAATAATCTCAGCTCTTTTTGTCGTAGCGGGCAATTGGCCCGGTAAATCAACCTCGTCATCAATTAGGGATTCGACAGGTACATTTGCCATGCGCGCGTACGCCAACAAGACTAAGAGCGAGGGCTCCCGCCCTCCTGACTCGAAAGCTGAGATGGTCCCTTGTACTAACTCCTCAAAGCCGAGACGCCTGATTAGTTGATTTTGCGACAGGCCGAGCCCTTGGCGGATGTATAAAAGCTTCTCGCCCAAGCGTGCCGGCCTTCTCCTACTTGTCCGGCCCATCAGGAGTACCCTCCTGATGCGGCCGCGTGATCATCGGCTCGCTTGCCGGCGATTACATTTGTAATTATTATGTGATTAAGCTCAATGCCCGTGGGAAGTATGCGGTATCGATGCTTCCCTCCGGCCCCCATCATTCGTGTTGTTGAGCCGTTTCGCGCACGAGCTGCTTCACCATGTTGTCAAACACTTTGGCGACAGAAGATAGCAGAACTCCTGCCGTCAGTCACCGGCCCTGAGGGTTACACCTATGCTCTTCTCCCGAGGAGTCCGCCTCGCGCCCTTCCTAGCGTCCGCCCTGCTGCTAAGCGTTGTCACTCCCGCGCAGACGCTTCGCCGCGCCACGACAAGTCAAACCGCCGCGCCCGCGTCACAAGAGGCTAGCGTCTCGGCCTCTAAAGCCCGCCGCGAGTGGGATGCCCGCCGCGACTGGCTGCGCTTCACCACCGGCGTAGTTGGCGACACGGCCGTCACCGACTCCATGAATGCGCTGCTCGCCTCGGGCCTCGACCCCAGCACGCAGGACCGGTACGGGCGCACGGCCATGCACGCCGCCGCACTGCTCGGCCAGCTCGACCTAGCGCGGTTCCTGCTCGCACGCGGCGCCCAGGTCGACGCCCGCGACCGAGAGGGGCGCACCCCGCTGATGGTCTCGGCCTCCGCCGGCGGCCTCGGCCACTTCATCGGTTACGCCCCGACCTCGCCTTGGGAGTTCTTCTGGAGCGCACCCCTATGCCGACCGGAGCCGTCGGAGGAGGCTGAGAAACGCACTGAACCATTTCGCAGGTGGCACGAGACGGTAACGACTCAAGAACTGATGCTGCGGCTGTTGCTCAAGGCTGGGGCGGACCCCACCGCTAAGGACAGTTCCGGGCGTGATGCCTTCGACCACGCGGCGCTCGGTGGACCTACGGGCTTCTCCCGCCTACTCGCCGGGAAGGCCCGGGCGGGAGAGGCGGCGCGCTGTGACCTCACCGCGGCGCGAGCACCAGAAGTGCGGGGGCTGCGCCTCGGTATGAGCCTGCGGGACGTGGTGGTCCGCTTCCGCCCCTCTTCCCTGCCGGAGGCGGACTCGTGTGGGCTACTGGCTCTGCATCTTGAATGGGGCGGGGGTTTCCTGGCGCCGCCCGCGCCGCGTCCTCTGGGGCTCGACGGCGTGCGGCGGATCGGGTTTGGCTTCCTCGACGGGCGGCTCACCTACTTCCGGGTGACGTACGAGCAGGAGGAGGTGCCGCTCAAGCCTGCTGAGTTCCGCTCGAAGCTCTCCGAGTCGCTAGGCCTGCCCGGCAGGTGGCGCAGGGCAGGCGACGACTCCCTCCTGGAAGAGCCCTACTCCGTCTCCTGCGAAGGCTTCACCGTCGTGGCGGGTTTCAACATAGGCCCGTACGTCGAAGTGATCGACGAGGCGGCTCTCCGGACACTACTGCAGAGGGACGCGGAGGCGCGGCTCAGGAGGATGCGCGAGGCTGAAGCCGAGAAGGAGCGCAAGAAGCGCGTGCTCAAGCCTTAAGAATCCGGAACGATGGGTATTGACCGGAACATCAACGAACCAACACATCGGTAACAGATGCGGGATGGTCGCGAAGCGACTCAGGATGATGCTCGACTTGGAGGTTTCCTACGAGGAGATCACGGACGAGAGCCTGCGTGAGTACTACGGCCACTCGAAGAACTTCGAGGAAATTGTAGGGGACGCCGAGTTGTGGGCGAACCTGAGCCGGCAGATCAGGCTGCAGCAGGCACTGCTCGAGGACGAGGAGGTACTGCGCAGATATCTCACGTACGTGGCCGTCGATGAGGTTGATTCTCACGTGGACAGCGACCTAGCGGAGGTATTCGGGTTTGACCCGAAGAGGGCCGAGGAGCAGATACTGGAGCCGCTGTTTGAGCGACTGGAGGAGGCTGACACTCGTTACTTCCTCGAGGTCAGCGCGGCGGGCGAGTTATTCGATAATATCGAAGTACTTAGCCGGAGTTTTCGAGTCCGCTGGACGGCCGCGGCACTCGATGAAATTACCCCGGTAGCAAGAGGAATGTTAGATGAGCACGTAGAATAACGACGCAACGCGGCTATCTCTCTTTTGAAGCTCGCGGCCGATCTCGACTTTGCTTTTTGCTTCGGGTGTACCTCAGCGGTTCATATCCTCTTTTTTTCGCCAATCCAAACTCAATTAAGATGATAGACAATTTCTCTTATGCGTAACGATCCTCTTGGCTATGGTCTGCGTAAGGCTGGACATGTAGCCCCCTTTGTTCAAAGCTAGGCCGAAGCTGCTTAAGAAACCCATCATTCGCCATTGCCAAAGTAATGTAGTTCAAATCTTCCTGGGGCATGTCGAACAGATCGGCCACCACCTCATCCAATTCCATAAGAGCATCTTGGAACATGCGATTACGATCAGTGCTGCGCATCAAGTCGATGGCCTCAACCACGGCCTCAATATCGGAAGGCACCTGCAAGTTACCCAACGTCTCCACATCAAAAGTCACATCCTCGCCATCAGCCAGCATCCGATCCAACTTATAAGCGAGATACCTGCGCAACATAGGATTAGGCACTTTGATTCTGAAGAAAAGTTCATCGCTGACCAACTCTTCTCCTTCCTCGTGGATTGTAGTTGCCACATCCACGGGGGCAGCGCCCGCAAGGTTGGCACCCGCGACCAGTGGATTATCCTCAGCGAATAGGTCAAATAGGGATTTCTTAGGGCTATCGGCTATTAACTTTTCGGCATGCCGGTGTGCGTTTGCCAAGTCCTTGTCTTTGGCTATAACAAGTTCTCCGGCGGCGCGTAACCTAGCTATATCTTCGACGGTGCGCTTAGTCGGGATTGGCAAGAGCAAGACGCTACGCTTAAACCAGTGCGTTGTCAGATCCTCGATCACGCTGGCCCTTAGGGCCTTAATCGCAAACCACTGAGGAATGCGGGAGATGAGGTACAGGTTAAGCGGAAAGTCTTCAGTAAGCTGTGCCATCAGAACTGTGTTCTGGAATGCAGTATTTTTGGGGACGGGGCAAGCAGTTGGAAGCTGCGAAATTTCCCGAATCGCGTATAGCTTTGAGAAATCGAATAGGTGACGGTAAGCATACAGCCGCAAGGAATCTACGACCGAGCGTTCCGGATCCCAGTAACCTATTGGTTTTCCCTTTGGACCTTCAGGAAAGACGTTCTGACCTTTGTAAATGGGCCACCCGGAATCGACAATTGCCCGCTTACTACCTAGCTTGATGCCGTATGCCAGCATGATGTAAGGCTCCCATTTCAGCGGGCTCTCTCCGGCCGGGATTTGTTCTACTGCGTCCGCCTGCGCTTCGCCGGGTTTCTTCTTTCCCTTGCGCTTGTACGCTACTTTGACGAGGCTGCCCAGCCGCGGGGCTTGTGCCATACGTTCCAACACTTTAGCGTCTGCAGAAGACACCTTTGTCAAAATCGCCGCGGCGCTTTCCTCTGCAACCTCATCCATCCAAGGATCTACGCCCATACTTTTAGGTAGGTATGCGGACTGTGAAATCTGGCTTCGCTTTACAGATGCACGGTCAGCTTTACTAAAGTCAATCGTATCTGTGTTGGCGTCGTAGCACGTCATTGACAAGGTTGTGGTCACTATCTTGTCGCTTTCTGACCCTGGCGAATTCTCAAGCACAAAAATGACAGTTGGACGCTTTATTCCCCTAAACGTCTTTTTCCGCAGCGCCTCCATATCCACTATTTCGACTAACTTGAATTTGGTTAGTAATCGTCGCAGAGGGCCGGCATACGCCGAGTCCAGAATGGCCATCGGAATAATGAAAGAAACCCGGCCCCCTTCCTTAACCCATCCTCTTATCGCGCGATACAAGAACAGTATGTAAAGGTCGACTTGCCCCTGTGATACCTCCTCGTAAGAACGTAGGGTGGCTTCATCATGTGACAGGCGATGCGGGCGAACGTAAGGGGGATTGCCGATGACTATGTCATACGTGCCTTGCAACATTTGCCTGAAGCGTCTGGGCACGCTGGCGACCCGCTTGCGCCGTAGTGCGCTGGCCACTATGGAAAAGTCCAGACCTGTTTGAGAAGCGACTGTGTCTGCTCCACGGACGAGCGGAACGCCCATGGTGTCTAGTGAAGAATGTCCGCCCTGCACCTGAATGGCTGGGACCAAGGATGCGGCTAATGAGCGGATTTCGCTGGAAGACTTACCTGTGAACAAGTCAATGTTATGCCAAAGCAACTGAATCTGCGCGAGTGACACGGAAAACATGCTGATGTCCAAGCCATGCAGCCGCTGGAGTGTTCGGATAACCGTCTGTTCGGTAAGCATCCCGGCGGAGCGAAGCCTTTTAACGTCTTGGTTTAATGCCTCCACTAAGAATGTTCCTGTTCCGCATGCCGGATCCAACACTGTTTTAGTCGGACCGTATTGGCAACGTTCCAGCATGTAACGCGCAATCTCCGGCCTGGTGAACACTTCCCCCAATGCTCGCCGCTTCTGCGGGTCTAAATAGTGATCATAGACCCCAGAAAGTATGTCGCCGTGGATGGCTTTGAAGTCCCAGCGGGATAGCAAGTACATCGAGTGAAGCAACGCGTTACTAAGAACTTCATCGGAGCTGTCCAGCACCCAGTCCAAGGTGTTTCGGTCGAAGAGATTGCGATAAAGTTCAGCCGATTTCCGATAGGTCTCTTTTAGCAACGCCTGCATAGGCCTCGAGTAATACTCGGCATACCGGGCGAAAACTTTTATGCCACCGTTGCTTATGTAGTGTTTCAGGAATCCGTGGTCTTCCGAGAATCTGACCATGAGCATCCGCGAAACAATTAATGAGGCCGTTTCATAAATGAAGGACTCAACTACCTTGCCGCTGTCCGTCAGTTTGCTACCAGCCCGGCGCGGACTCAGCAGTGAAATATCACCTTCGATACCCATCCGGGTGGCGTAGTCGCCTAGCAGGTGTTTCTCGATGTGTAGGGCGTATACGTAAGGTTGTATGTCGGCCGTAAATCGATCATGTAATTCGGGGTACTCGGCAATGTCTTCGGCGGAAAGACTGCGGGCAATTTTCTCATCAGCTATGTTGGTGAATTCAATTGGAAATCCAACTGTATCCCAGTCATATACCGCCGCGCCCCACCTAGCTTCCATCTGTTGCAGCAGCGCATTGGCTGCCCTCAAGTCGGCAGCCACTTTGGAGTCCACCAATTTAGTCACTGCTTCCCTGAGAATGGAAGCGATTTCCCGAATGGTATCCGTGAAGTTGTGCCTACCTAATTCTTCAATTGACTGGAAACCGACTATCGTTTCGCCAGCCTTGAAAGAATTCAATTGCTCTTCGAGGGCTACCTTCTCTGGTCGCAGCTCTGCGAAACAAAGACCAAACTTTTCAGGGTCCGTAAGATCTTCCCAACGGTAGATGGACGGACCCGTTTTGGCTATCACATCCCACTTGTGTACTTCCTCTTGGTCGAGGATAAAAAGCCAGCGAGTCCCTGCCTTTATGTACTTCTTTTTCTCTTTGTATATTCCAGTCGAGTTGTCGCATACGTCGCGCCCGCGCTTCACCTCAATGATCGCGTACGCATGATCCGGGGTTTTTATTGCACGGCCTGCGTGGGTGCTGTAAATGGTCAAATCCGGAATGTCCCGACTTCCGGTCAATGCGACATCCACCACTACTTGGTCGGACTTTAGCCCGATGCCAAAAGTAGTATTGACAAGCAAGTCACGAATAAACGGGTAGAGATTCCTCTCTCCGGAGTTGTCTTTTCTGAACTGATTTATCTTCTTGGCTAGGGAGTTAGCGCTCCGACCCGCGCGTCGTGCTTGTGGTTCTGACATAGGTTTGGGCAAAGAGGAGTAGTATCCTACTTAATCAGTGACAGGTATATAGCTCAAATGATGAAGTCTTTACCGCCCATCTCCGGTAATTATATCACTTATCGGGCAGCGCTCTGGAATTACGTACCAAGGCCATAACTGGGCGCGGACAGTGAATGTCATCTTCTTTACAGCATCGACGAATCGGACTATGCTTTTTCGCGCTCTCCGGCTGTGTAACAGCCAAACAGGGTTCCATCAGTCTCACGTAAGCTAACCATGAAAATATTTTTAAGCTGGTCTGGTCTGCGCAGCCGCGCGGTGGCCGAAGCGCTAAACGATTGGCTCCGCCGCGTTATCCAAGCCGTCAAACCTTTCTACTCGCCGGAGATTGAGAAAGGGGCGAAGTGGAGCAATGAGGTAGATGACGCTTTAGAAGGGACACGCTTCGGCATCATCTGCCTAACGCCGGATAACCTCAAGAGCCCATGGATTCACTACGAAGCCGGTGCGCTGTCAAAGACGAAGGATGCGCTGATATGGACGTTCCTGCACGGCCTTACGCCGGGAGACGTACCGCCCCCGCTGGGCAAGTTTCAGCACACGGTGGCAGAGAAGGGGGACGTGCTGCTTCTCTTGAAAGCGGTCAACTCCCGGCTCGCTGATGTCGGTGGAGAGCCTTTGCAGGAACGACTGCTGGAAGAAAATTTTGAACTCTTCTGGCCGAGGCTGGAGGAGAAAATCAGTGGGGCCGCGGCCCAGCCTGTGACGCTACAGCAGCAGGGTCACGAGGAAGCAGTCCGAGATGAACGTGCAATTCTGCATGAAATTCTTGAATTAGTCAGAAGTCAGGAAAGACGTACTCAGACCTCTGCTGAGCGTGGGCCGGAACTAATTTTCCGCTTTAATGAGTACGAGACACCTCGTTATGACGCCATGCGCCATGCCTTTGATGAATATTACTTCCGGAATCTCGTAGCAGTAGATAAAGAAGCTAGCGTGACTAAGCTGGCACAGCGAGCCGGGATATCACGCACTAGGGCGCACCAAATGCTAATAAGGTACGGTTTATTGAAGAGGGAAGATGTTGATGATCTGCCGCCCGATAATACCTGAACATCTATCAGCATCTTAACTAACAATCGGGTCGTGTAACTCCGCAAACACAGAAAGAATCGCATACCCCCAGCGTGATTTTGAACATTCGCGCCCATCACCGGCGGTTGAGAATTATAAGATTTCACGGGAGGCCACTGTGAAGTGGGTTGAACCGGTTCCGAGCGCAACAATTTTTTGAGTAATCGGATCCTCTTTGTGTCTACTACCTCTTGAGTTCAGATACTCTTTTAACCGTATCAACCAAGGACGAGGCTAGAAAACATCGGCCCGCAAGACCCATCTCAGCAAGGTAATGAACAGGTGTAGTTTGATTAATGATTTCCCACTGGGCCCGATCAACTTGCATTAAATCGATCTCGGCATCGTGCTGGATAAACTCAAGCATCCGCTTGGTATCCCTGAGAGTATTGGCAAGCCTTCCTCTTACTTTAGCATCCGCGCTTCCTGCTGCCACCCGAAAGGGTCTATCTTCAGAGCTCGTGGCTGAGTCCTGTAACTTGTGCTGGGCTTCAACTTCATTGTAAATCTCTGGTCCTAGTAAGTCTCTGAGTTGATCTAATAAAGCCTGCGGGTCGTCAAGTGCGATGTTATCAATCCAGTCTAGTGATTTCGCACCCAACTCCGCCGGTAAGACTTGCTTGATTTTTTCGATGATATTTTTCGCCGCCGCCCTCCATGCAGCTACCGCTTGGCCGTCGTCCCCCGAAAAATCAACGGGGAACCCATACTCACGTAACGTTGGCCGGGCGGCTTCCAGCAGTTCGGCATCCCATTTATTGTTTCCCTGACGCCTTGCCACCAGCCCCCAGCTCGCGGCTCGCGTCATCTCGTCATCTAACTGCTTGAGCTTAGTGGCGGCCTCTTCTCGTTCCTTCCCACTTACGAGCAGATAAAACCATTCCCAGATTTCGTTTGTTCGATAAGGCGGAATACTAAAAGCAGCTACACGATCAACTAAGGTCGCATCCCTGTGGGGGACAGTCGTCCTGGTAATAAGCTCAATCAGAATGGTTTCTGAAAGGACGTGCCTTACTTGGAGTGCGTTTAAGGTCTTAATGATGTCGTCAGCCGTAGCGTCATCCGCATTGCACAACTGAATGTAGAAGCTCGTATCAAAATATACTGTGAACGGTCGCTCCATGTGCTTACATCCGTTCCCGGCGGTGCCTTCTCGTGTAATACTCAACCTATGGGCTAACTGGCTTGTATCTCCGCGTCCAGTACAAGTCGAAATGCTATCACCGTGGCGGCCTGCACACTGAGCACGGGTCGTAAGACTGCTTCGCCTCCTTCAAAGAGACCGGCATCCGGCTGCGGCGTAGGTATTGACAACCCGACCGGTGATACTTCGACCCGGTGCGGGTGACGTACACCGTTTCTGCTTCCGGCTCTGCCGCTGCGTCCGTCTGCCCTTCTGCCAGCCTCCTTGTCGCTGGGGTGGGTGCGGGCGTCGAGACGCCACCCGCAGTCGGCTCACCCTCTTCTGCCCTCCCACGCTTCCCACGCCTAAAGTCCCACGGCGGGATCGGGTCGGGGTCGGCCCACAGTCCATGCTTCGCCAACCGCGCTTCCGCCTCCGCGTCGGCGTAGATTCGCCTGTCATCCGGCGTCTGCTCGTCTTGGTAATGCTTGTAGTGCCAAGCCAGTCCCGCCCTGATCTGCTCAACATTCACGTCACGACCGCCGGCGAGCACCTTGCCTAAAGTGCGACCGTACCTGTCCGTCTTCTCGTACTCGACGACGACTTGCCTGCCGAAGATGAGGTCGCTGAGGTTCCGCTTCGAGACCTGGCCGAACGCCTGTCGGCTCTCCGGGGCATCGATCCCTTGAAGGCGGACGCGGGTCTGCCTGTTGCCCGCGCCGAGGACTGTGATCGTATCACCGTCTGCTACACCTACAACTTTGCCCTCAAGGGTTCGTGTGGTGGTGGCTGCTTGGCTAGGTGTGATTGTTCGCGGCGCGGCCTGAGCCACGGCCGGTGGCCCAACCATATGGGAACTTGGGGCGGTCTGGGTGCAGGCTGACAGCAGGCCCACGGCGGTGAGAGCCATGCTCAGGGTAAGCCGCTGAAGTTTCGCTAATCTGATGCTCATGTGGGTACCCTACGAGATGGGTCAGGATGAGGGAAGGTAATGCTTGCCCTGAGCGCGTTTTCCAATTCTACAATAGAGTGAAATTCCCGTTGGGGTTCACCTATTCCAATGTCAGACTATCTCTCCCCTGACCCCAGAGACTCAGCTTCGGAGTCTAGAGGCTCTTTCTCTAAAGTCGTATACTCTTTCTCGACCGTCCAACCATATTTCAAATCTTTGAGCATGCCAGTCCGAGCTTGTATGCTGTCCATGCGTTTCTGGTGGTCCGCAGTCCACTCTGGCAAAGGCATGAAACAGAAGTCATAGGTTGGCGGGTCATCCTGTCGCTTCTCTGTGGCGATACCGACTACATTGGGATTGTCCTTATAGATCCCTCGCGCTACGAAGGACATCACCTGCAACTCTGAAAATCTTTGCTCTCTGTTGGGAGATGAATCTTCAGAGTAGAGGAAACAGTATGTAACACCGTTCAAGATGACGGTCCGCCGGTACGATTGAGGATCCCCGACCCACTCCGCTGCTCGTTTCTTCCCATCTAAAAACGCCTTACTCAAAGTTCTTCTTTCCAGCCGGTTGGGTCGTGCGAGTTCTCTTGCAACGATTTCGTAGTGGGGTACGCCACTGCTGTGAGCTATGTTGATCAGATTATCCCAGTAATAAGACACGGCGTTGCGTTCCTTTCGATCCGCGTACTCCCTCGCGCCCACACACTTCTCCCAGATGCCGGGCAGTAATACATGTTCGCCCCGCTCATAATTCGAGAAATTGCGGGCAGACATCAGATACGCACCAAGCAACTGTTTCTCGCCGCCAACTACCATGATCGACGCTCCCGATCGAGAAAGCTTTTCCTTAGACCTCAGATAGTCTAGAAAATCCCGTATTGTGTCTAGCTCATTAAGAACAAGTTCTACAGATTCCCTTGTGAGGAAGTGAATCACTTGCCCGTTCACCGAGGCACTGATAGGCGTCGCATTTGCCTCGGAACCAACGATCGCAGAGACTAGGTAAGTCTCCGAAATTGTCCGGGGATTTAGAGCTTCTTGGCCCCTTCTTGGGTTAGAGAGCAGGATGGCAGTTTGCCTGTTGAGAATATTTCTTTGAGCGCCGACGAGTTGCCGTAGGTTCTTTTGGAATTTTCCGATCTTATATTGGCCCTCATGCAGCTTCAGATCTTTGATTTGCCAGATAATTAAAACGTCGTCGAATGCAACCAAGAGGTCACATATTTCTTTGCCATCCTCCCATTTCGGATTCCTGTAGCACCAGTCCACGAGAAATGTTTTCGTGGCTAGCTCATAGACGAACTCCTCGGCGCTCTCACCTTTCAAACGAAAGTAATGCTTAGACACCGGCGGTTGCTCGGACGGCTTCATCTGTAGTTCTCCATTCTACATGTAAAGCGTAAGTCCCGCGTGGTCTCTCCTTCTCGGTGGCCTGCGCCTAACGCTGGTATCACTCGCCCGCTAGCCTCTCCGCCGGAACATGACAAGCGTCGTATCGTGGGTCGCGTGCATACGGTAGCTAGACCGCCTCAGTGGCGGCCTGAGCACCTGCGCCATCAGGCCGGAACGGGCAAGCGATTTAACGCCTACGGTTCTTTTGTACTGCTTCTTGCCTTAGACTTGCTTCATAACGCTGACGCCAGGCCGAGATGTGAGGGCCCTTAACTAATTCTCTTAGAGATTCCTCACTAGAATTATTTGATAACTGTTTTGGAGACAAAACCTTTTTCGAAAAATGCCGCCTCTTTAAAGGATCGCAAGATTTCTCCTTACGCTTTCTTATTATGTAATCTGACAGACCTTCATCAACAGAAGAAGGGGAATTCTTTTTAACCTGAGCATTCTCTACTGTTCTACGTGGTGATGTTTCCCTGTTGAGTAAATTCGATATTCTTACGTCACCATACTTCTGCCATTTCTCTTTCACATACAACTTTATTTCTTCATCGGAATCGAACAGCTTCGAGCTTTTCCATGCATTACACAACTGACAGGCTGCCACAAAATTTTCTGGCCTGTTATTGAACGAGTAGGCATAAGCTTCTCTATGATCCCAGCAATATCGAAGCAGATGTGCTCTTCTTTTGTAATACACCGTGCGGCCGAACTCTTGCTCACAGTAATAGCACCGGTTCCCCTGCTTTTCGAGGATCAGCTTTCGCCATGAAAGCGGAGGCAGTTTTCTCTTTCTCTCCGGCTCACTAACTTGGATAAAAATCACATCTTGTGACAAATCGGCGTCACGCCCACAGCAATCCAACTTCCCATCGAAAACAAAAGTCTCATCATGACATGAAGGGCAAAGTTCACGTCTTATCATCACAGTTCCATAAGATTTGATTGTTGCCATAAAACATCAATTAAGAGGTGAAGCTAGGTTGAAGAGAGCCTGAAAGCTATCATTTTGTGGGGTTATCCACAGCCAATCAAAAGGGCGAGACTGTTCCCAGTAGCCTCGCCCAGACGCCCTCTGGATTTAACTCCAGAAGCGTTTAGTCTCCGCTATGCTAATAGAATCCATGAGGCAACAGTATGCCATCTTCCTCCCTGACGAGTTCTTCCTCAATACGCCCGTCAAAAAGCTGAATTGCGCGGTCGGCGTACTTGGCGTAGCGGGGGTCGTGCGTGACCATGCAGATGGTCGCGCCCCCCGCGTGCAGCTCGCGCAGGAGGTTCATCACGGCCTCGCCGTTGGTCGAGTCGAGGTTGCCCGTCGGCTCGTCGGCCAGCAGGATCGACGGGCTGCCGGCGAGGGCGCGGGCGACGGCGACCCTCTGCTGCTGACCGCCCGAGAGCTGCGACGGGTAGTGCTTCATGCGATGGCTCATGCCGACCTTGAGCAGCGCCTCCTCCACGCGGTAGCGCCTTTCCTTGGCTTTCATCTCCCGATACCTCAGAGGCAGCTCGACGTTCTCGTAGACGGAGAGGTCGCCGATGAGGTTGAAGGCCTGGAAGATGAAGCCGATCTCGCGGTTGCGGATGCGCGCGCGATCCGAGGACGAGAGGTTGGCGACCGGCGTGCCGTTGAGGATGTACTCGCCGTCGGTCGGCGATTCTAACAAGCCTATAATAGACAGCAACGTCGATTTGCCGCCGCCCGACGGCCCCAAAATCGAGATATACTCGCCTCTGCGTAGCTCCAAGTTGATGTTACTCAGTGCGTGCGTCTCTATTTCATCCGTGTAGAAAATCTTTCTGACATCTTTAAGGAGGACTGTCGTATCGGGAGATACACTTACCCCCCGCACCCATTCAGACGTTGAAATACGGCGGCCGCTGTCGCTACGATAGTCACTGGTTTCTCCCCGGTTAACTCGCGCTCGCTGTATGGACTCAGCCGCCTTTAGAAGCTGGACGGCGTCTTCATCCTCAATCCCAACGCACTCCGAAATAAACTGGCGAAACTTGGCCGGGTCAATCTGAGCCGCCTCCGCAATCGAGAGCGGGTCATCATCGGCTTCTGCGATAGCCTCAAGTATTAATGAAGTGAAGTCGTTAACCTGGATTTCACGACTCTTCACCAATTCGTGATCCTCCATCAATTGGCCTCCCGGAAGTTTATGATCAAACTTTCTCGCTTCAGTTGAAATCCTTGCCTCCAAAGAGCGTACCGCATGGCGAGAGCTTTTGTCCGGTTGCCAATGACCCTTCGATCTGAATCGAAAAATAGGAGATCAGACGGCCTGACTTCTATTCTCCCTTCCTTAACGGCAGCATCCCAACACGATTCTACGTAGAGGTAAAGATTGCCGATTAAGTAGTCTCTGATGAGCTGGCCCTCCGGAAGCTTAAGCTCCCATTCGACTCCGTGTTCAAAATTGACCTCGGAAAGGGTCCTTTCCGCGCCAGAGAATCGAGTGGTAAAGACCCGTTCGACGTTTTTATCAAAAGTGATTTCGCCTAGCCCACCCTTAAGAACCTCGCCGCTGTCTATTTTTGGAGCGATTTTAACGGAAGACTTCCTTGAGTGAGTGTACGTATTCTGATAATCAACCTTGAGGGGAGTCTCACTGGTGTGGCTTTTAACTGTTCCAAGAAAAGCTTCAAAAATTACGCGCGCCCCCGTACTTCCTACATAATAGTCCCTCATTTGAAGCGTACCTCGTCTAACGGGTATCGGCCGAAAGACGACATTAAGATCGAGGCGAATGGTGTGTTCATCAAGAAAGTCTGCCTCAAGATCCAAGAAGAGAACATCATTTCGTTCTTCTCTCGGTAGCCACCGAAGCAACGTCGGCGGATTGATAATGAGTTTCTTTTCCATTGAGGTCTCGGTCATGCGTAAGGATCGCACTGTTGAGCCCGCTCGCTCAAAAATGAACGAACTTGGCCGGGTACATGTGCAAATAAATAACATAATTTTGACAGTCACGATAGATTAACTTAACACCCTCACGGCCAATATGAATTCAACATAAACTCTAATCAATCATATTATCTCCCCGGTTAATATAACGAGTTGAACTCTCGCCAGAGCCGGAGGCCGCGGTTGAAGGTGTAGTTGACCTCGACGACGAGGCCGCGCCACAGCTCGCGCTCGAAGCCGGCGTTGGCCTGATAGCTTTCGGGGATTCGCAGGTTCGGGTCGAGCCGGCGCGCGAAGTCCGTTCGGCGCGAGCCGAACCGGCGGACTAAGGGCGAGTCGGCCGAGAGCGTTTCGGGGAAGCGAAGGTTGGCGGCGATGAAGGCGCGGCGCTCGGCCGGCGGCAGGTCGTTGGTGTCGAACCCGACGACGCCCTCGCCGAGCGTGAAGTCGTCAACCGTCCGCAGCAGCGCGCGGTTGTAGAAGACGCCCGCGCCGGCGCGCAACACGGTCCGGCCCGTGCCGAACGGGTCGAAGGCGACGCCGAGGCGCGGGCCGAAGTTGTCCCGGTCGCCGAGGATGCTCTCCGTTTCGTAGCGCAGGCCGAGGCTCACGGTGAGGCGCGGGGTCGCGCGCCACTCGTCCTGAAAGAAGATGCCGGCGTAGGTGTTGCGCTGGGCGGACTCGGCGTGGAAGCGTTGGCGGAAGCGCGCGGGCGCGGAGGCGAGGAAGTCGCCCGCGCTCGCGAAGGTGTAGGTGCCGGCCGCGTCGGAGAGGTCTGCGAAGGCGGAGCGGACGAGTTGAGTGTCGGCCCCGAGTTTGAGGGTGTGCGCGCCGGAGACGAGGGTCGCGG
>Ga0196962_10000534_pt1 | contig 15156 bp, 13 predicted proteins | sample S3v_20metaG_FD_183186 | JGI IMG/M metagenome (GOLD analysis project Ga0196962, IMG submission 183186) | Soil microbial communities from Anza Borrego desert, Southern California, United States - S3+v_20 | ecosystem: Environmental > Terrestrial > Soil > Desert | place: USA: California | collected... | reverse complement strand
CGACTCGAGCGCAGGCTCGTTCTGACCGAGGCTCGCGTGGTGGCGCGAACGCTCCGCCCAGGCGATTGCGTTGCGCGGATCGGCCGTGGCAAGGCGGCGGGCGCGGCGGATCGCCACCCTGGCCTCCGCTTCCTCGTCGGCGTCGCGCTCAGCGGCACGTTCGGGTGCCCGCTCCGCACTAGGGTCGAGTAGACGCTCGGCGGCGACCCGCGCCAGCCGGCTCGGACCGCCGTCGGTGAGCAGCCACTCGGCCGCCTCGCGTGCGCTCGGCGACGGGTCGGGCATCGTCGCCGCGGCACTCACCAGATCGAGCGCCCGCCCGCGCTCGCGGCGCTCAAGCCAGGCGGCCTCTGCCTCGGCGACATCCTCGCGCAGCGGATAGACGGGCGCCGTCCGCGCCCGTGCCTCGTTTGCCACATAGGCATCACGAGGATTCCGCCAGCGCGGGACCAAGTGGCGCGCGGCGGGCCGGCGGGCAAGCAATCAGGCCGCCCGGCGCTGCCAGCGGGCGCGCTTTTCCTCGTGGTCAAAGAGGGCGACGTAGCGCTCGACCGAGAGCGGGTCGCTGTGGCCGACGCGTGCAAGCGGGTGACCTCGGCGTGCCGGCTCGGGGTCACAAAGCTCGCGGATCGCCCCTACCAGCACCTCGCGCAGGCGCTCGTCGCCGATCTCGGGGAACTCCTCGCAGACCTCGCCGATCGCCTCGCGGACGAACGGCAGGATGTCCTCATAGCTGCCCTCATACGGCCCGCCGATGCTGCGCGGCAGAAGCTCGGCGTCCATGTGGGAGGCCCAGGCCCCGGTCGCCGAGACGCCGGCAAAGAGAAAGAGGGCGATTGAGCCGAGGTGGTAGAGGTCGCAGGCGCGTCGCGCGTGCCAGTCCGGAGGCGCGGTGCGGTAGAGCGCCTCGGGCGGAGCATGGCTGCGGGCGCCGACGATCGCATAGCGATCGTGCGGCATCGTCCCGCCCGGCCGCGAGGCTCGGGCTAGGTCGGCGAGGCGGACCAGCGCCTCGCGCTCTGAGTAGACCAGGAGGTTCGCCGGCTTTACGTCCTGGTGGGCGATCTGGGCGCCGTGCAGCTGGCTGATCCCGACTGCGACGTCGTGCAACGCCGCCAGCCGCTCCGCGATCGCCAGCTCGCGCTCGCCAGCGATCTGGCGCAGGTCGCCCTCAGCGATCTCGAAGACCAAATAGAAGACCGAGGAGAGCTCGTCGCCCGGCTCGACTTCGTGGGTCCCGTGGTCGAGGGCCCGCACGACCCGGTTCATCCCGCGTCCGGCGCAGGCCTCGAGCAGCTCGAGCTCGTAGTTATAGGCGCCCGAGACCCGCTCGAGCGCAGCGATCGGCCGCTCGGGATCTGAGCGCATCGCGAGCCGCAGGTCTTGGGCCTTTAAGAAGGCACGTTGGCCCTCGCGCTCGACCAGCCAACAGACGGAGGAGTGGCCGCCGTCGCCAGAGGCCTCGGCGCGGGCGATCACCCGCCACCCTCCCGGCAACAGCTCGTCTTGCAGGCGCTCGGCGGGCGTCGGCGGGACGCCCTGGTGCTCGTTCATTCCCCGCCTCCCCTTGCGGCTCCGCATCGTAGGCGTATGTACACGTCGGAGAATCTAGAGAAGCCGACCGACGGAAACCGTGCTGGCGGCCACGGGGAACCCGGGAGTTCTACTGCAGCTGGTAGCGGCCGCTGCGTGCGCCGAGCGCCCTGACGCGCTCGCTGCGACGCACTGCGGCGAGGAAGGTGGCGAGCGGATCGCGGCCGGCAACGCGGTAGCCGGCCGCCTCCAGCAGCGCATACCAATCGCGGTAGTGGATCTCGCGCCCGGAGTCAGGCTGGCGTTCAAGCACCTCGATCGCCATCTCCCGTAACCGCCGGCCGCTTAGGCGCCGATCTAGCGCCTCGAAGCGCATCTGCGGCGCCAGTCCCAAGATCTCCTCCATCTCCAGCAAGAGATCCTCATCGCGGGCGGCCTGCTCTTCGACCTGCTCGACCAAAGAGCGCAGCCGGTCAGCCTGACGACGCTGATCAGCGATCCGCGCGCAAAGCGCCGCATACTCCCGGTCAAAGGCGGAGGCGGGATCCTCGGTCATTCCTTTGAGCGTAGGCATGTTCTCGGACAGGTCTACCCTTGGACGACGCGCCTCCCTGCGCACGGGCCCCGTCGCGCACGAACGTCCGCCTCCTACGCGCGAGCCCGCGGCAGCCATCCGCAGGCCGAGCCCGAACCGTAAGCGGCAAGCCCCTTCACCCTTGAAGCAATGGTTTGGGCCATTGATTGGGCCACGTTTGGGCCACGAGCACCGAAAAGCGGGGGGCCGGCATCGCCGATCGCGAGCCCAAGCGGCACCGAAACGAAAAGGAGGGAAGCGGCGCAAACCAGCTTCCCTCCTTACGTCCGCATCTCCAAAGCCGGAGTGACGTCCTAAGCCCGGAACGAGACTCGAACTCGTGACCCCTTCCTTACCATGGAAGTGCTCTACCAACTGAGCTATCCGGGCGGGCGCGGCTCGCTCGGAACCGCTAGGTCAGCGATGTTAGACGGTTCCGGGCGGAGGCGAGGCGGGCGATCTCACGTTTCGACCGGGGCGGGCGTTTGACTGGAGAGATGAGCGAGACGATGGCGAAGACGAGCTGGACGATCTGCGAGGGGCCGGTCGGGCCGCTGACCGTGGTGGCGGGGTCGGCGGGAATTCGGGGCGTCTGGTTCGCGGGACAGGCGCCGGCGCTCGACCCCGGCGCGCGGCGGGCGCTGCCGGCGGTGGAAGCGCAGTTGGCGGAGTACTTCGAGGGCGAGCGGCGGGGGTTCGAGCTGGAAGTCGATTTGAGAGGCGAGCCGCTGCAGCTGGCGGTCTGGGAGGAGCTGCGGGGCATCCCATATGGCGAGACGACGAGCTATGGGGAGCTGACCAAGCGGGTCGACGGGGCGCTCTTTCCCGCCGAGCTCGAGCCCTACCGGCGGGTCAGGCTGGTGGGGTCGACGATCGGCCGCACGCCGACGCCGATCATCGTCCCCTGCCACCGAGTGATCGGCGCCGACGGCTCGCTGACCGGCTACGGCGGCGGCCTCGAGCGCAAGCGGACGCTGCTCGAGCTCGAGCGGCGGGTCGCCGGGCCGCCCGCGTCCGACGAGGCCGACCAGCTGGCGCTGCTGTGAGCTAACCGCCGCCGGAGGGACGGCGGCGTTCGGGGGCGCGGCCGGCGGGCTGGGTGACCGGCTCGACCTGGGGGAGCGGCGGCGCCTGGCGCTCGACCGGATCGCTGCCAACTTCGATCTCCTCGCCGAAGTGGCTGACCGTCAGTGGCTCGCCCTCCAGCAGGCGGTAGCGGGAGTGGTGGTCGCGGACCTCGACCTCGATCAGGCGGCCGCGGAAGCGGAGGCGGAAGGCGAGGCGGGTCAGCCGCTCCGGCAGGCGGGGGGCGAAGCGGAGCTCGCCGTCCTCGTCGCGGAGGCCGCCGAAGCCGTAGACGGCGGCAATCCAGGAGCCCGCCAGCGAGGCGATGTGGAGGCCGTCGGAGCTGTTGTGCTCGAGGTCGTCGAGGTCCATCAGCGCCGCCTCGCCGAAGTAGTCGTAGGCGAGCTCGAGGTGGCCGGTCTCGGCCGCCATCACCGCCTGGACGCAGGCCGAGAGGGATGAGTCGCGGACGGTCAGCGCCTCGTAGTAGGCGAAGTTGCGGGCTTTCTGCTCGGGAGTGAAGGCGTGGCCGCAGATCGCCATCGCCATCACCAGGTCGGCCTGCTTGACGACCTGCTTGCGGTAGATGTCGAAGTAGGGGAAGTGGAGGAGGAGCGGATATTTCTCGGCCGGGGTCCCCTCGAAGTCCCAGCGCTGGTGGTTGGTGAAGTTTTCCGACTGGGGATGGACGCCGAGCTCCTCGTCGTAGGGGATCACCATCGCTTTCGCGGCGTCGCGCCAGGACGCCGCCTCCTCCTCGTCGACCCCCAGCGCCGCGGCGGAGTCGCCGAAGCGCTCGACCAGCGCCGCCGCCTCCTGCAAATTCTTCTGCGCCAGCAGGTTGGTGTAGACGTTGTTGTCGGCGACCGGGCTGTACTCGTCGGGGCCGGTGACGCCGTCGATGCGGAAGGCGCCGTGGGCGTCGTGGTGGCCGAGCGAGCGCCAGAGCCGCGCCGTTTCGACCAGCAGCGGCAGCCCGACGTCGCGGCTGAAGTCCTCGTCGTCGTTTACCTCGTGGTAGCGGACCACCGCCTGGGCGATGTCGGCGTTGACGTGGAAGGCTGCGGTGCCGGCCGGCCAGTAGGCGCTGCACTCCATGCCGCTGATCGTCCGCCAGGGGAAGGTGGCGCCCGTGAGGCCGAGCTCGGTGGCGCGTTCGCGGGCGGTCTCGATCGTCCGCAGGCGCCAGCGCAGGGCCTGCGAGGCGGCGTGCGGCAGGGCGTAGTTGAGCAGCGGCAGCACGTAGGCCTCGGTGTCCCAGAAGGCGTGGCCGTCGTAGCCGGGCCCGGTCAGGCCCTTGGCCGGGATCGCCCGCCCCTCGCCGCGGGCCCCCGCCTGCAGGGTGTGGAAGAGGCCGAAGCGGACCGCCTGCTGCACCTCGGCGTCGCCGTCGATCTGGACGTCGGCGCCCTTCCAGAAGTCCTCGAGGAACTCGGCCTGGCAGCGGACCAGCTCGTCCCAGCCGGCATGGCGGGCCTCGGCCAGGGCCGCCCCGACCTGGTCTCGCAAGGCCGGCACCGAGCGCTGGCTCGACCAGCCGTAGGCGACGTACTTGGTCAGGGTCAGCGCTTCGTCCGCGCCGGCGCTGGTCGTCACCGTGAAGCGGCCGAGGTCCTGCCACGCCTCCGCCTCGTCCCACTGGGTGTCCTCCGGGCCGGAGAGCTCGTGGTCCATCGCGGCGGCGGCGGCGAGGCGGCTCTGCTTGGTGCGGTGGACGAGCACCGCGCGCATGTCGCCGGAGACGTATTCCTCGGAGACCAGCGGCGCTTCCAGCGCCGCGGCGGCGCGCGGGTCGTCTGAGACCGGCGGCCGCGGCTCGTTGGTGACGAGCTCGGACTGGAGGACGAGCCGTGCCGGTTCGCCCACCGGTTCGACCCGGTAGCGGATCGCCATCACCGCCCGCTGGACGAAGGAGACCAGCCGTTCGGAGACGACCCTGACCTCGCGCCCGGTCGGCGAGCGCCAGTGAGCGCTGCGGGTGAGCAGCCCGGTGCGGAAGTCGATCGCGCGCTCGTGCTCGAGCAGCTCGCCGTAGCGGATGTCGAACGGCGTGTCGTCGACCAGCAGGCGGATGATCTTGCCGTTGGTCATGTTGACCACGGTCTCCCCCGCCTCCGGATAGCCGTAGCCGGCCTCGGCGTAGGGCAGCGGCCGCTTCTCGTAGAAGGCGTTCAGGTAGGTGCCGGGGATCCCGTTCGGCTCCCCCTCGTCGAGGTTGGCGCGGGCCCCGATGTGGCCGTTGGAGAGGGCGAAGACCGACTCCGACTGGGCGAGGCGCTCGAGGTCGAGGTGGGTTTCGCGGACCCCCCAGGGTTCGACCGTGTAGGCCTGCTGTTCGATCATCGGCGGGTCGGGCCGGTCATTCGGGGGTGGTCACCGGATCAGTTCGGCGAGGTCCTCGACGACGACGTCGGCGCCGTGCTGGCGGAGCGCTTCGGCGTGGTCGACGCGGTCGACGCCGACGACGTGGCCGAAGTGGCCGGCGTGGCCGGATTCGACCCCGGAGACCGCGTCCTCGAAGACCGCCGCCGCTGCTGGCTCGACGCCCACCGCTTCGGCTCCGGCCAGGTAGCTGTCGGGGGCGGGCTTGCCGGCGAGGTGCTTTTCCTCGATCACGACGCCGTCGATTACCGCCTCGAAGAGGTCCTCGATCCCGACCACCTTCAGCACCGACTTGGTGTTGGCGCTGGAGGAGACGACGGCGCGGTGCAGGCCGGCCTCGCCACAGAGGCGGGCGAAGCGGACCGAGCCCTCGTAGGCCTCGACCCCGTCGCGTTCGATCAGCTCCAGCACCAGGTCGTTCTTGCGGTTGCCGAGCCCGCAGACCGTTTCGGCGCTCGGCGGGTCGTCCTCCTCCCCGTGCGGCAGCTCGATCCCGCGCGAGGCGAGGAAGTCGCGGACGCCGTCGTAGCGTGGCTTGCCGTCGACGTATTCGTTGTAGTCGCTACCGATGTCGAACGCGCGGAACTCTTCGCCGTTCCCTTCGGCACGCTTTTTCAGGAACTCGTCGAACATCTGCTTCCAGGCGTGGGCGTGGACGACGGCGGTCTTGGTCAGCACCCCGTCGAGGTCGAAGAGGCAGGCGGTGATCTGCGGCGGCAGGTCGATCCGGTCGCGGGCGGCGCTCATGCGCGCCACCCTAATGCGTTCCGCTGTTCTTTTGCCGCACTATTTGAGGCAAAGGAACAGGGGAAGGCGGAGGAGGGCGGGCGTTAAGGGGTCGGCTGGACGGGGGTCGACGGTGGCGCGCCGGTCCGCAGCAGCGTCGAGATGTAGAGGACGACCGGGACGCCGCCGCGGTTGGCGGCTTCGTGGACGTCGCTCGGCTGCTCGACGATCCACTGTTCGGGCCGCAGGCGGGCGCTCTGGCCGGCCTCGATCGTCCGCACCCGGCGCGGGTCCTGGTCGGACTCGCCTTCCCAGACGACGGCCTCGCCGCGGCGCACCGTGTAGGTCAGGGTGCCCGCCTCGACGTGGGCGACCTGGGTGCCGAGGTGGTGGTGCAGCGCCAGCTCGACGCCCGGCGGCACCGTGACCCGGCTCAGCACCATCGTCCGCCCCGGCGCGCCCTGGACGCGACTGGTCTGGGCGAGCGCGTCGCGGACCGCGGTCGGCGCCTGTTCGCGGCCGAAGGCGGTCGGCAGCAGGGCGCCGAGGGCGACGGCGGCGGCGAGCGCGAGGACGACGAGGATGCGGGGGCGCGGGAAGCTCAGAGCGGTGCCCAAGCTAGGCGGCGCCGCGGACGTTCAGGTCGCTCCTAGACCTCGACCGGCGCTCCGTTGACGCTCAGCGCGACCTCGATGTTGCCGCGGGTCGCGTTCGAGTACGGACACACCCTGTGCGCCTCCCGCACCAGCTCGATCGCCTGCTCGCCCGTGACCGCGGGGAGGGTGACGTCGAGCGCGACCGAGATCCCGAAGCTGCGGTCGTCTTCGGCCTGCAGGTTGACGCTGGAATCGATCGCGACGTCGCCGGCGTCGACCTTGGCGCGGCGGGCGACGGCGCCGAGCGCGCCCTCGAAGCAGGCGGCGTAGCCAACCGCGAAGAGCTGCTCGGGGTTGGTCCCACCGCCTTCGCCGCCCATTTCCTCGGGCAGGCGCAGGTCTACCTCGAGCGCCCCGTCGGAGGTGCGGCCGTGACCCTCGGCGCGGCCGCCGGTGACGCGTGCCCTGGCGGTGTAGACGACCTTCGCCACTCCCCGAAAGCTAGCGGGCGCGATGCGCGGTGTGGCGCTGCGTGTGCTTCGCGGCGACGCGGAAGACGAAGGTCGCGGGGGTGCGGTCGCGGTTGCCGGCGACGTCGATAGCGAAGAGGCGGAAGACGTGGCGGCCGACCCGGACCCGGTACTTGCGCGGCGAGCGGCACGACCCGTAGGGCTTGCGGTCGAGCTTGCAGCGGAAGCGCGACTTCTCGCTGGCGGCGAAGCGGAAGGCGACCAGCTTGCGCTGGCGGGGGGCGACCCGCAGCAGCTTCGGCGGGTGCCGCAGCAGCTTCGTCCGCGGCGGCTTGCGGTCTTTCGGTGCCGGCGGTGGCGGCGAAGCCGGTGGCGGCGGCGCGGGTTCGCTGACCAGCGGCAGTTCGCGGAATTCGCCGGCGGCGCCTTCGCGGAAGCGCTCGCATTCGACCGGCGGCGGATCGCCGACCGAGGGGAAGTCGATCACTGCCTGGTCGTTGCCCGGCCCGCAGTTGATCACCCGGTCGCGGCTGCCGGAGTTGGCGAGGATGCTGTCGTCGCCGCCGAGCGCGAAGTAGGTGTCTTCGCCCTGGTGGCCGAGCAGCTGGTTGTTGCCTTCGTTGCCGTAGAGGACGTCTCTCTGGTTGGAGGCCTCGAGGTCCTCGATCCGCGACAGCGAGTCGAAGCCGCCGACGAAGCAGACCGGATCGTCGCCGGCGCCGACCTGGCCGACGAGGTTGAGGTCGATTCGCGCCGCGACCCCTTCCGCGGCAAGGCGCGCCCAGGAGGCGTTGTCGCGGTCGGGCGTCGGCGCGCCGACCCGTTCTTCGCCCCCGTCGATCCGCTCGCCGTCGCAGATCGAGACCGAGAGGAAGAGGTCGGAGCCCTGGCCGCCGTCGAGCAGATCGGGGCCGTCGTTGTGGGTGAGGGCATCGTCGCCGCCGCCGGCGGCGAGGTAGTCGCCGCTGCCGTCCGGCCCGTCGACGAGGACGTCTTCGCTGCCGCTGCCGCTCAGCGTGTCGGCGCCGTCGCCGCCGAGCTCGACCACGCCGACGCCGTCGGGGACGTCGACTTCGAAGCGGTCCGGGCCTCCCATCCCGGCGAGCAGCAGCGAGTCGAGTCGGCCCGCGACCGGGCAACTCGCCGCGCTCGCGAGCACGACGCATCCGGCCGCGCCACCGGCGGTGGTGTCGAAGTTGGCGCCGGCGAGAAAGATCTCGACGTTGCCGCTGCCGGTGTAGCTGACCGCCACCTGGTCGGGAGCGCCGCTGCCGACCAGGTAGACCTGGGTCAGGCCCGGCGCGGCGGTCGTCTCGCCGACGCTGATCAGGCCCGGGTCGCGGAGGCTGACCGCGGCGAGGTCGTCCTCGCAGCTGGCCCGGTTGAGCGAGCCGGTGCAGTTGTCGGCGCCGCTTTCGCCGTTCAGCGCCGCCCCCGGCTCGCCCTCGAGCAGGTCGCCGTCGGCGCCGCCGTGCAGCGAGTCGAGCCCGCCACCGCCCTCGACAACGTCGGCGCCGCCGCCGCCCCAGATCTCCTCCGGCGCGGCGCTGCCGACGATGTAGTCGGAGAAGGGCGTGCCGATGATCCGCTCGAAGACGCCGGGCTCGATCTCGTCGTTGCCGCCGCCGAGCGAGGGCCCGCCGTTGACGGCGTTGTTGCCGCCCTGGCCCAGTTTCAGCCAGACGCCGCGCTCGCCTCCGGCCCCGGGAAAGTCGGTGGCACCGGTCGGGTTCGCGGTGGCGGTAAAGCCGGGGGTGGCGCCGGTCGCGAAGCTGAGCGTGTCGGTGCCGCCACCGCTGTCGAAGACGTGGTCGATCGTCGCGTCACCGCGGACGTAGTCGTTGCCCGCCTGGCCGTCGATGTCGTCGGCGCCGAAGCCGCCGGAGAGGAGGTCGTCGCCGTCGCCGCCTTCGAGCACGTCGTCACCGATCCCGCCGTAGAGGCGGTCGTTGCCGCCGTTGCCGCGCAGCGTGTCGTTGCCGCGGTCGCCGAAGACGACGTCGTCGCCGTCGCCGCCCGCGAAGGTCTGGCTGCCGACTTCGAGGTGCTGGCCGCTGGGGCTGGCCGGGTCGCCGGTCGCGGCGGCGACGACGCCGCTGTTGGCGCCGATCAAGACGTCGTCGCCGGCGCCGCCGTAGACCGCGGCCGCCGAGGGCGGGGCGACGATGCGGTCGTCACAGGGGGTGCCGAGCACGACTGCGCCGACCCGTTCCGGCCCTTCGGCGCAGCTCGGCAGCTCGCTCGGCGGTGGTTCGGCCGCGGGGGCCTCGGACGGCGGGGCGTCGGCCGCGCCGACCCCGCCCGCGAACGCAAGCGCGAAGCCCGTCACCAGCGCCAGCGCCAGCGCTGCTCTCCCCCGGTAGGCGGCCATCTGCGAGTAGATACCCCCGGCGGGGGATTCGATTCGGTCCACCGCCTCAGCCGGCGCCGCCTCCGGGAGGCTCCTCGCCCTGCCAGTAGTCGACCTCGTCGGCCCGGTCGAAGTAGACCTTGATCCCCTCAGCGCGCGGGTCGCGCTCGGCGGCGCTGATCTTGTTCGAGTCGGGATAGACGACGATGTCGGGGCGGCCGTGGCTGGAGACGGCGAGGAAGCGGACCGCCTCGGCGGTCGGGTTGTGGAGCTGGTGGGCGCCCTCGGGGCCGAGCGGGAAGCGGACCGCCTCGCCCTGCTCGAGCACCCGCTCGCCCTCGGGGCTGCGCAGGGTCGGCCGGCCGCGGAGGACGATCACGACCTCCTCGTCGGCGTAGTGGAAGTGGTACGGGTAGGCGGCCTCGCCGGGCGGCAGCTCCCAGAGGCTGACCCCGACCGTCTCGCTGCCGAGCTCGTAGCCGATCCGGGCGCGCTTGGCGCGGAACCCGGGCGGGCCGTCGCGCAGTTCGAAGTCGGGATCTTCGATGTTCGGCACGGCCCCAGGCTAGAGCAGCCGTTTAGGTCGGATAGGTAGCGTCCCGTCCGATGCCACGCTTCCGCCTCCACCCCGCGGCGTCCGCGCTCGCCTGCGTGGCGCTCCTGGCGCTGCTCATCGCCGGTTGCGGCGGGGGCGGCGACGAGGAGACGACCCGGCCAGCGCCGGCCGCGACCGAGTTCCCCTCCGCCAAGGGGAAGACGATCGGCGAGCTCTTGCGCGACTCGGGGGCGAAGCAGACGAAGCTGGTGGTCTCGCCGGCGGCGCTGGTCTTCGACAAGGGGGCGAACCGCTACCCGTTCGGGGTCTTCACGCTGAGCCAGAAACAGGTCGAAGACGCCGACGTCGCCCTCTACTTCGCCAAGAACGGCAAGAGCAAGGTGCAGGGGCCGTATCCGGCCCGGCTCGAATCGCTGGAGACGAAGCCCGCCTACCGAGCCCAGACGAGCGGCGCCAAAGGCGACGCCAACTCGGTCTACGTGGTTCCGAAGATCGACTTCGACAGCACCGGCCCCTGGCTCGCGGTGGCGATGCTGAAAGGCAAGAACGGGCTGGAAGCCTCGCGGGTGCCGAGTCCGGTGGTCGGCGACAACCCGCGGATCCCCGAGGTTGGGCAGCGGCCGCCGGCGATCCAGACGCTGACCGCGGCCGACGTCGGCGGCGACCTGGAAAAGATCGACACCCGGGTGCCGCCCGACCAGATGCACAAGGTCGACTTCGCCGACGTGCTCGGCAAGAAGCCGGTGGTGCTGGTCTTCGCCACCCCGGCGCTCTGCCAGAGCCGGGTCTGCGGCCCGGTCGTCGACGTCGCCCAGCAGGTCGCCGACGAGTACGAACCGGAGGTCGACTTCATCCACCAGGAGGTCTACGTCGACAACGAAATCGCCAAAGGGGTGCGGCCGCAGCTGCAGGCCTTCGGGCTCGAAACCGAGCCCTGGACCTTCCTGATCGGCAAGGACGGCCGCGTCAAAGACCGGCTCGAGGGCGCCTACGGCGTGGCCGAACTGGAAGAGGCGATGAAGACGATTGTGCCTGGCTAAACAGCTAGTGCCGGGCGTCGCTCCGGTAGGGTGAGACCCGATCCCGCGGAGACAGGGGCCGCGGGGGAGGTGCCCTCAGGGAGGCAGGGTCGCCGAGGAACTTCGACGCTGCAAGGAGACAGATGAAGCACCTCTTGGCTTTCCGGACCGTGACCCTCGGACTGTGCGCGGCGCTGCTGGCGCTGGCCGCCACCGCGAGCCCGGCGCTGGCGCGCGACGCCAGTACCAGCAAGGCGCCGAAGCAGGCGAAGAAGGCCAAGAAGGCCATCTTCGAAGCCTGCAAGCACGGCTGCCGCTACCGGACGATCCAGCAGGCGGTCGACGCCGCCGGCAGCTACAAGTTCGAGAACCCGAGGGCGAAGGTCGTGGTGGCGATCCGTCCCGGCAAGTACGTCGAGGGCGTCGTCCTCGACGGCAGCGAGCGCCGCAAGGATTTCGACGACCTGACGATCGAAGGCACCAAGAAGGACCGCAAGCGGGTGGTGCTGGAAGGCAAGAACGCCAAGGGCGAGCTGGGGGCGGCGCAAAACGGGATCGAGGCAGTCGACGTCGACGGGCTGGTGATGCGCAACATGTGGGCGCGGAACTACCAGTCGAACGGCTTCTTCGTCCACGCCGCGACCCAGCAGGGGCAGCACTGCGTCGGCTACACGATGGACAACCTGCTGGCCTCGAACAACCGCTCCTACGGGCTCTTCGCCAAGGGCTGCCTGGGCGGCAAGATGATCAACTCGGCCGGCTACCGGCACGGCGACTCGGCCTTCTACGTCGGCGAAACGCCGTGCGACAAGCGCAACTGGACCGACCACGGCAGCGCCCCGCAGCCGTGCCAGAAGAAGCCGATGTGGACGCTCTTGAAGAACGACCGCAGCTACGAAAACGTGCTCGGCTACTCGGGGACGAACTCGAAGTACGTGCGGATCGTCGAATCGGCCTTCTACAACAACGGCGCCGGCATCGTCCCCAACACGCTCGACAGCGAGGGGTACGAGCCGAACGGCTGGAACATCATCGAACGCAACGACGTGTTCTGGAACAACTACAACTACTTCCTCGCCGGCTCCAAGTTCCACACCGTCTCGACCGGCCTCGGTGAGCTCGGCGGGCAGACGGTCAACTACCCGACCGGCGTCGGCATCGCCCTCTACGGCGGCGACGGCAACATCGTCCGCCGCAACAAAGTGTTCGGCAACTACAAGTGGGGAATCGCCTCGTTCTCGGGGCCGGGCGAAACCTTCGTCGCCAACGAAGGCAACGACGCCAAGAACATCAACAACCAGATCACCGAAAACACGATGGGTCGCGAAGGCGCCGACCCCAACGGCGAATACGACTTCTGGAACGACGGCACCGGCGGCGGCAACTGCTGGGGCGGCAACAACTCGAGCGCGACGTTCGCGCCGGGCAACGGCAAGGAATCGCTCGCCGCGCTCTACCCCCCCTGCCCCCAGGCCCCCGTCACCAACGACTCGGTGCGGAGCCTGAACACGGTCGCCGGCCTGCAGGTGATCCTCTCGGAAACCGGCAACCCGGCGACGATCCTCGGTTACGCCGGCACCAGCCCGCCGCAGAACCAGCAGTGCAGCTGGGTGCGGCGCGTCGCGGTCCACCCGCCGTTCCAGAACTACAAGCCGGTCGAAGTGGCGCCGGCCCCGGGTGAAGTGACGTGCTGAGGACGAGGACGGCGGCGCGGCTGGCACGGCTCGCCGTGGCGGCGCTCGCCGCGCTCGCCCTGCTCGGGGTGAGCGCCGCGAGCGCGAAGGCACCGGCGTCGGCCGCCGGCGCGAAGTCGAAGCCGAAGCTGGTCACGGTCAACGACTTCTTCTTCGGGCCGAGCTCGGTGAGGATCAAGAAGGGCGGGAGCGTCAGGTGGGTGTGGTCGTCGACCAACACCGCGCCGCACGACGTCCACCTCAAGTCGGGGCCGAAAGGGCTGAAGAAGAAGGGGACCTACTCGACCAAGACGACCGCGGTTACCGACGCCGAATTCAAGAAGGCCTTCCCGACGGCCGGGACCTACAAGTTCGTCTGCACGATCCACCCGACGGAAATGAAACTCACCGTCGTCGTCAAGAAGTAGGCCCGGCCGGGATGGGGTTCGAGCCGATCGACCGGCGCGGTTTCCTGGCGCTCGGCGGCGCCGGCCTGATCTGCACCATCGCCGGCCAGGAAATCCGCACCGACGACGGCCAGGTCGACGTCGAGAAGCTGGCCCGCGAGGTGAAGGTGCCGCCGAAGGTGACGGCGGCGGAATGGCGCGGTGAGGAGGCGGGAAGGCGGCGGCTGGCGGCGCTCGCGACGACCTCGGCCGCGCTGCGCGAGTACTGGATCGCGGCCGAGCCGGTCGAGTGGGACATCGTCCCCACCCACCGCGACGAGATGATGGCCGAACGGGTCAAGGACGGGAAGACGAAGTTCAAGGCCTACGGCTACCGGCCCTACAGCGCCGGGTTCAAAAAGCCGCTGGGGCCGGCGCGGGTGCCGGGGCCGCTGCTCGAAGCCGAAGTCGGCGACACCGTCGTCGTCCACTTCCGCAACAAGACCGGGGCGCCGGTGACGATGCACCCGCACGGGATCTTCTACGCCGACGAGATGGACGGCTCCTACAAGGGCAAGTGGACCGACCCGGGCGGCTTCGTCCAGACCAACCGCAGCTTCACCTACGTCTGGGAAGCGCGCGAGGGAACCGAGGGAACCTGGCTCTACCACGACCACGGGCCGATGGACCCGCTGCCGGTCTTCAAGGGCCTGTTCGGGCCGCTGGTGATCCGCAAGCCGGGCGAGCCGCGGCCCGAAGCCGAGTTCTTCCTCGGCTTCCACACCTGGGACCCGTCGATAACCGGGTTGAAGGGGACCTACTCGTGCATCAACGGCCGCGCCTATGCGGGCAACACGCCGACCCTGAAGGCGAAGGTCGGCCAGCGGGTGGCGTTCCACGTCTACGGGATGGACAACTTCTTCCACACCTTCCACCTGCACGGCCACCGCTGGACCGAACCCGACGGGCGCGTCGCCGACAACAAGACGTTCGGGCCAGCGGACTCGTTCCGGGTCGAATTCACCGAGGACAACCCGGGGCGCTGGTTCTACCACTGCCACGTCTTCCAGCACCTGCACACGGGGATGAACGGTTGGTACGTCGTGTCCTAGGGGCGGGCGCCGCGGCGCTCGCGGCAACGCTGCTGGCCTTCGCCACGCTCCTGGCCGGCGCCCCGGCGGCGCAAGCGCTGAACACGCGGGTGGCGATCGCCCACTACCGCTGGTCGAACCCGGAAGTCCACGTCGACCGCGGCGAGAAGGTGACCTGGGACTGGCTCGGGCCCGACCTCGCCCACTCGGTGACCGGGATCTCAGCCAACGACCTGCAGTGGGACTCCGACCCCGGCACCGATGCGCCCGAGCACCGCGCCGGCGACGAATTCACTCTTCAGTTCGACCAGCCCGGCGTCTACTACTTCCAGTGCAAGCTGCACGCCTTCGTCCGCGGCGAGGTGGTGGTCTCGTCGAACCCGGGCAACCCGGCATCCGACCCAGGTCCGCAGCCGCCGCTCAACATCGACGTGCGGCCGCCGACCCTCGGCGGGATCGCGCTGGTGCGCTCGGCGATCCATGGGACGAAGGGGATCGCGACCAGCGCCCGGATCAGCGAGCGGGGGACGCTCGACGCCGAGTACTACCGGCTGAACTCGAAAGGCCGCCGCGTCTACAACGGCTACCGGGTCTGGAAGACCTTCATCGGCATCAACCACTTCAAGCTCGGCGCCCGCTGGGAGCACTTCCGGGCGCGGCCGGGACGCTACGTCGCGGTGCTGCGGGCCACCGACCAGGCGGCGAACGTCTCCCCGCCGGTGACCAAGGTGTTCA
>Ga0196962_10000532_pt1 | contig 15179 bp, 16 predicted proteins | sample S3v_20metaG_FD_183186 | JGI IMG/M metagenome (GOLD analysis project Ga0196962, IMG submission 183186) | Soil microbial communities from Anza Borrego desert, Southern California, United States - S3+v_20 | ecosystem: Environmental > Terrestrial > Soil > Desert | place: USA: California | collected... | reverse complement strand
AGGGCTGGCGCGAAGCGCTTCACGGGCGGGAATCTAGCGCAAGGGGTCGGCGCTTCGGCTTCTTGCCGCAATTTGGAGGTGAGGAGGCTGTGAAAATCCTGTGAACGCAGGTAGTTCTGTCTTCGTGGGGCATACAATCGCTTTGCTTTGACGATCCGGCTCGCGGTCATCGACAACGACAGCGGCTTCCTCACCGTGCTTTCCAAGCGCGCCGAGGCCGCCGGTTGGGAGCTACGCCAAAGCGGTGGCTCGATCCCGCCGCGCGACCTCTTGGCGATGAAGCTGAACGCCCTCCTGGTTGACCCCGCCGCGGTCAGCGAGGACGGCTGGGAGTACCTGGCCACGGTCTGCGAGGCGCTGCCCGATCTCGGCTTGGTCGTCTGCACCGGTCGTTCGACCGTCGCCCAGCGCGTCCGCGGCCTCCGCCTCGGAGTCGACGACTGGATCACCAAGCCCTGTCATCCCGAGGAGGCGCTGGCTCGGATCGAGGCGGTTTCGCGCCGCCGGCGCCGCGGCCGGGCCGAGTCCGACGCCGGTCCGTTGATTGCGGGCGAGCTGGCGATCCGCCCGGACCAGTTTCAGGCCTTCGTCAGCGGCGCCAGCCTCGACCTCACCCGGCGCGAGTTCGAGCTCCTGCAGCTCGTCGCCGAGGCGAGGGGCCAGGTGCTGGAGCGCGAGACGATCTACCAGCGGGTCTGGGGCTACGCGATGGCCCACGGTGACCGCTCGGTGGACGTCTTCATCCGCAAGCTGCGCCAGAAGCTGGAGAAGCGGTCCCCAGACTGGAGTTACATCCACACCCACTTCGGGGTCGGCTACCGCTTCGACCCCGAGCCGGTCGGGGGGATCGACGTCGGCGCCCCGCCGCGGGAGCCGATCTTGGAGGCGGGCTCCGAGCCGTCCGTCGAGCCGGCTTCACAGGCCGTTCACAGCAGCTTCACGGCGGGATAACCGCCGACCTCTCGGGTCTCGCCATTCTCGCCGACTATGGCGATCGGTAGCGGGGAGCCACCACAGCAGCTCGAAAGCCGCCTCGAGATCCGTCCCGAGGAGCACGCCGCGCTCGTCGATGGACGGCCGCTGAGGCTGACGATGCGCGAGCTGCAGCTGCTCGTAACGCTCGCCTCGCACCCGCAGCGGATCATGACCCGCGAGGAGCTCTTCGCCGAGGTCTGGGGGTCCGCGCCCCGCCGCGACGACCGTTCGGTCGACGTCTACGTCAGCCGCCTCCGCGCCAAGCTCGGCGAAGCGCTCCCGGGCACAAGCCTGATCCACACCCACAACGGCATCGGCTACCGCTACTCGCCGGACGGCTGACCCGCCCGCGCAGGTCTTTTACATCTTTTTTACATCCTCGACACACCCGCGTAACAAGGTCCTGGGTGCCCGCTGCGAGGGTCATCCCGATCCCGGCCCACGGCCGGCAATAGCAGTGAACGACCAGAAGGAGAAAGAGTGACTAGCTCTAAGTGGCTCACGGTCCTCGCCTCCGCAGCCATCCTGGTGTTCGGGGTGGCGGCTTGCGGTAGCGACGACGACAGTTCCAGCGGCAGTGGTGGCGGGGAAGACCTGTCGGGCTCGATCCGTATCGACGGGTCCAGCACCGTGGCCCCCCTGACCGAAGCGCTCGCCGAGGAATTCATGGCGGAAAACTCGGGCGTCCGGGTGACGGTCGGCACTTCCGGCACCGGCGGAGGCTTCGAAAAATTCTGCGCCGGCGAGACCGACATCAGCGACGCCTCGCGTGCGATCGAGCCCGAAGAGGAAGACGCCTGCAAAAAAGACGGGGTCGGCTACGAGGAGGTCCACGTTGCCACCGACGCCCTGACCGTGATGGTCAACAACGAGAACCCGGTCGCCTGCCTGACCGTCGACCAGTTGGCCGACGTCTGGGGCCCGGACTCGAAAATCTCCAACTGGAGCGAAATCCCCGGCTTGAAAGAGGACTTCGACGAGGAGCTGGCGCTGTTCGGCCCCGGCACCGACTCGGGCACCTTCGACTACTTCACCGAATCGATCAACGGCGAAGAGGGCGTCAGCCGCCGCGACTACAACAACGTCGGCGAGGACGACAACGCCACCGTCAAAGGCGTCGAGGGCTCGCCTGGCGGCATGGGCTACGCGGGCTTCTCCTTCTACACGGAGAACGAAGGCAAGCTGAAGGCGCTGGAAGTCGACAACGGCAAAGGCTGCGTGCCGCCGTCGGTTGAAACGGCCCAGGACGGCTCCTACGCGCCGCTCAGCCGGCCGCTGTTCATGTACCCGAGCGAGCAGGCGCTGAAAAAGCCCGAGGTGAAGGCGTTCATCACCTTCTATCTCGACAACGTCAACTCGGCGGCCGAAAGCCTCGGATTCGTGCCGCTGACCGACGAACAGCTCGCAGCGGCAGAAGCGGCCGCCGCGAAAATCGGCGCCTAGGCGGCAAGCGGATCAGGATGAGCTCGGAGTCGACGATCGCGACGGAGCCGGCGGGGGGAGCACCCCGCCGGCTCCAGGCGCCGAGCAAGCGCTACGGGGAGAGGGCGATCCAGTGGGTGCTCGGGTTCTGCGCGATCCTCTCGGTGGTCACGACGACCGCGATCGTCGCCTCGCTGATTCTGCCGACGATCGAATTCTTCGAGATCGTCCCGGTCGACGAATTCCTCTTCGGCACCGACTGGTCTCCTCAGTTCGAGCCACCTGGTTTCGGCGTGCTGGCGATCGTCGCTGGCACGCTCAACGTCACCCTCTGGGGAATGCTGTTCGCGATCCCGATGGGGCTCGGCGCGGCGATCTACCTCAGCGAGTACGCGACCCCCCGGGTGCGCAAGACGATCAAGCCGATCCTCGAGGTGCTCGCCGGCATCCCGACCGTCGCGATCGGATTCTTCGCGGTCAGCTTCATCCTGCCCGAGATCATCGTTCCGCTCTGGCCCGGCGAGTTTCTCGGCGGAGCCGAAGGGAAGCCGTTCATGGCCCTGGCGGCGGGCCTTGGCATCGGCTTGATGATCGTCCCGATCATCGCCTCGATCTCCGAGGACGCGATGTCCGCGGTCCCGCGCGGCCTGCACGAGGGCGCCTATGCGCTGGGCGCGACCAAAGCGAAGGTGGCCTTGCGGGTCGTCTTTCCCGCGGCCCTATCCGGGATCGTTGCCTCGATCGTGCTGGCCGTTTCCCGTGCGGTCGGGGAGACGATGATCGTCGTCCTCGCCGCCGGCTCCACCCCGCAGTTCACGCTCAACCCGGTCGAGTCGATCCAGGCGATGACCTCTTACATCGCGACGACGGCGACCGGCGACATCTCAACCGGCTCGATTGATTACAAATCGGTCTTCGCGGTCGGCACCGTGCTCTTCGTGATGACGCTGATCATGAACGTGATCAGCATTCGGCTGGTTCGCCGGTACCGCGAGGTGTACGAGTGAGCGGCATCGGCGCCGACGCGCCGCGCAACCGCCTCGCTGTAGCAGGGGCGCGTGCAACTACGCAGGCGATGCTGCGCGAGCAGCCGCGCGGGGACGTGATTCGCAACACGGTTTTCGCCGCCCTGCTGCTCCTGGCCGTGGCGATCGCCCTTGCCGGTCTCGTCGCGCTCCTCCTCCAGGCTTTCGTCAAAGGCTCGTCGGCGCTCAGCCTCGACCTGATCACCAACCCACCTTCGACCGCGTTTCCGGAGAAAGCCGGGTACCGGCCGGCGATCGTCGGTTCCCTGATGCTGATCTCCGGCGTGATCCTCTTCGTCGTGCCGGTCGGGATCGGTGCAGCGCTCTACCTCGAGGAGTACGCCGACAAGTCGCGCTGGTGGAACAAGCTGATCGAAGTCAACATCCAGAACCTCGCCGCGGTGCCGTCGATCATCTACGGCATCCTCGGCCTTGCCTTCATCGTCCGCGGCCCGATGGACCTTGGCTTCATCCTCGCCGCCGGCTCGCTGACCCTGGCCCTGCTGGTGCTGCCGATGGTGATCATCGCGGCCCGCGAGGCGATTCGCGCGGTCCCGGACTCGATCCGGCAGGGGTCGCTGGCGCTCGGTGCGACCCAGTGGCAGACGATCCGCACCCAGGTGCTGCCCGCGTCGGTCCCGGGGATCGCCACGGGGGTGATCCTCGCCGTCTCCCGAGCGTTGGGGGAGACCGCGCCGCTGCTGTTGGTCGGGGCGACCGTGTTCGTCACCTTCAACCCGACCCCGTTCGGGGACGACGGGTACTCGGCGATGCCGGTGCAGATCTTCAACTACGCGCTGCGGCCCCAGGAGGAGTTCCAGGCGCTTGCCGCGGCGGGAATCATCTTGATGCTGGTCGTCCTGCTCGCAATGAACTCCTTTGCGATCTGGCTACGAAATCGTTACGAGCAAAGGTGGTAGGTGGTCTACTGTGAGCGAGAAGATGGCGCAGGACGATAGGGCCCGAGCGGGCAGGGATACGCGCGAAGCAGCGGCGGCACGGGCCGGCATCGCCGTGCGTCCCGAGGAATTTCAGCGACAGAGCTACAGCGGCACGCGCGAGAAGGTCTTCGAGCTGAACGGCGTCGACGTCCTCTACAGCGGCGTCATGGCTGTCAAAGGTGTCTCGATGGACATCCATCGCAAGGACGTGACGGCGTTGATCGGTCCCTCGGGCTGCGGCAAGAGCACGCTGCTGCGCTGCTTCAACCGGATGAACGACCTGATTCCGGGTGCCGAAGTACGGGGCGAGATCCTCTACCACGGCGAGGACCTCTACGGGCCGAGTGTCGACCCGGTGCAGGCGCGCAAGCTGATCGGGATGGTCTTTCAGAAACCGAACCCCTTTCCAAAGTCGATCTACGACAACATCGCCTTCGGCCCGCGCATCCTCGGGCAAAAGGAGGGGCTCGACGAGACCGTCGAGAACGCGCTCAAAGGCGCGGCGCTGTGGGACGAGGTCAAGGACCGCCTCAAGGACAACGCGTTCGGCCTTTCCGGCGGTCAGCAGCAGCGGCTATGCATCGCCCGCTGCATCGCCGTGCAGCCCGACACGATCCTGATGGACGAGCCCTGCTCCGCGCTTGACCCGATCTCGACCGGAAAAATCGAGGACCTGATGATCGAGCTCAAAGAGGAGTTCTCGATCGTCATCGTCACCCACAACATGCAGCAGGCGGCCCGCGTCTCGGACCGCACCGCCTTCCTCATGGTCGAGCTCGACGCCGACGAGCAGAGTCGCTGGGGCCGTCTCGTCGAGTACGACGAAACCGAGAAGATCTTCACCAACCCGAGCGACAAACGGACGGAGGACTACGTCTCTGGGAAGGTGGGTTGATGCCGGAACAGGTCCGCGTCTACTACCAAGAGGAACTGGAGCAGCTCGAGGCGAGCGCGCTCGGCGGCCTCGACCTGGTCGACACGGCCCTGGAACGGACCCTGGAAGCGGTTGAGCACACCGACGTCGAGCTCGCCCAGATCGTGGTCAACGACGACGATCGCATCGACGGCCGCTACCTCGAGGTGCACCAGAGCCTGATCACGCTGTTGGCGACGCAGTCGCCGGTGGCGACCGATCTCCGTCTCATCTCCGCCTTGCTGCACGTGCTGAAGAACATCGAGCGGATGGGCGACCAGTGCGTCAACGTCTGCAAGCTGATCCCGCTGACCGGCAACGAGCCGCCCGCCGACGAGGAGATGACCAAACGGATCCTCACCATGGGTCGCCAGGCTCGCACCCTGATCACCCAGTCCAAGCGAGCCTTCAGCGAACGCGACGTCGAGCTGGCGCGCGACCTGGTCCGCCAGGACGACGTCGTCGACAACCTCAACCGCGAGTGCTTCCACCTCGCGCTGGCGATCGGCGACGACGCCGACAAGCGCGAGTGGGCGATGACGATGCTCTTGGCGGCGCGGGCGATCGAGCGGATCGCCGACAACGCCGTGGACATCGGCGAGCAGGTCGCGTTCGTCGTCACCGGGCTGTTTCGGGAGTTCGAGGACGCCTCGCACCCGAACGCTTAGCGAACGCCGCGGGAAGGGTGTCCTGCGGGCGGGGCAAACAGGCTCCGTTCTCGGATGCCCTTCCCGCGCGCCCACGCGACGCTCGTGTGAGATCCGGGCTGCCTGGGAACATGAGGGAGACGCCCGTGACGCTCTGTGCCGCCATAGATATTGGGTCCAACACGACTCGCCTGCTCGTGGCCGAGCCGGTGGACGGGCAGTTGAAGAAGGTGATGGAGCAGCGGGCCTACACGCGGATCGGCAAGGCGATCGACGGGGACGGGACGATCGCGGCCGAGAAAACGAGGGAGGTCTGCGAGGTGGTGGCGACGCAGGTGCGGCTGGCGCAAGAGCTCGGCGCGGAGACGATTCGCGCGGTCGCCACCGCGGCCGTCCGCGAGGCGTCGAACGGCGCGGAGGTCGCGGCGGAGGTCGGCGAAGTCGCCGGAGTGCCCGTCGACGTGCTCAGCGACGAGGAGGAGGGCAGGCTCTCCTTCATCGGCGCGACCAAGACTCTGGGGCACCCGGTCGACGGCAAGGTCGGCGTCGTCGACGTCGGCGGCGGCTCGACCGAGGTGATCATCGGCACCGTGCCCGGCGGGGTCGAGAAGGTGCGCTCCTGGCGGGTCGGGTCCGGCGCCCTGGCCGATGAGCTGATCGCCTCCGATCCGCCCTCGGCCGCCGAGGTCCGCCGCGTCCGCGACCGGGTCGAGGACATTTTCGACGGAGTCGAGATCGAGCGCCCCGCGCAGGCGGTCGCGGTCGGCGGCAGCGCCACCTCGCTGCGCCGCCTGGTCGGGGCCGTGCTCGAGTACGAGACCTTGGAGCGGGGGATCCGCGTGCTCTGCGGCGACCCCTCGGCCGAGATTGCGCGGCGCTTCGAGCTCGACCCGCAACGCGTCCGCATCCTCACCACCGGCGTGCTGCTGCTGGAGAAGGTCTCCGAGCTGCTCGGCCAGCCGCTGCAGATCGGCAAGGGCGGCCTGCGCGAGGGGATCATCCTCGACCTCCTCAACGGCGACGCCCACGCGCCCACGAGCCTCGCCGCCTAGTTCGGCCGAGTGATGCATTCCGGGGTCTATAGGCCCTGTAATGCATCACTCGATCTCTGAGCTAGCCTGGGCGCGTGGCACGCGCCCGCGATCTGCCGGGGTTCGATTGCGACGAGCCGTTCGCCGCCGCCGCGGCGCGGGTCGTGCAGGTGCGGGCGGCCGAGGTCTTCGAGCACTCCGCTGGCGTCCTCGATCTCGAGCACATCGAGCCGCTGCACGACATGCGGGTCGCGACGCGGCGGCTGCGCGCCGCCCTGGAGGTATTCGAAGCCTGCTTCCCGCGCAAGCGCTTCCGCAAGGCGCTGAAGCGGGTGAAGGCGCTGGCCGACGCGCTCGGCGAGCGCCGCGACCGCGACGTCGAGCTCGAGTTCTTGGCCGGATTCGCGGAAGCGGCGCCTGAATCCGAGCGCCCGGTGCTGGCGGCGCGGATCGAGGCACTGCGCGCGGAGCAGCGGGCGGCGAACGAGGCGCTGGCCTCCCACCTCACGGAGAAGCGGCTGCGCAAGCTGCGGCGGCGCCTCGAGAAGCTCGCCAGGGAGGCGGAGCGGTGAGGGCGCGCAAGGTCAAGGGCCTTGATCCGGCGGCGCCCCTGCGGCCCAACGCCGAGCGCATCGTCGCCACCAGGCTGGCGGAGCTGCTCGAGCTCTCCGGCCCGGCGCTCGACCCCAGCGCCGCAGATGCCCAGCACGACTTGCGTATCGCCGCGAAGCGGCTGCGCTACGTGCTCGAGATCGTCGAGCCCTGTTTCGGCCCTGAGGCGAAGGCGGCGCGCAAGGCGGCGAAGGAGCTGCAGAGGGTCCTCGGGGAGATGCACGACTGCGACGTCATGCTCCCCAGGGCGACCGCGGCCGATTCGCTGCGCACGTTGCTCCAGACCCGTCGCGAGCTGCTCTTCCAGCGTTTCCGCGAGCTCTGGCTGGAGGAGTTCGAGCGCGGCACCTGGTCGGGCCTCGAGCGCTCGCTTCGGCTCTAGCCGGTCACGCGAAGTTCACATCGCGTTTGCCGGTGTTTCACAAGTTTTCCCTGCTCAAGGGGAATTCTGCGCTTGACATCGATCGCGAAAGGAAGACACCGATGACTTCCAGGGTTGACATGCATTGCCACTCCACCGCCTCGCAGCTCTCCCGGCTCGGCGTGCAGCGCTCGCTTGGACTGCCGGAGTGCGCGACCCCGCCCGAGGAGGTCTACGAGCTTGCCAAGCGGCGCGGGATGGACTTCGTCACGGTCACCGACCACGACACGATCGCGGGCTGCCTCGAGCTCGAGGGTCGCCCCGACTGCTTCGTCTCCGAGGAGCTGACCGCCCGCTTCGCCGGCGAGCCCCAGGCGGTTCACGTCCTCTGTTACGGGATCACTCCGGGAGACCACGAGTGGCTGCAGGCGCACTCCGGCGACGTCGAGGCCTGCGCCGCATACCTTCACGAGGGCGGGATCGCCTGCGCTCTCGCACATCCCTTCTTCAACGTCGCGGCGCCGCTCACCCGGCGCCACCGTCGCCGCCTCTCGGAGCTGTTCCCGGTCTGGGAGGTGCGCAACGGGTCGCGAGCCGCCGAGCTCAACATGCCCGCCGCCGTCTACGTCGATACCCACGGCGGCGCCGGCATCGGCGGATCCGACGACCATGCCGGCGTCGACATCGGTCGCACCTACACCGAGGTGCCGGCCGCGAAGACGCCGGAAGAGTTTCTCCAGCACCTGCGTCGGGGCGACGCCGAAGCGGGTGGGGAGCAGGGCAGCGCCGCCAAGTGGACGCACGCGGCGATGGCGCTCGCCACCCGCGCCCTCGTCTTGGGCGACGAGGGCGGGCGCTCGGACGCAGTCGCTCCCGGCATGCGGAAAGAAGTGCCTTTGGAGAGCCCGAACCCCACAGCGGTGCTGAAGATGGCGGAACGGGCGATCCGCGAGGGCGCCGCGCGCGAGGGCAAGGTCGCCGCCGACATCGGTCCCGACGACGCCCGCTGCCTGCTCGAGGCCTGGCTCTCCGGCATGGGCCTCGACCTGCGCGGCCGCGAGCTGCTCGCCTACCTGCAGTCCGACGGCTTCTCCCATGCCGACCTCTATCGCCGCGCCCGCCGCATCCACGACCGGCGCCTGCGCGCCGCGATCGCGCAGGGGACGGAGGCGGTCGCCGAGCGCGATCTCCCGCGGGCGCTCGGCGGCCTCTTCGAGGCGGTCGTCCCGGCGCTTCCGTACGCCCCCTCGACCGTCTTCCTCGGCGCCGAGAAGGCGAAGCTCGCGAACCGCGAGGGCGAGCGGCGGCGGGCGGCGGTGATCGCCGACGGGATCGCCTCGATGCACGGCGTCACCCACACGATCGAGCAGATTCGCGAGCGGGGAGTGCCGGGCTTCGAGGTCGACGTGATCGGCACCGACGCCGGGGTCGACCGGCGCCTGCCCGCCGCCGCCGAGCTGGAGATGCCCTTCTACGAGGGCCTCTCGCTCGGGGTCCCAGGACTGCCTGACATGGTCGAGACCCTGGCGGAGGGCCGCTACGACCTCGTCCACGTAACCGCGCCCGGCCCGGCCGGCGTGGCCGCGACGCTGCTCAGCCGGCTGACCGGGGTGCCGCTGCTCGCCAGCTACCACACCGAGCTCGCGGCCTACGCCGGGATGCGCACCGGCGACGGGGGGGTCGAGGCGATCGCCCGGGGCGCCCTCGGCGCCTTCTACGGCGCCCCGGCGGTGGTGCTCTCGCCGAGCCCGTCTGCCGACGGCTCGCTGCTCGACCTCGGCGTCGACCCGGCCCGGATCGGGCGCTGGGAGCGGGGGGTCGACACGGATCGCTTCGACCCGGGCAAAGCCGATCGCGGCGCCTATCCCGGCGAGATCAAGGTCCTCTACGCCGGGCGCCTCACCCGCGAGAAGGGCGTCGATCTGTTGGCGGAGAGCTTTTTGCGGGCGCGGCGGGCCGATCCCCGTCTGCACCTGCTGCTGGCGGGCGGCGGCCCCGAGGAGGCGGAGCTGCGCGCCCGCCTGGGCGCGGCCGCGACCTTCCTCGGCTGGCTCGGCGGCGAGGAGCTCGCCGCCGTCTACGCCAGCGCCGACGCCTTCCTCTTCTGCAGCAGCACCGACACCTACGGGCAGGTGGTCCTCGAGGCCGCCGCCAGCGGCCTGCCGGTCGTCGCGGTGGCCGAGGGAGGGCCGGCCGCGCTGGTCGAGAACCGCTGCACGGGCCTGCTCTGCCGCCCCGACCCCGACCACCTGGCGGGGGCGCTGCTCCAGCTCGCCTCCTCGCCGTCGCTGCGGCAGCGGCTCGGCAGCGCCGGCGCCAAGGCGGCGCGCGAGCGCTCTTGGGAGCGTGCCCTGGGACAGCTCGCCGCCGGCTACCACCGGGCTCTGGACGCCGCCCCGGCGACCCCGCGGCAGACGATCTCCCACGCTGCCTGAACGGTCGGAGCGCTGCGGGTGTCTCAGTACGATGGATCGATCGACGATCCCGCCCTCTATTTCAACCGCGAGCTCTCCTGGCTCGATTTCAACCAGCGGGTTCTCGAGCTCGCGGAGGACGAGGAGGTGCCGCTGCTCGAGCGGCTCCGCTTCTGCGGGATCTACGCCTCCAACCTCGACGAGTTCTTCATGGTCCGGGTCGCCGGCCTCTTCGACCAGCTCGACGCCGGCATCGACGCCCGCGGCCCCGACGGGCTCGCGCCGCGCGAGCAGATCGACGCGATCCACGCTCGCGTGCTCGAGCTCGACCGCCGTCTCCACGTCTGCTTCGGCGGCGTGTTGCGCCCGGCGCTGGAGGAGGACGGGATCCGCATCGTCACCCTCGACAACGCGAGCGCGGTGGAGCGCGAGGAGATCAACGCGCGCTTCCACGAGCAGGTCTTTCCGGCGCTGACGCCGCTGGTGATCGGCCTCGGCCGGCCCTTCCCCTACATCTCGAACCTCTCGCTCAGCCTCGGGGTGCTCCTGCGCGACCCCGAGAGCGGGACCGAGATCATCGCCCGCGTCAAGGTCCCGAAGGAGCTGCTCGGGCGCTTCCTGCCGCTCGGCCAGAACGGCACGACCTTCGTGCCCCTGGAGGAGGCGATCGCCGCCAACCTCGACGCGCTATTCCCCGGCATCGAGGTGATCGACCACGGCTACTTCCGAGTCACCCGCGACGCCGACTTCACCGTCTCCGACGAGGCCGACGACCTCCTGCAGGCCGTGCAGAACGAGCTGCGCCGGCGCCGCTTCGGCGAGGTCGTGCGGCTCGAGGTGGAGACCGGGATGAACCCGAAGCTGCGTTCGCAGCTGGTCGACGCGCTGCGGCTCGAAGACCGCGAGGTCTACGACGTCGACGGGCTGATCGACCTCGGCGACCTGGGCGACATCGCCGACGTCCCCGGCCACGCCGAGCTGCGCTACCCGCCGTGGTCGCCGGTGACCCCGCCGCGCCTGCAGGGGGAGGACGAGGAACCGGTCGACATGTTCGCGGCGATCCGGCAAGGGGACCTGCTCGTCCACCATCCCTACGACTCCTTCGAGTGTTCGGTGGAGCGCTTCGTGACCCAGGCGGTGGCTGACCCCGACGTGCTGGCGATCAAGCACACCGTCTACCGGACCAGCGACGACTCGCCCCTGGTCCCGTCGCTGATCCGGGCCTCCGAACGCGGCAAGCAGGCGGTCTGCATGGTCGAGCTGAAAGCCCGCTTCGACGAGGAGGCCAACATCCACTGGGCGAAGTCCCTGGAGGAGGCGGGCGTCCACGTCGTCTACGGCATCCCCGGCCTGAAGACGCACGTGAAGGCGATCCTCGTCGTTCGCCGCGAGGGCGAGCGGGTGCGCGAGTACGTCCACATCGGCACCGGCAACTACCACCCGAAGACCGCTCGCCACTACACCGACTTCGGGCTGTTCACCGCCGACCCCGACATCGGCGCCGACGTCGCCGAGATGTTCAACTTCCTCACCGGCTACGGGCGCCCGGCCGAGTACCGCAAGGTGCTCGTCTCGCCGACCACGATGCGCGACCGGATCGTGGGGGAGATCGAGCGCACCGTCGCGGCCCACGAGCGCGGCGAGGAGGCGCGAATCGCGCTGAAGATGAACTCGCTGGTCGACGCCGGCTGCATCCGGGCGCTTTACGAGGCCTCCCAGGCGGGCGTGCCGGTGGACCTCAACGTGCGCGGCATCTGCTGCCTGCGCCCGGGCGTGCCGGGCGTCTCGGAGAACATCCGCGTGGTCTCGATCGTCGGGCGCTTCCTCGAGCACTCCCGCGTCTACGCCTTCCAGCGCGGCGAGGAGACGCGGGTGCTGACGGGCTCCGCCGACCTGATGCCGCGCAACCTCGACAGCCGCGTCGAGCTGGTGGCGCCGGTCGAGGACCCGGGCTCGCGGGCGGAGATGCTCGACATGCTGGAGCGCTGCTTCGCTGACAACAGCAACGCTTGGGAGCTGGACGCCGACGGCAACTGGACCCGACTGGAAGCTTCCGCGGAGGAGCGCCGCAGCGTCCAGGAGGAACTGCAGGTGCGCCACGCCGCCCGCGCGGCCGAGCACCTCGCCACCGCGACGAGCTGACGCTTCGAACAGCCCCCCGCGTCACTAGGATGCGGCCCTTGGCCCGCTTCTCGCTCCTCCCTCGCGACCGGTCCTTCTTCGACCTCTTCATCGAGGCCGGGAAGAACACCGTCAACGCCGCCCGTCTGCTCGACCAGATGATGGAGCAGTGGCCGGAAGCGGGGAGCCTTCCGCGCCAGATCGTCGAGGCCGAGAACGAGGGCGACCGGATCACCCACGAGATCGTCAAACGGCTGAACAAAACCTTCGTGACGCCGATCGACCGCGAGGACATCTACGGCCTGGCGACGCAGTTGGACGACATCGTCGACTTCACCGAGGAGGCGGCGGACTTCCTCGGCCTCTACAAGATCGAGGCGCCGATGGAGCAGGCCGGGGCGCTGACCAAAGTCCTGGTCGCGGCCTGCGAGCAGCTCGCGATGGGGCTCGAGCACCTGCCCGAGTTCAAGGACCTCGACAAGTACTGGATCGAGATCCACCGGCTCGAGAACGAGGGCGACCGGATCTCCCGCGACGCGGTCGCCTCGCTCTTCTCGAACGGGATCGACCCGATGTTCGTGATCCGCTGGAAGGACATCTTCGCGGTGCTCGAGGAGGCGATCGACGCAACCGAGACCGCCGCTCAGATTCTCGAGGGCATCGTGATCAAGAACTCATGACGGGCTCTGGCGCCGCCATGCTGCGTCCTCCGTCGCTCGCGTGCGGAGCACGCCACGCTCCCTGCGTCCTTGTCTGGCAACGCCAGGGGCTCGTCATTGGACTCTGACGTCATCCTCTTCATCGTCGTCGGCACGGCGCTGGCCTTCGACTTCACCAACGGGTTCCACGACACGGCCAACGTCGTCGCCACCTCGATCTCGACCGGCGCCGCGCGGCCGCGGGTGGCGATCGCGATGGCGGCGCTGCTCAACTTCGCCGGCGCCTTCATCTCGATCTCCGTCGCCGCCACGGTCGCCAACGACGTCGTCAACGCCGACGTGATCACGCCGACGATCGTCTTCGCCGGCCTGATCGGGGCGATCGCCTGGAACCTGATCACCTGGTCCGTCGGGCTGCCCTCGAGCTCCTCGCACGCGCTGATCGGCGGCGTCGTCGGCTCGGCCGTCGCCGCGGTGGGCTTCGATGCCGTGCTCGCCGGCGGCCTCGTCGGCAAGGTGCTGATCCCGGCCCTGGTGGCGCCGGTGCTCGCCTTCCTCGTCGCCGGGGTCTCGATCGGGCTGATCTACCGGATCGTCGGCGGGGAGCGGCCGGGGACCGTGTCCAGGGGCTTCAAATACGGGCAGGTCGTCTCCGGTGGCCTGCTGGCGCTGGCCCACGGCACCAACGACGCGCAGAAGACGATGGGGGTGATCACCCTTGCCCTGATCGCCAACGGCAACCTCGACGCCGGGGTCGACCCGCCGTTCTGGGTGATCTTCTCCGCCGCCACGGCGATCGCCCTCGGCACCTACAGCGGCGGCTGGCGGATCATCAAGACGACCGGCATGCGGATCATCAAGATGGACCCCGCCCAGGGCTTCTCCTCGCAGGGGGCGGGCTCGGCGGTGATCCTCGCCTCGACCCACTTCGGCTTCCCGCTCTCGACCACGCACGTGATCAACGGCGGCATCATGGGCGCCGGCGCGGCCAAGCGGCTCTCGGCGGTGCGCTGGGGCGTCGCCGGCAACATCGTCACGGCCTGGGTGCTGACGCTGCCGGCGGCGGCGGCGATCGGGGCCCTGACCTACGGGGTGACCAAGCTCTTCGGCAACGGGGCGCTGGGACCGGTCGTCGTCAGCATCGCTGCGCTGGCTGCGAGCGCCGCCCTCTTCATGCGAAGGGCGGAGCGCGGCGCGCCGGTCGCCGCCGAAGGCGCATGATCGCGACGATCGTCGAATGGGAGGCGGTGCTGGACACGGTGCTCGCCTCGGTCGTCGCCGGCGTCGGGGTCACCTTCGTCTTCTCGATCGCGATCTGGGGGGTCGCCCGGTTCGTCGACTACAACCGCGGCGAACGGCCGGTCGCCGCAGGGGCGGCGGGCCTGGTCGCGGCGCTCGGCCTGCTCTCCACGGGTGCCGTCCTGGTCGTCGGGATTCTCGTGATGACCGGCGGCTAGCCGCCGTACACTGAGATCCATGCGCACCGCTCGCAATGTCGCGATCGTCATGGTCTTGGCGCTGGGGGTCGCCTTCCTACCGGGGGGCAGCAACGCGGCGAGCACCGTCTTCACGGCGATGGCGTTGGGTTTCCTGGCGGGGATCTCCTGGCTTGTCTACACGCTCAGCCGCCAGAATCAGCTGACGCTGGCGACGCTCGACGACCGGCGCCGGGGGCTCTTGTACGGAGCGCTGGGGATGATCGTCTTCCTAATCGCCGGCACCGACAAGCTGTTCGACAGCGGCGGCGGCACGTTGCTCTGGATCCTGCTGCTCGCCGGTTCGTTCGGCGCGATCTTCTGGGTGTGGAGTCGCGCGAACACCTACTCGTAGGAGAGCTCTTTCTCAGTTGTGACCTTGTGCGCACCACGCGTGCGTGCTCGCCTGGAACGGTGGCTGCGTGTCGTCGAGGATCGTCAGCAGCGCAGGCCACCGGGAGCGGGGAACCGCGTCGGTCGAGCTGGTCGCGGTAATCCCGTTCCTGCTGCTGGCGGTCCTGGCGGCCGTCCAGATCGCCCTCGCCGGCCACTCGCTGTGGTCGGCGGGCGTGGCCGCCCGGGC
>Ga0196962_10000531_pt1 | contig 15214 bp, 15 predicted proteins | sample S3v_20metaG_FD_183186 | JGI IMG/M metagenome (GOLD analysis project Ga0196962, IMG submission 183186) | Soil microbial communities from Anza Borrego desert, Southern California, United States - S3+v_20 | ecosystem: Environmental > Terrestrial > Soil > Desert | place: USA: California | collected... | reverse complement strand
CGGCCGGGAGGGAACCGCGCTTCCGCCCGTGCGAGTTTGCCCGGATTGCGGTCGCGGTATCGGCGCCGGCCCCAGGCCGAGCCGGGCTTGCCGAGCCGGCAGGCGCCGTAGAGGGCGATCGGGAAGATGAAGAAGCCGACGGTGCCGTGCATCACCCGCTGCTTGGCGAAGCAGACCGCGACCAGGCCGAGGACGACGACGGCGCTGATGATGCTGCCGATGACTGCGCTGGCCGAGCCGGATTCGATCGTGAACGGCGTGAAGCCGAGGAGGATCAGCCCCATGCCGGCGGCGGCGATCACCGTGGCGTCGATCGAGCTGCGCCCCTCCTCGGCCCAGTAGACGTCGTCGAGATAGACCCAGAGGGCGAACTCGTCGATCGTAAGGCCGACGCCGATCCCGAAGGCGAAGGCGCAGAGCTCGGCCCATGGGCTGTTGCCGTAGGCGAGGAACCCCAGCGTCCCCGCGGCCATCATCGTCACGATCCCGAACACGAGGTGGTGGAGGTGGACGCCGCTGTCGCTGACCACGCTGCCTGGCCACCAGGGGACCTTGGGGCTGCGCATCAGCCGCGTGCTCATCCGGATGAAGCTGAAGGAGAGGATGAAGCCGAGCAGCACCAGGAAAAGGCCCTGCTGCTCGTGGTCGACGATTTTGTCCCAGAACTCCGTGAGGATCGAAGCGGTCGTCATGCGGCAATGGGCGCCGGCGCCGGCTCGGGCCGCGGGTTGAGCGTCGGCGCCGTCCCGTCCTTTTCGGCGATCAGGTCGAGGGTGAGCAGGACCGCGGCGACCGCGAAGAGCGGGCTGAAGAGGAAGTTGGCGACCGACTCGGCCAGCCAGGTGGCGAGAAAGGTGTCGCCGAGCAGGTCGTGGACGAGGTGCCCGGCCCCCTCGCCGAGCGAGTCGCCGACGACCTCGATCGGGACGAAGACAGCGAACACGGTCCAGAACCGACCGCGCACGAGATGCCAGCTGCGGGCGAGGGCGCCGCGCACGCTGCGCCGCTCGATCTCGACCACGGGCCCGGCCAGGCCGAGGTAGACGAAGGCGGCGACGCCGGGGGCGAAGAAGATCAGCATCCCGACGACGACGATCGCGACGTAGGCGAGGTCGACCGCGATCAGCCGGCGGTAGTCGACGCGACGGGCGATCTCCCGCAGCCGCGGCGGCCGCTCATGCCCCGGGTGGGTGAGGGAGATCGCGATCGCGCCGCTGTAGAAGACCTCGCCGATCAGGCTGGTCGCGGTCAGGGCGCTGATCGCGGCAACCAGGGCGGCGACCTCGAGGCCGCTGTCGAGGTCGAGCGAATCGACGTCGAGCGTCGTGCTCAGCGCGTCGATCAACCCGAGCGGGAGGAAGACGATCACCGCCAGGAGCAGCAGCGACGGCGCCCAGGAGACGTAGGTTCGCCCGATCCGGGCGTAGAGCGAGCCGACGCGGCGGAGATAGCCCATCGCCCTCAGTTGCGCCGCCGGCCGGGCTTGACGCGGCCGCGCGCCTCCAGTCGCGACTGGCTCGACTCCGAGCTCGGGACCCGCCGCAGGCTGCCGAGCTCGGGGATCAGGATCTCTTCGGCGCACCGCCGGTGCCAGTGGTGGTGATCGGTCCCGCCCAGCTTGCGGACGAACTGGACGATCGTGTGCTCGTCGCCCACTTCCACCTCACCATGGCATCCGGGGCAGCGGTAGAGCTTGCGGGCGATTCCGCGGATCAGCCAAACCTCGTCGCCCTCTTCGTTCGAACCGCGGAGGCTCCAGCGCATGCTCGGCTGGCCCTCGAACTGCCCCACGGCTCAGCGCCTCGACATCCAGGCGAACCCGGCGGCCATCGCCAGGTTCGCCGCCCCCGCCAGGTAGAGGCCGAGCCTGGCGCCCGGCCTGCTCACTGCCGGGGACTGCGCCCAGAGCGCGTCGGTGGCGATCTCGGTGCCGCGCAGCCAGGCGAGCGCCTGCCAGTCGCCCGGCCTGCCGCGGCGCTCGGCGACCGCGTGGGCGGCGGCAAAGGTGAGCCAGATCGGGCCGCAGCGGCGGAAGAGGTGCTTCGCGTCCGGCGAGGGCTCGTCATGGCCGAGCGCCTTCAAGGTTGCCGCGGGCGCGGCGATCGCCGCGCTTCCGAGCAGCAGGTCGAAAGCGATCATGTTGCGGTTGGTCAGGCGCAGTACCTGTTCGGCGGTCATCGCTGGACTCCATCCAACCAGATCGGCAACCCAGTGTGAGGTCGTCGGAAGGGAAAGCGCGGGGTTCGGCGAAATGGACCGCCGTGACCAAGACTGCGACGAAGTCCCCTCAACTCAAAAGCCTTTCCGACTACATCCAGGAGCGTTTCGAAGAGTTCTCGCGCTCCCAGAAAGACGTTGCCCGCTACATCGTCGATCACCTCGACGAGGCAGCCTTCCTCACTGCCGAGGAGCTGGCCAGGAGAGCGAGCACCTCGTCATCGACGGTGGTGCGCTTCTCCCAGGCCCTCGGCTTCGAGGGCTATCCGGAGCTGCAGCAGGCGGCGATCGAGGAGTACCGCACGTCGATCGCCAACAGCGGCACCGCCGGCGGCGCGCTCTTCTCCTTCGACCACTCCGAGCTGGAGGGCTCGCTCAGCGCCGACTACTCCAACCTGGAGGAAACTGCCCGCAAGCTGACCTCCGAGCAGGTCGACGCCTCGGTGGCCGCGCTTGCCACCGCGCAGCGAGTGGTGATCGTCGGGGTCGACCAGATGGCCTTCTTCGCCAGCTACCTGCGCCACACGCTCAGCTTGTTGGACATCCGCTCCGAGATCGTCGCCAGCACCGGCGGCGAGTCGCTGCAACGGCTGGGGCGGATCGACGAGGAGACTCTCGTGATCACCCTCTCCGCCGGCCGCGCGCACCCGCTGCTGCTGCGGGCGATGAAGCTCGCCCTGCACCGCGGCGCCCGCACCCTGGCGATCTCCGACGCGACGATGTCGGAGGTGGGGGAGCACGCCGAGCTGACCCTCTACTTCTCTTCCAACAGCCCGTCCTTCACCCGTTCGCACACGGCGCTGATGGCCCTGATCCAGGGCCTGGCTCACGGTCTGTACGCGCGCGACGAAGCGGCTCACAAAGACCGGATTCGCGCTTACAAACTGAAGTAGCGAGGGCGAGCGCAGGCCGGCGGGCCCTGTCGCGGTCGGACAGGCCTGCGGGCGAGGTTTTCGTTCTCGGCCTGTCCGACCGTGCCACCCGCCGGTCAGCCGCCCTGTCCCCCTAAGATGGCTGCGATGACTGAGCGGGCGACTTTTCGGCTGAAGACCGGGCTGGCGGAGATGCTGAAGGGCGGGGTGATCATGGACGTGGTCACCCCCGAGGAGGCGAAGATCGCCGAGGAGGCGGGAGCCTGCGCGGTGATGGCCCTGGAGCGGGTGCCGGCGGACATCCGGCGCGACGGCGGCGTCGCCAGGATGTCGGACCCGGCGATGATCAAGGGGATCCAGGCGGCGGTGAGCATCCCGGTGATGGCGAAGGCCCGGATCGGCCATATCGCCGAGGCGCAGGTCCTGGAAGCGCTCGAGGTCGACTACATCGACGAGTCCGAGGTGCTCACCCCGGCCGACGAGCACAACCACATCGACAAGCTCGCCTTCGAGGTTCCCTTCGTTTGCGGCGCGACCAACCTCGGCGAGGCGTTGCGGCGGGTCGGCGAGGGCGCGGCGATGATCCGCTCCAAGGGGGAGGCCGGGACCGGCAACGTGGTCGAGGCGGTCCGCCACATGCGCGAGATCACCTCCGGCATCAAGCGCCTGGCGCAGCTGCGGCCGGAGGAGCTCTCCAGCGCCGCCAAAGAACACCGGGCGCCGCTTGAAGTCGTCCACGAGGTCGCCGCGGCGGGGCGGCTGCCGGTGCCGCTCTTCTGCGCCGGCGGCATCGCTACGCCCGCCGACGCGGCGCTGATGATGCAGCTCGGCGCCGAGGGCAACTTCGTCGGCTCCGGCATCTTCAAGAGCGCGGACCCGGCGCGCCGTGCCCGGGCGATCGTCGAGGCGACCACGCACTTCGAAGACCCCGAGCGCGTCGCGGCGGCCTCGGTCGGACTGGGCGAGGCGATGCCGGGCCTGGAGATCGCCGACCTGGCCGCCCAGGACGCGCTCCTGCAGAACCGCGGAGCCTGAGCTGCGCGTCGGCGTCCTAGCGATCCAGGGCGACTTCGAGGCGCACGGCCGCACCCTGCGCCAGCTCGGCGCGGAGGTGAGCGAGGTGCGGACCCCCGAGGGCCTAGGCGACCTCGACGGCTTGGTCATCCCCGGCGGCGAGAGCACGACGATCGCGAAGGGGATCGAGTCGGCCGGCCTCGAGCCGGCCCTGCGCGCGCACCACGGCTCGGGGAGGCCGATCCTGGGCACCTGCGCGGGGATGATCCTCTGCGACGCCGAGCACCTCGGGTTCCTCGACGCGACCGCCCGGCGCAACGCCTTCGGGCGCCAGCTGCAGAGCTTCGAGGCCGACCTGGCGATCGAGGGGATCGGCGACGAGCCGCTGCGCGCGGTCTTCATCCGCGCCCCCTGGATCGAGCGGCGGGGCCCTGGCGTGGAGGTGCTCGGCAGCCACGAGGGGCACCCGGTGGCGGTGCGCGAGGGCACGGTTCTCGCTTCGGCGTTTCATCCCGAGCTGACCGACGACCCGCGCTTTCACGCGATCTTCATGGCGATGGTCACGGCCGCCCGCGAGCGGGCGAGAGAGGAGGCGGCGAGATGAGAGACGGCCGAGTCGACGCGCTGGCGAAGATCCTGGTCGGCTACTCGACCGAGGTGAAGGAGGGCGAGGTCGTCTCGATCGACGGCGAGACGGCGGCGGCCCCACTGCTGCTGGCGATCTACGAAGAGGTGCTGAAAGCGGGCGCGCACCCGGTGCTGAACGTGGCCCTCGACGGCCAGATCGCCGCCTACTTCAAGCACGCAACCGACGCTCAGCTCGAATGGATCTCGCCCTTTGCCGAGTGGATGGTCGACAACGCGGACGTGCGGATCGCGGTCGGGGCCAGCACCAACACGCGCGAGCTCTCCGGCGTGGCGCCCGAGCGCCAGACCCTGCGCCAGTCCGTGACCGGCGACCTGATGGCGCGGGCGATGAAGCGCAGCGCCGAGGGAGATTTCCGCTGGTGCTACACGCTGTTTCCGACCAGCGCCTACGCCTCTGAGGCGGAGATGAGCCTCGCCGACTACGAAGACTTCTATTTCGGCGCCTGCCTGGCGACCGATCTCGAGCCCCTGACCGCGTGGAAGCGCGCCTCCGAGGAGACGCGGCGCCTCGCGGCGTGGGCGGAGGGTCGCGAGGAGGTCCGGGTCACCGCGCCCGGCACCGACATCACCCTCGGCGTCGCCGGCCGCAGGTTCATCCCCTGCGTCGGCGACAACAACATGCCCGACGGCGAGTTCTTCACCGGTCCGGTCGAGGACTCGGTGGAGGGCGTCGTCACCTTCCACCTGCCGGCGGTGATCGGCGGTCGCGAGGTGTCCGGCGTGCGCCTTCGGTTCGAGGCCGGCAAGGTCGTCGAGGCGACCGCCGAGCGCGGCGAGGAGTACCTGGTGAAGCTGCTCGACACCGACGAGGGAGCGCGGCGGTTGGGCGAGCTGGGGGTCGGCACCAATTTCGGCATCGACCGCGGCACCCGCGAGGTCCTGCTCGACGAGAAGATCGGCGGCACCGTCCACATGGCGGTCGGGACCAGCTATCCGGAGTCGGGTGGCGAAAACGAGTCCGCCGTCCACACCGATCTCGTCTGCGACCTCCGCCTCGGCGGCAAGCTCGAACTCGACGGAGTCGTGATGCAGGAAGACGGCAAGTTCGTGGTCTGAGCGCCTTCTGGGCAGGCATGGCTTGCATCTCGGCGCTCACCGCTCGGCACCCTCCCTGCCCCTCTCAAGGCTTCGTCACGACGACATCGCCGACTGCGGCCTACTGGTTCGGCAGGGGCGAGCCGGCGAGCAGGAAGAACCAGACGGTGAGGGCGAGGGCGGCGAGCAGGACCGAGACCATCAGAACCGCCTCGACGATGGTGACGTTGCCCTGGACCGGGGCGGTGTCGCGCATGCTCTTGAGCCAGGCGGGGCGCATCGGCGCCAGCCGGTTCGTGCCCGTGATGCGGATGTAGAGGTCGTTGAGGCGGCCGATCAGCCAGGCGATGAAGACGATCGAGACGATGATCCCGACCGCGACGACCGCGTAGGGCCCGCCGCTCGGGAACTGGGTCTCGGAGACCTTCGACCCGATCCAGAGCCAGCTCAGCGGGATCGCGGTCCAGAGCGAGAAGGCGGCCAGCAGCATCGCCAGGAACACGAGTCCGGCGACGAGCGCCCGCGCTGGGTTGTGGCTGTGCGTATTCGCGGCCATCTCCCTGCTTCATACAATGACATGCACATGTCCGGGCATTCCAAGTGGCACTCGATCAAACACAAGAAGGGCGCCGCCGACGCCAAACGAGGCAAGCTCTTCAGCAAGCTCGCCCGCGCGGTGACCGTCGCTGCGCGCGACGGGGGCGGGGACCCGAGCGGCAACCCGACGCTGGCCACTGCGATCCAGAAGGCCAAAGACGCGTCGATGCCCAAGGACAAGATCCAGAAAGCGATCGACGTGGGCACCGGTGCCGGCTCGGACGGCGCGGCGATCGAAAGGATCGTCTACGAGGGCTACGGCCCCGCCGGCGTCGCGGTGATGGTCGAGGCGCTGACCGACAACCGCAACCGCGCCAGCGCCGAGATCCGCCACGCGTTCTCCAAACACGGGGGCAGCCTCGGCGAGCCGGGCTCGGTCGCCTGGATCTTCGAGAAAAAGGGAGCGGTCGTGGTCGACGGCAATCGCTACGGCGAGGACGACCTGATCGTCGCGATCGATTTCGGGGCCGAGGACGTGCGCGAGGACGGCGAGCAGCTGCGGGTTCTCTCGGACCCGAGCGACCTCACCGCCGTGCGGGAGGCGCTTGAGGCCGCCGGGGTGGAGATCGAGTCGGCCGGGCTGGCGACCGAACCGAAGAGCACGGTCGAGCTGAAGGGGCACGACGCCGAACGCCTGCTCAAGCTGCTCGACGCGCTCGACGAGCAGGACGACGTCGACGAAGTCTTCGCGAACTTCGACATCCCGGACGAGGTGCTTCAGCAGCTGGCTGCCTGAGGGCCTCCCGGGAGCCGCGCTTTTCGCAGAGCCGCCCTCGCCCGGGCCCGAGAAGGCATCCGACTGGCTTCCCAGAATCACTAGCCATGCAAGTTGTGATGGGCGTCGACCCTGGCGCGGCAAATCTCGGATTCGGGATCGTGCGGGTGGAGGGGAACCACATGGTCGCCCTCGACGGCGGCGTGGTCGAGACGACTCCCGAGATGGCGATGGAGCGCCGGTTGGAGCGGATCCATCGGGCTCTCGCCGAGCTCATTGCCTGGCACGAGCCGCGGGCGATGGCGATCGAGTCCGTGTACTTCGGCAAAAACGTGCACTCGGCGATGGCCGTCGGCCAGGCCAGCGGGGTGGCGATGCTGGCCGCCGCGCAGCACGGCGTCGACTGCTTCGCCTACACGCCCCAGGCGATCAAGATGGCCGTCTGCGGCTCCGGCGGAGCCGGCAAGCGGCAGGTGCAGCGGATGGTCGGGACCCTGCTCGGGCTGCCCGAGCCCCCGACTCCAGATCATGCGGCGGATGCGCTTGCGGTGGCGATCTGCCATGGCGGCGCCGCCGGGCACCGGCAGGCGGTCGCGGTTGTCGACGAGGTGGCGCTGAGCGCCGGCGGCGAGCGGATGGCCGGATGATCGCGGCGGTGCGAGGCGAGGTGATGGTGCGGCGGGCCGACCACGTCGTGATCGACGCCGCCGGCGTCGGCTACCGGCTTGCCGTCTCGGCGGAGACGCTGAAGGTGGTGCCGGCGGCGGGCAACGACGCGTTCCTGCACGCCGAGCTGATCTCGCGCGAAGACTCCCTTGCCCTCTACGGCTTCGCCTCCGAGGAGGAGCGCGACCTCTTCCGCCTGCTGATCTCGGTCAGCGGCGTCGGTCCGAAAGTAGCGCTCGCCGCGCTGTCCGGCGGCGCCGCGCGCGACCTGCTGCGGGCGATCGCGGCGGGCGACGCCAAGCGCTTCCAGGCGGTGCCGGGGATCGGCAAGCGGACTTCGGAGCGGATCATCGTCGAGCTGCGCGAGAAGGTGGCCGGGGCGCTCGAGGAGGAAGTCGCGGTCGCGGCGGCGGAGGGCGGCGACCCCCGCGCCCTTGCCCGCGACGGCCTCGTCAACCTCGGCTACGCCCCGCTGGAGGCCGAGCAGCTGCTCGACGGGCTCGACGAGAGCGACCCGCAGGAGCTCGTCGCGTCCGCATTGCGCAAGGCGGCTGCGACGCGGAGCGGCGCATGAGCGACTCCCCGGGCATCGGCGGCAAGCGGATTCGAACTCCGGGTCTCGACGGCGAGCCGGTTCCCGTCGACGCCGAGGTCCGCGTCCACGACGCGCGAGCCGACGGCGGGGAGGAGGATCTCGACCGCTCCCTCCGGCCGCCCACCCTCGCCGACTTCGTCAACCAGGCCCAGGTCACCGACCAGCTCTCGATCTTCATCGAGGCGGCCCGCGGTCGCGGCGAGCCGCTCGATCACGTCCTCCTCGCCGGCCCACCTGGACTGGGGAAGACGTCGCTTGCCCACATCATCGCCGCCGAGATGGGCGTGCCGATGGTCCAGACGGCCGGCCCCGCACTCGAGCGCAAGGCCGACGTCGCCTCGTTTCTGACGGCGCTGGAGCCGGGGAGCGTCTTCTTCGTGGACGAGATCCACCGGCTCGGCCGCGCGGTCGAGGAGACGCTCTACCCGGCGATGGAGGACGGCGAGCTGCCGGTCGTGCTCGGACAGGGGGCTGGCGCGCGCACGGTTACCCTGCCGCTGCCACCCTTCACCCTGGTCGGCGCCACGACCCGCTCCGGCCTGCTGACGACGCCGCTGCGCGACCGCTTCGGCGTCTCCCACCGCCTCGAGCACTACAGCCCCGAGCACCTGGCCCGGATCGTCGAGCGCTCGGCCGGCATCCTCGAAGTCGAGGTCGACGCCGAGGGCGCGCACACGATCGCCTCTCGGTCTCGCGGCACCCCGCGGGTTGCGAACCGGCTCCTGAAGCGCGTCCGCGATTTCGCTCAGGTGAAGGGCGCCGGCGCGATCGGCGCGGGAGTCGCCACGGATGCCCTGGAGATGCTCGAGGTGGACGCGGGCGGGCTGGATCGCAGCGACCGCTCCCTGCTGGACACGATCGCGACGAAGTTCGGGGGCGGCCCCGTCGGGCTCTCGACCCTGGCCATCGCGATCGGGGAGGAGCAGGACACGATCGAGGACGTCCTCGAGCCCTACCTGCTCCAGCAGGGCTTGCTGAAGCGGACTCCCCGGGGCCGCGTCCTGACGCAGCGGGCGTACGACCACCTAGGCCTACCGGCGCCGGAAGGCGCGGCGAGTCTCTTCTGATCGCGCGCCGCTAGCCTGTCGGGTATGCCGTTTTTCATCTGCCCCAACTGTGGGCACCGGGAGGTGAGCGGGGAGCGGACCGCTGGGTTCAGCTCGCGCCCGAAGGGCTGCTCGAAATGCGGCTTCGGCTTCGTATTCGAATTACTCGACGATTATTATCCGGCTCCTAATGCCGCCTTTTTCGTGTGCGACAAACAGGAACGCGTGATCGACGCCGGCAAAGGCAGCTTCGAGTTGACCGGCCTGACCGACGAGGACGTGATCGGCCGGCCGGTGCGGGAGGTGCTCGGGCTCGACTGGGTCGACGATGGCGCCGGCGACGCGAGCTCGGACACCAACGGCGACGGGGTCGGCGACCCGATCGAGACCTCGCTCGAGTGGGGCGTTCGTTCGCTCGGCAAACGGGTCTCGGTCAACGCCGAGGGCGATCTTCCCGCTCGCGCGGTGGCCGACGTCTTCCCCGCCTACGACGACGACGGCGGGCTGCTGCTCGTCCTCACCCCGGAGGGGTAGATGGGCACCCGGCGCCGGCACCTCTTCATCCTCCTCTTCGTAGTCGGTTTGCTCGGCGTCTCGGCGCTGGTGATCTCGAGCACGTCGACGAAGCTCGGGCTCGACCTCAAGGGGGGCGTCGAACTCGTCTACCAGGGCCAGCCGACCGGACAGGTGAAGGAAGTCACCGGCGAGGACATCGATCGCTCGATCGAGATCATCCGCGAGCGAATCGACCAGTTCGGCGTCTCCGAGCCGGAAGTCTCGCGCCTCGGAACCGACCAGATCACCGTCAGCCTGCCCGACGTCGACAACGCACAGCGGGCGATCGACCAGGTGGGAACGACCGCGCAGCTCTACTTCTACGACTGGGAACCGAACCTGCTCGGCCCGGAGAAAGCGATCGCCGGGCGGCCCGGTCAGCTGCCCCCGAAAAAAACCCTCGACGAATCCAAGAAACGCTGGGAGGAAGCAGGGCGCAACCCGCGGAGCTTCGAGAACAAGCGGCTGATCGAAGAGGGCGCATACCCCAACGCGTATGGCGCCGCGCTGCTCGCCTCCGAACAGCCGCCGGCTGAGAACTGCGAAAACTGCTCGGTCTCGCAGCCGCGCTATTACCTGTTCGAGCGCGGCCCCGAGCACAAGCTGGTCGCCGGCCCGGAGTTGGAGCGAGACGACCTGTTCGTCACCCCGACCGGGGAGAAACGCTCCCGCGACGGAGTCGTCCTCGAGGTGCCGCCGGGGACGATCGTCGTCTCGGAATATCCCCTCGACGAAGAAGGCAAAGTCGACCAAACGGCGCGACCGGGCTGGTTTGCGCTCAACGACGACCCGGCGCTCTCGGGCACCGACATCACCGACCCGAAGCAGGAATTCGGCGAATTCAACGAACCGAACGTCTCCTTCGGCTTCACCGACGACGGACGGGAGGCATTTCAGGACGTCACCCGCCGGATCGCCCAGCGCGGGCAGGCCCAGGCCTTCGGCCCGGTCAGCGGCGAACAGGCCCAACTGCTCTCCGGCCACTTCGCCGTCGTCCTCGACAACGAGGTCAAGTCCCGCCCGATCATCGACTTCAGCAGAAACCCCGACGGGATCGATGGCCGAACCGGCGCGCAGATCTCAGGCGGCTTCACCAGCCCGGCGGAGGCCCAAGACCTCGCCACCGTGTTGCAGATCGGCGCCTTGCCGATCAACCTCAAGCTGATCAGCCAGACGCAGGTCTCGGCGACCCTCGGCTCGCAGGCGCTGGACGCGGGCATCAAAGCGGCCATCATCGGCCTGATCCTGGCGATCATCTTCCTGGTCGCCTACTACCGCTTCCTCGGCCTGATCGCCTCGGTCGCGCTCGGTGCCTACGGGGTGATCTTCTTCGCCCTGATCAAGCTGATCCCGATCACCCTGACCCTGCCGGGAATCGCCGGCTTGGTCTTGACGATCGGCGTGGCCGCGGACTCCAACATCGTCATCTTCGAGCGAATAAAGGAGGAGGTGCGGGCCGGGCGCTCGATGTCGAGCGCGATCAGCGCTGGCTACAAACACGGGATCAGCACGATCATCGACGCGAACGTGATCACCCTGCTGACCGCGTTCATCCTCTTCGTGCTGGCGACTTCCGGCGTCAAAGGGTTCGCCTTCACCCTCGGGGTCGGCACGATCGTCTCCCTGCTCACGGCTGTCGTCTTCACGCAGGCGCTGCTGGGCACGATGAGCCGTACGCGCATCCTCGGCTCGCCGGCTGCGCTCGGCGCCAGCGGCGAAGGCGTGCGCTGGCACTTCGACTTCATCGGCATGAGCAGATGGTTCTTCTCGGTCTCTGGCGTGATCCTGGTCATCGGCGCCCTGGCCCTGGCGATCAACCAGCTCAACTTCGGCATCGACTTCGAGTCGGGAACCCGGATCAAGGTCGCCCTCGAACAACCGACCGACGAGGAAGGCGTGCGCGACACGCTTGCCAGCGCCGGGGTCGAGGGCGAGGAGATCCAGCAGGTCTCCGACCCGGTCCTCGGCGACAACGTCTTCCAGATCCAAGCTCCGGAGCTGCAGCCGGAAACCGTGAAAGAGGCGGAGGCGGCGCTCGCCGCGGAGTACGGGGCCGTCAAAGACGGGTTCGACAGCACCAGCATCGGCCCCACCTTCGGCCAGCAGGTGGCCGACAGCGCGCTGAAAGCGCTGATCTTCTCGCTGCTGGTGATCTGCGGCTATGTGGCGCTGCGGTTCGACCCCAAGTTCGCGGTGCCGGTGCTGATCGCGATCTTCCACGACATCCTGATCACGGCGGGCGTTTACTCGCTGGCGGGGAAAGAGGTGAACAGCGGCACCGTCGCCGCCTTCCTCACCATCTTGGGCTACTCGATCTACGACACGATCATCGTCTTCGACCGGATTCGCGAGAACGTGCCGCGAATGCCCCGGGCTGCGTTCTCGCAGATCGTCAACCGCTCGATGAGCGAGGTGCTGACGCGCTCGCTGGCGACCAGCTTCACCACCTTGATGGGCGTGATGTCGCTGCTGATCTTCGGCGGCGCCACCCTGCAGGACTTCGCCTTCGCGATGCTGGTCGGGATCGCGTCCGGAACCTACTCTTCGATCTTCATCGCCTCGCCGGTGCTAAACGCCTGGAAGGAACGCGAGCCTGGCTTCGTGCGCCGCCGCCAGCGGATCACCGAAGCCGAGGGAGGCGTTCCCGCCTTCGCCGACGACGTCACGTTGGCGAAGCTCGGCGGCGACGAGGACCCCGAGGCCGAGGTCGCCGCGCCCGCCGAAGGGCAGGCTGAGGCCCAGCCGCAGGCTGGCGCCGTTGCAACCGCCGAGCGGCCAGGCGATGGCAACGGAGCCGATCCGGCGGCTGGCGACGGCGCGGCCGACGCGGCCTCGACGGAGCGGCGACAGCGCAACGCGGAACGGCGAGCGCGGCGCCAGCAGCGCCGCAAGCACGGGAGGAACCGCTGATGGAGGTGCACGGCTAATGGCGTTGGTCGTCTGGTTCACGATGGGCATCGCGCTCTGGCACTTCACGGTCTTCCTGCCCGATCGCTTCTGGCAGGGGATCATCGGCGCCTTCGTGGGCGCCGTTCTGGGCTCGGTCGTATTCGGCCTGATCGTGCAGCAGATCCTTGGCAAAAGCCTCGGCGAGACGGATCTCGGCACGGCCCTGATCGCGATCCCGGGAACGGCGATCGGCCTGGCGATCGTCTACGCGATCGGCATGCGCAGCGCCGCAGCGCTGGAGTAGCGATTTCTCCCTGCAGTTTCGGCGGAATCGACGCCGAAAATCGGTCCGGCTCGCAGCCTAGCTTGGCTGTGTGCCGGAATCCCTAAAAACGTTTGCCGCCGAGCCTTACGACTACGCGGAGGCGCGCGCGGTCGCCACGGCGCTCGAGCTGAGCGAGCCGGTCGCTGTGACGCTGGTTCGGCGCGGCTACCGCACGCCCGAGCAGGCCCAGGCCTTTCTCGATGCCGACGAGTCGCACCCGCCCTCGGCCTTCGCCTCGATGGAGGCGATCGTCGCCCAGGTCGGCGCGGCCGTAGCCGCAGGCCAGCGGATCACCGTCCACGGGGACTTCGACGTCGACGGCGTCTGCGCCACGGCGCTGATGGTCTCGACCCTGCGGGGGCTGGGAGCAGACTGCGACTGGCTGATCCCAGACCGCATGGGAGATGGCTACGGGCTCAGCGCGGCCAACGTCGAACGGCTCGCCCAGCGCGGGACGAAGCTGCTGCTGACCGTGGACTGCGGCGTCACCGCCGTGGATCAGGTTCGCCGAGCGAACGAGCTCGGGATGGAGGTCGTCGTGACCGACCACCACCAGGCGGGGGACGAGCTGCCGGACTGCCTGATTCTGCATCCGGAGCTGAGCGGCTATCCGTTCGAGCACCTCTGCGGCACCGCCGTCGCCTGGAAGCTCGCAACCGCCTTGGGCTCTGGCGACGATCTCGATCTGGTGGCGCTGGCCACGGTCGCTGACGTCGTCCCTCTCGTGGGCGAGAACCGGGCGCTGGTGAAGCGTGGATTGGCTGAGATGCGTCGGGCTCGGCGGGTCGGTCTGCGAGCGCTGATGGAGGCGGCGAAATGCGAGCCGACGCGGCTGGACGAGGGGGACCTGGCCTTCCGACTCGCCCCGCGGATCAACGCGGCGGGACGCCTCTACCGAGCCGACGCCGGAGTCGAGCTGCTGTTGAGCGAGGATCAAGGCCGGGCGGAGGAGATCGCGCTCGAGCTGGGCCGCGCGAACTCGGAGCGCCGGGCTCGCGAGCGCGAGGTAGACGTCGCCGCAGAGGCGGCACGGCGGGAGCTGCCCGAGCGGTTGCGCGAGGCGCCGGGTCTGGTGCTGGCGGGAGAGGACTGGCACCCCGGGGTCGTCGGAATCGTGGCTTCGCGGCTGGTCGAGCGCCACCACCGGCCGGTGGTCGTGATCTCGCTCGACGGAGAGGGCGCGGGCCGGGGGAGTGGACGCAGCATTCCCGGCTTCGACTTGCACGCGGCGCTGGAGGCGTGCTCCGCGCACCTGGAGACCTTCGGCGGTCACCGCGCCGCGGCCGGGCTCTCGCTGCGGGCCGAGAACCTGGATGCCTTTCGCGAAGCCTTCGCGGCCCATGCCGCCAGCGTGCTCGGCCCGGAGGACCTCCGCCGGACCGAGCGGGTCGATGCGATGGTCGGCGGGGTCGGCCTCGGCCTCGAGCTGGCCGAGGAGCTCGGTCGCCTCGCTCCCTTCGGGATGGGGAATCCGGGCGTGCGACTGATGGTTCCCTCGGCCCAGATCAGCGACGTGCGCACGATGGGGGAGGGGAAGCACGCACGTTTCAGCCTGCACAGCGGGGGGAGCCGCGCCCTTGGCGTGGCCTTCGGCCGCTCCAGCCTCGGCGTTGGCGATGAGGACAAAGTCGACGCCGCGGTCCGGCTCGAGGTCAATCACTGGAACGGCTCGATCGAGCCTCGCGTCGTCTTGCGCGAGCTGTATCCGCTGGGGGAGCCGAGCGGAGGCGAGCACGCCGACGCAGAAGAAGCGCCCGAGCTGCACGCCTGTCGCTGTGACGACGAGGAGTGGTGGCAGCGCTTCGACGCCGAGCTTGCGCGCCCGCTCCCCGATGCCTCGGGCTCCTCGCCGTCGAGGCCGCAAGCCGCACTCGACCGCAGAGGGCGCGAGGCGGTCGGGGGCTCTGGGTCGGTCGTCGCGCGGATTGCCGAGTTCGTCTCCAGCGGCGCCGGCGTGCTCGCGGTCTGCGCCGACGCCGCGCGCCGGGCGGAGCTTGCCGGCGGCGCCACCGGCCTTGCCCGCTTCAACGGCGGCGCCGG
>Ga0196962_10000530_pt1 | contig 15226 bp, 14 predicted proteins | sample S3v_20metaG_FD_183186 | JGI IMG/M metagenome (GOLD analysis project Ga0196962, IMG submission 183186) | Soil microbial communities from Anza Borrego desert, Southern California, United States - S3+v_20 | ecosystem: Environmental > Terrestrial > Soil > Desert | place: USA: California | collected... | reverse complement strand
GACGGCGTTGGACGCCGCGGACTCGGGTCCGCTGCCGGCCGGGTTGAACGCCTGGACGCGGAAGGTGTACGTCGCCCCGTTCGTGAGGCCCCCGACGGTCGCGGTGGTCGCGGGCGGGTTGCCCGAAACGGTCACCGCCGGCTGGGCCGTCGAGCCGATGTACGGGGTGATCCGGTACGAGGTCGGCGCGCCGCCCGTGCTCGGGGCGTTCCAGGAGACCGACGCGGACGTCGTGCCGGCCGCGACGGCGGTGACGTTCGTGACCGTGCCCGGCGCCGGGGTGGGCTCGAACATGACGTCGACCCAGTAGTTCGTTCCGGAGAAGGAGCCCGTCGGGAACGTGCTCGTCGGGCTGTAGGCGTAGAGCCCGTTCTGGACGCTGCCGAAGTTCTCGATCGCGTGCAGCGGCGCCGCGTCGAGCGTGCTGAGGCTGTGCGGGCCCGGCGAGGGGCCGGGCCACATGTAGTCCTTGGTGGCCGCGTAGTGGCCGTTCGGCGCGTGGTAGGAGGCGACGTACGTGGTCCCGGGCTGGACGTGCACGGGCGCGTCGAACGTGACCTGCTGCCAGCCGGACGCGGTCTCGTTCGCGAACGTCGCCTGCGCGAGACGGGTGCCGCCGGCCGTCCACAGGCTGCCGACGTGCGTGCCGGTGTTGGCGGCGGACTTGTAGAAGCGCACGCCGGTGATGGCGCCGTAGATGTCCGAGCGGAACTTCACCCCGAGCTCGACCGAGCCCGGATCGCCGGAGTCGGACTGGGTCGGCGTGACGCCGTTCCCCCAGATCGAGCACGGGCACGAGACGTTGACGTTGGTCCCGGCGCCCGGCGTGCCGAGGTTGCCGCTGTCGTCGACCGCGCGGACGCGCAGGTTGGCGGTGGGGGCGCCGTGGGCGTTCCAGGTGTACGACCAGGTGGTCGTCCCGGTCGCGGGATGCCACGTCGAGCCGCCGTCGGTCGACACCTCGACGCCGGCGACGACGCCGCCCACGTCGGTTGCCGTGCCCGTCACCGTGACGCTCGAGCCGTCGGCCACCGTCGCGCCGGCCGTCGGCGAGATGATCGACGCGGTCGGCGGCGTCGCGTCGGTCGACTGCGTCGCTCGCGTGAGGCCGGAGATCGGCTGCCACGGCTGGACGCCCATGTCGGCCAGCAGGTTCAGCGTCGCCTGCTGCATCCGCACGTCGCGCGGGTTGCCGAGCGGGTTCTCGTCGTCGAGACCCCAGGACCACTGGACCGTGCCCGCACCGAAGACCATCGCGCCGTTCGGGCGCCGGTGCATCGTGAGGTGATGCGTCGCCGTGCCGATGTCGGTCCAGGTGCCGTGGTCGGTGAAGACCTCGACGCCCGACACGGTGGTGGACGAGAGCCGGAACTGGCCCGCCGGGCGGTAGCCGTTGTCCGGATCCACGTCCCACTCGTACCCGAGAGTCTCGGGCGCGAGCACCGCGCTCTGGCCGTTGACGAGGCTCGCGACCGACGTGTTCCGCCACAGCCGCAGGTTCTTGTAGGTGGACGGCACCGTGATCGCCGCCGACCCCGCGTTCACGAGGAACGAGGTCCCGGTGAGCGCGTTCTCGGGCTCGCTCTCGGGCGGAGCGGCGAACCGCGGGTCGCGCCAGGTGCCGGTCCACTCGACGGGATCGCGTCGGCCCTGGAAGTGGGTGTCCTTGTAGCTGACGAGCGTCCGGTCGTTGTTCGTCCAGCGCGTCCTCCAGAACACCTCGTTGCCACTGAAGAAGATGAGGTTGAGGCCACCGCCGGCCGCGTCGCGCGCGGCCTCCACGTTCGCCCGCTGGCTGCCCGACCAGTATTCGTCGTGCCCGCTCGAGATGAACACCTCGTGGTTCGCCAGCAGCTCGCCGCGGCGATGGACGTCGACGTTGGTCGTGTACGCGAGGTCGAACCCGTTCGCCTCCAGGAAGCGGATCAGCGGGTACTCGGCCGACCGCCACCAGGAGGGCTCGCTCGTCGTGGTGAACGGGCGGTTGTACGAGACGGCGTAGGCGGCGCGGTACCCGTCGGGGTCTCCGGGCGGGCAGGCGACGTTGCACATGTACATGCTGTTGCCGCCGTAGTTGTTGTACGCCTGCCAGGTGGCGTCCGAGGTCTGGAGCACGATGTCGGCGGTGCTCGCGTCGTTGCGCACGACGAACGGGATGTGGCTGCCGTTGCCGTTGTCGGTGCGCTGAAGGTGGGCGATGTAGAGGCCCGCGACCATCGTGCTCGGGACGTTCCACGTCGCCGAGACGCTCCAGTTGCCGCAATCGATCAGCCCGGTCGAGGAGTCGGTGGCGCACGGCGGCTGGTCGAGGGGCGCCGTGTGGCTCAGGCCGGTGACGACCCGGCGGGCGCCGGCGCCGCCGTAGTAGCCGATCCGATAGATGTCGATCGTGTAGCCGGGGGCCGTCGTGTCGATCTTGAACGAGATCGGCGAGCCGCGATTGACGCTCATCGATGTCGCGTACCCCTGCAGGGTCTCCTCGCCGTCGGTGTCGTTGATCCCCCAGACGCTCTCGGGCTGGCCCGCCCTGGTGTTCTCGCAGGCGACCTCGTTCGTCACGGGGGCCGCGCACGGGTTCGTGGACTGCGCCGAAGCGACGCCCGCCTGCGCGAGCGTCGCGAGGACGACGAGGCCGAGAAGCGACAGCGTCCGGCGCATGGTCATCCGGCTCCCCTCATGGTCAGCACCGCGGGCGCGGTGCGCAGCAGGATCCAGACGTTCAGGACGAGCGAGCGCCGACGGACGTACTCCATGTCGAGCGCGATCATCTCCTCGAGGCTCACCTCGGACCGCCCGCTGACCTGCCACAGGCCAGTGACCCCCGGCTTGACGGCGAACCGCCCGAACCAGTGCGGCGGGTAGTGCTCGACCTCATAGGGGATCGGCGGGCGCGGGCCGACGAGCGACATCTCGCCGCGCAGGACGTTCCAGAGCTGCGGCAGCTCGTCCAGGCTCGTGCGGCGCAGGAAGCCGCCGAAGCGGGTCACCCGTGCGTCGCCCACGAGCTTGGGCGCCGGCGTGCCCGACTCGATGAGGGCGAGCATGTAGTCGCGATGGACGTCGTGGTCGGCGCCGTGGTGCATGGTGCGGAACTTCGCGACCAGGAACGGCCGGCGGCCGCGACCGACGCGCTGCTGGCGGAACAGCACGGGCCCGGGCGAGTCGAGCTTGACGATGAGCGCGATCAGCACCAGGAGCGGCGCGAGCAGGCAGATCATCACCACCGTGGCGATCAGGTCGAGCGCGCGGCAGGAGACGTCGGCGGCCAGCCGCTCGCGACCGGTCCCGAACATGCTCGCCGGCAGGTTGCCGGCATCGACGGCTCTCGCGCCCACGTCGTCCATCAGCTCACGACCAGTCCTTGATCTGCGGTGGTGAGCGCCGCCAGGCGCTCGATGACGAAGTCCTGCTCTGCGTCCGTCAGAGCCGGGTACAGCGGCAGCATCAGCGTGTCCGCCGCGGCGGCCTCCGTGTGCGGGAGGTCGAAGGGGCCGTCGCCGGCGTACGAGTCCTCCTGGTGGATCGCCATGACCCCGCGCCGGGTGGCGATGCCGTCGGCCAGCAGCGCCTGCATCAGCTCGTCGCGGGTCAGCGGCGAGTCGGCGTCGACCCGGACGGCGTACGACTGCCACGCCCGCTCGCGGTCGGCGGGGTCGTACGGAGCCTGCAGGCCCGGAAGGGCGTCGATCGCTCGCGTGTAGCGATCGGCGAGCTCGCGCCGGCGGTCGAGGATCTCGTCGAGCACGTCGAGCTGGCACAGGCCGAGGGCGGCCTGCATGTCGGTCATGCGGTAGTTCCAGGCGCGCTCGGGATAGCGCTCGATCACCACGCGGTCGGCCGAGTGGCGCACGAGGTCCGAGACGTCCATCGCATGCTGGCGGAGGAACCGCAGCCGTGCGCCGACCTGGGGATCCTGCGTGGCGATCATCCCGCCCTCGCCGGTGGTGATCACCTTGCGCGGGTGCAGCGAGAAGCAGGCGAGCGGGCCGAGCGAGCCGACGGAGCGCCCGCGGTACCGGGCTCCGATCGCGCACGCCGCGTCCTCCACGATCTCGACGCCGTAGCGCCGCCCGAGCTCGAGGAACGCGTCCATGTCGGCGGGGAGCCCGATCTGGTGCACGGGCATGATCGCCTTCGTCCTGGGGGTGATGGCCCGCTCGGCGGCCCCCGGGTCGAGGTTGTAGGTCAGCGGGTCGATGTCCGCGAAGACCGGGGTGGCGCCGCAGTGCCACACCGCGTTGGCGGTCGCGATGAACGAGTGCGACGGCACCACGACCTCATCGCCCGGGCCGGCGCCGCTGACGTGCAGGGCCAGGTGCAGCGCCGTCGTGCAGCTGCTGACCGCGACCGCGTCGGCGGCGCCCACGCGCTCGGCGAAGGCCGCCTCGAACTCGCGCACCTTCGGGCCCTGGGCCACCCAGCCCGAGGCGACGACGGCGGCCACCGCAGCTCCCTCGGACCCGGTGAAGAACGGCTTGGTGATCGGGATCCCGCCCGAGGGGATGCTCATGACGGAACAACGCACGAGGGCGCGGCCGGCTTGCGGGGGGTCTTTCTCACCCACGGACGACGGCGGGCGAGTCCCCGGCCGCGCGGAACCGCCGCGGTTCGCCGCCGCCGTCGGCGGCCACCACCCGGATCTCCCCGTCCATCGCGTAGATCACGTGCTCGTCGTCGAGCCACTCGGCCTGGTCGTCGAAGCCGCGCGTCTCGCCGAGGGGCGTCTCGCGCATGGTGGCGAGGTCCAGCACCGTCAGCCGCCACGGGACGTCGCGGTGGCGGACGCGCTTCTTGTAGGCGATCCGCGTGCCGTCGGGAGAGAGCGAAGGGCACTCGACGTTCTCGTGCAGGGTGCGCATGGTGCGGTCGCGGATCGATCCCTCCAGCAGGTACGTCCTGCCGCCGGTGGCCAGCGTCGCGTAGAAGCGGTCGCGGCCGGGCGCGAACGTAACGCCCCAGAAGTTCACGTCGTCGGCGGTGACCACCCGGCCGCGGTGCGAGACCGTGAACTCCTCGAGGTTTCCGATCGTAGCGCCGGCCCGCAGGTCGATCAGCGTGGTCTCCGTCGAGAAGCTCCCGGCCGCCGTGTACGAGTGCCCGGTCACGAACATCGTCACCGCGCCGAGACTGCCGTCCCGCGACACGCGGGCGCGGCTCGGGATCCCGGCCAGGTCGAGGTCGCGGCGCACGCGCCCGTCCGCGCCGAAGATCCGGGCCCGGAAGGGGGACCCGAACCCGCCGCCGCGGGCGACGCAGAGCCCCGTGCCGCCGGCGAAGTGGACGCGTTCGCAACGGAGGCCGGAGAAGGTCGTGTCGTCACCTCCGTCAAGCGGCACGATCGCGACCTGGTCGCGGGTCGCGCCCTCCAGGCTGCGGTAGACCAGCGCGGGGTCGCCGGAGAGCGCGTCGCCGACGTTGCCGGAGGCGTCGTCGGGGCCCGTGCGGAAGACGGCGGACGCGATCGCCCAGCCTGCCGTCAGGAGGCAGACGACGGCCACTGCGGCGAACGCGCGCACCGGCGTCACGACAGCGTGACCTCGGCCCCTTCGCCCACCGACAGGCTCATGCCCGTTGGCAGCCCGAAGCTGCGAACGACGCGCGCGCCGCGGCCGATCACGCTGTTCTCCAACCGGCTTCCCACCTGGCCGAGCTCAGCGCCGTCGAGGACGATCGAATGCTCGATCTGCGCGCCGTCGAGGGTGACCTGAGCGCCGATCGACGTGTACGGGCCCACGTACGCATGCGAAAGCCGCGAGCCGGCGCCGACGATCGCCGGACCCCGGATCAGCGTGTGGTCGAGCTCGGCGTCCGGGTGTACCGCGACGGGCCCCTGGAACTCGCAGGTCGGGTAGCGGCCGGGCTCGACGTCCGCCGCCAGGTCCTCGAGCATGCGCCGGTTGCCCTCGAGCAGCCCCTGCTGGTCGCCGTGGCACGGCAGGCAGCCGTCGACGTCCTGCACACGGGCGCGGAGGCCCTCCTCGCGCAGCCCGCCCCCGGGGTCGGTGGCGAGGCGGAGCCGGCCGGCGACGGCCGCGATGCCGCGCCGGCTGAGCAGGTAGCCGCCGGCGGGTGCGGTCTCCGCGCCGAGGCGCGCGCTCGGCAGCCGGAACGTGAGAGCGTCGAGCCCCTCGCTGGCGAACGAGGTGATGTGCGGATGGATGCGCTCCCTGTACAGCGCGTCCGCGGGCCCCACGAGGACCGGCTCGTCCGCGAGGAAGTCGCGTGCCGCCGTCAGGGCGCCCGGCAGGCCCGACCCGGGGCGCCAGGGGACGTAGCGGACCGCGAGCCCCCACGGCGCCCCGTCGCCGACCGCCGCCTCGATCGGCCGCGCGTACTGCGGCTCGACGGCGATCGTGGTCTCGATCAGGCCGGCGGCGCACAGGGACTCGAGCGCGTGGAACAGGATCGGCCGGTTGGCGACCGGGACGAGCTGCTTCGGGCCGGAGGTGACGCTCGGCCACGGCCGGTCGGGAGAGGGCCGTCCCGCGAGGATGAGTGCCTTGGCGATCTCCACTCCCAACAACGGTCGGGCGCCCCGGTTTCGACCGCGCGTGGGGCAGAAATCTCCGCCGGCTCGCCCGACCGGGTCAGGCTGCGGTGCGCAGCTCGACGGCCGTCTGCGGCTGATCGAGGGCATCTGCGCGGCCCGTGCCGATGTAGTCGAGGCCAAGCTCCGAGATCGCGGCCGGGTCCCAGAATCGCCGCCCGTCGACGACGACCTGCAGGCCGGCGTCGCGCAAGCCCGCCAGGCCGAGCGCCCTGAACGAGGCGTGACCCGTGGCGAGCACGATCGCGGCGGGGCTCCAGTCCGACCCGTCCGGGGTCCACGGGGTGAACCCGTGCTCCGTGAGCTCGTGATCGGCGTAGAGCGGGTCGTGGACCCGCACGTCCGCCCCGCGGGACCGCAGCGCGGCCTCGAGCAGGAACGTCGGGGAGCAGATGTGCTCCTTGACCTCCGGCCGGAAGCCGAAGCCGAGGATGCCGACGCGCGCGCCGGCGAGCCCTGAGAGCTGCCGCTCGAGCCGTGCCGCCATCCGCTCCGGCTGGCTGTCGTTGACCTCCCGAGCCTTGGTCACCAGGGAGGCGTCGACGTTGCGTCGCACGGCGTCCTGAATGAGGAAGTACGGGTAGATCGGCGTGCAGTGCCCGCCGACGCCGATGCCGGGCGCCAGCAGGGCGCACTCGCCGTCGGTGTTCGCGGCCTCGAACAGGTGGGTGGTGTCGAGTCCGGCCGCCTCCCCGTAGGTGGCGAGCTGGTTCGCGAGCGCGATGTTCACGTCCCGGTAGATCATCCCGGCGAGCTTCACGAACTCCGCCGCCTCGGGGGTTCCCACGTCGATCACCGGAGCGCCGAGGGCGTCGCGGTAGAAGTCGGCGGCGCGCGCGGCCGAGGCCTCGTCGAAGCCGCCGACGATCTTCGGCGTCTCCTTGAGGTGGCGCATGACGAGCCGGCTCTTGACGCGCTCGGGCGAGTACGCGACCGCGAGCCCGTCGCCGATCGACAGCCCGCTGGTCTCGAGGATCGGGAGCAGGTGCTCGCGCGTGGTGCCCACGGGGACGGTCGTCTCGTAGATCACGAGCGTGTCGCGCCGCAGCCCGCGCGCGATGTCCCGCGACGCGCTCTGGAGGTTCGACAGGTCGGCTTCGTGCGCGCCGGTGAGCACGGCGGGCGCGATCACGATCACGACGTCGCTCTCGGAGACGGCCATGGCCGTGTCGGTGGTCGCCCGCAGGCGCCCGGCGGCGAGCGCCTCGCCCAGCAGCTCGCGCACGCCCGGCTCGTCGATGTTGGGATCCCCGGCCTCGATCGCCCGCACGACGTGCGGGTTGATGTCGCAGGCCCGCACCGACGCGCCGCGCGAAGCCATCCAGACCGCGAGCGGCAGACCCATCTTGCCGACGCCGATGACGCTGACGTTCACCTCGGCACCTCTTCCAGCATGGTCGAGCGCGTCCACTCCAAGGTGCGCTCGAGGCCATCGTGGAGCGACACCGCGGGCTCGAAGCCCAGCAGGTCGCGAGCCTTGGCGATGACCGGCGTGCGGTACGCCACCTCGGCCCGGGAGACCTGCTCGGACCGGACCTCGACCGTCGGGGCGAGCGATGCCACCATGGCCGCGAGCTCGGTCGTGGTCGCGCGCGCCGCGGGGTTGCCGACGTTGAAGATCTGCCCGGCGGCGGCCGGCGCCTCGAGCGCGAGCAGCGTCGCGTCGACGAAGTCGTCGACGTAGCACCACGCGCGCACGGCGGAACCGTCCCCGTAGACGGTCAGGCTCTCGCCCCTGGCTGCCGCGACGCAGAAGTTGCGGATCGCGCCCTCGCCGGTCTGCCGCGGCCCGTAGATGTTGAACGGGCGCAGCACCGTCGCCGCGAACCCGTGCGTCTCGCCGCCCCGGAGCACGAGGTGCTCGCCCGCGAGCTTGCTCGTCGCGTAGACCCAGCGGCGGTCCGACGAAGGCCCGATCGCGCAGGGCGACAGCTCGTCGACGTCGTGCGCCTCCGGACCGTGGACCTCGCTGGTGGAGAGATAGAGGAGGCGGCCGACGCCGGCCGCGACGACCGCGTCGACGACGTTCGCGGTGCCCTCGATGTTCACCCGGAGCGTCATCTCGGGCTCGTTGTAGTAGCTCGACACGCCGGCGATCGCCGCGAGGTGGAACACCGCGTCGGCGCCGCGCACGACGTCGAGCACCGCGTCCCGGTCGCGGATGTCGCCCTCCACGAGCTCCACCGTCGGGAGCGTGGCGAGCTCGGTCGAAGCCAGCGAGTTTCGTCTCAGGCTGTCGAACAGCACCAGGTCGGCGCTGTCGGCGAGGCGCTCGGCGATGTGCGAGCCGATGAAGCCTGCGCCGCCCGTGATGACGTAGCGGGGCCGCATGGTCACTGAGCGGCGAGCAGATCGGAGTCCATGCTCAAAGGAACGGGCCCTGCCCCGGCGTTCTTCCGCCGCCGGACCGCCTCGTGACGGGCCGTCGCGGGCGGCACGGATCACCGCCGCGCGGGCGCGACGGCGATCCGTGCAGAGGGCGCTCAGGCGGCGGCCTGAGCGGTGACGCCGGGCAGCATCACGGGCTCGCCCTGACGCCGCAGCGACTCCTCGGCCGCCTCGATGACGGCCACGATCTCGTAGCCGAGCTCGGCGTGCGAGCGCGGCCGCGCGCCCGTGTGGATCGAGCGGGCGAAATCGCGCAGCTCGAGGCCGAGCGGCTCCGCCGCCTCGACCCGGGGGACGACGATGTCGCCGCTGCGGTAGCTGAGCTGGTGCTCGCCGAAGTTCGCCGGCTCGGCGAACTCGATGCCGCGGTCGAACACGCGAACGGACTCATCGGCGGCGGTGTCGTCGTACTGGACCATCCGCTTGCTGCCGACGATGACCATCTCGCGGACCTTGCGCGGCGCCAGCCACGAGATCTGGACGTTGGCCGTCACGTCGCCGGCGAACGTGAGCGTGATGAACGCCACCTCGGGGCAGCCCTGCTGGAACACGCTCCGCGCCGACGCGCTCACCTGGACGACCGGCTGGCCGATCAGGTAGAGCAGGATCGAGATGTCGTGCGGCGCGAGGTCGCAGATCACGCCGTCGGGCTGGTACTTGCCGAGGTTCATGCGCGACGACGTGACGAAGTAGACCTCGCCGAGTGCGCCCTCGTCGATCAGCTGCCGGATCTTGTTGACCGGCGGGCTGTAGAGGAACGTGTGCCCGGGCATCAGCACGAGGCCGCTGCGGTCGGCGATGTCGATGAGATCGCTCGCCTCGGCCGCGGTCCTCGCGAGGGGCTTCTCCACGAGCACGTGCTTGCCGGCCCGCAGCGCGGCGCTCGCGATCGCGTGGTGCGTCCGCGGGGGCGTCGCGACGAGCACCGCGTCGATCGTCGTGTCCGCGAGCAGATCGTCCAGGTGCGGGTAGACCGGCGCGCCCGGGAAGCGCTGGGAGAACGCCGCCGCCCGCGCCGGATTGGGCTCGCAGAGGCCGGCCAGCTCCAGCTCGGGTCGCTCGGCCACGTTGCGCACCAGGTTGGGCCCCCAGTATCCGTAGCCGATGACGGCCATGCGGAGCGGCGGAAGCTGCTCGAGTCCACCGGTCGGCATGAACCGGTGCGCCGACGGATGTTTGCGGACGGTCATGACGCCTCCGTCGTGAAGGCCTGGATCGCATCGACGATTCGCGCGACCTCGGCATCGGACATGGTCGGGAACATCGGGAGGGTGCAGATCTGCTCTGCGAGTCGCTCGGCCACCGGGAGGCTGCCCGCGGCGAGCCCGAGGTCCGCATACGCCTCGGTGCGGTGGATGGGGAAGGGGTAGTGGACGGCGGTGCTCACGCCGCGCTCGGCGAGGAACGCGCGCAGCGCCTCGCGGTCGGGCGTCCGGATGATGAACAGGTGGTAGACGTGGTCCTCCCCGATGTCGGGGAGCTCGACGCAGCTGTCGGCGAGGCCTTCCCGGAGCATCGCCCCGAGTCGCCGCCGATCGTCGTTCCAGCCGTCGAGCCGGCGCAGCTTCACGCGCAGCAGCGCCGCCTGGAGCGCGTCGAGGCGCGACGTGTTCCCCACCATCCGGTGGTGGTAGCGCGGCTCCTCGCCGTGCGATCGGAGGAGCCGCACGGTGTGCGCGAGCTCCTCGTCGGCGGTGACGACCGCGCCCGCGTCGCCCCAGGCGCCGAGGTTCTTCGTCGGATACATCGAGAACGCCCCGAGGTCGCCCATCGTGCCGACGCGCCGGCCCTTGTAGCGGGCTCCGTGCGCCTGCGCGCAGTCCTCGATCACCCGCAGGCCGGTGTCGCGGGCCGCCTCGAGCAGCGGGTCCATGTCGACGGTCGAGCCCATCAGGTGGACGGGGATCACGGCCCGCGTGCGCGGCCCGACCGCGGCCTTGACGTGCTCGGCCGTGATCAGGTGCGTCGCGGGGTCGACGTCCACGAGCCGCGGCGTCGCTCCCACCAGGCTCACGGCCTCGGCGGTGGCGATGAACGAGTTCGTCGGGACGATGACCTCGTCGCCGGAGCCGATGCCCAGCGCTCGCAGGGCGAGCACCAGCGCCTCGGTCCCGGACGACACGCCGAGGGCGTGATCCGTCTCGCAATAGGCCGCGAAGTCCGACTCGAACGCGTCGAGCTCATGGCCCATCGTGAAGGCCGCGGTCGAGGCGACGCGAGCGACGACCTCGAGCAGCTCCTCGACGAGGGCGGGCTCGGCGGGGTCCAGCTTGAGCAGCGGGACGGCCGCGTCGGCGGCGATCGCCGTCGGGGCCGACATCAGGCAGCCGCCTTTGCCCGCACGGCCGGCGCGCAGTGGCGCTCCACGAGCGTGGCGCGCAGGGCGCCACGGCCGCGGTGGTGCAGCCCGTGCACCGACGGCTCGGTCTTGTCCAGCCGCCCGGCGATCTCGCCCGGGCTCAGGCCGACGAGGTGCCGCAGCACGATCACCTCGCGCTGGTCCTCGGGCAGGTCGTCGAGCGCCTCGCGCAGCGTCAGCGAGACCTGCTGCGCGTCGCCCTGGTCGTTGCGGTGGGTGTCCAGCTCGCGGACCTCCTCGCACGGGATCGCCCGGCGCTGGCGCATGTGGTCGAGCGCCACGTTGCGCGCCACGCGCAGGATCCAGGCCGCGAACGGCACCTCGCGCGCCTCGTACTTCGGCAGCGCCGTCATCAGCTTCGCGAAGACGTGCTGCGTGACGTCCTCGGCCTCATGGTGGTCGCGCACGATGCTGCGCACGTAGCCGTACACGTTGTCGGCGTAGCGCATGTAGAGGAAGCGCACGGCCTCCTGGTCGCCGGCCTTGGCGCGCGCCACGGCCTGCGCGACGACGCGGCGCTCACGGGCCGGGCCGTCGTCCAGGGTCGTCTGGCTCCGGAAGCGGCCGGCCGGCCGCGTGGTTCCGAGCTCGTCGGCTCGGAGCCTGACTGCGTCGATCATGGTTCTTCCGCCTTCCATGCGAATCGGGTCGTCCGTGTCGGTTCAGGCGGCGACCGGGAGGTGCGAGACCACGCCGGCGCCGGTGTTGGAGGGGGCCTCGAGGAGGCCGTTGTGGTAGGCGAAGTGGCTCGCCTGGGTCCGGTTGGAGACGCCGAGCTTCCGGTAGATGTTCGACAGGTGGAACTTCACCGTCTGCTCGGTCACGAAGAGCTGGCGCGCGATGCTGCTGTTGGACTCGCCGGCCGCGACCCAGCGCAGGATCTCCAGCTCTCGGGCGGTCAGGTCGGGCGTCATCGCGGTGCTGGTGCGCTGGTCGACGGCGCGGTCGAACGCGTGGAAGACGTTGCCCGCGGCGACGGCGCGGATGAGCAGGCCGACGCTCGCGGGCGGCGCCGCCTTGCAGATCGCGGCGTGCGCTCCGGCGTTCGCGGTCTCGGCGAGCCATGCGGCGTCCATGCGCACGGTCAGCAGGACGATCTTGGCGGCCGGGACGGCGACGCGGATCTCGCGCACCCTGGCGAGCGTCAGCTCGCGCTCGCTCATGTCGTCGACGACGACGAGGCCGGGGGCGGCGTCGGCGACGGCCATGGCGCATGACGTGCGGCCGTTGACGTAGCCGAGCACCTCGTAGGCGGGAACGTGCCGCATCTCCCGCCGGATCGCCTCCGCGGTGAGCGCGTTGTCCACGACGATGAGAACTCGCATGTCAGAGCTTCCTTCCTTGGTGATGGTCCTGCGAGCGGTACGGCTCATCCCTCGGCCTCACGCGGCCTGCGCGATCGGAGCCGCGCCGGCCGTGTCGGAGTCGAGGACCTCCTGGAGCACCGTGCCGATGGCCTGGGCGCTGGGGCCGCCGGGGACGACGGCGCTCGCGCCGGCGCCGAGCGCGATGCCCAGCCAGCGGGCATCGGGGTCCCTGGCGACGACGACGACCTTGCTCTCCGGCGAGGAGCGGCGGATCTCGGCCAGGCGCTCGAGGACGAGGCGCCGCGGCGAGAGCTCGCCGAGCAGGATCACCGACGGCCGGTGGTCGGCGACGATGTCGGCGACCTGCACGCGGCCGCTCGCGTGGCGCAGGAGCACCAAGCCACGGGCGGCGTCCACGATCGCCGTCAGGCGGGCCATGTCCCCACCGCTGTCGGCGATGATCACGACACTGGTCATGACGTACGCTCCTGGCTCGTGACGGCCTCCGTCACGTCGAGGTGGGACTTGAGGGTCACCAGCAGGCCGGCGAGCGAGCGGCGCTCGTGCACCGCCATCTCGCGAAACATGGCCGCGGCGTCCCCGAAGCCTTCGCGGTCGGCCTGGTATGCCAGGAACGGCAGGCGCGCGCACAGGTCGAGCTTCGTGTTGAGCGTTCCGAGCAGGGCCCTGAGCGTCTCGTCGGCGGGCCGTATGCGGGCCAGGTCGCTCAGGCGCTGGAGGGTGACTGGATCATCCGGATCGAGCACGCTCCAAGCATGTGCCGCCGCGCCCCGCGAGCGAAGGTGATCTTGACCTGGACCCCGTGGGATATCCGTGCCGGGACCCGGTCAGGATGGTCCCCAGACGTGGGTGAGAACCCGAACTTTCGTCCAGGGTGAGACTTCTCACCCGCGTTCTAGAGCGGACGGCTTTTCTTCCGCGCGCGGGTCGGCTAACGTGGGAGCCGTCAAGGGACGATGGAGAGATGGCCATGGTTGGCGATCGAGCGGACAGAGCAGCATCTGGCGAGGAGCTTGAACGGAACGAGCCCATGCGGGTAATCGTGGCCGACGATGATCCGTTCGCCCGCCGGATGATCAAGGAGTCGTTGCAGCGGGCGGGCGTGACCGTCGTCGCGGAGGCTCCGGACGGCCGCCAGGCGGTCGAGCTTTGCCTGTTCTACCGGCCGGACGTCGTGCTCATGGACGTCGTGATGCCGGAGCTCGACGGCATCTCCGCGACCCGCCGGATCGTCCAGGAGGTCCCCGAACAGCTCGTGGTGATGCTCACGAGCTCGGACGAGGTGGAGATGGGCTTCGTCGGGCTCCGAGCAGGCGCCGTCGGCTACCTCTCGAAGGATCTCGACGTCGACGTGCTGCCGCAGGCCCTGAACGGGACGCTGCGCGGCGAGGCCGCGATCTCGCGCCGCCTGTCGATGCAGCTGATCGAGCAGCTCCGCCGGGCGCCGGACGCAACGAACGGCATGCGGCCGGTCCGCAGCCCGCTGACGGCCCGCGAGTGGGAGGTCGTCGACCTGCTCTACCAGGGCCGCAGCACCGACGAGATCGCCGAGCAGCTGGTCCTCTCGCACGAGACCGTGCGCTCGCACATCAAGAACCTCATGCGCAAGCTCGGCGCCAGCACCCGTGCCGAGGCGGTCGCGCTCGCCCACCGCGCGCGCGGCGGCGGGCCGCCGGTCCGCTAGCCCGCCGCCGTCAGATCGGCAGCGTGAAGAAGAAGCGGTTGCCGCCGCGCGTTCCCGGGACGACGCCGATCACGCCGCCGTGCCGCTCGACGATGCGACGGCAGATCGTGAGCCCGAGGCCGGCGCCGCGCGAGCGGCGCTCGCCGCGGCCGCGCTGGTAGGCCTCGAAGATCCGCTCGCGGTCCTCGAGCGGGATCGTCGGCCCCTCGCTCGTCACCGAGATCTTCCAGGCGTGCGGCTCGCGCGAGGCCTCGACGATGATCTCGGGCCCCTGCCGGCGGCTGTACTTGAGCCCGTTCAGCAGCAGGTTGGCGAACAGCCCGTGCAGCAGCGGCTCGCTGCCGACCACGGTCGGCAGCTTCCCGACCGTCATCCTGGCGTGCCTCGCCGAGATCTCGGGGGCCAGCGTCTCGAGGCACCCGGCGACCACGGAGTCGAGGTCGACGACGTCCAGCGTCGTCTCGCGGTCGGTCGACCGCGCGTCGAGGAGCAGCGCCTCGATGAGCAGCCGCGCCCGCGAGGCGGTGCGCCCCAGCGTGGCGAGGTCACGGCGGGCGTCGGCGTGCTCGAGATCGTCGAGGCGGTCCGAGATCATCGAGGCGTACGCCTCCGCGATGATCAGCGGCTCGACCAGCTCGTGGGCGGCGGCGGAGGTGAACGCCTCGAGGGCGGCGTTCTGGCGCTTGAGCTCCTCGACGCGCGCGGAGAGGCGCTCCGCCTCAAGCTCGAGCATGGCCATCGACTTCCTCGTATGCCGCCGGGCCCGCACGTCTCCGTGAGCGGGAATGTCGCGCTTCGTCGCCTGCGCGGCTCCCTTGGGGGGCGTCATGCCTGGTGTCCTCCGAGCTTGATTCGCCGAGCGTCCTGTCCGACAGCGCAAGGATCGCACCCGCCGTGTGCGGCCGACATACGACAGTGGT
>Ga0196962_10000529_pt1 | contig 15233 bp, 17 predicted proteins | sample S3v_20metaG_FD_183186 | JGI IMG/M metagenome (GOLD analysis project Ga0196962, IMG submission 183186) | Soil microbial communities from Anza Borrego desert, Southern California, United States - S3+v_20 | ecosystem: Environmental > Terrestrial > Soil > Desert | place: USA: California | collected... | reverse complement strand
CCTCCGAACACGTGGCGCCGGCGCGCGGCCGCAGGCGCACGCGGCTGCGGCGCCGCAGCTCGACGCCGTCGACCACCACGGCGTCGGGCGCCGGCCGCTCGAGCTCCTCCCAGTACCCGCTCACCGCTCCACCCGGAAGCCGTGCAGGCGCATGAGCTGCTCGCGCGAGAGCGACTCGGTCCGCTCCAGGATGGCCCGCGCGCGCGGGTCGCCGGCACGGATCTCCGCCTTCTCCTCGTCGGTGAGGCTCATGATGCTGAGCGTCAGCAGCCCGTCGATCTCACCGCCGTCGTAGAGGTCGCCGGGGCTCTCGGGCGCGATCCGCGGATGGTCCTCGAGGATGATCGGAGAGGACAGCATCGTCGTGTCGTCGCCGATGAGGACCGGCCAGGTGCCGACGTTGCGGCAGCCGGGCGACTCGGTCGCCGACACGAAGCGCCCGCGCCGGGTGCGCAGGACGGTGTGGGTCGAGCAGAACGTGCGCCGGAGCACCTGCTCGCGCGAGCCGCCCTCCCACGGCGTGGTGTTGGCGATCTCCACGACGACGCGGCCGCCCTCGCCGGCCACGCGGACCTCGCCGCCCAGCGGCTCCCAGCCCGGCCCCGGCGCGATCGCGATCGGCCCCGGCCCCACCTCGCGCTCGACCGCCTCCTCGCGGCCCGAGACGGCCACGACGTGCAGGAAGCGCACGGTGACGTCGACGTCGTCGACCGCGCCGCCGTCCAGCAGCACCTCGGTGCGCATGAGGCTCGCGTCGTCGGGGTGCTCCGCCGCGTGCGCCTGCGGGTAGACGCCGCCGAACGTCCATCGCCGCCGGTTCTTCAGCGCGCTGCCCCGATACGGCCACAGCAGGTAGCCCTCGTAGAGCACGGCGTCGGCGATCTGGCGGACGGGGTCCATCAGTGCTCCGCCAGCAGCGAGTCGACGACGTCCTCCCACGTGGCCAGCGCGTGCCGCGACTTGTGCGCCGCGAGGCGGTCGATGCTCTGCTTCCGCAGCCGCAGCCACGCCGTCCCGTTGAAGTAGCGATCCATGGTCTCCCGCCACAGCGCGACCGGCATCCGGTAGCCGGCCTCGCTCTCCCACGAGATGCGGCCGGCCTGCAGGGGCGAGCCGTAGAACACGGTGCCGGAGAACAGGAGCTCGAGCGGGACGTCGCCGTCCTCGAGGCCGTCGAAGTAGCGCGAGGCCGCGACCTCGAGGTCGTAGCTGCACGCGATCGGGAGCTCGACGACGGTGCTGCGTGTGAACGGCGGCACGACGAGCGTCGCCCGTGTCCACAGCAGCGTGCGCAGCGACGTCCCCCACTGCTCGACGGGCCCGAACAGCTCGAAGAGCCGGTCGTGCGCGGCCTCGTCGTACGACCGCCGCCGCGCGGCGATCCGGACCTGCACGTCGAGGAGCACGGACCGCACGGGCCGCTCGTCGGTGCTCTCGATCCCGACCGCGAAGGCGATCGTCGGCACCGCCGCGTGCTCGACGCGCTCGGCGCCCTCGACGGCGAAGCGAAGCGCTGGGACCATCTAACCCGGCGAGAGATTCGGCATCCGCGGGTCGATCGGCTCCTCGGCGCCGGGGTTGATGCCGGTCGAGCGCGCAGCCGTCGACCGCCCGTCCTCGAGGTGGCCGTTCATGCTCTCGTACGAGCCCTTGGCGTTGCCCTGCTTGATCCCCGCGGTATGCGTGGGACGCTCGACCTTCGAGAACGGCAGCTTCATCTCATCTCCTTTCGAGGCCTTCGAAGAACCGGCCGATCTCGCTCCACACGTCGCGGCCGCCGGTCAGCCCCTTCCAGCGCGTGCGGATCAGGCCGACGAGCCGGAAGCAGTCGTCGATCGGGACGATCCATTGCTCGCGCGCCCCCTTGTGGCGGTCGACGAGCAGCGCCTCGACGTCGGGCTCCAGCGTGTGCAGCACGTCGAGGTCGAACGTGAGCAGCGACTCCGTCGCGCCCATCGGGCTCGGGTAGAACGCCTGCACGCGGTCCGCGGCCGAGCTGCGCACGAAGAACGCGATGTCGACCGGCAGGCGCAGCTGCTCCCACATCTCGTCCGTCAGCCCGAGCTCGCCCAGCCGCACGCGGCGGGTCGGGACGAGCCGGTAGCGCCCGCCGCGGTCGAACAGCAGGGCGCACGCGCGGCAGGCGCAGAGCAGCTCGCGCTGCACGGGCTCGAGGAGGTGCCGGTGGTCCGCACCGATCGGCGTGCCGCACAGCTCGCACCGCTCGAGCGCCGGCTCGCGCCGACGGGTGAGCTGGGCGAGGCGGCTCTCAGCGATCATGGAGCGCCGGCGGGCAGGCGATCTCGATCTGCAGGAGACCGGACGGCTCGACCGCCCCCTCGGCCTCGATCTGCTCGATGTCCGGGGCGACACGCTGGATCGCGTCCTCGATCGCGTGCTTGAGCGTCGCCGTCGACGACGGGCAGCCGTTGCAGCTCCCCTGCAGACGCAGGTGCGCGACCCGGCCGTCGACGCTCAGCAGCTCCACGTCGCCGCCGTGTTGCTCGAGGTACGGGCGAACGTCGTCGAGCGCGCCGCGCACCCGGTCCTCGAGCGCTACCGGGTGCAGGCCGTGCAGCAGCAGCAGGTGCGAGACGAGCTCGTCGCCGGCGAGCCCGGCGACACACGACGGGTCGTGCGCCACGATCCGCGCCAGCCCCTCTCCGTAGAGGTCGACGAGCGCCTGCACCAGCTCGACGTCGTGCACCTGGTCCAGCAGCACGTCGATGCGCGCCACCAGCTCGCGTGCCTGATGGTCGTCCATCGCCCTAGCCGTGCTCGCCGAACATCGGCGAGTGCACCGTCCTGAGCGTCTTGCCGGCGCCCAGGTACATGTGCACGCCGCACGGCAGGCACGGGTCGAAGCTGCGGACGGCCCGCATGATGTCGATGCCGCGGAAGGCGTCCTGGCCGTTCTCCTCGAAGATCGGCTGGCCCATCACCGCGTCCTCGTACGGCCCCGGCGTGCCGTAGCTGTCGGTCGGGCTGCCGTTCCACGGCGTCGGCGGGTACGGGTGGTAGTTGGCGATCTTCCCGTCGCGGATGACGAGGTGGTGCGAGAGCACGCCACGCACGGCCTCGTGGAAGCCGCAGCCGATCGCCTCGTCGGGCACCTCGAAGTCCTCGAAGACCTTGGTCTGGCCTGCGCGGATCTCCTTGAACGCCCGGTCGACGAAGTGCAGCGCCATGCCGGCCGCGTAGGCGACGAAGTAGATCCGCGCGCGGTCGCGCTCGATCGCGTTCGACCACTGCGGGATCTTCCACTCGACCGTCTGCGCGGGCGTGTCGGGCGTCTGCGGCAGGTCGATGACCACGCTCGAGCCGGTCGCCTTCACGTACGGGGTGTCGACCTTGTTGGCCAGCGCCGTCGCCCACAGCCGCGCGATCGCGCCGCCGCCGGTGTCGAGCGCGAGGTTGTCGCCGGTGCGCTTGTCGTACCAGCGCGGGCTCATCACCCATGAGTAGTTGCCGCCGTCGAGGTCGCGCTTCTGCGGCCTCGGGAGCGTCGTCTGGTTCCACGGGTGGCGCTTGTCGACCGGGTTGCCGAGCGGGTCGCGCTCGACGAACGTCTCCTCGCCGACCCAGTCCTCGTAGTAGGACGAGCCGAGCAGGATGCGGATGCCGAGGTTGATGTCGACGAGGTTGGTCGTCACCAGCTCGCCGTCGACGACGACGCCCGGGGTCACGAACATCTCGTTCCCCCAGTCGTCCATGTCCTTGTAGTCGTAGTTGACGTAGTCGGGGTTGTTGAACGCCCCCCAGCATCCGAGCAGGATCCGCCTGCGGCCGACCTCCTCGTAGCCGGGCAGGGCCTCGTAGAAGAAGTCGAAGACGTCGTCGTTCATGGCGACGGCCTTCTTGATGAAGTCCAGGCAGCGCAGGAGGCGGCTCAGGTAGTCGGTCAGCAGCGTCGGCGTCGCCACGGTGCCGACCCCGCCGGGGTAGATCGTGGAGGGGTGCACGTGCCGGCCCTCCATCAGGCAGATCATCTCCCGCCCGATCCGGCTCATGTTGAGCGCCTCGCGGTACGTCTCGCCCGTGAACGGGTTGTACGACCGCATGATGTCGCCGACCGTGCGGTAGCCGTGGACGTTCGCGCCGCGCGCCTCGGCCTTCTCGGCCTTGGCCCACACGCTCGGGTTGGTCTCGCGGACCATCTGCTCGCAGAAGTCCACGAACACCAGGTTGTCCTGGAAGATGATGTGGTCGAAGATGTACTCGGCGGCCTCGCCGAGGTTCACGATCCACTCGGCGAGCGGCGGCGGCTTGACCCCGTAGGCCATCTGCTGGGCGTAGCACGAGCAGACGGCGTGGTTGTCGCCGCAGATCCCGCAGATGCGGCTGGTGATGAAGTGCGCGTCCCGCGGGTCCTTGCCCTTCATGAACACGCTGTAGCCGCGGAACAGCGAGGAGGTCGCCTTGCATGACACGACCTCGCGGTTCCCGAAGTCGATCTTGGTGTAGATGCCGAGGTTCCCGACGATCCGCGTGATCGGGTCCCACGACATGTCGACGACCTTGCCGGCCTCGGGCGTCACCCGTTCGCGCACGGCCATCTCAGCCCCTCCTCTCCTGGAGCCAGCGCGGCTCGTAGCCCGTCGTCAGCTCGTCGCGGTTGTGGCGCCAGGACGGCTCCTTGTTGACCGTCGTGTTCGTGATGCTGCGCAGCTTGCGGATCGCCGGCCCGTAGACGCCGGAGATCATCGACGACACCCCGCCGCCGGGCGGCTGGTCCATGAACGGCATGAACTTGTCGGGGAAGCCGGGCATCGTGCAGCCGATGCAGATGCCGCCGACGTTGGGGCAGCCGCCGATGCCGGCCATCCAGCCCCGCTTCGGCACGTTGCAGTTGACCACCGGCCCCCAGCAGCCGACCTTCACGAGGCACTTGGGCGAGTTGTAGTCCTGCGCGAAGTCGCCCTGCTCGTAGTAGCCGGCGCGGTCGCAGCCCTCGTGCACCGTCTTGCCGAACAGCCACGTCGGCCGCAGCTGGGCGTCGAGCGGGATCACGGGCGCGAGCCCCGCCGCCTGGTAGAGCAGCCACACCAGCGTCTCCATGAAGTTCTCGGGCTGCACCGGGCAGCCCGGCACGTTGACGATCGGCAGCCCGCCCGCCGAGCGGAAGTCCCAGCCGAGGTAGTCCGCGAGACCCATGCAGCCGGTCGGGTTGCCCGCCATCGCGTGGATGCCCCCGTAGGTGGCACACGTCCCGATCGCGACCACGCCCCACGCCTTGGGGGCGAGCTGGTCGATCCACCAGTTGAGCGTCAGGGGCTCGCCGGTCGCCTCGTCGTTGCCGAACGAGGTCCAGTAGCCGTCGCCGTTGATGCTCTCGTTCGGGATCGAGCCCTCGATCACCAGCACGAACGGCGCGTCGAGCTCGCCCCGCGCCGCCTGGCGGAACGGCGCCAGGAACTCCTCGCCGCCGAGCGTCGGCGACAGGACCTTGTTGTGGAGGTGGACCTTGGGGATCCCGGGGATCGCGCCGAGCAGGACGTCCTCGATGCCGGGCTGGCCCGCCGCCGTCACGGAGACCGAGTCGCCGTCGCAGCTCATGCCCTCCGAGATCCAGAGGATGTGGACCTCCTCGACGCCGGCGGGTGCCTCGTCAACGGCCATAAGCGATCTCCTCCTCTTCCACGTCGAGCGACTCGACCGTGAGCTCCTGGCCGGCGACGATGTCGACGTCGGCGGAGCCGCACGGGCAGATCAGCGGGAAGCCGTCGAGCCGGCTCTCCGCGCCGCACGTCCCGCAGCGGACGGTGGCTGGAATTTCCTCCAGCGCCAGCTCGGCCCCGTCGAGCGGCGTGCCCTGCGCCACCAGCTCGAACGCGAACTGGAGCGCCGAGGGCACGACCTGGCGCAGATGACCGACCTTCACCTCGATCCTGCTCACGGGCCGCCCGCCGGCGTGCCGGACGCCGATGTCGACGATCGCGCCGGCGATCGACAGCTCGTGCACTAGCGGTTCCTCCGGTCGGGGCGTGCAGAAGGGGCCACTAGCAGATCCTCGGCAGTGGGTCGCCGACGAGCTGGTCCATCACGCGCCGACCGCCGAACGCCGTCTCCACCACCACCATGCCCGGCGGCTCCGCGCGCACCTCGCCGATCTCGGCGGCGCGCTCGCAGCCCTCCACCTCGCGCAGGGCGGCCAGCGCCGCGTCCGCGGCCTCGGGCGCCGCGAAGGCCACGAACTTCCCTTCGTTGGCGACGTACATCGGGTCGATGCCGAGCAGCTCGGCCGCGCCGGCCACCGCGGGCGCGATCGGCACCTCGGCCTCGCGCACGACGATGCCCACGCCCGCCGCGCGCGCGATCTCGTTGAGGACCGACGCCACGCCGCCGCGCGTGGCGTCGCGAAGGCAGCGCAGGCCGTCGCCCAGGATCGCGTCGACGGCCGGCCACAGGGAGCGGGTGTCGGACACGATGTCGGCGTCGAGCCCGAGGTCGCCGCGGGCGAGCATGATCGCGGTCCCGTGCTCGCCGACGGAGCCGGAGACGAGGATGCGATCCCCCGGCCGGACGGCGCCGGGCGACAGGGTCGCGCGCGGGTCGCGGGCGCCGATGCCGGTCGTGCAGACGTACATCCCGTCGGCATGACCGCGCTCGACCACCTTCGTGTCGCCGGCCACGACGCGGACACCGGCGCGCTCGGCGGCCGCCGCGATCGCGTCGACCTCGGCCCGCAGGACGGCGGCGTCGAGCCCCTCCTCGAGGATCAGCGCCAGGCTCAGGGCGAGCGGGCGGGCGCCCGCCATCGCCAGGTCGTTGACGGTGCCGTTGACCGCCAGCTCGCCGATCGAGCCGCCCGGGAAGCGCAGCGGCTTGACGACGAACGAGTCGGTGGTCAGGGCGACGCCGTCCATCACCGCGGCGTCGGTCAGCTCCTCGAGGCCGAACGCCGGCGCCAGGAGGCCCTCGATCAGCGTCTGGGTGGCCTTGCCCCCCGCGCCGTGCGCCATCGTGATGCGCTCGTCCTTGAACCGCGGCCGCTTCGCGCGAGCGGTTTCGATGATCCCGAGGATCCGCTCCTCACGCGGTGCCGGTTTGCGTCCTTCGGTCCTCACAGGCTCGGACCTCCGGACGACGTCACGAACCGGCCGTAGTTGTAGTAGGCGGCGCACGCCCCCTCCGGCGACACCATGCACGTGCCGATGGCGTGCTCCGGCGTGCAGGCGGTGCCGAACACCTTGCACTCCCACGGCTTGATCACGCCCTTGAGCACCTCGCCGCACTGGCAGGCCTTCGGGTCGGCCACCCGCACGCCCGGAACGGCGAAGCGGCGCTCGGCGTCGAGGTCGGCGTAGGCGTCGGCCAGCCGCAGGGCGCTCTGCGAGATGAACCCGAGCCCGCGCCATTCGAAGTGCGGCCGCAGCTCGAACACCTCCGCCATCGCGCGCAGCGCGGCCGGGTTGCCGTCGTAGGGCACCACGCGCGTGTACTGGTTCTCGACCTCGCAGCGGTCGGCCGCGAGCTGGGCCAGGATCATGTGGATCGCCTGCAGGATGTCGAGCGGCTCGAAGCCCGCGATCACGACCGGGCGGCCGTAGTCGGCGGGGATGAACTCGAACGGGCGCGCGCCGACGACGGTCGACACGTGGCCCGGGCCGATGAAGCCGTCGAGCCGCAGGTCCGGCGAGTCGAGCAGCGCCCGCAGCGGCGGGACGATCGTGACGTGGTTGCACATGCAGGAGAAGTTGCGGAGTCCCTCCGCACGCGCGCGCATGAGCGTGAGTGCGGTGGACGGCGCCGTCGTCTCGAAGCCGATCGCGAAGAAGACGACCTCGCGGTCCGGCTCGGCCCTGGCGATCCGCAGCGCGTCGAGCGGCGAGTAGACCATCCGGACGTCCGCGCCTTGAGCCTTGGCGTCCAGCAGCGTTCCGGCGCTGCCGGGCACCCGCAGCATGTCGCCGAAGCACGTGAAGATCACGCCCGGCTCGCGCGCGATCGCGATCCCGTCGTCCACCCGTCCCATCGGGATGACGCAGACGGGGCAGCCGGGCCCGTGCACGAGCTCGACGTTCTCGGGCAGCAGGTCGTCGACCCCGTAGCGGTAGATCGAATGCGTGTGCCCGCCGCACACCTCCATCACCTTGTAGTGGCGGCCGGGCTCGACGACGCCGAGGATCTGCGCCGCCACCTTGCGGCCGAGCGCGCCGTCGCGGAACTCGTCGACGAACCTCACAGCCGCACCAGTGCCACGTCGGCGTGGACCAGCAGCCGGTCCCCCTCGCACACGCCGTCGACCAGCGCCACCTCGACGGTCCGCACGTCGCCGTCGGCCGCCTCGCAGACCGCGAGGTCGTCATCGAGCCGGACGACCCGCATCTCGACCCCCACGTCGCCGCACGTGATGCAGTGGCCGTGGGGATCGCAGGCGCTCACTCGATCGCGCTCGCCTTGAGCTCTTCGAGCTCCTGCTCGTACTCGGCGCCCATCAGCTCGAGCAGGCGGCGCGTGGCCATCGCCTCCTCCTCGTCGATCTTCGAGAGCGCGAAGCCGACGTGGATCAGCACCCAGTCGCCCGGCTCGGTGTCGTCGAGCAGTCCCACGTTCACGGTCCGCCGGACGCCGACGACGTCGACCGTCGCCAGGCGGTTCACAGCATCCGTGATCTCGATGATCTGGCCGGGGATGGCCAGGCACACGGGCCCTCCCTCCGTCAACCGGGACCCTAGCCTTCGTGACGAAAATGGCAAGCCGGATTCGCTCACCGACGTCAGGCAGCGAACCGGCGTCCGACCTCGTAGCATCCGCCCTCGTTCATGGCGGAGGTCCTGTTCTTCATCGCGGCGATCGGCGCCGTGGCCGGCGCAGTCGGCACCGTCTCGCTCCGCAACCCGTTCTACGCCGTCCTCGCGCTGGTCTGCCACCTGCTCGCGCTGGCGGCGCTCTTCCTGCTGCTGCGGGCGGAGTTCGTGGCGGCCGCCCAGGTCGTGGTCTACGCGGGCGCCGTGATGGTGCTCTACGTCTTCGTGGTGGCGTACGTGGGCGGGGTGGGGGAGCCGCTGACCGGCAGCACCGGCGCGTCGCTGCGCTTCGCTTCGATCGTGTTCGCGCTCGCCCTGTTCGTCGAGCTGACGATCGCGCTCGTGGGAACCGGCCTCTCGGCGCTGGAGACCGAGGGCGCGAACGCGCCGGCCGGGTTCGGGACGCCGGCCGAGGTGGGCGCCCTCTTCCTGACCAGGTTCCTGGTGGCGTTCGAGATCGCGTCGCTGCTGCTGCTGATCGCCGCCGTGGGCGCCGTGATCCTCGCGCGCCGGCGGGCGGGCCTGGGCGACGCGCGCGAGCTGTCGGTGGGCGACGTCATGCGCCGGCCCGACGTCAGCGCGGGCCCGTGGCAGCCCGGCACGATGATCGAGGCGGCGGCCCCGCCGCGGAACCGTCCGCCGTCGTCGTCCCCGGGAAGCAGGTAGCCGCGTGTCGCTCACCTGGTATCTCGTCGCCTCCGCCCTGATCTTCTGCATCGGCGCCGGCGGCGTGCTCGTGCGCCGCAACCCGCTCGTGATCCTGCTCTGCATCGAGCTGATGCTCAACGCGGCGAACCTGGCGCTCGTGGCGTTCTCGCGTGCGCACGGGAACATGGACGGGCAGATGTTCGCCCTGATCGTGATGGTCGTCGCGGCGTGCGAGGTGGCCGTCGGGCTCGGCCTCATCGTCGCGCTGTTCCGGCGGCGGCTGCCGATCGACGTCGATGAGCTGCGGGAGCTGTCCGGGTGAGCCTGCAGACCTACGGCTGGCTCGTGCTCGCCTTCCCGCTGGCGGGCTGCGTGCTCATCGCGCTCACCTCCAGGCTGGCGCTGGGCCGCCTGCACGGCGTGATCGGGACGCTGGCGATCGCGCTCTCGTTCGCCGCCTCGATCGGCGCCTTCAGCGAGCTGCGGTCGCTCGGCGCGGAGGAGCGCCAGGTCGTCGCGGTGGGCTGGGACTACGCGGTGGCCGGCGGCCTCGACGCCCAGGTGGCGATCCTGCTCGACCCGCTCAGCGTCCTGATGATGCTGGTGGTCTCGGGCGTCTCGATGCTGATCCACCTCTACTCGGTCGCCTACATGGGCGGCGACCACGGGTACGCGCGCTTCTTCGCGTACCTGAACTTCTTCGTGTTCAGCATGCTGCTGCTGGTCGAGGCGGCCAACTTCCTCATGCTCATCGTGGGGTGGGCGTTCGTCGGCGCCGCGTCGTACTTCCTGATCTCGTTCTGGTACCGCCGCAAGACGGCGACCGACGCCGGCATCAAGGCGTTCGTGATCAACGTGGCCGGCGACGTCGGCCTCGTGCTCGGGGCCTACTTCATCTTCCGCGGCACCGGCACGCTCGACTTCCTCCGCACGTTCGAGGAGGTCGGCAACGCGTTCACGCAGAACGACGCCGACCTCGTGGCGGGCTGCTGCCTGCTGCTGGTCGGCGCCTTCGCCAAGTCCGCCCAGGTGCCGCTGCACACCTGGCTCCCGGATGCCATGGAGGGCCCGACGCCGGTCTCGGCGCTGATCCACGCCGCGACCATGGTGACGGCGGGCGTGTACCTGATCGCCCGCATGCATCCGCTGTTCGAGCATGCGCCGATCGCCGCCGACGTCGGCGCCGTCATCGGCTGCCTGACGCTGCTGATCGCGGCCACGATCGGCCTCGTGGTGACCGACCTCAAGCGCGTCATCGCCTACTCGACGATGTCGCAGATCGGCTACATGGTGATGGCGGTCTCGTCCGCCGCCTACGCCGCCGGCATGTTCCACCTGATGACGCACGCCTTCTTCAAGGCGCTGCTCTTCATGGCGGCCGGCTCGGTCATCGCGGCGATGGCGGGCATCCAGAACCTCGACCGCATGTCCGGGTTCCGGCGCGCGATGCCGTTCACCTTCGCCTGCATGATGATCGGCGGCCTCGCGCTGTCGGGCGTCCCGCCGTTCAGCGGCTTCTTCTCCAAGGACGAGATCATCGCCCTGCTGTTCGCTCGCGAGGACTGGCACGTCGTGCTCGGCGTGCTCGGCTACGTCGGCTCGCTGCTGACGGCGATCTACACGTTCCGGATGATCTTCCGGGCGTTCTTCGGCGAGGCGAACGAGGAGGCCCGCGAGCTCGAGCACGGTCACCTCTACCACGCCGAGCACCCGACGAACCCCATGACCGGCGAGATCGAGGACACCGACGTCGGCTTCCCGGGCCCGGAGCACCACATCGCCGAGCGAGAGCTCTCGATGAAGCTGGCGATGGGCGCGCTCGCCGTGCTGGCGATCGTCGGCGGGATCGTGCAGGTCCCGCACGTGACGAGCTGGCTGCACGACTTCCTCGAGCCGGCGTTCCACGACTCGGCGTTCTACGAGGAGCTCGAGCCGTCCGGCACGCTGACCGCGATCGGGCTCCTGATCGGGGCCGCGATCTCGCTGGCCGGCATCTTCGTCGCCTGGCGGCTGTGGGGCCACGCGCCGCAGCGGGCCGCCGCGCCGCAGCAGCGGTTCGCGCCGCTGCACCGCTTCTTGGTCAACAAGTGGTACTTCGACGAGGCGATCGACCTGCTGTTCGTGCGGCCGGGCGCCTGGACCGGGCGCTTCGCGCGCACCACGTTCGAGCGGCTGGTGGTCGACGGCGCGCTCGTCGGCGGCGCCAGCGGCAGCGTGCGGCTCGCGTCCGCCGCCGTGCGCCGGGTGCAGACCGGCTACCTGCGCTACTACGCCGCCCTGCTGCTGATGGGCATCACCGGCCTCGGCGCCTACTTCCTGATCTCCGCATGACCGTCCACCTCTCGATCCTGATCTTCTGGCCGCTGCTGCTGGCGGTCCTGGGCGCGCTTGCGCCGCGGGCGGTGGCGCCGCTGTTCGCGCTCGTGGGCGCGCTGGTGCCGCTCGGCTATGCGGTGATCATGCTCGTCGACCACGACCCGGACGCCCGCGGGCTGCAGTACGTGACCGACGACGCGTGGATCGAGGAGCTGGGGATCCGGTACTCGCTCGGCGTCGACGGGCTGAACCTGTGGCTGGTCGGGCTGACGACCCTGCTGTTCGCCGCCTCGGCGCTGTGGCTGGTGCTGCGCCCGCCGGTGCGGCCGCAGCTCTTCGCGGTCCACTTCGGGATCGCCGAGACCGCCGTCCTGGGGTCGTTCCTGGCGCAGGATCTGGCGCTGTTCGTCCTGTTCTTCGACCTCATGCTGGTGCCGTTCTACTTCCTGGTCGGCCAGTGGGGCGGGCCGGAGCGGGTGGCGGCGGCGCTCAAGATGGTCATCTACACGCTGGTCGGGTCGCTGCTGATGCTGGCGGCGGCGGTGGCGACCGCCGTGCTGGCGGGGGCGGGGCCGGACGGGAGCATCTCGTTCTCGCTCGACGAGCTGCGCGCGAACCTGCTCGGCGAGGGGACGCAGAAGCTGCTGTTCGCGGCGTTCGCGCTCGCGTTCTTGATCAAGATGCCGGCCTTCCCGCTGCACGGTTGGATGCCCGACACGTACCGCAACATGCCGCTGCCGGCGCTCGCGGTCTTCTCCGGCGTGGTCTCGAAGGTCGCCGCCTACGGCTTCCTGCGGATCGTGCTGCCGCTGTTCCCGGCGGCGGCCGAGGACTGGCAGCTGATCCTGCTGATCCTCGCGCTGTGCTCGATCCTCTATGGGTCGATCCAGGCGTTCACGCAGACGAACATCCGGCTCATCCTCGGGTACTCGTCGGTCGCCCAGCTCGGATTCATCACGCTCGGGATCTTCGCGTTCGACGATGCCGCCAAGGGCGCCCAGGGCGCGCTGCTGCAGGCGGTCAACCACGGGCTCGTGGTGGCGCCGCTGTTCCTCATCATCGCGCTGCTGGCCGCGCGGGCCGGCGGGTCCGAGGACATCCGCGACATGGGCGGCATCGCGTTCCGCGCACCGGTGCTGGCGACGCTGTTCCTGATCGTCACCCTCGCGACGCTGGCGATGCCCGGCTCGGCGAACTTCGTCGGCGAGTTCCTGATCCTGCTCGGGGTGTTCGAGTCCAGGCTGGCGGTGGCGATCATCGCCTCGACCGGCGTGATCCTGGCCTCGGTCTACGCGCTGCGCATGTACATCCGCTCGATGCACAACCGCCAGGGGCCGGCGGTGACGTCGTTCGAGATGTCGCTGCGCGACGCGGTCGTCATCGTGCCGCTGGTGGCCGCCATCATCGCCTTCGCGCTGTTCCCGCAGCGGGCGCTGGACGCGGGCGAGCCGGCGGTGCAGGCGGCATCGCAGGCGGTCACGGGAGCGGGCCGATGAGGGGCCCGACGATCGACTGGGAGGCGCTCTCCCCGCTCATCGCGCTCGTCGGCGGCGCCTGCGTCGTGCTGCTGGTCGGGCTGCTGCGGTCGGGCTTCGTGCGCCGGCACGTCGTGCCGGCGCTGACCCTGGCGGCGCTCGGCGCCACGATCGGGCTCGGCATCTGGCAGTGGGGCGAGAACACCTCGATCATCGAGAACTCGCTGGCGATCGACGACCTCACGCTCGCGCTGACGATGGTGTTCTGCGTGGGCGGCATCGCCACCGTGCTGCTGTCGTGGCGCTCGAGTGCGAAGGAGGAAGCGGGCGAGGGCGAGTACTTCTCGCTGCTGCTGACCTCGATCCTCGGGATGGTCGTGCTCGTCGCGGCGCAGAACCTCGTCGTCCTGTTCCTCGGCTTCGAGCTGCTGTCCATCCCGTTGTACGTGCTGTGCGCGACCCATATGCGGCGCGAGCAGTCGCTCGAGTCGGGCCTCAAGTACCTGATCATCGGGTCGGTGGGGTCGGCGACCCTGCTGTACGGCATGGCGCTCCTGTACGGCGCGACGGGGTCGACCGACTACACCGGGATCGCCGAGGCCGAAAGCGGCGACGTGCTGCTGTTCACCGGCATCGCGCTCGTGGTGGCCGGGCTGGCGTTCAAGGCGTCGGTGGCGCCGTTCCACCAGTGGACGCCGGACGTCTACGAGGGCGCGCCCACCGCGGTCACCGGCTTCATGGCGGTGGCCACCAAGGCGGCCGCCTTCGGCGTGCTGCTGCGGCTGTTCGACGTCGCGCTGATCAGCTTCGCGACGACGTGGGGCCCGGCGCTGTCCGTGCTCGCGATCGTCACGATCGTCGTCGGCAACGTGGGCGCGATCGGGCAGTCGTCGCTCAAGCGGCTGCTGGCCTACTCGTCGGTGGCGCAGGCGGGCTACATGCTGGCCGGCGTGGTCGTCTCGACGCGCCTGGGAATCGCGGCGACCGTCTTCTACCTCGCGGTCTACACGCTCATGAACCTGGCGGCGTTCGCGGTGATCGTCGCCCGCGAGCGTGAGAGCGCGCTCGGCGACGACATCTCGACGCTGTACGGCCTCGGCGCCGACCGGCCGTTGCTGGCGTGGCCCATGACGATCGCGATGCTGGCGCTGGCGGGCATGCCGGCGACCGCGGGGTTCTTCGGCAAGCTGCAGCTCATCCGGGCCGCGGTCGACAACGACTACGGGTTCCTGGGCGTGGCGATCGTGATCGGGTCGGCGATCTCGCTGGCCTATTACCTGCGGGTGATCGCCGCCGTCTGGATGCGGTCGCCGAGCGAGGCGGTGGCGCTGCGGCCGAGCGGGCGGCCGGTGATCGCCGGCGGCTCGCAGGAGGCCGACGTGGAGGAGCCGCCGCCGGCGGTGGCGGCCCGGCCGCGCCGGCAGGTGGAGGTGGCGTTCGTCGCCGTGGTGTGCGCAGTGGCGACGATCGTGTTCGGCGTCTATCCGGAGCCGCTGTTCGAGGTCGCCCGCGACGCGGGCGACGCGCTCGACTCGCTGGTCTGACCCCGGCCCCGCCGCACGGTTCGCGGCCCAGGGGCGAACTTTCGCCGCGCCGGCCTAGGTTCGGCGATGTCCGACGCATCCGGCCAGGCCACGATGGAGCTCACCGCGCTGCTGGCGCTGGTCGCCGCCGCGCTCGCCGCAGCGGGGGCGGTCGTCGGGCCGGCCGGGGTGACGACCGCGGTGGCCGAGGGCGTGCGCACCGGCATCTGCATCGTGGCCGGGGGCGTCTGCCGCCCGTCCGATGCCGCTGCAGCCGGGCTGTCGCCGTGCACGGTCGCCGAGCACACGCGCGGCCAGGGGCTGACGTTCACCGTGGCGTCGCTGCGCCTGGGGTCCGAGGAAGGGTGGACGGCGGCGCGGCGGTCCGACGGGTCGATGCTGGTCACGCACGCGCGCGTGCGCCAGGTGGGGGCCGGCGTGGGCATCGGGGTCGAGGCGAGCCCGCTCGCGCTCGAGGTCGGGGCCGGCGGGAAGCTCGACTACGAGCTGGGGTCGGGACG
>Ga0196962_10000528_pt1 | contig 15237 bp, 19 predicted proteins | sample S3v_20metaG_FD_183186 | JGI IMG/M metagenome (GOLD analysis project Ga0196962, IMG submission 183186) | Soil microbial communities from Anza Borrego desert, Southern California, United States - S3+v_20 | ecosystem: Environmental > Terrestrial > Soil > Desert | place: USA: California | collected... | reverse complement strand
CGGTCACCGCACGAATCTGGCCCAACGTCCTGCTGCAGTGGGAAGACCTCGGCGGCCTGCCGCCGATGCGCCGCGCCGCGGTGATCGGCGCCGGCAGCTGGGGGACCGCGGTCGCGGTGCTGCTCGCCCGCGGCGGGCTCGAGGTCCAGCTCGGGGCCCGCAGCGCCGAGCGGGTCGCGGAAATGGCCGAGGCGGGGGAGAACCGCCACTACCTGCCCGGCGTGCCGTTGCCGGAGACGATCGACGTGCGCCAGGCCTCCGACATCGAGCTCGCCGGCCTCGACCTGATCTGCCTCGCGATCCCCTCGAAGTCGCTCCCGCAGGCGGTCGGTTCGATCGCCGACCGGGTTGGCGGCCGCTCCGCGGTTCTGCTCCTCACCAAGGGGCTGATCGCGCCGCAGGGCCAACTGCCGGCGGAATACGTCGGCGAACGGGTGCGGGCACGCGCGATCGCCTGCCTCGGCGGCCCCGCCCATGCGCGCGAGGCGGTCTCCGGCTCGGCCGCGCTCGTGCTCGGCTCCGCCGACCACGACCTGCGCGACCAGCTCGGTGAGGTCTTCGACCGCGCCGGCCTCGGCTGCGAGCGCTCCAACGACGTCGCCGGCGTCGAGATGGCCGGGGCCGCCAAGAACGCCGCCGCGCTGGCTGCCGCGGCGGCGGAGCCGCACGGCCTCAACGCCGCCGGGATCGCAGCGGCCGAGATCTGGCGCGAGTGCATCGCGTACGCGCTGGAGCGCGGCGCCGAGCTCGAGACCTTCTCCGGCCTCGCCGGCGTCGGCGACCTGACCGCGACGATGATGGCCCCGGCCGGTCGCAACCGGCGCGCCGGCGAGCTGCTCGGCACCGGCACCCCGGCCGAGGAGATCCCGGCGCTGATCGGCCAGGCGTCGGAGGGCCTCGACACGACCCCGTTGCTGGCGCAGGCGGTCGCCTCCTCCGGGGGCCCGGCCGACGCGCTCGAGGGTCTCGCCGCCCTGATCCGCGGCGAGATCACGGCCGAGGACTGGGTCACCGGCCTGCGCCAGGTAGAGCGATCGAGGCAGGCGGCCTGATGCGACTAGGCTTGGCCGGTGAGCCCCCCCGCGGAGAACGTCGAGCCCAGCGACCTCGGGCCGGCGGCGAAGGCGGAGCTCGACCGCGCCTTCGCGGACTTCTACCGGGACCACCTGCGCGACGTCTACTCCTACGCCTACTACCGGGTGGGGAACCACCACGACGCCGAGGACCTGACCGAGCAGGCCTTCCTGCAGGCCTACCGGCACTTCGAGCGGGCGCAGCGGGAGTCCGACGGGCGGCCGCTGCGGCCCTGGGTGATCCGGATCGCCCACAACCTCGCCTCCAACTACTACCGCGACCGCTCGCGGCGGCCGCAGACGCCGCTCGACAGCGCCGACCCGATCGCGGCGCGCCACGACACCGAGACGATCGCCGAGGGCCGCGAGGAGCTGCGGCGGGTGATGGAGCACATCGACGGCCTCTCCGACGACCGCCGCGAGGTGCTGATCATGCGTTTCGCCCTGGGCATGGACAACCGCGAGATCGCGCGGGCGCTGGGCCGCTCCGACGGCGCCACCAAGGTGCTGATCCATCGCGCTATCAAGCAGCTCCAGGAGGAGATGGCTGATGCATGACTCGGGCGAGACGCTGAGCGGCAGCACCTGGGACGTCGAGCAGCTGCTGAGCGACGCGCTGCGCCCGATCGAGCCGCCCGAGCGCCTCTCCGCCCGGGTCGAGGTGGCGCTCTCCGCGGTCACGCAGGCGGCTGCCGAGGAGCTCTCCGACTGGGCCGAAGAGCTCTCCGAGGGGGAGCTGCGGGCGCTGCGCGACCCGCGCAACTGGGTGCGGCCCGTGGTTGCGGTCGGGGCCGGGGGCGTCGCCACCGGGGCCCTGGTGCTGTTGGAGCTGCGCCGGCGCAGTCGCCAGAAGAGCGAGCGCAGCCTAGGCGCGCTGACGAGCGGCCTGCGCTCGCGGCTCTGAGCTGCCCGCCAGCGCCGCCAGGCCCGCGACGCCGATCGCCAGGTGCAGCCAGCCGTCGCTGTCGAAGGCGAAGATCGCCAGGCCGGTGTAGGCCAGGCCGAAGAGCAGGGCGCAAAGACGCGAGGCCCGGCCGGCCAGCAACAGCGCCAGCGCGCCGCTGGCGAGGTGGAAGAAGTTGAGCCAGGAGAGGTCCGCGAAGAAGCCGAGCAGGCCGACCAGGAAGAGGACTGCGCCGGCCACCGTCGCGTAGAGGCGGGCTGGGCTAGGGGGCTCCATCGGCGGCGATTGTAGGCTGCCCATCCCGATGGCCCAGACCTGTTACCGCCACCCCGGCCGCGAGACCGGCGTTTCCTGCTCCTCCTGCGGCAGGCCGATCTGCCCGGAGTGCATGACCCCGACGCCGGTCGGGATGCGCTGTCCGGAGTGCGCGCGGCAGAAGACCAGGGTCGTGCGGGGGACGGGTGGCCCGAGTGGCTTCGACCGGGCCCCGGCGACCTTCGTCCTGATCGGGCTCAACGTGATCGCCTTCCTGGTGGAGATCGCCTCCGGCGCGGGAGGCCTCGGTGGCGGGACGATCACCGGGGTGACCCTCGACTTCGGTCTCTTCGGGCCCTCGGTGGCGGACGGCGAGTGGTATCGGATCATCACCTGCGGCTTCCTGCACGCCAGCCTGATCCACCTCGGGTTCAACATGTTCGCCCTCTACGTGATCGGGCAGCTGCTGGAGCCGGCGCTGGGGACGCCGCGCTTCCTCGCCCTCTACTTCGCCTCCCTGATCGCGGGATCGTTCGGGGCCTTGCTGCTCGATCCCAACGCTCTCACCGTCGGGGCCTCCGGGGCGGTTTTCGGCATTTTCGGCGCCACGATGATCATCGCCCGCGGGCGGGGGATGAACGAGATCGCAAGCCAGCTCGGCCTGCTGCTGATCCTCAACCTCGCGATCACCTTCTGGGCGTCGAACATCAGCGTCGGCGGCCATCTCGGCGGACTGGCCGCGGGCCTGCTCTGCGCGGTGGTGATCGTCGCCGCCGAGCGCGGTTACCTCGGCAGGAGCCATTTCGTCGTCGAGATGGCGTTCATCGTCGCCATCGGCGCCGTCTCCTTCCTCGGCGCGATCTCGGTCGCCTGAGCGGCGTCGCCCTGGGCTAGAGCTTCGGGACCGGGGCGCTCAGCGCCGCGAACCCTGTGTTGCCCGGGGCGCCGATCCGCTCCGGGTGCAACAGGTGGGCGAGCAGCTCGACGCCGTCGACGAGGCGCGGGCCGGGGTCGACGAAGGCGGCTCCCGCGTCGACCGCGAAGAACCGGTCGGCTCCGAGGGCGGCGATGTGCTCCCAGTGCTCCATCGCCTGTGCCTGCGCGTCCCCGAGGCTGCCCGGCGGCATCGCGATCACCACGTCGGCGTTGAGCCCGGCCAGCTCGGCCCAGCCGACCTCGGGCGGGTTGATGCCGGGATCGCCGGCGACGTCGACTCCGCCCGCGATCGAGATCATCTCCGGGATCCAGAAGCCCCCCGCCCGGGGCGGATCGAAGCGCTCCAGCGCGATCACCCGCGGGCTGCCGTCTCCGGCCACGGCTGCCTGCACGGTGGCGAGGCGCCCCTCCAGTTCCCCACGCAGCTCGTGCGCCTGCTCCTCCATCCCGGTTGCCTCGCCGAGGCGGATGACCTCTTCGAGCATCTCGCTGAGCGTGGCGACGCGCATTGGCGCCCAATATCCCACTTCTCGAAAAACGTGCGTGGGCGGGCAGTTATATTGCGTGCGCCGAATGGCCGAGGACGTCCCAGCCCGAAGTACCCGGCCGCATAGCCGATGAGCGAGCTCCTGCTCATCCTTCTGGTACTCGTCCTGGTGGCCGTCAACGGCTTCTTCGTCGCGGCCGAGTTCTCGATCGTGCGTTCCCGTCGCAGCCGGATCGAGCAGCTCGCGGGGGAGGGCCACCGCTCGGCGCGCGTGGCGCTCAATCAGATGGACCACGTCGACGAGTTCGTCGCCACCTCCCAGGTGGGGATCACCCTCGCCTCGATCGGGATCGGCTTCCTCGGCGAGCCGGCGATCGCGACCCTGGTCGAGCCGCTCTTCGAGGGCGCCTTCGGGGAGGCGGCCTCGTTCGCCCTGGCCTTCATCTTCGCCTACTCGGTGATCACCCTCCTGCACGTGATCTTCGGCGAGCAGGCCCCGAAGATGATCGGGATCGCGCGGGCCGAGGGCTTGCTGCTGGGGATCGCCAGGCCGCTCGGGGTGTTCCGCCGGCTGTTCCACCCGCTGATCGTGATCACCAACGCGCCGGCCCGCTTCCTGGTCACGCGCGTCCTGAGGATCGAGTCCGAGGGCGACGACGAGGTCGGATCGCCCGAGGAGCTGCGCCTGATGATCGCCCGCGGCGCCCAGCGGGGACGCCTCGACCCCGGCGAGGCGGGGATGCTCGGCGGGGTCTTCCACCTGCACGAGCAGGAGGCGCGCGAGGTGATGACGCCGATCCCGGCCGTCGTCACCGTCGACGCCTCGGAGGCGGTCGAGGCTGCGCTCCGGCGCTGTGTCACCTCCGGCCACACCCGCCTGGTCGTGATCGAGGACGAGAACCCCGACCGCGTCAAGGGCATCGTCCACAACAACAGCCTGGCTCGGCTCTACATGAGCGACGGGCCGGAGGCGAGCATCGAGAGCATCATCCGCGACGCGCTGATCGTCCCCGAGACCCGCCCGCTCGACGACCTCCTGCACGACCTGCAGGTGCAGCGCACCTCCCTCGCGGTCGTCGTCGACGAGTACGGCCGCACGGTCGGGATCGTCACGGTCGAGGACATCCTCGAGGAGGTGGTCGGGGAGATCGAGGACGAGACCGACCCGCGTGCCGCGGATCTGCGACAGCTAAGCAACGGCGACTGGTTCGTCCGCGGTCACGTCTCGCTTGGCGACCTCGCCGACGCGGGGATCGAGCTCCCGGTCGACAGCGACGCCTACAACTCGATCGGCGGCTTCGTCTTCGGCGAGCTCGGGCGCCTGCCCAAGCGCGGCGACTCGATCCAGGTCGACGGGTACACGATCCGGGTCGAGGCGGTCCGCGAGAACCGGATCGAGGCGGTCCGGATCAGCCGTTCCGTCCGTCGCCCCGCCTAGTTTCCCCGAGCAACCCGCGCCCCGCCGATCGTTGGAGGTACCAGCATGTGGGTTGTACGCCTGACCGACAAGCAGCTCGAGGTCCTCAGGGCGTTGCTGCGCTCGGAGGAACATCTCGGCCCGGCGCTCAGAGGCTCGATCGAGGCGCTCGACCTGGCCCGCTGGGACGAGCTCCCGGAGGCCGAACTCCCCTGGGAGGAGGTCGAAGTCGTCGCCCGCCGCCAGAAGATTTCCGAGGCCGACGTGATCTGGGACCTGAGCGGAAAAAGAAAGGCGGCGAAGGCCGAGTAGCTCAGTCGTAGGAGTAAAAGCCCGCGCCGGACTTCCGCCCGAGCTTGCCTTCGCCGACCATCTCGACCATCAGGCCCGGCGGCTTGCTCGCGGCCTCGCCGTTCTCGGCGTAGAGCGCGTCGCCGATCGCCTGCGAGACGTCGAGCCCGACGAAGTCGAGCAGGGCCAGCGGGCCCATCGGGTGGCCGGCGCCGAGCTTCATGCAGGTGTCTACCTCGCCGGCCTCCATGCCGGTGCGCTCGATCATCCGCACCGCTTCGAAGAGAAAAGGGAAGAGCAGCCGGTTGACGACGAAGCCGGCCTGGTCGGGGACCTCGACCGCGGTCTTGCCGAGCGCGGCGCACCAGGCGAGAGCCTGCTCGCGGGAGCCGGCGGCGCCGTCGGGGAAGCAGACCTCGACCAGCTTCATCCGTGGGACCGGGTTGAAGACGTGGAGCGCGAAGAGCTTGTCGGTGCCGGCAGCCGCGGCGATCGCGGCGATGCTGAGCGACGAGGTGGTGGTGGCGAGGTCGGCGTTCGGGCAGGCCTCGGCGATCGTCTTCAGCAGCTCGCCCTTGGGCTCGACCTCCTCGACGATCGCCTCGACGATCACATCGCAGTCGGCCAGGTCCTTGGGGTCGGTGGTCACCCGCAGGCGGGAGGGCTCGGCGCCCTCGATCTTGGCGCAGGCCGCGACCACTTTCTCCTCGGCGCGCCAGGCGGAAGCCTCGCTGCGGGCGAGCAGGATCGTGTCTGCGGTGGTAGTGGAAACAGCAGCCAGCCCAGTGGCAATGGCGCCGCTCCCCGCGATTCCCGGACTCTCATACCCCGTGCTTGCGTTCATAGCCCGGGTTCCTATCAAGCTCACACGGGAGAGGGTCGGGTGCCCCCGAAACGTCTTGTACTTTTTCGCCGGGCTCGCTGCGTGCGCCAGCCGCCGACCCTTCGCGAAAAAGTCAAGTGGAGGGAGTGCGCGACCCTCTCCTCGCTACCCTTTGGTTGACTGACCAGTCAATCGAACGGAGGCGGCGATGGCGGAGAGCGGGACGGGCAAATTCGGCGGCAGGGAAGTGGTCATCGTCGAGGCGGCGCGGACGCCGATCGGGCGCGGCCACCCGGAGAAGGGCTACTACAAGGATCTCCATGCCTCGAACCTGCTGGCGAAGGTGTACGGCGAGCTCTTCGAGCGCTCCGGGGTCGATCCCGCCGAGACGGGCGACGTGATCGCCGGCTGCGCCCAGCAGTTCGGCGAGCAGGGCGTCAACATCGGCCGCAACGCCTGGCTCGAGGCCGGGCTGCCGATCGAGACGCCGGCGACGACGATCGACCGCCAGTGCGGCTCCGCCCAGCAGGCCGTCAACTTCGCCGCCGCGCAGATCGCCAGCGGCGTCCACGACGTCGTCGTCGGCGGCGGCGTCGAGCACATGGGGCACATCTCCTTCGCCGACGGATACGAGGTGATGAAGGAGCACGGCTCCCCCTTCTCCCCGCAGCTGCTCGAGCGCTACGACCTGATCCCGCAGGGCCTCTCGGCCGAGATGATCGCCGACAAATGGGAGATCACCCGGGCCGAGCTCGACGAGTTCGGCCTGCGCTCCCAGCAGCTCGCCGCCCAAGCCACCGAGGAGGGGCGCTTCGAGCGGGAGACGATTCCGTTCGCGGTCAACGGCGACACCTACGTCGCCGACCAGGGCCTGCGCGAGACCACCCTCGAGGGCCTGGCCGGACTGAAGCCCGCGTTCAAGGAGGACGGCACGATCACCGCCGGCAACTCCTCCCAGGTCTCCGACGGGGCCGCCGGCGTGCTGCTGATGGCGCGCGAGAGGGCGGACGCTCTCGGCCTGAAGCCGCGCGCCCGGATCTTCGACCAGACCACCGTCGGCGTCGACCCGGTGATCATGCTGACCGGCCCGATCCCGGCGACCCAGAAGCTGCTCGAGCGCAACGGGATGACGATGGACGACATCGATCTGGTCGAGATCAACGAGGCCTTCGCCTCGGTCGTGGTCGCCTGGCAGCGCGAGCTGAAGCCCGACATGGACCGCGTCAACGTCAACGGCGGCGCGATCGCGCTCGGCCATCCGCTTGGCTCGACCGGGGCGCGGCTGATCACCACCCTCCTGCACGAGATGGAGCGGACCGACAAGGAGATGGGCCTGGTGACGATGTGCTGCGGCGGCGGCCTCGGGACGGGCACGCTGATCCAGCGGATCTGACCTGGCCCTTGACGCCTTCTGGGGCGTGTGTATTAGATTACTCACGCTTTATAAATCAATCGGGGGGCTTCAAATGGGCGAGCGGCTCAAGATCACGTTGGTTCTCCTTGCGCTGGTGGCAATGGTCGGCGCGGGGTGCGGGAGCGATGACGAGACCACGTCGAGCGGCTCGGGGAGCGCGTCCAGTGGGTCGGCCAGCGAGTCCAATGGCTCGGCGAACGGGTCCGGCGACTCGGAAAGCGGGTCCGGCGACTCGGAAAGCTCGTCGGAGGGCTCGGAAAGCTCCTCCGGCGACTCTGCGGACGAGGAAGGCTCGACGCTGACCAAAGCGGAATTCGTCACGCAGGGAAACCAGATCTGCATGGAAACGCGGGACGAAATCGGCTCTGAGATCGAAGGGTTTCTGAAAGAAAACACCGATCCCTCAGGCACGGGCGCCGGACTCAAGGAGGCGCGGGAAATCGCGGAAGACATCGTCATCCCCCACTTCAAGACCCAGAACGAAGAACTGCGCGAGCTCGCGATTCCCGCCGGCGAGGAGGCCGAAGTCGAAGCGATCTTCGATCGCCTCGAAAGCGAAACCGACGCAGCCGAGGCCGACGCCGGAGTCCTTCTGGGGTCGAGCGTGAGCCCGTTCCTCGCGGCGCGAAAACTGGCGAGCAAATATGGGCTCAACAAGTGCGGCCGAATCTAAGAGGGCGCATCGTTAGCCCGGCCAGCAAAGCCTGACTTATATGCTCCTCCTTCGATGGACCTGACGCTGTCGCCATCGGAGGAGGAGTTCCGCGACGAGGTTCGCGCCTGGCTGGAAGGGAACCACCCGGGGCCTGAGCCCGAGGCCGGACTCGACGAGGTGATGGACTTCCGCCGCGAGTGGCAGCTGAAGCTCCACGCGGCCGGCTGGGCGGGGATCTCCTGGCCCGAGGAGTACGGCGGCCGCGGCGCGACCCTGATCGAGCAGGCGATCTTCACCGGCGAGGCGGCGCGGCTGGAGGCGCCGAGCCCGGCGAACGTGCTCGGCCTGGCGATGGGCGGGCCGGTGGTGATCGCCCATGGGACCGACGAGCAGAAGCAGCGCTACCTCGAGCCGATCCTGACCGGCGAGGAGATCTGGTGCCAGGGCTTCTCGGAGCCGGAGTCCGGCTCCGATCTCGCCTCGCTGAAGACCCGCGCGGTCAAGGACGGAGACGAATGGGTCGTGACCGGGCAGAAGGTGTGGACCACGTTCGCCCAGTACGCCAAGTGGTGCATGCTGGTCGCTCGCACCGACCCCGACGCCCCCAAGCACCAGGGCCTGACCTACTTCTTGATGGACATGGAGCAGGAGGGCGTGGAGGCGAAACCGCTGGTCCAGATCACCGGCGAGGGCGAGTTCAACGAGGTTTTCATGGAGGAAGCGCGGATCCCCGAGGAGAACGTGGTCGGCGGCGTCGGCAACGGCTGGTCGGTGGCGATCACGACGTTGATGAACGAGCGCGCCGGCCTGGCCTTCGGCGCGATCGCCCAGATCCAGAACAGCCTCGGCCGGCTCGCCCGCCTGGCGAGGGAGGTCCGCGTCAACGGCGGCTCGGCGGCTGACGACGCCTACTACCGCCAGCGCATCGCCCAGCTCCACATCGAGGCCGAGACGATGCGGCTCAACGCCTACCGGGGCCTGACCAAGACGATGCAGTCCGGGATCCCGGGCCCGGAGGGGTCGCTGGGCAAGTGGCAGTGGGCCGACATCAACCAGGGGCTGACGGAGCTGGCGCTGGAGATCGAGGGCGCCTACGCGCCGCTCGCCCGTGGCGCCGAGCACGCGGTCGCCAACGGCGCCTGGCAGTACGGCTTCCTGCGCTCCCGCGCGAACTCGATCGAGGGCGGGACGACCGACATCCTGAAGAACATCATCGCCGAGCGGGTTCTCGGCCTTCCCAGGCTGCGCTAGCCAGGAGCCGTCGCCTACCCATGTACTTCGACCTCACCGACGAGCAGCAGGCGATCAAATCGACCGCCCGCGACTTCCTCGCCTCGCGCTTCAAATCGGAGCGGATTCGCGAAATCGCCGCCAGCGACGAGGGGCTCGACGAGGCCGGAAGGAGATGGCCGAGCTCGGCTGGGCCGGCCTGGCGCTGCCGGAGGAGTGGGGCGGACAAGGCCTCGGCATCGTCGATCTCGCGGTCCTCTTCGAGGAGTTGGGCTACGCCCTGGCTCCGTCGCCGCTGCTCTCGAACACGATCGTCGGCCTGGCGCTCAGCCTCTGCGGCTCGGACGATCTGCGCGAGCGCTACCTGCGGCCGCTGGCTACCGGCGAGCGGCGCGGCACCCCCGCCCTCTGGGACGCCGGCTCGGCCGCCGCCACCGGCGAGTTCGCGTTGGAGGCGAAGCCCGACGGCGACGGCGTCGTCCTCGACGGCGAGAAGACGCTCGTGCTCGACGCCGCCGGCGCCGATTTCTTCCTCGTCGCCACCAGCGACGGCGCTCGCCACATCGTCGAGGCCGACGCCGACGGCGTCACGGTGAGAGAGGAAGAGGCGATCGACCCGACCCGCCGCCTCTCCTCGGTTCGCCTCGTGGGGGTTCGCGTTCCCGCGGCGGACACCCTGCCCGGGGATGGGCCCGACTACTTCCCTGTCTTCCACCGCGTCTGCGTCGCTCTCGCGGCCGAGTCGACCGGGATCGCGCAGCGCACGATGGAGATGGCGGTCGAGTACGCCAAAGACCGCCAGCAGTTCGGTCGCCCGATCGGTGCCTACCAGGCGGTCTCCCACCGCTGCGCGCAGATGCTGCTGGAGACCGAGAACGCCCGCTCGGCCGTCTACGGGGCCGCCTGGGCGGCGGACGCCGAGCCAGAGTCGCTGCCGCTCGCGGCATCGATGGCGAAGGCCTACGCCTCCGACGCGGGCTGGCGGGTGCCGAACGCCTCGATCCAGGTCCACGGCGGCATCGGCTTCACCTGGGAGCACGACCTCCACTTCTTCCTCAAGCGCGGCCGCTCGAACGCGGCGCTCTTCGGCGACGCCAAGTGGCACCGCGAACGGGTCGCCGACGCGGTGCTGGCGCGCGCCGCCGAGCCGGCGGCGGCCTGACCGCTCGGCGATGGGCGCGCTCGACCGCATCTCCGTCGCCGCGATCGGCACCTCGGTCGCCGAGCTCGAGGCCGAGACGCTGCGCGCCGAGGCCGCCGGGGTCGAGTGCGTGTGGGCGCCCGAGCTCTTCCGCAGCGCCGTCACCCAGGCCGCCTACCTGGCGGCGAAGACCGAGCGGATCGACGTCGCCACCGGCATCGTCTGGGCCTTCACCCGCAGCCCCTTCATCCACGCGGTCACCGCGCTCGACATCGACGAGATGTCGGGCGGGCGGTTTCGGTTCGGGATGGGGGCGGGCGTCAAACGCCTCAACGAGACCTGGCACAACGCCGACTACGGCAAGCCCGCGCCGCACCTGCGGGAGGCGATCGAGGCGACGCGGCTGATCATGCGCCAGGCGAGCGCGGGGGAGCCGATCCGCTACGAAGGCGAGTACTACGACATCGACATCAAGGGCTGGATTCGGCCCCACCCGGCGCCGCGCGAGTTCGTCCCGATCTACACCGCCGCGGTGCAGGCGGGAATGGCGCGGATGGCCGGCGACGTCGCCGACGGGCTGATCGGCCACCCGATCCAGAGCCTGCGCTGGATCGACGAGGTGGTGGTCGACGCCTTTGAGACCGGGCTGAAGCGCTCCGGACGCGAGCGCAAGGACTTCGACTACCTGCCGACGGTCTGCTGCGCGATCGACGACGACGAGGCGCGGGCGATCGACATGGCGCGGCGCACGATCTCCTTCTACGCGACGGTCAAGACCTACATGCCGCTCTGGGAGCTGCACGGCTTCGCCGACAACGCGGTCGCGGCCGGCGAGGCGTTCCGCCGTGGCGACCTCGCCGCGGTGCCGGCGGCGATCAGCGACGAGATGGTCGAGGCCTACTGCGCAGCCGGGCCGCTCGACAAGGTCAGGGCGCGGGTCGAGGCGACGGCGGAGCGCGCCGACGGCCTTTTCCTCACGCCGCCGACCTACTTCATCTCCCCCGAGGAGCTGAGCGAGTTCCAGAACCGCATCATCGACGCCTTCGGACCGGGCGCCTGACCGAGGCCGGCGAGTCCCGGCTGGTGGAAGTGCTCGAGCGTGTGCGCGCGATCCCGGAGGGGTTCGTCAGCTCCTACGGCGACGTCTCGCCCGGCGCCCCGCGCTTCGCCGGCACGGTTCTCTTCCAGGTCGACGAGCCGGACCTGCCGTGGTGGCGCGTCGTCCGCGCCGACGGCTCGCTGGCGAAGGGGGACCGGCAGCGCCGCCGGCTCGTCGCCGAGGGAGTGCCCTTCCGCGGCGAGCGCGTCGACATGGGCGTCGCCCGCTTCGACGCCTGAGCCCGTCAGGGCTCGAGGATGTAGACGGTTTTCTTCTCCTGCAAGGTGGTCGCTCCCGGCGTTTTGCACTCCTCCGGGTCGGGATCGAAGCGAATGGTCCCGTCGTCGAGCGAATCGGGGTCCGTTGTCCCGGAGACGACTGTCGGCATACGTTGTCGGCAGAGCTCCGAGAGGCTCTCCTGGTCCGCTTTGTCGAGCCGCACGGTCACGTTCTCGGTCGCGCTGGAGGAGGGCAGGAAGATCGCCAGCCCGACCGCCGTGACCGTGAGCAGGCTGGCAATCCCGGCCAGCCATCTCGCTTGGCGCTGGCGCCCGTTGATCGTCGCGTCTTCGTTCTTGGCGTTGGCAAGCGCCGCTTCGACGAAGGCCCGCCTCGAGAAGACCTTGTCGGGTTCGCTCTCGACCCGCAGGTAGGGAGCCGCTACGGCGCGCATGAAGAGGGCCGCGGTCACCATCCACGCGAGCAGGGCGAGGGTCCCGACGATGCGCACTCCGAGCGGTTCCGTCTCGAGGCCGGCAAAAGCGCCGGCGGTGATCACCGCCGCGGCCACGGCGGCGGCGATCGTGTAGGCGTTCTGGGAGTTCAGGCGAGCTGCGGTCGGCGCCGCGATTTTCTTGGTGTAGTAGGCCTCGGCGACGGTTTGGTAGGTGGTGTCGTCGACGTCCCCGGTGTCCGTCGGCAGCTTCTCGCTCTCGTCAGGCATCCCGATCTTCCTGTGCGACCAATCCCCACTCGTCGGCAAGCCCGGGGTCGAGGTGGACCGCCTTCTCGCCCGCGTCGACGGCCTCGCCCACGCGTTCGACGAAGCGCCCGATGTCGAAGGCGAGGATGCCGGCGGGCAGCTCGGTGGTGTCGATCGTGAGTGCGAAATCTGAACCGGTGAGCCGTTTCACCTGAAGCTCTCGTCTCCGCTCCAGGTAGCCCATCGGCCACACCGTGGGTTGACGGGACTCTGCCGCGACCCCGCCAGGGTGTTGCGCTTCGGACGTACACCTGAGCACCACCAGCGTCCCGTCCTCTCGCTCGTCCTCCACGAACACGACGCCGTTGCGCTTGTCGCGGGTGAGAACCGGGAGCGCTGCCATCGCGGCGGAGCATCCTTCACCTCGCCCGACGGTGTCAACCCTTGCTTACCTGTCACACACGGGTTTCGGATGAAACCCGTGTGTGACTAACCGTTCGCTCTACGGACAGACGACGACCAGGTGGAAGTCGGCGTCCTCGTTGTTGCCGTCTTTGTCGCGGGTCCGCACTTCGACCGCGTTCGGGTTGGCCGGCGAGACGTTCGTCTGCGCATAGCCGGGGTTTGGCACCGTGGTCCCGGCGTTGTTGCGTGAGGAGACGTTGGCGCAGATGCTGACGTTGGCCGGGAAGACGACGCTGACCGCGCCGCCGCCCTCGACGACGGTGATCCCAGGGTCGCTGGCCCGCGCCAGCGCTGCGTTGCCGGGGCTCGCCGGGTTGTTGACGACGGCCCAGTAGGTGTGCGCGGCTCGCTTGGCCGACGGCACGACGCCGAGCTTGTTGGTGTTGATCTGGAAGCCGGTAAGCGTCTTTTTCTTCAGCTTGCCGCCGCCGATCGTCTGTTTCTTGATCGCGCCGCCGTTGATCGTCTGTGCCGCGTAGGCCGTGCCGGCAAGGGCGACGATCAGTGCGATCACCGCGACGGCCATTGCCGGAGACGGCCCCCTCTGCTTGAGCGAGCTCATGCTGGACTCCCTTCCAGTAGCTGAAATTAAGTAACCCCTTTCTGGGGCGGAAGGTGCGCTCCTGCTGCTAGGGGAGCGCGGCGACGAAGCGCTCGAAGGCGGCGACGTCGGTCACGGCCGGCCCGTGGCCGGGGAGGATCAACGAGGGATTCAGCTCGGCCAGCTTGCGGATCGAGCGGCGATTCTCGGCCGGGTCGTAGGTGAAGATCGTCGGCGGCTCCTTGATCCCGGGGAGCGCGGTGGCGTAGCTCATGTTGCGGATCACGTCGCCGCAGATCGCGACCCGGTCGGAGTCGCGGAAGAAGATCACCTCGCCCCGCGAGTGACCGGGGGCGTGGACGACGCGGAACCCGGCGACCTCGTCGCCCTCCTGCAGGACCCGCTCGACTTCGTAGGGCGGTCCCTGCCAGATCGCCCGGATCGTCCTGTTGACCAGGTTTCTCGGGGCGGCCTCCTGCATCGAGCGCTTCCCTTCCATCGCCTCGACGTCGTCGGCGTGGCAGGCGAGCGGGACGCCGCGCGCCTCGCAGACGTCCTTGGCGACGCCCTGGTGATCGGGATGGGCATGGGTGAGCGCGAGCATCGAGATCTCGCGACCATCGATCTCGGCGAAGATCCGGCGCCGGTCCCAGGTGCGGCCGGCGTCGATGAGGACGTCCTCGGCGAGGTAGACGTTGACGCTTGGCGCCGGCAGCTCCTTCAACCGCCAGACGCCTGGAGCGAGGTACTTCAATGCCCGATGCCGAGGGTCGCGCGCGGCTCGCCGCTGTGCCCGGCGAGCTCTTCCAGCTTGGCGATCTTGCGCTCGCCTTCCTGGCGCGCCGGGTGCTCGGGCGGCAACGGCTCGATCAGGCGGCGGATGCGGTTGCGCACCTGCAGCGCGAAGTGGGGGGTCGTGGCGGCGGCGAGGGCTCGGATGTCTTCCGGCGTCAGCTCGGGCGTCCGCGTCAGCAGCTCCGGGTTCTCGGCCTCGCTCATCCTTCGCCTCCGATCTGGGTCAGCTCGGCCAGTTCGTCGACCTGCGCTTGCTGGTTCACGTCGATCGCCTCCTGGTCGCCGATCACCCACACGTGGTTGTAGAAGGCGCGGGTGGGATTGGTCGTGTAGCCGGGCTTCACGTCGAGGAAGTATTCACGTAGCGGCCCCGGAAGGTCGGTTGCGCTGTCGGTGAGCAGGAGCGGGCCCCAGGTTCCGGAGGCCGAGAGCGGCGCCGCCGCGCCGGCGGTCAGCGGGTCCTCGAAGCGGGCGAGGACGAAGCCGTGACCGGGGTCGTTGACGGCCCACCCGAAGTTGCCGTCCGCGTAGCGGGCAAAGGCGATCGCGTTCGTGACGGGGTCCTCGCCGGAGACCCGGTGGACCTCGTTGCCGAGCTTGGAGATAGCGCGCACGGCCTGTGAGGAGATCGCGGAGGATGGGCCGAGGACGTAGACCGCCGCGCTGGGGTGGCGTTTCAATGCCGCGACCGTCGGCTTCGGCAGCTCGTCGCCGGCGGCGAACAGGACCGGGTCGCCGGAGCGGGCGGCCCAGGCGGCGGCCGGCATCGCGAGCTCCGGCCGGTTGAGC
>Ga0196962_10000526_pt1 | contig 15252 bp, 4 predicted proteins | sample S3v_20metaG_FD_183186 | JGI IMG/M metagenome (GOLD analysis project Ga0196962, IMG submission 183186) | Soil microbial communities from Anza Borrego desert, Southern California, United States - S3+v_20 | ecosystem: Environmental > Terrestrial > Soil > Desert | place: USA: California | collected... | reverse complement strand
GCGGTCGCCTTGCGGCCGCAGCCGGGCCTCGCCATATCGGCCGGCCATGTCGAGAGCCGGCCCCGCTGAGCGCAAGGAACGCTGCCCGCTTTGCGGCCGGTCCGCCGCCGCGGCGCACCGCCCCTTTTGCAGCCGCGGCTGCCGCGACCGCGACCTCGTCAACTGGCTCGGCGACGCCTATCGCGTGGCCGGCCCGCCGGCGGCGCCGGACGACCTCGCCGGCGGCGAGGACGGGCTGGACAGCGAACGCTGAGCGCCTCTATAGGCGCTCACTTCCGCGCTCGGCGGCGATGCCCAGGTAGCTCAGTTGGTAGAGCACGTGACTGAAAATCACGGTGTCGGTGGTTCGATTCCGCCCCTGGGCACCATCTTTTCCGGATCGTGATCAGGAGGGCCCGATGTTCGTCGCGGTCTATTGGTGGCGGGTCCATCCCGGCAAGGAGGAGCAGTTCCGCTCGGCGTGGCGGCGCGGGACCGAGCATATCACCCGCATCTACGGCAGCTTCGGTTCGCGCCTGCACCGCGAGCGCGACGGCCGCTTCGTCGCTTACGCCGAATGGCCGGACGAGGCGGCCTGGCAGAAGGCGTTCGACGCGAGGATGGCCTATGACGATCCGGAGACCCGATCAGCCTTCGTCGACGCCATCGCCGAGACTCCGCCTGGCAACCGGCCGGCCTTCACCATGACGGTGACCGACGACCTGCTGAGCCTGCGGGCGTCATCCGACGCTTGAGCGGTTCCCCGGCGAAGGCCGGGGTCCAGCAGCACCACGGCTCGACTGGGTCCCGGCCTTCGCCGGGATGCGGCGGCACCGCGCGCGCCTCAATAATCGCGCGAATAGCGCAGATTGACGTTGGTGCCGCTGTTCGAGCCGAATTGAGAGAGCAGGCTCAACGTGCGCGACAGCGAGATTTCGAGCTGGGTGGCGGTGAAGCCGCGCGCGTCGGTGATGATCTCGATATAGATGTCGTCGCTCAGATACATCCCCGCCGCGATCGCCGTTCCGCGCCCGGTCGTGTCGTCGGCGCCGAGGATTCGCAGCCGGTTGATCCCGGTCGCCGAGCGGAGCCGGCCGAGGGGGTTGAGTCCGCCGCCGCCGCCGCCGCGAAGGCTGTTGAGCGAGGCCGCCAGCTGGACCGCCTGAAGCGCCGAAATCTCGCTCGCCGAGCTGCCGAACAGGATGCGCGAGACGACCTCGTCCTGAGGCAGGTTGGGCGAGGAGGTGAAGGCGATCTGCGGATTGGTCGAGCTTCCGGTGACCACGATCGCGACCTCGACGCCCTCGATGTCGCTCACCGCCTCGAGGTCGATGCGCGGATTGGGCGGGCGGGCGCCGGTGAAGGCGACATGACCGCGCCTGACCTCGAAGCGGCGGCCGGCAAGGCTCAATTCGCCGCGGATGAGGTCGAGCTCGCCGACGATGCGGGGCGTCGCCGTGGTGCCCTCGACTCGAAGGTCCGTCGACCATTCGGATTCGAGCCCCATGCCGGCGACGAAGACCCGATTGTCGGCGCGCAGGCGCAGGTCGAGCCGCCAGATGCTCGGCACTCCCGATTCCTCGGCGACCTGGTCGGGCGGCGGGATCGGGTCGCCGCGTCGGCGCACGCCGGCGAGCTGGCGGACTTCGGCGGCCGCCTGACGGACGAACTGGTAGCGCACTTCGCCGAGCTCGAGATCGCCCTGGATGAGAGCGCCGCCCGGGCCGTTGGTGACGGCCAGAGTGCCGGTGACGGTGGCGCCGAGATCGTCGCTGCGGGCGAGCTGAGCGTCGTCGAACTGGAGCCGAAGGTCGATCGGGAAGCCGGCGGCCGAGGCGAGGCCGACGCTGCCGCGGCCGGTGACCGTGCCGTTGCCGGCGCGGCCGCTGAGCTGGACGATCTCGAGGCGCGAGGCATCGAAGCGGCCGGCGAGCGCGAGATTGGCGATTCGCGTGCCATATTGCTCGTTGAGGTAGGTGAGGTTGTTGGCCCGGACGATGCCGGCGAATTGCGGGGTCTGGACGCGGCCGCGGAAGTCAGCCGCGACCGCGATCCCGCCGCTGAGCTGATGGCCGGGCAGGTTGGCGAAGGACATCAGCACGTCGGCCGGCCCGTTATAGCGGATGCCGCCGGCGAGCGGCGCCGCGAACAGCCGGGTCGCCCAGGAGCCGGCGCCCGGCCCGAGCGGCTCGAGCCGGGTCTGAAGCCGGCCGATGACGCTGCCGCCGCGGCGGATCACCGCGGCCAGCTGGCCGCCCTCGGGCCGAAGGCTGCCGGCAAGCGCCATGTTGACCGGCACCGAGCGGGTGGCGATGCCGGTGCGGGTGAAGTCGGCGATGTTGAGCCTCGCCTCGGCGCGCGGGAAAGCGCCCCCGGGAGGAAGGCTGAAGTCGAGGCTGCCCGTGGCTCGGCCGCCGATGCCGAGGCCGGGCGAGAAGGCGTTGAGGATCGACAGGTCGAGCCTGTCCAGGCGCGACTGGATCAACAGGCCGTTGCCCCACCGGCCGGCGAGCCGGATCCGGCCCTCGCGAAGCGCCACCGTCACCGGCTGCAAATGCCAGCCGTCCGTCTCGCGCCGGATCTCGGCGGGCTGGGCGAAGCGGAAGCCGATATTGTTGACCTGGCCCTGCATCGCCGCCCGGATCCGGTCGGGGAGCAGCCCGGAACTGCCTTCGTCGCGCTCCAGGGCGGCGTTGAGGGCGACCTGGAAGGGAACGGCGCGGCGGCCTTCGGCGAGCATCTGGACCTGGCCGCGGCCTTCCTGATAGCCGATCCGCAGCCGAGCCCGGCGGACGAGCAGGTCGCCGTTGCTGAGGCCGGCCAGCTGAGCGTCTCCGGTGACAGAGACAGGGGTGAAATCGGGCGTCAGCAGCGCCGTTGCCCGGACGATTCCGCGCTGGAGGATTATCGGCACTTCCCCCGGCGTGCGAGCGCCGTTGGCGTCGGCGGCGATGTCGACGCGCTGGTAGCGGCCGGAGGCGCTCAGCCGGACCTCCCCGGTGAGGCCCTGCCCCGCCAGGGTCAGAGTGCCGGTGTAGAGGCCGCCGCGGGTCTGGACGATGCGCCCCTGGAAATCCACGCCGGCGAAGGTGAGGCGCCGGATGTCGACGGTCATCGCGCCCCGGCCGCTGCCGATCACGACGTCGGCGGAGAAGGCGCCGTAGGCGGTCCGGCCGGTCGCCTGGATCGCCCAGCCGCCCGCGGTCGCCCTGACCGTCGCCTCGAGATCGCTTATGCCGAAGCGGAAGGTCGCCGCGCTGAGCCTGATCTGCGGCGCGCTTGCGGTCCCGGTCACGTAGACGGTGAGCGCGCCGTAGGTCTGGCTGACTCCGGTGAGGCGAAGGTCGATCGTGCCGTTCGGGCGATAGACCCCGCTGCCCGAGGTCACCCGAAGCAGCGGCGCCGCCACCCGCAGATTGTCGACCCGGATCAGCCCCGAAGGCTCGACCGCGATGGTGGCGGTGATCGTGCCCGGCCCGCCGAGCAGCTCGGCGACGGTCGCATTGTCGATCCGCCGAGTGCGCGCCGCGACCCGGCCGCGCAAGCCGAAGCCGCCCGCCTCGCTGGTCATGTCGAGGTCGGTGGTGATGTCGAAAAGGCCGACGCCGTCGACCAGATAGTTGTTCACCCGCCCCTGGATTCCGGCGAGATAGCGGCCGGTCGCGAAATCGAGCGCGAGGGCGAGCGTCGCGTCGATCCGGTCGGAGCGGAGCCGGAGGTTGTCGGAGACGAGCCTGGTGCCGGCGATGCCGAGCTCGCCGTCGAGCCGAACATTGGTGATCGGGCCGCCGGCGACAGCGTCGAAGCCGACGATCCGGGTCGCCCGAGCGGAGACCGGGACGATGATGTCCTCGGCGCGGACGCGCGCGCTGCCCGTCGCCCGAAGGCCCTCGACGGTGGTGGTGTCGAAGGTCAGTCTGGCCGCGCGCAGGTCGTAGAGGACGCCGGGGGCGGCGAACCCGCCGTTGAGGATCATCGCCAGCCGGACGTCGCGCCCGGACAGGCCCGGAGCGAGGGCGCCGGGCTGAAGCAGCCGGGCCGCCACCTGCAGATTCTCGAACCGGTTGCGGCCGAGGTCGACCAGGCCTTCGACGGCGAGCGCCATCGCCCGGCTGCTCGCGCGCAGCCGCAGGTCGGCGCGGCGATTGTCGAAGGTGGTGGTGAGGTCGACCAGGGTCACCGGGCCGACCAGGGCGGCGGCCGGGCCGGTCAGCAGCAGAGCCGGGCGGAGCGGGCCCTGCACCCGGAAGGTGCCGTCGCGTCCGGCCAGAGCGAGGTCGGCGATGCGCTGCCCGCCGAGCGCGGCGCGGGCCCGGCCGCGCCAGTCGGCCCAGTCCCCGCGGCCCTCGATCTGAGCCGCGACCGGGCGGTCGACGCCGAGCATGCCCGCGATGAAGCCGTTGCCCGGGCCGCGAAGCCCGACATTGACGTCGAACCGGTTCGCCTCGGGCACGGCGTCGAGCCGAAGCGCCATCCGGTCGCCGCCGGCCAGCCCCGGCGCGGCGATCGTCCCGGCGTCGAGCGCGACCTGGGCGCGGCCGTCGGCGATCTTGGCGCGGCTGTCGAGGGTGAGGAGGTGGCGTTGTCCGGTCACCGCCGGGTCGATCAGCAGCCGGCCGATCCGGAACCGGCCGATGTCGACATTGATGTCCGGAAGCAGCGGCGCGTTGGGATCGCCCGGGCGAAGCTCGGGGAGCCGGTGCAGCCGAGCCTCGGGAATGATCAGCGACCGGATATCGATATGGTTGCGGAAGTAGGAGAGCGGCCGGTAGCTGATCTCGGCGCTTCGGGCTCGGAAGAAGACTCCGCGCGGATCGCTGATCGCGATATCGACAAGCGTCATCTCGCCGAACACCGAGCCTTCGATCCGGCCGACCCTCACGTTCAGGCCCGACGCCGCCTCGAAGCTGTTGATCTGGTTGACGACGAAGCGGCGGCCCGGATCGGTGTTCAGCCAGACCAGGAAGGCCCCGATCAGGAGCAGGATCGAGAGCAGCGCGATGCCCGTCCACTTGGCGGCGGTGCGCGCTCGGTGGCGGCGGACCACCACGACCGTCTCGCCGGTGTCGGCCGCGCTCGCCATCAGAAAGCCTGGCCGATCGAGACGTAGATGGAGAAGCGCGATTCGCCCTGGCGGCGCCCGACCGGCATGGCGACATCGACCCGCATCGGCCCGAAATTGGTGTAGAGCCGGCCGCCGACTCCGACGCCGAAGCGCATGTCGCTGAAGGTCGGATACTGGGCCTCGTAGACCTGGCCGGCGTCGATGAAGCCGACGACGCCGTAATTGCCGAAGCGGTAGCGGCCCTCGATCGCGAATTCGTTGAGGCTTCGGCCGCCCAGCGGGACCGCGATGGTCGCCGGCTTGTCGTCGGGATTCTCCGGATCGAATTCGGGGTTCGCCACGATCTCGCGCGGCCCGAGCTCCTGGAAGCCGAAGCCCCGCACCGAGCCGCCGCCGCCCGCGTAGAAGCGCCGCGACGGCGCCAGCGCGTCGCGGGCGATTCCGTAGATCGATCCGAAGCGGGCTCGGCCGGCGAGGACGAAGCCGTCGCCGAACGGATAATAGGCGCTGCCTTCGATCAGGTTGCGCACGTAGAAGCTGCTGCCGTCGCGAAGCGAGGCTTCGGGATTGACCCGGCCGAGCAGGCGGAAGCCCCGGGTCGGGTCGAGCAGGCTGTTCGACCGGTCGTAACCGATCTGGCCGATCAGGCCGCCGATGAAGTAAGCGTCGCTGAGCGAGATATCCGCCCGTCGCAGCCGGTTTTCGTTGGTGGCGAGAATCTCGGCGCCGTAGGCGTAGGTCCAGACCTTCTGCCAGATCGGCGTCGATTCGCGCGTGACCAGGCCCTGCAGCCGCGCCGTATAGCCCTGGAAGGCCTCGAAGTCGCGCTGGCCGGCCTCGATCTGAAGCAGCAGCGCACGGTCGCGCTGGTGCCAGTTGTTGCGGCGGAACCGGACGCTGAGATTCTGTTCCGCGGTGCCGGCGATCGCAGCGACCCGGAGCGCCCCTTCGGGCGGGAGCAGGTTGCGGTGCTCCCACGCCCCTTCGAGGCGGAGGCCCTGGCCGGTGCTGTAGCCGGCATTGCCGTCGAGCGAGCGGGCGGGGCCGGCGTCCTGGCGGACGAGGACGTTGACATATTGGGTGCCGTCGGGCGCCGTCTCGCCGGTCAGGACAGGCTCGGCCGAGACGCTGTCGAACAGGCGGGTGGCGACCATCGCCTCGCGCAGATCGTCGACCTTGCGCCGGTCGTAGAGCTCGCCGCGCTCGAACCGCGCCAGCACCGCCACGTGCTCCGGATCGAAGGCGAGATCGCCCTCGGTGGTGAATCCGCCGAAGGTCGAGCGCGGGCCTGGATCGAGCGGCAGAGCATAGGCGCCGAGCTGGGTCGCGGGGTCGAGCTCGATGTCGCGCAGCCCCATTTCGGGGAAGGGATAGCCTTGCTGGGGCAGGCGCAGCAGCACGTTCGCCTCGGCCGCCTCGACCTGCTCGGCGATGATCGGGCGGCCGCTCTCCAGCGCCAGCGCCTCCCGGGCGATTCCCGGCGGCACCGTCTCCGGCCCGGCGATCCGGATGTCGCCGAACGTGTAGATGGGTCCGGAGGAGACGGTGAGGGTGATGCGCAGCGAGGGCGGATCCTCGGGAAGCTGCTCGATCGAGGAGGCGGCGACGGCGTCATAATAGCCTTCGGAGCGCAACAGGCGGATCAGCAGGGCCTCGTCTTCCTCGGCCCGGGCCTCGATCATGGCTCCGTTCACCGCTTCGCCGCGCGCATCCTCCAGCGCCGAAAGGTCGCGAAACCGACCCTCCAGGCCGGTCTCTTCCAGGCCCTCGACGACGACGGTGTAGCGGATCGGCACCGGCTCGTCGGGGTCGCCCTGGTCGGCGGCGACTTCCTGGACCGGCTCGGTCTCGACGGTGGAAAGGGGCGGCAGCGGCTCGGCCAGGGCGGGGTCACCCAGCGGCGCGTCCTCGACCGGGCCGGGCACGGGCGGAAAGGGCGGCGCATTGGGATTGACGGGCTCGAGCGGCTCGATCGGCTCGAGCGGACGGCTCAGCTCCGGATCGAGCGGCGGCAGCTGTTCGTCGAACTCCGAATCGGGGACGATCGGTCCAGCATCGGCCGGATCGGCCGCGTCCTGCGCCGCCGTCGGCTCGGGCTGAGCGACGCCGGGCGCCGCGAGGACGCCGCCGGCGATCGCCGCCAACAGGATTCGCGCTTCCTTCAACCCCCCGCTCGTCCCATGAAGTCCCGGTACGCGCGATGTCGCCGTCCGACAAGAAAAAGCTTCAATTTCCGACCCCTGCCTCGATCCCGCCGCCCCGGATCACGGGCACCGCACCGTCCCCGACGACGGCAAAGCCCGACCAATAATAAGGATGAGAGGTGTCCGCCTCGTCCATCAGCGCACGCTGCGCGGCGCGCAACGCGCTCGCGGTGCCGGTGCCGGGAGGCGCCGTGAACAGGCCCGAAATCAGCCGCTCGGTCGCGTCGAAGTCGCTCGGGACCGGCCAGTGGCTCGCGATCACGATGCGGCCGCCGGCGCCGACGAACGCCCGCACCAGGCCGTCCAAGGAGAAATCGCCGCCGCCCGTGACTCCCGCCGCCTGCGATGCCGCTTGGCTACCTTGCCCTGCGGTGTCGCAGGCGGACAGGATGATGAGGTCAGAATCGAGCCGAAGGTCGAAAATCTCAGCGAAGGTCAGCAGGCCGTCCGATTCGCCGCCGCCGAAGCTGGTCAGCAAGGCGGGCTGGGCGGGGCAGTCGGGGCGGGGGCCCGTCAACAGGCCGTGAGTCGCGAAATGGAGTATTCGGAACTGGTCCAGGTCCCCGCGCTGCTTGATCCCGGTGTCGCTGAACGCCGCGTCGGTCACCACCTCGGCCCGGCCGCCAGCGGCCGAGAGGATGGCCTGCCGCGCGATGAGCAGCTCGTCGGCCGCGATCGGCCGGTTCCAGGCGAGCGGCGGCCAGGCGCAATCGGCGCGCCCCGCCGCCTCGGGCGCGCCGCCGGGCCGCGCGAGGACGCTGACCGGCTGGTTCCGGCCGAAACCGATATATTCCTGGCCTGCGGCCGAGCGGGGCGCCAGCCGGACGTCGCGAAAGGCGCGCGCCGACACCGCCGTGCTGAGGTCGCGCTGCCGGCCCAGCCACTCGACGCCGCGAAAGTCGAAGCCCTCGTCGGCGGGATCGGAGGCTCGGGCGCGATAGGCCTCGATGCCGGCCCGGTCCATGACGAGCAGATTGGGCGGCAGCCGGAGCAGGGCGCCGTCGGGCTCGAAGATGAGATGGGCGACGCCGGCGAGCTCGCCATGAACGGGCCCGAACAACTGCCGGTAGAGGAGGTGCGCCAATTCGAGATCGAACGGATAGGTGAGGTGCCGGCCGTTCTCGACGACGGAGATGGTCGCGCGCAGCGCGTCGACCTGCCGGTCGAGCTCGGCCGGACCGGCGGCGAGGCGGAAGGCGCGGGCGGAATCGCGGGTGATGAAGATCGCATAGGCGTCGTCGTCGACCGCCATCATCTTGTAATAGGCCTCTCCCCCGCCGAGCAGCTGCTGCACTTCGGCGAGGGAGATCGCGTTGGCGGCGACGACCCGGTAGCGCGGAAAATCGGCGAGCCGAGCCTGGGTCGCGACCTGGTCGCGCTGCATCTGCTCGATCGACGCCGCGAGCGTTGCCGCCTGCCGCGCCTGGCCGGCCGTGCGCTCCGCGCCCGCCTCGGCCTGCGCCAATGCGACCCGCGCCCGCTCGATGTCGCGGGTCAGGGTCACCGACTGCCGGAACAGGCGGGCCGCTTCGTCGCTGCCCCCGGAGAGCTCGCGCGCGAGCACGGCCTGGGTCTGCGCCACTCCGGGCCGCACCAGCACCTGGCTGGCGGCGAACAGCTCGGCCGCGGCGGCCGGCTCGCCGCCGCGCTGAGCGAGCAGTTCGAAATAAGGGGCGAGAACCCGCCGGAGCACCGGCGAGCTTTCCGCCCCGCCGGCGAGCGAGGCGACGATTTCGCGGTAGAGCAAGGCCGCCGCCTCGGGTTGTCCGGACCTGACGTAATGGCCGGCCAGCCTGCCCTTGGCGCTGAGCAGAGCGGAGGATCCCGGATAATGGACCTCGAGAAGCGCCACCGCCGAGCGATGAAGCCGCTCCGCCTCGCCCCGATCGCCGCGTTCCTCCGCCACCGCCGCCAGCTCGCCGAGGATCTGAGCGCGCATCCACAGCGTCGCCGCGACCCGGCCTTCGCGGACCGCGACCAGCTGATCGAGGGCGCGGGCGAGGGGGACCACCGCTTCGGCGTCCCGGCCTAGAAGCCGCATCACCGTGCCGCGCAGCTGAAGCGCCTGGGCATCGAGGATTCGGGCCTTGTCGGCCGGAGTCAGGCCCTCGCTTCCGGCGAGCCGCCGAGCCCCGGGCGATTCGCTGCTGAGCTGGGCCGCGGTCGAAGAATCGATGATCAGCGCGCCGACCTCCTCGCTGGGCGCGAGGCTCGGCAATGGCCGTTCGAGCTCGCTCAGCGCCTCCTGCGCCAACCCCTGGTTGAGCAGGTGCATGGCCCGATAGTTGCGCAGCCGTCGGGCCGTCACCGGCTCGGCGCCGGCAAGCGCCTGGGCGCGCGCGAACAAGGTCTGAGCTTCCGGGTAGCGGCCGAGATTGGAGCGCTGCAGAGCTTCGTTGGCAAGCGCCTCCGCCTGGCTCGCCGGGCTCTCCTCCCTGGCCGTCAGCCGAGCGAAGAATTCGGCCGCTTCGGCATAGCTGCCGGCATTGTTGCGGCGATAGGCTTCGGCGAGCGCGCGCTGGGGGTCGAGGCTGCCCGCCTGGACCCTGGCGAAGGCGATGGGATCGCCGGCGCCGGTGGTCGCGACCGAAACCTCGCCGGCGATCTCGCGGTCGGCGACGACGCTGCGCAGGGCAAGCTCGAGCGCGCTGGCATAGCCGCCCAGCCCTTCGGCGACATAGACGACGCCGCGTTCGCGCTTCACGTAGACGCGATAATCGACATTCTCGGCGGCGAGACGACAGGAGAGGGTCTCGACCCGACCCAGGCCCTCGATCGGTGCCGGCTCGCCGGCGGCGCAGACGGCGCGCTCGTCGCGGATCGCGGCCAGCCGCGCCAGCGGATCGCCGCCGCGGGTGCGCAGCGCATAAACCTGCCCGACCGGAAGCGCCGCGTCGCGGCAGGCGATCGCATAGGCCTGGTCGAACATGTCGGCCAGCGCGCGGTCGGCCAGCATGACCTGGGCGGTGCAGATGACGCCTCCGCCCGACCCGATTCGGAAGCTGTCGCGCGCGCTGACCGGCTGCGCGTCCGCCGCCGCCGGGGCGAGGAGAAGCGCCGCGACGAGCGCGGCAAGAGGCCCGAACCTACTCATCGCCGCCCTCCCCGTCGCAGTCGCCGTCATCGTCTTGGTCGCAGTCCCACAGTATGCTGTCGGCGCCGCTCGTCACCGGCTCCTCGATCAGGGGCTCGCCCGCGAAGCTGGTGTCGACCGGCTCGTCGGCGACGGCGAGCGCCGCCCTTCCCCTCAAGGGCTCGGTGATCGGGTCCGGCCCGCCGGGGACCAGGGGGCCGTCGCCGCCCACCCGCCCGCACAGGCCGCTGTTGATGAAGCACAGGTTGAACTGGGACTCGTCGGTATAGCCCGCACTGCCCTGTTCGAACTGGACCTCGCGGAAAAAGGCCTCGTTGGCGACGAAGCTCCCGTCCGGGTTGATCCGTCGTCCGAAGGCATAGACGATGAGAGGCTGCTGCCCGGTCGGCGTGACGGTGAGCGTATGCTCGACCACGGTGAGGCCGGCAAAGGCGTCGGCTGTCCCGCTGTTCTGGACGAAGACGGTATCCCGGGCGAACAGGAGGATGTCGCCGGCTTCGGCATGCCCGCGCGGTGCCTCGGCATTCTCGTTGGTGAGCAGGGCTTCGTCACGACCCGCGAAATTCGGGTCCGCCGCCAGGCGGTCGAGCACGCCCTGGCTCGCCGCCCAGATGTCGTTCGATCTGAGCGTGAGCGTTCCCGTGGGCAGGCCGGAGCCGTCGAGGATGCGGATGCTGCCGCTCGGCGCGACGAGCCGGATGCGCTCGCCGGCGCTGAAGTCGATCCGGCTGGCGCTTCCGGCATTGGCGAGCCGGAGCGCGCCGTCGACCTGAACGGTGCCGCCGGTGAGAAGCTCGAACGCCCCGATGCGCGCCGAATCGAGCGCGAGGTCGCGCACGAGGAAGTCGGCCGAACCGGCGGCGGCGCTGGCGTTCGGAGCCTCCACGCGCAAGGTGCCCGCGACGATCCGGCCCGCCTCGGCGTCGCTCAGCGTATAGCCCGGCCCCTGCGCGCCGCCGCCGAGCACGGTCGGTTCGTCGCCGGGAAGGACGGTGAGGGCGACCGTCTCGGTGCCTTCGCCGCCGAGGCCGCCGGCGGCGGCGATGTCGATGTCGGCGGAGGCGACGGAAATGGTCTGGGCCAGCACCGGGCCGCCGAACGCGGCCGTGCCGGCCGCTTCGGCGCGCAGCTCGCCGCCCGCATCGGCGCCGCCGAGGAAGAGGTCTCCGCCGCTGTCGAGCTCGATGTCGCCGGCCGCGGCCGCCGCTCCGAGTTCGATCGAGGCTGCGGTGATATTGAGCGCCGCTCCGGCGTCGGCCGAGGCCAACGCCACGGGTCCAGAGGCCTCCAGGCCGAGGTCCCCGCCGCTGCTGAAGCTGTTCCCGGAAATGCCGCCGCCCGAGGAGGACAAAGCTATCTCCCCGGTCGCGGCGACGTCGTTGAGAGCGATGTCGAACGGCGCCTGCGCTTCGATGGCGGCGGCGGTCAACCTGCCGTCGCTGAGGATCGGGCCGTCGAGCGAGACCAGCTCGATCCGGCCGCCGGCGGATCCGTCGTCGAGCCGGACCTGCCCTTCGCCCGCGAGGCGGATGTCGCCGCCGGCTTCGGCCTCTCCAACGAGCAGGGTCGAGGCCTCCGCGTCGATGTCCGCCGCCGCCGTGACGGCCGTGACGACGATCGCCGCGCCGGCGTCCAGGTCGATGCTGCCGCCGCTGGCGACGGTGCCGAGGTCGAGCTCGAAGGCGGCCTCGGCGCGGAAGTCGCCGCCGGCGTCGGCCGTGGCGACGACGATATCGCCCTGGCTGGCGAGGACGATGTCGTCCCCCGCCGCCACTCCGCCGAGGGCGAGGCTCGACCCGCTGATCGTCGCCGCTCCCGCCGCGTCGATCGTCTGCGCCGACACCGGCCCGCCGGCGACGATGGCGAGCGAATCGCCGCTGCTCGCCGAGAGCAAGGCCGAAGCGCCGTCGGACTGGATCTCGATGAAGGCGCCGGCGGTGAGTTGACCGGCGTCGACGTCGCCGCCCGCGTCGAGGATGAGCGGCCCGCCGCTGGTGGCGATACCGACCGACGTGTCGCCGCCGGAGCCGGTGAAGATCGCCCCTCCGGCCGTCAGCGAGCCCGCTTCGATGTCCCCGGCCGCGCTGAGCACCAGCGACTGGGCCTCGGCGGCCGCGATCGCCATGCCGGCTCCCGACCGGATGAACATCGACTCCGCCGCCAGGCTTCCGGCCTCGACGGCGCCGGCCGAGTCGACGACGAGCGATCGGGCGCTTGCGGCGGAATCGACGATCGTCGCACCCCCCGACGTGAGGCCGATCGAATCGGCGGCCGTGAGCGCTCCGGCGACGATGTCATCCTGCGCTTCGATGATCGTCGTGCCGCCGCTCTGCGCCGAGCCGACCGCGGCCGACCCGCCGGCGGCAATGGCGATTTCCGCCCCCGCCGTGACGGTCCCCGCCGCGAATTCTGCGCCCGCCTCGAACTCGGCGGCGCCGCCGGCATCCGCGCGCTCGACCGTCGTCGCGCCGCCCGACGTCACCCTAAGGGCGCCATCGGAGGCGAGCTCGCCCGCCTCGACATCCGACCCCGCGGCCAGGACGACCCCCTCGCCCGCCGTCACCACGACCGCCGCCAGGTCCCCGCCCGCGCTGATGTCGGCCTCGCCGCCGGTCTCGACGGCGTCGATCGCCGCGGAGCCGGCGGCCGCGATCCGGATTCCGTCCGCGGCGCCGAGGGACCCCAGGGTGGCGTCCCCCTCCGCGTCGAGCGCGATCGTGCCGCCGCTCTCCGCCCCCTCGATCGCGGTTGCTCCGCCGGAGCTGACGAGGAGGCTCTCGCCGGCGGCGAGGAAGGCGGCGCCGACGTCTCCGCCGGCCGACAGCCGAAGGACCGCGCCGGCGTCGGCGGCGTTGAGGATGATGTCCGCGGGCGCCGACGCCTCCAGGCTCGAGCCCGCGCTGAGCTGGCCGTCGCTGAGGATGCTGCCCCCGGCCGAATCGAGCCTGATCGCCGCGGCGGCCGCGGCGCCGTCGAGGCGAAGCTCGCCGCCGGCTTCGACGCTGACATTGCCGCTGCCGCCGAGCGCACCGGCACCGTCTTCGCTGTCGGGTCCCGCACCGGTAGCGTCGACCGCCCCGCCGGCGAAGCCGTCCACCGCCGTCGCAACGAAATCGTCGCCGGCCTCGGCGAGAAGCACGTCGATGTCGGCGTCGCTGGCCAGCGTCACGTCGCGCCCGGCCGTGGCGCTCTCCAGGTCGATGCCCGCGGCGTCGACGTCGATGTCGTCGGCGGCCGCCATGGCGCCGAGAGTGGCCCGTCCGCCGGAGTCGACGGCGACCGAGCCGCCGCTGTCGGCGGCGGCGAGGGTCGTCGTTCCGGCCGAGGTCAGGACGATCGATCCTTCGGCCGTCAGCGAGCCGGCGTCGAGGGCGGCGCCGGCCGCCAGGTCGAGACTCGCGCCCGCTTCGGCGTCGGCGATGCCGACGTCGCCGTCGGCGGCGACCGAGAGGGCCGAGCCGGCGACGAGCCGTCGCTCGCTCGACACGCTCCCTTCCGAGGAATCGAGCCGGAGGGCGGCGGCGGCGGCGCCGTCGTCGAGCCGAATATCGCCGGCGGCCCGCACCTCGATATTGCCGCTGCCGGCAAGCTCGCCGCCGCCGGCTTCGCTGTCCGTTCCTGCCCCGGTCGCGACGACGGCGTCGGCGGCGAAGCTCCCCGCCGCATCGGCACGGAAATCGTCGCCGGCCTCGGCGAAGGTCACGGCGATCCCGGCCGCGCTGTCCAGAGTCACGTCTCCGGCCGCGACGGCGTCGACGAGCGCGATTCCGAGGGCGTCAATGGCGAGGTCCGCACCGGCCGCCACCGACCCGAGATCGGCCCGGCCTCCGGCAGTGACGGAAATGGAGCCGCCGCTCCTCGCCGACGCCAAGGCGGTCGCTCCGCCCGATTCGACGGCGATCGATCCGCCCGCCGCCACCTCGCCGAGGGCGACGGAATCGCTTGCCGAGAGCTCGACCTCGGCCCCGGCGTCGAGCAGGACGGCGCTGAGGACGTCGCCGCCCGAGGAGGCTAGCCTTATCCCTCCGGCCGCTTGCGCTTCGTCCAGGCGGACATCGCCGGCCGCCTCGACGGCGACGTTGCCGGTGCCCGCCAGAGCGCCGCTGCCTCCCTCGCTGTCGGCTCCGGCCCCGGTGGCGCCGACGCTGTCGGCGGCGAAACCGGCGCCCGCAGTGGCGCTGAAGTCGTCGCCCGCCACAGCCGAGCCGACGACGATTCCGCCGCTGCTCGTCAGGACGACGTCGCGGCCCGCCGTCGCCGCAGCGACCCCGATCGAGCCGGCATCGATCGCCACGTCGCGCGTCGCGGCCACCCCGCCAATGGCTACCAGGGGCGCGAGGATGCGCGCGTCGCCGGCGGCGGCGGCGATCCGGGTGCCTGCCGTGCCGGTGACCCTGGTCGCGGAGTCGAGCCTCACCGACGCGCCCTCGAGGGTGGCGGCGTCGGCTGCCGGAGCATCGTGACTGAGCGCGATCGCTCCGCCGGCGGTCACGTCGACCGGTCCGCCGGCCTCGAGGCCGCCGCTGCCGGAGGCGGTGAAGCTGACGTCCCCCTCGGCGGCGATGGTGACCGAGCCGGTCACAGCGACCGGGTCGTCGGTGCTGGTCAAGGCGAAAGCCGGGCCGCCCGGCGAGGCGCCTCCGACGAGGACCGCCGTCAGGTCGGCGAAAGCGAGTCCGCCGGCGGCAGGGCCGACATCGTCGATGATCAGCCGGCCCGCCCTGTCGACCGAGGCGTCGGCGCCGCCGGGTCCGGCCCCGCTCGCATCCATCAATGTCGCGCCGAGCGATGCGCTGCCCGGCGCGGCCGTGCCCGCTCCGGTCGGACCATCCGCGACGGCGATGCGGCTCTCGCCCCCGGTGCCGGCGCCGCGGGCGCCGTCGGGGCCGCCGAGGGAGGGATTGCTTCCG
>Ga0196962_10000525_pt1 | contig 15296 bp, 6 predicted proteins | sample S3v_20metaG_FD_183186 | JGI IMG/M metagenome (GOLD analysis project Ga0196962, IMG submission 183186) | Soil microbial communities from Anza Borrego desert, Southern California, United States - S3+v_20 | ecosystem: Environmental > Terrestrial > Soil > Desert | place: USA: California | collected... | reverse complement strand
CTCGTGCGGTCCGCGTTCCCAAACGCGGACCCCGCTTGTCCCCCAGCTTCCCCTTTTGGCCGATTCGCTCGTACTCCCTTACGAGTGCCCGCAACGGTAGCGGCCGTCTCCGTTCCCGTCAAGTACTCGTCTATTTCTGACGTCAGCGCGCAGACGCTGCAGCGGAGATGGTCGGAGCAAAACAACAGACAAGGGACCGGCGTGGTTAGCGCCGGTCCCTTGACACCGTGCTTCTGACTACTGACTACTGACTACTGGATGAAAACGGGTTCACCGGTTTCAGTTGTAGTCAGTGTGTAGGTGCCCTCGAACGTCGCGGCTTTTTCGCCTTCGCAGAATTCGAACGGCGAGGTGACCGTCCCGCTGAGGGTGAGAGTGTCGTTGCCGGGGCCTGTCGCGTACGAGCCAGGCACTTCACCGCCGTACGGGCATTCGAACGGCCCGACGTCAGCGATGAACGACAGCGTCGCGGTCGCGGTGTCGCCACCGGTGGTCACCAGGTGATCCAGCGTCGGTTCTGTGACCAGCAGCGGCTCGCCGCTCGCTTCGCATTCGGCCGTTTCGGCCGCGCTCCCGGTGCCTGTGATCGCACTGGGGCCGTTCACGGTGATTTTCCCGTTCACTTCGACGGTTTCGCAGAACAGGGTGCCGAGGGCGGTGTTTGTGGTGAACGTGTTGTGGCTTACGCCCGTGATGCTCGACCCAACAGCGACCTTGCCGCTGGCGTCCCGCATTTCCAAGGCGCTCGCGGCAGCCGGCATCGCGAAGGCCGCGACCGCGGCCACTGCCATGCCGAGCAGGATGAGCTTCTTCATGGTTTGCATATCCTCCCGTGAGGATGTCCGGTCCTGGTTCCCCCGAGCCGGACGACTTCGCCCTTGGGCCATCTCGGCGATCTGCCGACCGGCACCTCGGGCCTTGCGCCGGGATTCGTAGCCCAGCTTGGGCTGAACGGTCAAGGACTGGTGAGCGAATCATCGAGGTCCGCTCCGCAGGGACGGATTCTGATCCGAAATGCCCTGCACTTCTTGATCAACGTAATTCCGCGTGCGCAAAAATGCGCACGCGCGTCAACGCACACTCGCGGCTTCCTGCGCTGTCGCTTTTCGCGCTTCCCCCATAGGTTCCCTGCCTGCGATTCCGGCGTCGATACAGGCGCAGCGAGTCAGACGTAGAGCCTGACGAGAACCACGTCCCCTTCCCTTGCCTCCAACTGGCAGAGGCGCCCGCGCCCCCACCACCGCTCAGCCAGCTACTTCCCCTTGCCGCCCTTTGAGCCCCGCTTCTTGCCGCCCTGCTTGTGCTTCTTGTGCTTCTTGTGCTTCTTCTTGCCGCACTGGTTGGCGATCTTCGGGTGCAGCTGTGAGACGAGGCCGTTCTGGGCGACGAAGCGGGCGCTTGCGCGCTGCTTCTTTTTGCAGAGGTTTTCGGAGTTTTCGAGCAGGCCGTATTTCTTGCCGCCTTTGAGTTCGAAGAGGATCTTCGAGAAGGGCGCGTCGGGGACGAATTCGAAGGTGTTTCTGAGGCCTTCGTGTTTGGTCGTGTCGACTTTGCCGTGGACCAGGAGACGGACCTGGCCGTTTAGTTCGGTGACCAGGTCGGGCAGCTTGTGGCCGTAGCCGACGCCGATATAGACGTTGCCCTCGAGCGGCTCGTCAAAGAGCGGCGTCCAGACCTTGACGTGGCCGTAGACCGAGCGGGCGGGGCAGGTCTGGGACTTCAGCTGGGGCTGGGTGCAGACCTTGTCGAGGTTGCCCTGGTCGAGGAACTCCGAGTGGGGCAGCCCGACCTGGATGCGCGCGGTGTTGGCGAAGGCGCCCTGCGGCGCGGTGACGATCGCCCGCAGCGCCGGGTGGCCGGAGCGCTTGGTCGCGCCTTTTAGCCTGAGCTTCAGGCGCGGCTTGTATTTCAGCTTCTCGCAGCCGCCGACCTGGAAGCGGTTCGAGGGGGTCGCGGTGGCGCCGCTCGAGCCGCCGAGGTCGGCCTTAAAGGACTGCGGTTCGCAGTTGGTCGGGTTCAAGACGAAGTTCGGTCGGTCGAGCTTTACGAGGACCGAGCGGACCTTCAGCGGGATCCCCCGCAGGATCGTCGGCAGCGGGTCAGACTTGGCGCTCACCTGCGCGGTTTCGAGGTTGACCGAGATCGGGGTCCTGACGACGACCGTGCCGAGGTCGAAGGGCCCCGCCACCGCCGGGACGACGACGACGGCCGAGAACGGAGCGCCCTTGTAGGGGCCGGCCCAGTAGATCTTGCCGGGGGCGTGGAAGGGCTCGGAGCCGACCCCCGCCGCGGTGTCGACGGTGCCGAGCTGGCTACCCGAGGGGCAGCTGGGATGGGCCTGCTCCTCGCGGCCCCGCTTGCCGGCGGCGTCGGCGATCGCCGCCTCTGAGCAGAAGGGGATGCCGGCAGGCTTTCCGATCAGCCCAAGCGGGAAGGTGAAGTCGAGGCGGCTGAGTTCCTGTTCGCCGTCGGCGCGGTTGATCTTGATCACCAGCGGGCTGTAGGAGCCGGCGGCCGGGTCGACGGTGCCGGCTTCAAAGCTCGGGTGGAAGGGCCGCGCCCCGGCCGAGGAGGAGCAGTTCTCTGAGACCGTGAAGGAGTCCGAGGTCTGCGCCGGCGGCCCCGATTCGGGCGCCGACCACGGCGTCCAGCTGCCGGTGGTGGTGTAGGTGCCGCAGACTTCGGGCGTCGCGAACTCAGAGCGCGGGCCGCCGCCGCGGAAGTTGAGGGTCAGGTCTTCGGTCGGCGCCTGGGGGACGTCGTCGAAGGTGGCGGTGACCTGGCCGGTCTGGGGGTCGTTTTCGACCTTGCCGGGGAGCTTCAGGGTGATCCCGAAGCGCGGGCTTTCGAAGACCAGGTAGAGGCCGATCAGGCTGCCGAACGGGTTCTTTTCCTGCTCGGCGAGGTAGATCGTGCCCTTGAGCGGCTGGTCTAGCAGCGGCGTCGTCACTTCGGCGGTGCCGAGCTTTGAGCCGTCGGGGCAGGCGACCGGATCGTTGTTGAAGCGGGTGCGGTTCGGCGGTGCCCCGAACCCGACGAAGCCGACCTGGGCCTCCGAGCAGGCCTCGAGGCCTGCGGCCTGGGAGGGGTTGACGTTTACGCCCTCGGGCAGGGTGACGACCGACTGCTTTAGGTCGGGCGTCGCCAGGCGGTTGGGGTCGGTGAGGGCGCTCTGGTCGATGTGGAGGCGGGCGGTGGCGCCGGCGCCCGAGGAGCCCTTGGTGGTCGAGGGCTGGAAGCTGAACTGGGGGGCGAAGCTGAGCTTCTCGCAGCCGGTGACCGGCGGCAGCGTTTCGAGGACCCTGGCAAACCGCGCCGGTTCCTGCCAGGTCGAGGCTTCAAAGCTTTGCACCGGCGCCTGGCGGGCCTGCTCTGCGCAGTCGGTGGCGTTGCGGAAGAACGAGCGGCCGCCGGCGCCCGGCGGCTGGCCAAAGAAGACCGTGTCGACGTAGAAGACGCCCTTGAAGATGGCGTTGTTGATCGCCCTGACGCGGATGCCGAAGTCTTCTTCAGAGCGCAGGTTGCCGACCAGCGTCGCCACCGGGATCGCCACCTTGCTCGAGAACTCCGCCGCGGCGCCGGCGACCGGGACGTCGTTGAAGAAGGGGGCGTTGCCGCCTTTTGCTCCGAAGCTCGCGAAGTTGGCGACGCCGGGGTAGAGCCGGCCGACGGCGAACTTATCCGCTTCGGCTTCGTTGCAGGCAGGTGCCGGCTGATTTTTGTCGGTCCGCGGCGCCGGCAGCCCCTGCGGGCAGCGGGCGGTGACGAGCGGGTTGCCGACGAAGCCGGGCTGCAGGTCGACGTTTACGTCCTTTATGTCGCCGCTCGGCACCACCTTGCCGAAGGTGGTGCGCACCGTGTTGACGTGGAAGGCGGTGACCTGGGCGTTGGGGTGCCCGCCCGCCTGGGTGGCCGGTCTGCCGGCGGCGTCGAAGATGCCCGAGAAGAAGGCCGAGATGCCGGCCGGCGCGCCCTGCGTGGAGACGACGATCGGCAGCTGGTAGGCGGCCGGCGCGGCGCCGCCGCCCGAGACCGTGACCGGGACCGAAGTGAAGGTCGCGAAAGCGAACTGCACTTCGATCGGGACCCTGATCGAAGGCGTCGGCGCCAGCGCCGAGATCCCTTCGGCGAGGGTGCATTTGACCGTCGAGACGCCGCTGCTGTTGGGGCAGCTCCAGGCGCTTGCTTCGGTCCCCGCGGCGGGGCCGGAGGTGACGATGCCGCTCGGCAGCGGGCCGAGTTCGACGGTGATCTCGCCTTTCGTGGCGCCGCCGCCGACGTTGGTCGGAAAGATCGCGATTTCGCCGCTGCCGGGGCCGCCGGGGACGGTGGTGAAGGCATTGATGTAGCCGGTTGCGCCGAGACCCGTCCCCGCAACGATGATCTGGGCAATATCTTTGTTCGCGAGAGCGCCACCGAACGCTATGAAGTATGGATGTTCGCCATCGCCGCCCGGCCCTCCGGTGACCGTGAACAGGCCGGGTTCAGAAACCGCCAGTTCTTCAAGGGCGCCCTGAACCGTGATCGCCGGAGCGTTATAGGCGATCGAGCCCGTCAGCTCGCCCCCGGTGAGTGCGACGTTGCTACCCGCAATAGTGGGAAATGCCGAGAGGGTCACGGTTCCTGCCCCAGCCGCAGTGACGGTCGTTCCAGCTGGAATGCCGTTGCCGGTGATCGCATCACCGACCTGGAAGCTGCCGACGGTGGTCGAGACGGCCGTCACTACTTTGGACGCCGTAGTCAGCGTCCCAGCTCCTTGCACGGTGATCGGAGCCAAGGTGAAGGTCCCGCCTTCCGCGCCGATGGTCACCCTTTGGACCTCTGACTGGCGCGGCGGCAGGTGCGTCGGGCCGGTCGCGGCCAGTACCTTCCAGGCCGGCGCCGGGACGCCTTCGGCGCGTGCGCCGGCGGCGAGGGCAAGGAGCGCCACCGCCGCTGCGAGCAGGACGAGGGTCGCTCGGCGGATCCTCGCGGGTGCGCTCCCTGGCGCGATTGCGGTCCTCACTTTCCTGCCCTCCGCTCGTCGTCGGCTCCTCGGGGACGCTGGGAGTTGCCCTTGCCCTTCTTGCCTTTGCCCTTGCCTTTGTTTTTGCCCTTCTTGCCCTTGTTGTGCTTGCCCTTCTTGCCCTTGCCCTTCTTGTGGTGCTTTTTGTGCTTCTTTTTGTGGTGCTTTTTCTTGTGCTGCTTGGACTTGACGTTGCCGGGGCCGTTAAAGGTGGCGCTGCCCGGGGCCGGGGCGCTAGGCGCCGGGCCCTGGCCTGGGCCCTGGCAGGAGCCTTCGCCCGTCGGGTCGCACGGCGGCGGTGCCGTCGGCTGCGCGAAGCCGCCGCCGATCCGCGCGTCCCAGACCGAGCGCCGCGCTTCGGGGTTTTCCCAGTTGAGCGCCGCCGCGTCGACGAAGTAGAGGTCGGTGCCGTCGGCGCTCGCGCCGAAGAATTCGATCGTCCCCTTCCCCGCCGGCGGCGTCGCCCCCGGCAGGTCGCGGGCGATCGTGAAGACCTGCCCGTGGGCCCACTCATAGAGGTTCCATTCCCCCTGCGCCGCGCCGAGCGCCAGCGCGTCGGTCGACTTGAAGAAGACGAGCGGCTTGCCGTTTCGCACCACCAGCGACTGCGATAGGTAGGTGCGATTGCGTCCCACTCCCCTCAGGAGGCGGGTCGCCGAGGGATAGCCCGGCGCTTTGCCGTCTTGCCGGCACGAGACGCAGGCCAGCTCTTCCCCCTCTGCCGCTTCCGCGTCGTAGAGGTAGACCACCGGCTTGCCCCCGCTCTCATACCCCGTGTTGTTCGCGCTCGATTCGAACAGCAGGTAGCGCCCGTCCCGGCTCGTCCGCGACGTATGTTCTTTGAAGTTACCCGTCGTCACGCTCTTTAATTCCTCGCTGCCCCCACCTACCGTCCCCACGAACCGCACCGCCCCGCTCGCCGCTTCGTAGAGGTAGAGCGAGAAGGTATTCGCCGCCTGGTTCTCCGCGAACGTGTTCCCCTCGCCCGCCATGAGCTGCCCCCGCGCGATGAAGTAGGCCCGCGAGCCGTCCGCCGCCAGTCCCACCAGCGCGCCGACTCCGCCTACGAAGACGCCGCCCGCTTCCGCCCCCCCCGCGCCGTCGGCGACCGAGAGGTCGGTCAGCTCGCATTCCGGTTCCCCGCCCGGCCCCTCGACGATGTGGCATTCGTAGAGGTCGCGCCCTTCTGAGCTCGTTTCGGCGGTGAGGCCGGCGTTGGCCGTGAAGTAGACCCGCGAGCCGTCCGGGGTGGCCCCCTGGAAGACCGCCCCGGTGTTGGTCGCAAGCGGCGACTGCGAGACGTCTAGCGTCTTCGTCCCGTCGATCCGCACGAAGACCGCTTCTTTGCCTTCGTCGCTCCCCGTTTTGCTGGTCGCCGTGAAGAAGACCCGCGAGCCGTCTTCGGAGACCGCGTTGTAGGTGCTGCCGCTGATGCCCCCGCTCCCCGGGCCCGCTTCCACCGCGACTTCCCCGCCGCCGTCGGGCACCCAGCCGACGTAGCTGAGCCCCTCGCCTTCCTCCCATTCGTAGAGCCACGACTCTTCCCCAACCCCCGGTATGGGTATACCCGAATAACGACGTTCGGTTGTGAACGCCACCCGCCGGCAGTCTCGCGACATCCCGATCAGCTGGAATTCATCGATAATTTCTCCGACGACGAGCTCCGGGTTCTCGGGGACCCGGTTGCTGATCAGGGTGTAGGCGCCGTCCGGGCCGCGGCGGTAGAGGTTGCCGCCTCCCGCTTCCTCGCTCACCCGCCCCACCGGGTCGCCGGTCAGCGCGATCCTGCTCGCCACCACCCCGCAGGAGAGGTCCGGCGAGAGCCCGAGGACGCTCGCCCGCGCCCCGTTGCCGGGGCCCGGCTGATTGATCCCCGGCGAGTACTGCACCGAGCTCCAGCCCCCCGCCCCGCGCGAGCCCATGTAGAGGACTTCGCCGCCGGTCGTCGTCCCCGGCAGCCCGAGTTCCACCTCGTAGGCCAAAAGCCCGGGCGCTTCGGCCGCCTGGAATTCGGTTTCAAAGCCGGCCTTGCTTTCCCCCGGCAGCGCCACGAAGCCCGGTTCGCGCGGCGAGACCAGCTCGAGGCAGCGCCCGTCGGGGAGCCCGCAGGCGTTCAGCGTCTGCACTTCGTGATCTGCGCTCCGCCTCGTCCCGGCGCCGCCGGAGGCGACGAGCCGGTAGTGGTAGGTCGCCCCCGGCGCGAGGCCGCCGATCTCGGCGCTGATCTGGACCGGCGGGGTGCCGGGCGGGACCGCCTGGAAGCTCGCCGGGGCGACGTTGCCGTAGGCGGCGGTCGGGCCCCATTCGAAGCGGTAGGAGGCCCCGAAGCCGCGCGGGTCGATCTGCGCTTCGAGCTTCGCCGTGCTCGGGCTGGCGTTGCTCGCGCGCACGTTAAGGATCCGCGGCGGGCCGAAGGTCTCAAAGCTTAGGATCGGGCCTTCTTTGGTCCCGGTGCTACTTGCGGTGACGAGCTGGAAGCGGTAGGCGGTGGCTTCCTCGAGGCCGCTGAGTTCGGCGCTCACCGGGTGCGAGCCGTTGTCGGGCGCGATCGCGCCCGCCGCCGGGGTGCAGGGCGCCGTCTGTTTGAGTTCGGGGCTACTCGCCAGGTCCCACCTGAAGAAGCATTCGCTCAGCTGGTTGCCTTCCGGATGGGCGATGCCGTTCAGGGTCGCGGTGCTTAGGCCGGTCACCGTCGCCGGCTTCGTTTCCGCCGAGGAGCCGCTCAAAAAGAAGCCGGTCGAGCTGTATTCGGCCCCGTTCGCATACCTCGCGACCAGCCGGAAGTTGTATTTCACCCCGTTCGGTTTGAGCCCCGTGATCGTCGCCTCCACCGGGTGATCGCTCGAATCCGGCGGTGGGACCGCGCCTTCGCAGGGGACCGTCTGTTCCCATTTCGCATTCCCGTTCACCAAGGTCCGCCCGTATTCGAACACGCATTCGCTCACCGCGATCCCTTCCGGGTTGACCGTCCCCGCGAGCCTCGCATCCGTCCCCGTGATCCCGCTCGCCGGCTTGAGCGAGACCGTCGGCACCACCGTCGGCAGCCCGTAAACCAGGATGTTCGTCGGCGGCAAACCGGTCGCTTCGTAGGCGACGTAGACCTTCCCCGCCGCGTCGGTCGCGAAGTCCCTGACGAGGGAGATGCCAGCTGCTTCCACCAAAAGGCGCGACAGCGGTTCCCCCGCCGCTTCTGCCCCCCCGTCGAGTTCCGCCAGTTCTGCGAACCCGTTCAGCGAGGCGCCCAGGCTTTTGTTGTAGGCGATCGGGTTGCCGCTCGTCGGATCCACCGCCGCCAGCGATTCGTAGTTTTCACTGTAGATGTGGGCGGCTCCGCTCGCGGTGTCTACCTTGAGGATCAAGTGAGCAGCCGAGCCGTTGCTGGCGATGAACAGCGACCCCGCCGAGGGCCCGCTTCCGAGCGCCATCCGGCACGGGCGAGAGATCCCCGTCAGGGGCCAGTTTTCCGTGTTGTCGCCGTTGACCGGCGGGTTCCCGCTCGGCTCGAAGACGCTGACCTTGTTGTTCTGCGCAACGTAGATCGTGCCCGTCGAGCTCACCGCCACCCCGCACGGTTTGCTCATCGCGCCTTCGGCCTGCGTCAGCTGGCCGATGTATTTCCCTTCCGAATTGAAGATGTCGACCAGGTTCTGCGCGTTCTGGGTGATCAGGATGTTGCCGTTGGTCGGGTCGAAGGCGATCTGGTTCGACTGGAAGCCGCCGGCGCCCATGCTGAGGCCGTTCTGCGGCGTTTTGTCGCAGGAGGCCGGTTCTTCGTTGCACGGTTTTCCGCCCGGGCCGAGCTTGCCGTCGAGCGTGTTGGTGCCGAGCGCCGCGAAGGGAGCCGGCGTCCCGTCGGCGTTGAAGCGGTTGAAGGTTGAGGTGAGCGCGGTGGCGCCGCCGATTTCCACCCCCACCAATACCCTCCCGCTCGCCCGCTCGATCCCGACCGACGACACCGGGCCTTTGAATTCCGGCTGTTCGGCCGCGCCGAAGGTTTCCAGGAAGGGGCGCTGCACCGCCGCCGAGGCGCTCGGCACGAGGATGCCGAGCGCCGCCAGCGCCGCCGCCAGCGCCGCGATGGCAGTGCGGCGGCGGAGCCTCATCGACCCACCTCGATGAGGACCGGCTTACGTTGGCCCTTCACCCGCAGCACGTAACGGCCCTCGGGCAGCTGGTTCAGGACCCGCTGCAGGCGCGCCACGCTCGAGTAACCGTGCTTGACGTTGTGGCCGCCCTTACGCAGGGACCAGGAGAGGCGGATGCGCGAGTTGGAGGCCTTGCTGTTGCCGTGGGTTTGCTTGACAGTGCAGGTGACCTTGCTGGACCCCTTCACCTTGCAGGTCACCGTCACCTTGCCGGCCGGGCCGCGCGCGCCCTGCGGGCCCTGGGGTCCCTGGGGGCCCTGCGAGCCGGTGTCTCCCTTGGGGCCCTGACCGCCGTTCTGCCCGGGGGGGCCGGGGGGGCCTTCCGGGCCTGGAAGGCCCGGGGCACCCGGCGCTCCGTTGCAGATATAGGAGATGCCGGCGCTCGAGACCAGCCGCAGGCCGCCGAAGGCGCAGTTGGCCCCGGGCGTCTCGATGCTGACGGTGACGCCCTGGCCGGGCGTTCCGGCGGCGCCGTTGCAGACGTAGGTGGTGCCCGCTTCAGAGACGACTTTGACGCCGCCGTTTAGGCAGTTGGGCCCGGCCGGCTCGGTGGTCACCGTGACGCTCTGGCCCGGGGTGCCGTCTGAGCCGGGGGCACCGTTGCAGACGTAGCTGGTGCCCGACTCGGAGACGACTTTGATCCCGCCGTTGGCGCAGTTGGGACCGGCCGGCTCGGGGGTGACGGTGACACCCTCGCCCGCTTCGCCTTCGGTGCCTTCGGTGAGGAAGACGGCGGTGACGTTGGTCGCGGCGGGCCCTTCGACCGTGACTTTGCATTTCGAGACTTCGCCGCTGAGCGGCTGGCAGCCGATCCAGCCGGCGAAGACCGAGCCGGTGGCCGCGGTGGCCGCGAGTTCGACCTCTTCGCCTTCGCCGAAGGTCGCCTGGCAGGGTTCGGGGCCGCAGTTGATCCCGGCCGGGGTGCTGGTCACCGTGCCGCCGCCGTTGCCGCCCTTGAAGACGTTCAGGGTGGCGGTGCCTTCGAGGATGAATTCGACGCTTACTTCGCTGTCTTCGTCGATCGTGAATTCGCAGGTCCCCGAGGCCGCGGTGTTGGAGCAGCTGGCGGCGGCGGAGCCCGAGCCGCTCAGCGCGTTCAGGATCGATTCGGAGTCGGCGCTCGCCGTGACTTTGATCGTGTGGCCGTCGAGGAAGGGGCCGGCGCAGGACGCCGGGGCGCCGTTGTCTTCGCAGGCAACGGTGCCCGAGCCCCCGCCGGTCTGGTTGATCGTCAGGGCGTGCGATTCAGGCTCGAATTTGGCATCGACCGATTTCGCCGCGCTCATCGTCACTTCACAAGTGCCAGAGCCGGTGCAGGCGCCGCTCCACGCGACGAATTCAGAGCCTGCGGTGGCGCTCGGCGTCAGGGTGACTACCTGGTTGTGGTCAAAGAGCGCCGAGCAGGTGGAGCCGCAGTTGATCCCGGCCGGGGTGCTGGTCACCGTGCCGGTGCCAGAGCCCGACTTGGTGACGCTCAGTTCGTGCTGTTCGAGATCGAATTTGGCGTTTACCGTTTTCGGGCCGCTCATCGTCACGACGCAGGTGGCGCCGGAGCATTCGCCGCCGTTTTCGGCGTTGAAGGCGACGAAGGTCGAGCCGCCTTCGGCGTGAGGGATGACTTCGACTTCTTTGCCTTCTTCGTAGCTTGCCTGGCAGGGTTCCTCCGCGCCGCCCGGCAGGACCTTGCAGGTGAAGGTGCCAGAGCCGGCGCCCGAGGTGGTCTTGGTGAGCGGCTGGGGGACCGGGCCGCTGGCGAAGACCGCTTCGATCGAGCTGTCGTTGGTCAGCGTGAAGGTGCAGCTGGTCGTCGTTACGCCGTTGCAGCTCGCCGCCGAGCCGGTGCCGCCGGCCCATTCCTGAAAGCCGGTGCCGCCGACCGCTTCGACGATCACTTCCTGGCCTTCGTCATAGGTTTCTGAGCCTTCGAGGCAGGCCGAGCCGGTCATGTTGCACTGCACTTCGCCCGGGTCGTCGCCGCTGACCGACGTCGTCAGAGTTTTCTGGGGCGAGGTGTCGTTGAAGACCTCGACGGCACCGAATTCGGTTGGGCTCAGTTCGTGGCCGGTGTCGACCGCGTAGAGCTTGCGGGTGTCTTCGTCGAGGGCGAGCTGGTTGAAGATCGAGGTGGCGTTCAGGCCACCGCCTACCGCGGCGTTGGCGAAGAGGCCTTTGCCGACTTCTTTGGCCAAGAGCCCTCCGCCGGGGCCGTAGATTTCGATTTCGAACACGTGGTTTTCCAGGGCCTGGCAGCCGCGGCCGACGTAGACGTTGCCGGTCTTCTTGTCGACGGCGACCGTGGTCACGTATTCGTTTAGGCCGGCGAAGACCGCTGCGCCGGTGCCGTCGGGCGCCAGCTTAAAGAGCTGGCCTTTGCTGGGATCGGCGCAGGAGTAGGTGCTTTCCGCGCCCGAGGAGGTGATGAAGATGTTTCCCTGGGCGTCAGTGGCGACGCTCCCGACCCTGGCCACGCCGGCGGTGACCGGGAAGCCTCCGGCGAGTTCGGCTCCCCACGGGGTGAACTTCTGCAGTTTGGAATTGGCCGCAATGTTTTGTCTGTTCGGCCAGAGGATGTTGCCCGCGGAGTCGACGCCCGGCTGTGGGATCGGCGTCGCACTCGTGGCTTCGATTTTCCAGGCGCTGGCGGAGATCGCCACGCCGGTGCCGCTCGCTTCGGCGGCGTTCGAGAGTTCGGCGGTGGCTGCCCCTTCGTTGACCGATGCGACCGTGGTCCGGGCGTAGATCGGGATCTTTCCGGGGACGCTGCTCGTTTCCGCGAAGGAGGAGAGTTCGATTTCGGTCGGCGCCGAGCAGTCCGGAATGCAGGCTTTGATCGTCTGTTTGGTCGGAAAGAGGGTCTGGCCGATCGCGAAGGTGCCGGTGGCGCCGGTGATTTCGGTGACGAGTTTGGAGCCCGCCCCCGAGATCGCCCCCATGGCATTGGCGCTCGGGATCCCGGCCACCGAGATCCACTGGACGGGCTGGAGAGGATGCGCCATCGCCACCGAGGTCAGTTCTTTCGAGCTCGCGGTGGTATTGGCGGTGCCGGTGTTGACCGCGACTTCAGCACCGCAGCCTGGGGCGTAGGTACGGAGCTTGGAGGCGACGCCGCTGGCGGCGATGTCGACCGAGTAGAGATTGCCGGTGGTCGGATCGACGGCGAGCCCGCCGGGGTGGACCGGGGCGGGGGTCGGTGCGCAGGTGAGGGGGTTGCCGGCCGAATCGAAGCGCCGCACCGCGCCGGCGAGGCCCTGGTTGAGTGAGGTGGCCCCGGCGCTCGAGACGTAGAGCTGGCCGTTTGCCTGGTCGACGGCGACCGAGGCGGTCCGCCCGGTGGCGGGAAGAGGGGTGCCGTTGGTGTAGGTGAGGGCCTGGGCGCTGGTGGCGAGCAGCGCGAGGAGGAAGGCGGCGGCCAAAAGCGGAGCCGCGATCTTGCCGAGGCGGCCTGCCTGCCGCCGAGCCGCACTGCTGGGCGCTGCCTTTGCTTCTGACCTCACGTAGCTCTCCTTCTCGTCGTTTCGCTGGGACGGGTGCCCGAGCCGGGCATGCCCTGCGCGCCGGCGCGTGGCTGCCCCTGATCTCTCGTGTGGCTCGTGCGGTCCGCGTTCCCAAACGCGGACCCCGCTTGTCCCCCAGCTTCCCCTTGTAGTCCCGTTGCCCGTACCCCCGTACGAGTGCCGCCACCGTAGTGCCCTGTCGAGTTCCCGTCAAGTACGCGGCGGTTTCTCGACCTCGAGATGCTGGTCGAGAACGGCGGTCGCCGGCCGCACTTAATAGAGGAGCCGGCGGGGTTCCCACGCCGGCTCCTCCACTCCTGATCGGTCAGCCCGATCAACGTCTTCCTAAGGGCGAGTCTTAAGGACCTTCTTCGATCCAGACTTCCGAACCGTCTGTTGTGGTCAGTGTGTAGGTGCCCTCGAACGTCGCGGTTTTTTCGCCTTCGCAGAATTCGAAGGGCGAGCCGACCGGACCAAGGAGGGTGAGCGTGTCTTCACCTGTGCCTGTCCCGTAGGTGAACGGCACGGCGCCTCCGTACGGGCATTCGAACGGCCCTACGTCGGCGACGAAGGACAGTTCTGCAACACCTTTATGTTCCCCGTTGGTTACCAGGTGCTCCAGCGCCGGTTCTGTGATCGTGAGTTCTTCTTCCCCCACTTTGCAGTTGGTAGGGGTACCAACACTTGCATTAGCAGCTGTGACTTCTTTGCCGCTGTTGACTTGCACTTCCGCTGCTACCCTGATGTGCGGGCATTCCAGCGGATCTCCAAACACGGTGTCTGTGGTAACCGTGTCGATGCTTGTACCCACGACCCAATTTTTCGGGTTGACCTTCTGCGGGATGCCTTCTGGGTCGTGATCTTTCAATGTGAATTCGGCGCTCGCGGTCGCCGGGATGGCCATGGCCGCGAAGGCGGCAACGGCCATGGCGAGCAGGATGAGCTTCTTTGCCATGTTCTCGGTGTGTCCTTTGTGAGGATGCCCGGCCCGATTCGTTTCCGAGCCGGCTGACTTTGCCCTTGGTCCGAATCGCGAGTTCCCGACCGGCGCCTCGGGCCTTGCGCGGGGATTCGTAGCCCAGTCGGGCTAACCGGTCAAGGAGTAGTGAGTATCTGCGCGCGATCAGGTCACCGAGCGAATCAATGGATTGCGAATTTCCCTGTAAACCCCGACCCACGGATTCGTGCGCGGACGGTTTCCGCGCACTCGACTCAGCGCCCAGTCGTGGCGACCGACGCCATAGCTCGAGAGGTCGATCCAGATCGTCGGCCGAGCCTCCGTCCAAACCAACCGTGGCAACAGGACCCGGGTCGATTCACAGAATCAAGGAGAGGAGGCCAGCGGGTCTTCCTCTGCCAGCCTCCTCTAACGATCGGGTCTACCGATCGTCTTAGGCGAGCCTCAAGGCCCTTCTTCGAACCAGACTTCTGAACCATCTGTTGTGGTCAGTGTGTAGGTTCCCTCGAACGTGGCTACTCTTTCTCCTTCGCAGAATTCGAACGGGGAGGTGACGGGACCAATAAAGGTGATGGTGTCCTCGCTTGTGCCTGTCCCGTAGGTGAATGGGATGGTGCCTCCGTACGGGCATTCAAATGGACCGGCGTCAGCGACATACGACAATGTCGCATTTCCTTCGTGGTTTCCGGTCGTTTCGAAGTGAATCAATGCCGGTTCTGTAAACGTGAGTTCTTCGCCTCCCACTTCGCATCCGGTTGGCGTGCCAACTGCCCAGTTGCCCGCTGTAACGAGGCTGCCGCTATTGGTCGATACTTGCCCGGCCGCTTTGATGTGCGGGCATTCCAGCGGCGCTGCGAACACGGTGTCTGTGAAAACCGTGTCGATACTTGTAATCACGATCCATGCCCCTGGTTCGACCGTCTGCGGGTTGCCTGCTGCGTCGTGATCTTTCAGTGTGAAGGGGACGCTGGCGCTCGCCGGGACGGCCATCGCCGCGAAGGCGGCTATGACCATTGCGAGCACGATGAGCTTCTTTGCCATGGTGTTGATGTCCTTTTTGAGGATGCCCGGCTCAATATGTGCCGGACGGCTTCGCCCTTGGGGGCGAATCGCCAGCCCTCGGGCCTTGCGCGGCATTCGTAGCCAAACCGCGCTGAGCGATCAAGGAACTGGCAGCAATCCCGCTGCTTGTAGGTCAGCGCGTGAAAAAAGGGGGGCGAAACGGCCAGCAAATTGCGCACGGCGCAGGCGCGCGTGCGTAGTTCGGGTCGTGCGAATCAGCGCGCCGTCGCAACCGCGGGCGCCGTCGCTTGCGGCGCCATCCGTCCGCCGAGTACGGAGTGCAGGGTGCTGACGACGGACTCGGCCAGCTCCGGCCTGGGGCCACCGAAGCGGAGGCTCTCGAGGGCGCCGTCGAGGAACGCGCGTAGCCATGCCAGCGGCGCCCCGAGAACCCAGGCCTCGACTCCTTCTTCGACGGCCGCGGCGCAGCGTCGCGGCAGGCCGTCGCGGATCTGGACGGTTACCGCTTCGGGCGCCGGGCGGTGCTCGGCTCCGTCGGGCGACGGCTGGCGGGTTGCGAGCGTGGCGGCGCCGTTGGCGGCCTGGGGAAGCTGGACCATCGGCAAGGCGAGCAGCAGCAGTGCCTGGATGTCCACCTTGGTCTCCTGGCCGCCGGCGACGTGGGCGCGCTC
>Ga0196962_10000524_pt1 | contig 15387 bp, 11 predicted proteins | sample S3v_20metaG_FD_183186 | JGI IMG/M metagenome (GOLD analysis project Ga0196962, IMG submission 183186) | Soil microbial communities from Anza Borrego desert, Southern California, United States - S3+v_20 | ecosystem: Environmental > Terrestrial > Soil > Desert | place: USA: California | collected... | reverse complement strand
TCGAGCGCCGCATCGCCGCCCTCGAGACGCGCGCCGAGGAGCAGGAGGCGATGCTTCGCCGGGTCCTCACCCTGCTCGTGGACTGGGTCGAGAACAGCAGCCCCGAGACGGCCTACCGCACCCACGCGGCCTGACCAGGAGGGGCGATGCGCAATGCCCTCTCCGTCGACGTCGAGGACTGGTTCCAGGTCGGCGCCTTCGAGACCGTGATCGACCGCGGCGCGTGGGAGGCCCTGCCGCGCCGGGTCGAGGCCAATACCGACCGGGTCCTCGCTTTGTTCGACGAGGCCGGGGTCAAGGCGACTTTCTTCACCCTGGGCTGGATCGCCGAGCGCCACCCGGCGCTGGTCCGGCGGATCGCCGAGGCCGGGCACGAGGTGGCCAGCCACGGCTGGGACCATCGCCGGGTCTTCGCCATGTCGAAGGCCGAGTTTCGCGACGACCTCGCCCGGGCCCGGGCCGCGATCGAGCATGCCTCCGGCCGCCCAGTCGCCGGCTACCGGGCGCCGAGCTTCTCGATCGACCGGCGAACGCCCTGGGCGCATCCGGTGCTGGCCGAGCAGGGCTATGCCTATTCCTCGAGCGTCGCCCCGATCCGCCACGACCATTATGGCTGGCCCGAATCGCCGCGCTTCGCCTGGCGTCCGGTGCCCGGCGCCGGGCTCGTCGAGCTGCCGGTGACCACGGTGAGCGTCGCCGGGCGCCGGCTCGCGGCCGGCGGCGGCGGCTTCTTCCGGCTTCTCCCCTTCGCCTTCTCGAGCTGGGCGATCGGCCGGGTCAACCGGGCCGAGGCCCGCCCCGCCATCTTCTATTTCCACCCCTGGGAGATCGACCCGGACCAGCCGAGGGTCGCCGAGGCGCCGCTCAAATCGCGGCTGCGCCACTATAGCAATCTCTCAACGATGCAGGCCAAGCTGCTGAGGTTGCTCAAGCAATATGAGTGGGGCCGGACCGATGAAGTGGCCGCGGCCGAACAAGCGAGGCTGAAATGAACGCGCTCTCGCCGATCGGCGCCGTCACCGTCCGCGCCGCCGACCTCGCCGACGCCCGCGAAGCCGCCCGGATCGACGCCTTCGTCGCGGCCCATCCGGAGGCGGAGTTCTTCCACCGGCCGCAATGGAGCCTCGCCGTCGAGCAGGGCTGCCGCCAGCGCGCTCATTACCTCGTCGCCGAGAGCCCGTCCGGAAGCCTGGTCGGCTGCCTGCCGCTCAGCGAGATCCGCTCGCCGCTGTTCGGCAACGCCCTGGTCTCGGTCGGCTTCGGCACCGGTGGGGGCCCGCTGGGCGAGGATCGCGGCGCCGCCGCCCGGCTCGTCGAGGAGGGCTGGGCGCTGGCGCGAAGGCTCGGCTGCCGCACCATGGAGCTTCGCGGCGGCGCGGTTCCGGAGGGCTGGTCGGCCCAGGAAGGCGTCTATGCCGGCTTCGCCAAGCCGCTTCCGCAAGGGGACGAGGCGATCCTCAAGGCGATCAAGCGGCGCCACCGCGCCATCCGCCGAGCCCAGGCCTTCGATCTGGAGATACGCTGCGGCCGCGGCGAGTACGACCGCGCCGCACTCTACCGGGTCTATTCCGAATCGGTCCGCAACCTCGGCTCGCCGGTCTATCCGCGCGCCCTGTTCTCGGCGATGCTCGACCGTTTCGGCGATCAGGCCGACATCCTGACCGTGCTGAAGGACGGGGAGCCCGCGGCGAGCGTTCTCAACTTCTACTTCCGCGGCACGGTCTGCGCTTATTGGGGCGGCGGCACCCGCTCGGCCCGCGACTGCTTCGCCAACGAAGTGATGTATTACGAGGTGATGCGCCACGCCTCCCGGCGCGGCTGCACGCGGTTCGATTTCGGCCGCTCCAAGGTCGGCACCGGCCCCTATGCGTTCAAGATGAACTGGGGCTTCGATCCCGAGCCGCTCGTCTATTCGGTCCGGACCGCCGACGGGGCGCCGCCGCGCTCGATCAACCCGCTGAACCCGCGCTACCGGCTGCAGGTCGCCGCCTGGCAGAAGCTGCCGCTGTGGCTCGCCAACCGCCTCGGCCCAGTCATCGCCCGGGGGCTGGGATGAACGACATCCTCTTTCTCGCCCACCGGATCCCCTATCCGCCCAACCGCGGCGACAAGATCCGCTCCTGGCGGCTGCTCAGCCATCTCGGTCGGATGGCGCGGGTCCACCTCGCCTGCTTCGCCGACGACGAGGCCGACGCCGCTCATCTGGCCGCCCTGCGCGCGGCGATGGGCGGGCGGCTCGGCGAAGCGCATGTCGAGGTCCGGCGGGTCAGCAAGGCGGCCGCCGGCGCCCGCGCCCTGATCGAGGACCGGCCCGTCTCGCTCACCCTGTTCGACAGCCCGAAGCTCCGCGCCTTCGTCGACCATCTCCTCGCGGGGGGACGAATCGGGACGATCTTCGCCTTTTCCGGCCAGATGGCGCAATTCGTCCCGCCGCGGCCGGCGCAGCGCTTCGTCATGGACCTCGCCGACGTCGATTCCGCCAAATTCGCCCAATATGCCGAGGAGGGCGGCGGGCCGATGCGCTGGGTCCACCGGCGCGAAGCGGCCAAGCTGTTCGCCTTCGAGCGCGCCACCGCGGCCCGCGCCGACGTGACGACCTTCGTCAGCGAGGCCGAGGCCGGCCTGTTCCGGCGCCGCACCGGGCTGCCGAACATCCAGGCCCTCGGCAACGGCGTCGACCTGGATTTCTTCGATCCCGCCGCCCGCTTCGACCGGCTCGATCCCGCCCTCCGGGGGGAGGGCCCGCTGATCCTGTTCACCGGGCAGATGGATTACGCCCCCAACGTCGATGCGGTCGCCTGGTTCGCCGGCGCGGTCCTGCCGCGGCTGCCGAACGCGCGCTTCGTCATCGCCGGACGCGACCCGACGGAGGCTGTGCGCCGGCTCGCCGGCGACCGGGTCCAGGTCACCGGATCGGTGCCCGACATGCGCTCGTGGCTCGCCGCGGCCGATGTCGTCGTCGCCCCGCTGAGGATCGCGCGCGGGATCCAGAACAAGGTGCTCGAGGCGATGGCGATGGCCCGGCCCGTCGTCGCCTCGCCGGCCGCCTTCGAAGGGATCGAGGCCGAGCCCGGATTCGATCTGCTCGTCGCCGACGGCGCCCCGGCGACCGCCGCCGCGGTCGACCGCCTGCTTGCCTCGCCTGATGAGGCCGCGGCGCTGGGCCGGGCGGCGCGCGCCCGAATGCAGGCCGGCTATAGCTGGGAGCGCCGACTGGCCCCGCTCGCCGCCATCGTCGATCCTTCGCGGCGAAAGGCTGCGGCATGAGCGTCGCTCTGCCGATCGGCCGCCCGAGCGCCCTGCCGCTCGGGTGGCGCCGCCATCTCGCCGCCCTCGGCCTGGTCGGGGCGGCCCTGCTCGGCCTGTTCCACCGCGACGCGCTCCACCTCGTCGCCATCTGGTGGAACAGCTCGGCCTTCAACCATTGCCTGCTCATCGTTCCGATCATCGCCTGGCTGGTTTGGCAGCGCCTTCCCGAGCTTCGCCAGCTCCAGCCCGGCGCCTGGGCCCCGGGGCTGGTCCTGGTCGGCCTCGGCGCCACCGCCTGGCTGCTCGGCGAGGCCGGCGGAGCCGCCATCGCTCGCCACGCGGGGCTCGTCTTCATGCTCCAGGGCGCGGTCATCGCCTGCCTCGGCCCCGGGGTCGCCCGGGCGCTCGCTTTCCCGATCTTCTACGCTCTGTTCCTGATCCCGGCCGGCGAGGAGCTGGTGCCGGCGATGCAGACGCTCACCGCCCGGATCGCGACGGGGCTGCTCGGCCTCGCCGGCGTGCCCGCCTTCATGGACGGCGTCTTCATCACCACCCCGGGCGGCTATTTCGAGGTCGCCGAGGCCTGCGCCGGGGTCAGGTTCCTGATCGCCATGGTCGCTTTCGGAGCCCTCGTCGCCAATGTCTGCTTCCGCTCGTGGCGGCGGCGGGCCGCCTTCATGGCGGCGTCGGTCATCGTCCCGATCCTCGCCAACGGCGTGCGCGCCTGGGGCACCATCTACATCGCCCATCTGACCAGCGTCGATTTCGCCGCCGGCTTCGATCACCTCGTCTACGGCTGGCTGTTCTTCGCCATGGTCATCGCGCTGATCCTCGCCGCCGGCTGGCCCTTCTTCGACCGCCGCGCCGACGAGCCCTGGTTCGACCCGCGCGCGATCCCGGCTGCGGCGGGGAGGCCGGTGGCGGCGGTCGCCGCCTTCGCCTTGGCCCTGGCCGCGCTTCCGCTCATCTGGTCGGGCGCAATGGCCGCGGCCTCGAACCGGTCGCCGCCGGCGCCGTTCGAGCTTCCCGACTTGGCCGGCTGGCAGCGCCTCCCGCCCGGTCCCGAATGGCGGCCCGGATTCGCCGGCGCCGACCTTTTCCGCGCCGGCCGCTACCGCGACCCGCTCGGCAGGCAGGTCGATCTCGTCGTCGCCGTCTTCGCCGACCAGCGCGAGGGCGGCGAGCTGGTGGGCTTCGGCCAGGGCACCGACGAGCGCTGGGCCTGGACCTCCGACGCGCCCGCGCCGCCCGGCGGACGGGCGGAGCGGATCGCCTCGTGGCGGGTGGTGCGCGAGGTCCTGACCTTCTACCGGGTCGGCGACGTCCTTACCGGGAGCGCCTTCAGGGTGAAGCTGGAGACGATGAAAGTGCGCCTGTTCGGCGGCCGGCGCCAGGCCGTGGCGGTGCTCGTCTCGGCGCCGGCGCCCGCGGCCAGCGCGAGCGCGCGCGCCGCGATCGAGGATTTCCTGGCGGCGCTCGGACCGGTCGAGCGCCTCGCCGACCGCGCCTCGGGAGCCGACTGACCATGTGCGGGATCGCCGGCATCTTCCATCCCGACGTGCCCAAGCCGGTCGATCCGGCGCGGGTCGAGGCGATGACCGACATTCTCGCTCATCGCGGCCCCGACGGGAGCGGCGTCTGGACCGCGCCGGGGGTCGGCTTCGGCCATCGCCGCCTCGCGATCATCGATCTGAGCGACGCCGCCGCCCAGCCGATGCTGACGCCCGACCGCAGGGTCGCCGTCACCTACAATGGCGAGATCTACAATTTCCGCGAGGTGCGCGCCGAGCTCGAGGCCAAGGGCCATGTCTTCCGCACCGAGAGCGACACCGAGGTGATCCTCGCCGCCTGGCGGCAATGGGGCGCCGATTGCCTGAGCCGCTTCAACGGAATGTTCGCCCTTGCCCTCTACGATGCCGAAACGGAGAGCCTGTTCCTCGCCCGCGACCGGCTCGGCGTGAAGCCGCTCTGCTATGCCGAGCTCGCCGACGGCGCCTTGATCTTCGCCTCCGAGCTGAAGGGGCTGCTCGCCCACCCGCGCCTGCGCCGGACCCCCGATTCGCGGGCCGTCGACGATTATCTCGCCTTCGGCTACGTCCCCGACGACTCGGCGATCGTCGCGGGGGTCAGCAAGCTCCCCGCCGGCCATTACCTCCTCGTCCGCCGCGGCGGCTCCGTCGGCCGGCCGGTGCGATGGTGGGACGTCGATTTCTCCAATCCGAGCCGGGCGCCGGTCGCCTCGCTCGAGGAGGAGATGCTCGAGCGCCTGCGCTCGGCGGTGCGTTCGCGGATGGTGGCCGACGTGCCGCTCGGCGCCTTCCTCTCGGGCGGCGTCGACAGCTCGGCCGTGGTCGCCTTCATGGCCGAGGCGAGCCGGAATGCGGTCGAGACCTGCTCGATCGGATTCACCGAGGCCGATCACGACGAGAGCCGCCATGCCGCCATGGTGGCGGAGCTTTTCGCGACCAGCCACCGCGGCCGCACGGTCGACGCCGGCGATTTCACGCTCATCGACACGCTCGCCGAAGCCTTCGACGAGCCCTTTGCCGACGCCTCGGCGCTCGGCACCTACCAGGTCAGCGCGCTTGCGGTCGAGAAGGTGAAGGTGGCCCTTTCCGGCGACGGCGCCGACGAGGCGTTCGCAGGCTATCGCCGCTACCGCATGTTCATGGCCGAAGACCGCGTCCGGCGGCTGCTGCCCCGCCCGGTCGCGGGGGCCGCGGGGGCCCTGGGCGGCGCCTACCCCAAGCTCGATTGGGCGCCTCGCTTCCTGCGCGCCAAGACCACTCTTCAGGCCTTGGGCCAAAGCTCCGGCGAAGCTTATGCTCACGCCGTCGGCGTCACGCCTCCGGCAATCCGGTCGGCGCTTTACAGCGACGATCTGACTCGCGCTCTGCAGGATCACGTCGCCGAAGAGCGCTACATGCGGGCGATGCGCGACGCCCCCGCCGCCGACTCCCTGTCGCGGGCCCAATATGCCGACCTCAAGATCTGGCTTCCGGGCGACATCCTGACCAAGGTCGACCGCGCCAGCATGGCCGTCAGCCTCGAGGCGCGCGAGCCTCTGCTCGACCATCGGCTGGTCGAGTTCGCGGCCCGGCTGCCGGCGCGAATGCGGCTTCGCGGGGGCACCGGCAAGTGGCTGATGAAGCGCGCCTTGCGGGGCCGGATCCCGGACGAGATCCTCCACCGCCGCAAGATGGGCTTCGTCACCCCGATCGCGGCCTGGTTCCGCGGCCCGCTCGCCGCCGAGGCGACGGCGATCGCCCGCGGCTCCGCGCTTGCCGAGACCGGCTGGTTCGATGCCGCCGCGATCGCCAGCGCCGCCGAAGACCATCGCCGCGGCCGCTCCGACCATGGCCGCCTGCTGTGGCAGCTGCTGATGCTGGAGAAGAGCCTGCAACGCCTGTTCGGCCTGGGCGATGCGCGCGCCGAGCCGCCCAGCTCCCGTCCGCTGAGACAGAAAGCAGGGTAAGCCTTGCCAGATGGGCCCGGCCATCGGCGGCCGACCCCTCGCCGCCTAGGCGTAGAGCGCCTCGACGAAATAGAGCCCGTCCGGAGGCGCGTTGAGGCCGAGGGCGGCCCGATCGCGGGCGTCGAGCGCCGCCTTGAGGTCGCGGACGGTCCATTTGCCGCGTCCGACCAGCTGCAGGCATCCGACCATCGAGCGGACCTGGTGGTGAAGGAAGGAGCGCGCCGCCGCCTCGACCTCGATCACTTCGCCGTAGCGCCGCACGGTCAGCAGATCGAGCGTCTTGACCGGGCTCTCGGCCTGGCAGTGGGCCGAGCGGAAGGTCGTGAAATCGTGCCTTCCGACCAGCGCCTGCGCGGCCCGGTGCATGGCGTCGGCATGGAGCACGACGGGCACCCGCCACGCCCGTCCCGCCTCGAGCGCGAGCGGCGCTCGCCGGTTGACGATCCGGTAAAGATAGCGCCGGCCGGTGCACGAGAAACGGGCATGGAAATCGGGCTCCGCCTCTTCCGCCTTGATCACGGCGACAGGGAGCGGTCGAAGCTTGGCGTTGACTCCATCGGCAAGCCGGAACGGGCTGATCGGGCGCTCGATGTCGACATGGGCGGTCATCGCCAGCGCGTGCACTCCGGCGTCGGTCCGCCCGGCGGCGTGAACGGTCGGCGGCTCGCGGATGATCGCTTCGATCGCCTCCTCGAGCGCCTGCTGGACGGACGGGCCATGCGCCTGGCGCTGCCAACCCATGAAGGGGCGGCCGTCATATTCCACCGTCAGGCGGAAGCGGGTCACGCCAGCCTGGCGCCCGCCGGAACGACGAAGCCGCGCAGCAGCTCGTCGGGTCGCATCTGGGCGCGCCCCGGCCGCTGCACCAGGGTCGGAACGATCGCGCCTTCGCGGCAGGCGATGGCGAGGCCGTGGTCGAGCACGGTTCCCGGCTCGGCCGCCGGATCCGGCGTGGCGTCGGCGACCTCCGCCGCCAGCACCTTGATCCGTTCGCCGCCATATTCGAAATAGGCGCCGGGGCTCGGGTTGAAGGCCCGAACCTGGCGCTCGACCTGCTCGGCGGTCCGGCCGAAATCGAGCCTGGCCTCGTGCTTCTCGATCTTCGGGGCGTAGGTTGCCCGCGCGTCAGACTGCAATCCCCGGCCGACGGCATGGAGGCGGCCGAGAACGTCCACCATCAGGGCGGCGCCTATGGCGGCGAGCTCCTCGCTCAGCTCGCCCGCCGTCTTGCGATCGATGTCGGTGGGGCGGACGGCGAGCATCGGCCCGGTGTCGAGGCCCTGCTCCATCTCCATGATGGTGACTCCGGTGCGCCGGTCGCCGGCGAGGATCGCGCGCTGGATCGGCGCCGCTCCCCGCCAGCGCGGCAGGATGGACGCGTGGAGGTTGAGGCAGCCCCAGAGCGGCGTCGCGAGCATCGGCTCGGGCAGGATGAGGCCGTAGGCGACGACCACCGCCACGTCGGGCTTGAGCGCGGCGAACGCCTCATGTTCGGCGGGCTCGCGCAGGGTCGCCGGACTCCGCACCGCGATTCTGGCCTCCTCGGCGCGGCGCTGGATCGGGGAGGGGGTGAGCGCCTTGCCGCGCCCCGCCGGACTCGGCGGCCGGGTATAGGCGGCGGCGATCTCGTGGCCCGCCTCGATCAGGGCGTCGAGCGTCGGCACGGCGAATTCGGGCGTTCCCAGGAAGGCGATGCGCATCGCGGCATCTCCTATCCCTTACATTCGGCTTGGCAAGCGGCGGCGGCTCGCCATATCCCTGGAGCGATGGCTTCCCGGGAAATCGACGCGCTGACCCAGGCGCTGGCGCGGCTGCCGGGGCTCGGGCCCCGCTCGGCGCGGCGCGCCGTGCTTCACCTCGTAAAGAAGCGCGAGGGGGCTCTGATGCCGCTGCTGCGCGCGCTCGAGGGAGTCGCCGAGGCGCTCTCCGTCTGCTCGGAGTGCGGCAATGTCGACACCGTCGATCCGTGCACGGTCTGCGCCGATCCCCGCCGGGATGTGCGTCTTTTGTGCGTTGTTGAGGATGTTGCGGACGCATGGGCGCTCGAACGCTCCCGCCTTTTTCCCGGGCGATTCCATGTACTTGGCGGGCGTCTCTCAGCGCTTGAGGGAGTCCGCCCCGAGGATCTTGCGGTCGACAAGCTGATTTCCCGGCTCGCGGCCGGCGGCATCGACGAGGTGGTTCTGGCGATGAACGCCACCCTGGAGGGACAGACCACGGCCCACTATCTCGCCGAGCGGCTCGAACAATTCCCGGTCCGGGTGACCCAGCTCGCCCACGGCCTGCCGGTGGGGGGCGAGCTCGACTATCTCGACGAAGGCACGCTCGCCCAGGCGCTGCGGGCTCGGCGGCCCGTCGCCTGATGACCGGGAGGGGCGCTTGGATCATGCCATCAGGATTGCCGACGGCCTGGAAGTGTCGCCAGCGATGGCCGAGCTCGAGCGCTGCGCCGACCATTGGTTCGCCTTGTGCCCGGAGACGCGGCAGATCCCGCTGGTCGGCGCCGGCGATTCGCGTTTGATGGAAGCGCAGCTGCCCGCGACCTGGGGGTTGATCGACGAGGTCCATCGAATCGCCCGGCTCCGATTCGGCGGCGTCGGCCGAATCATCCATGCCCGCATCGGCAAGCTGCGCCCCGGCGGCCAGGTTCCGCCGCATCGCGACGGCCGGGACGGCGTGATCGAGCGGCGTTACCAGATCGCGCTCCAGTCGGAGGCCGGCGCGGAGCTCACCGTGGCCGGGAGCGCCATTCGCCTGCGCTTGGGAGAGGCCTGGTGGCTTGACGTTTCCCAGCTCCATTCGGTGCGCAACAACAGCCGCGCCGACCGCATCGTGGCCCTGTTCGATACGCGAATCTGAGCCGCGCGCCCTCGATTGCGCCCCGAATTTGTTTCGCTCTGGACAGTTGCGCCGCTCCGAGTCAGTCTGTCCCGTCAAAGCAGAATCGACGGGCGAGTCGCACCGCCTCAAGACGCGGGCGGTGCTGGCTCGATTTTTCGCTCGGATTCCGGCGGATCTGCTGAACGGGGAAAGAAGTGGGGCGGCCTCAGGGGATCGTTTCCGGCTGATTTTCGTCGGAAACCGTTGTGTAATCTAAACCTATTCATCGCTAATCGGGGAGGGACTGAACGTGGGCGGATGGGACGACATTCTTAAGGGCACCAGCGGCGACGACTATCTGGCTGGCGGCGACGGCGACGATTACCTCCAGGGCAAGGCCGGCGGCGATACGCTCGACGGCGGCAACGGCAACGACCAGCTCCACGGTGATGCGGGCGATGACCATTTGCGCGGCGGCTCGGGCAACGACTTCCTCAACGGCGGTCTGGGCATCGACACCGCTTATTATTCGGGCTCCGTGTTCGAATACAGCCATTATTGGGATGGGGACAATTTCTACCTCTCCCACGTCGCGGGCACCGGAGCCGACGGCAACGACCGGCTGATCCACGTCGAGCGCCTCGTCTTCGCCGACGCGACGATCGACCTGACGACGAACAACGCCCCGGTGGCGTTCAACGATTCCGCTTCCACCAACGAGGATGTCGGCACCTATTCGAGCGGCTCGGCGAGCGTGCTGGACAACGATTTCGACTGGGAGAACGACAATCTGACGGCGACTGCGGGCACCTTCAGCGGCGCTCACGGGACCCTCACCCTCAATGCCGACGGCACCTACACCTACACGCCCTATGCCTCGACCCAGGCGCTCGACGACGGCGAGACGGTGCAGGACAGCTTCACCTACACGGTCTCCGACGGCAGCCTCACCGACACCGGGACGATCACCATCACCATCGCGGGCGCGAACGACGCTCCGGTGGCGAACGACGACGCGGCCTCGACGAGCGAGGATTCGGCCGTCTCCGGCAACGTCCTCGCCAACGACACGGACGTCGACGGCGAGACGCTGACGGTGGCGAACCCCGGCGCCTATGTCGGGGCCTATGGAACCCTGACGCTGGCCGCCGACGGCAGCTACACCTACACCCCCAACGCCGCGGCGCAGGCGCTCGATGACGGCGAGACGGCGCAGGACAGCTTCACCTACACGGCCTCCGACGGAACGGCGTCCGATTCGGCGACGCTCACCGTCACCGTCGCCGGAGCCAACGACGCCCCGGTCGCGAACGACGATGCCGCTTCGACGAACGAGGAGACGGCCGTCTCCGGCAACGTGCTCGCCAACGACACCGACGTGGACGGCGAGTCGCTGACGGTGACGAATCCGGGGACCTATGTCGGCGCCTATGGGACGCTGACGCTCGCCGCCGACGGCAGCTACACCTACACGCCCAATGCGGCGGCGCAGGGGCTCGACGACGGCGAGACGGTGCAGGACGCCTTCGCCTACACGGCGTCCGACGGCACCGCCTCGGACTCGGCGACGCTCACGGTCTCCGTCAACGGCGCCAATGACGCGCCGGTCGCCAACGACGACACCGCTTCGACCAGCGAGGATGCCGCCGTCTCCGGCAACGTCCTCGCCAACGACACCGACGTCGACGGCGAGGCGCTGACGGTGACGAATCCCGGCACCTATGTCGGCGCCTACGGAACGCTGACGCTGGCCTCGGACGGCAGCTATTCCTATGCGCCGAACGCCGCCGCGAACGGGCTCGCCGTGGGCGAGGTGGGCCAGGACACCTTCACCTACAGCGCGTCCGACGGCACCGCCGCGGACTCGGCGACGCTCACCGTGACGGTCAACGGCGCCAACGACGCGCCCACGATCGACGCCGGCGGCACCGACGCCAGCGGCTCGGTCACCGAGCTGCCCAACAACGCTCCGGGCGAGAACGTCACGGTCCACACCGACAGCGGCACCATCGCCTTCGACGACGTCGATCTCTCCGACAGCCACGGCGCGAGCTTCACGGCTCAAGGCGGCGGCTATCTGGGCACCTTCACCCTCGATCCGGTCAACCAGGCCGGCGACAGCGTGGGCTGGGATTTCAGCGTCAGCGACGCCGACCTCGACAGCCTCGAGGAAGGCGAGGTCATCACCCAGACCTATACGGTCGAGATCGACGATGGCCATGGCGGCACCGCCACCCAGGACGTCACCATCACCATCACCGGCGAGGCTGACGCCCAGCCGCCCGACGGCACCAACTGGTACATCGACAACAGCGCCGTCGGCAGCACTCAGGACGGAAGCCCCGACAATCCCTATACCTCGATCGCGGCGTTCAACGCGGCGCAGGGGACCGCCAACGGGCCGGGCGTCGGCGACAACGTCTTCCTGCTCGCGGGGACCGGCACCTATACCGAGGCGGACGGCATCAACCTCCTCGACGGCCAGACGCTGACCGGCGTTCCCTCCGGCTCTCTTCGCCCGACCATCGTCACCACCGGCGCCGGCAATGCCGGAGTCGAGCTGGCCCAGAACAACAACGTCTCCGGAATCGACATCGGCACCACCACCGGTCCCGGCATCGCCGACGGCGGCGGCACGGTGGGAACGCTCACCGTCACCGACGTCGGAGTCGGCGGCGCGGGCCAGATCGTCGACATCGATCAGGGCGGCACGCTCAACGTCACCCTGAACAGCGCGGGTTCCACCGCCTCGACCGGCGGAGCGATCGACCTCAACGGGGTTTCCGGCAGCTTCACGGTCGCGGGGGCGACCACGATCGTCGGAAGCCACACCGGCGGCGGAGTCGACGTCACCATGTCGTCGGTGAACGTGAACTTCGCCGGCGGCGGGTTGGTGTCGACGGGGTCGGCGGTGGGCGTCAACTTCGTTGCCAACACCGGCACCTTGTCGATCACCGGCGGCGGCTTCGACATCACCACCACCACGGCCCGGGCCCTCAACGTCGAGAATGGCGGCAGCGTCTCGATCAGCGGCGCCGGCAACAACATCCTCAGCACCACCGGCTCGGCGGTGATCATCCGCAACGCCACAAGCAACGGCGTGACTCTCGAGAGCGTCTCTTCGTCCGGCGGCAACGGAGCGGGAATCATCCTGGAAAATGCCGGCACCGGCGGCTTCAGCGTCACCGGCCTCGGCTCGACCGCGGGCTCGGGCGGCACCATCGCCAACAAGAACGGCGCGGACGGCTCGCTCACCCAGGGCAGCGGAGTGATCATCCTCGGCACGTCGAACGTGTCGCTGGCGAACATGACGATCAGCGGCAGCTTCCAGAATTTCGGAATCCTGGGCAACAATGTCGACAATTTCACCCTTCGCGACTCGCTGATCACCGGCACGCTGGGCAACAACCTCGCCCTCGGCGAGAGCGCGGTCAGCTTCACCGGACTCACCGGCACCGCCTTGCTCGAAGGCAACAGCATCTCGGGCGGCCGGTCCGAGAATCTGCGCGTCGTCAACAGCAGCGGCAATCTCGACCTCACCGTCCAGGACAGCGCCAGCGACCAGGCGGTGTTCGGCCTCAACAACCTCAACGGCAATGACAGCGTCTTCCTGCAGACCGGCGGCACCGCCGCGCTCGACCTGCTGATCGACGGCGTCGCCTTCACCGGCGCGCGCGGCGACATGCTCCAGGTCAACGCGACTGGCAGCTCGACCCAGGACATCGTCGTCAGCGACACCACCTTCCACAACACCCACACCAACATCGTCCCCGCCGGCGGCGGAGTCGTCCTCAGCGGCGGTGGCGCCGGCGCCGACGTCGATGTCGACTATCTGATCGAGGACAGCAGCTTCCGCGGCGCCGACGGCACCGCGCTCGCCGCTTCCTACTCGATCGACGCCGGCACCATCCAGGGCCGGATCGAGGGCAATGTCATCGGCATCGGCGACGGCATCGAGGGAACGGAGGGCTCGTCCAACGGCGGCTCCGGAATCTTCATCAACCTGCAGAAGACCGGCGGCTCGGGGAACGCCACCTATGCCGTCGCCGTCGTCGACAACGAGATTTACGACGTGGCCCAGGGTGCGGCGGGCCTGTTCATGAGCGTCTCGGGGGGCGGCGCGGCCAATCCGGCCATCCTCGAGGCCGACGTCGACGGCAACGTCATCGACGAGACCGGCGACTTCACCTTCGCCGGCCTCTACGCGGTGGTGGGCGGGAGCGCCTCGTCGGGCGACTTCTCCCAGTTCGGGCTCGACCTCACCAACAACGTCATCGACAATAGCGGCGCCGATTTCGGCTCGAGCGCGGTCGTCCTCGACCAGATCTCGACCGACTCGCACTTCTATTTCCCGGGCTATGCCGGGGATTCGGAAGGCGAGCTCAACGGCGGCACCGCCAGCGCGGACCTCGACGCCTTCTTCACCGGCCAGGGCAACACGCTCTCCAACGGCGCCTTCCCGACCTATGCCGGCGGCGTCGATGCGAGCTTCCTGCACAATGCCACCGGCGATCCGCTGATCCTCGCCGCCTGGATGCCGTAGGTCCCATAGCCCCTCTCCGCTCGCGGGGAGGGGCCGAGCCGGTGCGGACCCGGGGGCGGTCCGCACCTGCTCCTTGCTTGACGCAATCGCCCCCCATTCCTACTTTCGGACGATGGCCATCCTGCCGATCTACGAGACTCCGGACCCCGTGCTCCGGCAGATTTCCTCACCCGTGGAGTCGGTCGACGATTCGCTCCGAGCGCTCATCGACGACATGTTCGACACGATGTACGCCGCCCCCGGCATCGGCCTCGCCGCGGTCCAGGTCGGAGTTGCGAAGCGGCTCCTCGTCATCGACCTTCAGGAACCTGAGGAGGAAGGCGGCGAGCCGGTCCGCGACCCGCGCGTCTTCATCAACCCGGAGATCCTCGAGGCGTCGGAGACGACCAGGCCCTATCAGGAAGGCTGCCTGTCGGTCCCCGACCAATATGCGGAGGTTCTTCGCCCCGACCGGGTCCGCGCCCGCTGGCTCGACCGCGACGGGACCGCCCACGAGCAATGGATCGACGGCCTCCTCGCCATCTGCCTGCAGCACGAGATCGACCATCTGAACGGGATCCTGTTCATCGATCATTTGTCCCGCCTCAAGCGCGACATGATCATGAAGAAGCTGGTCAAGGCCCGCCGCGAGCAGGGCGCCAAGAGGGCGGCCTGAGCGGGGAAGCTGAAGCACGGGCCGGATGTCGGCCTGTGGTAAAATGCGCCGGCCCGGCCGCTCCATCCGCCGTCATGCTGAACTTGTTTCAGCATCCAGCGGCGAGCCTTGGGGCGGGTGGAGGCCTGGACCCTGAAACGCGTTCAGGGTGACGGAAGGGGTTGCGCCCGGGGGGTTCGCATAGTGTCCCCGGCCGAGGCGCCGCTCGGGCCGTCATGCTGAACTTGTTTCAGCATCCAGCGACGAGCCGCGGTGCGGGTGGAGGACTGGACCCTGAAACGAGTTCAGGGTGACGGGGCGGGGGGCGATGGGGGCGCTTCGTGTCGCCGGCCGACGCCAATCCGCCGTCATGCTGAACTTGGTTCGGCATCCAGCGGCGAGCCTTGGGCGGGTGGAGGCCTGGACCCTGAAGCGAGTTCAGGGTGACGGAAGGGGGCGATGGGGGCTTCGTGTCGCCGGCGGACTCGATCCGCGGTCCACCTTGTTCGAGTCTTCAGGGAGACGGGGAGAGGTGGATGCCTCTGAGTTCACAAACGAAGTGCAACACCTAAGACAGGTGTCGCCATGCCCAGCTACCGCCAGCTATCGATCGAGGAACGGTGTGAGATTGCCCGCCTTCATGAAGGCGGGCAATCGATCCGGCAG
>Ga0196962_10000521_pt1 | contig 15458 bp, 17 predicted proteins | sample S3v_20metaG_FD_183186 | JGI IMG/M metagenome (GOLD analysis project Ga0196962, IMG submission 183186) | Soil microbial communities from Anza Borrego desert, Southern California, United States - S3+v_20 | ecosystem: Environmental > Terrestrial > Soil > Desert | place: USA: California | collected... | reverse complement strand
CTGGATCGGCCACGCCATAGAGCAGTATCGGAGCGGCTCCCTCATACGTCCCAGGGCCCGCTACGTCGGAGAACAACCGAGCCGACAGCCCGATGAGCGCTAAAGGGGTTTGCTTGTAGGGACGGTTCGCGAACCGCCCTAGATCTGAATATTCAGAACGTCAAGCCCGCTCAGGATGATCAGCACGGCGGCGACGGAGTTGAACGTCGCGTGGGCGACGAACGAGGGAAGGAGGCTTCCCGTCCGCTGGAAGAGTGCGCACAGGGTTATCGCAAGGATCAAGAGGACGGGCAGAAGGACCGGTTCCAGGTGCAGCAGGGCGAACAGGACGGAAGACGCGAGCGCGGAAGAGATAAAGATCATCCTGCCAGGACGCCTCCTGGAATGCTCCGCCCCAACGGACCTGGCGTAGATAAGGGCCCCCAGCCGGTAGAGACCGTTGAAGACGACACCCCTGAATACCAGTTCCTCGACGGCCGGACCGAAGAGTACGACGATCAGGATTATCGCCGGTATGGCCACGCCAGGGCTTTCTTGCACCCATCCGACGAGTCCTTGCATAAATGGCTGTTGGACGGTCGATTCCGTAGAGTAGCCGAGCCGTTCCAGGACGAAGATGCTGATCGGGTTCACGATCATGCCGAGGAGTACGGCACCTACGCCGACGGCCATCCCCGCGCAGATCCCCGCCAGAAGTCCTCCCCTGGGCCGTGAGAATCCAAGGGGCGCCAGCGAGTATCCTACCTTCTTGCCCAGGCTCCGCATCCAAAATACGGCCAGCCAGAATCCCCCCACCACGGCCCCTGCTACCCCCGCGCCCATCACAACGAACGAGAGTAACGCGTCCTGAGAGTCAACCATCTGTGCTTCCTACGTAGACTCTATCCGGGTCCCATCCGTCGCCGGCGTCCCTCAGTAACCTTTCCTTTATGGAGCCTGGCAGAAGCTCGATTTCCTGCAGCTCCTCGACGCTCACCCAGCGTACCTCTCTGAGGGTCGGCTCGGTACCAGGCGCGACCTCGGGGTCGCTCCCAAGGGTAGCTTCCTCATCTCCTTCCAACACCATCCTGGCGATGACGTCGATCGTGTGGCGTCCCTCCCTCAGGAACTCGCTCACGTAGAGGACGCCGGAGAAGCGGGCGGTGAGGCCTGTCTCCTCGGCGAGTTCTCGGCCGGCGCATTCCGGTATAGTCTCGCCCGGCTCGAGCCTGCCTCCAGGGAGCACCCAGTACGGTTCCCTGTCCGGTTTCTGGTGGCGAACCAGGAGCAGCTCTCCCTCCCGCTCCACTACCGCCGCAACCCGGACCCCGAAGTCCATACCGATAACCGCGCGTTCCTTGCCCATGCGGCGAGTATACCCGCGAGGAGACCGGGAAGAGTTATGAGACGTCCGCCGGCTCTTCGTACCGGCGTTGAGATCGGCTGAGGTGCGAGACCTGGGTCTCCAATTCGTCGCAGGCTTCGAGCACCAGGCGCAAACCTTCGTCTTCGGAGAGATGTCCGTCGTAGGCTTCGACGATACCGGCCTCGGTGGTTGGGTAGCTGCCCGTAGCACAGCGGTGGTGAAAGAGGATGGCGAGCCTTTCGTCTTCTACTCCGGCGAACTCCAGGATCGAGTCCAGGTAGGCGGCCACGGTCTCGTCGCCCGCTCCTGTGGTTACCGCCGCGTGGAGCAGCTCCCCGCCGAGATGACCGAAGCCCGGCACCCTTAGCACGTCTCCCGTGACCTCGAAAGCCAGCACCCCGTCGTCTGGCAGTACTTCGAGGTTATCCTGCCTGACGCGGTCCGCGGCGCGGAGGATAATGGCCGCCGTCGTCAGCGTCACCTCGGGGTAGTTGCTGTCCATGCCGCGCAACTCCAGCGTTCCCTGGCGGTTGAGGCGCACGGGATTCCAGGCCGGTCTGAGCAGGTCCCCGCCCGCCTCGGCGAAGCGACGTCTGTGTACGCCGGCCCGGTCCATAGCGCTGAGCCAGGCCTCGTAGCGGTCGAACTGCTGGCGGATCAGATGTTCGGCGTCTTCGGCGTAGGGTAGCAAGGCGCCAACCTGGGGCAGATCCTTATACACTCCTTCCCACCCGAAGATGGCGCTGCCCCTGTAATGGACGGTGCGGACGGCCAGTCCCGTTCTCCGCCCTTCGAAAAACGGGCACGAGCGGGTGAGGGCCACCAGGGCGGGGTCCAAGGCCGTCGCAAGGTTGTAGATGTTCGAAACCTCCTGCCTGGCGGCGGATGACGCGGCGGCGGAGATGCCCGCTTCCTCGTCGATCGTCCCTGCCTGCAACTCCAGATGTAGGTGCGTACCCGCGCATCTGCCGGCATCTTCGAACCTCTCCGGGCCGACCGTATTGACCTGGACCCTGTAGTCCAGCCCATCGCGGACGGAGGGCTCGAGAGGCAAAGGATAGGTGCCGAGCGGGTAGAGCCTGAGTCCCAGAGATCTCGAGGTGCGCAGCGCGATCCGCAGGTTCTGCGCGTACTCGCGCTCGAGGTCATGGAGGGTGTAGACCGGGGGCGTGTTTACCTCCACCAGGCCCAACACGAACTCGGGGGCGAAGCACACGCGACCGCCGGACTCCTTGCGGCAGAGTTCCAGGAACTCGTCGGCCCGCTCCGATGGATGACCGGAATTCTCGACCAGGAAGAATTCCTGCTCGAGCCCGGCCCGTCGATCCAACAACCTATCCCCTTTGATCACCCTATCTCAAAGTCCTATGACGTATTCTCCATCTTCTATGGAACAAACGCTACCCCGGATGGGGAAACCGGCTCTCCCAGGACCGAAATCCGGGCGGCGAGGAAACTTTCGGGCGCTCCAGCATGTAATCTTCGGTGTGGACGAGAAGGAGGCCAGTAGATCTTGCAACCGCAGGACGAGCGTCGCGACGCACAGGAGCAGACCGAGATCAGGGAGCACCTCGCGAACGAGCGGACGCTGCTCTCATGGGTGAGGACCGGGGTCAGCCTGATCTCGATAGGGCTCGTCGTCGAGCGGGCGGGCGCGCTCGTAGATGCCACCATGAAGGTTGGCTCCACAAGCGCCTCGGAGCTCTTCGGACTGGCGCTCGCCTTGCTCGGGGCGCTAACGCTCGTCCTCGGTACCACCCAGTTCCTGGGTAACCGGCGCAGGATCTCGACCGGCGAGTTCGTCCCTTCGGCGGCGGCCTACCTCATAATAGTCGCCGGTAGTCTGGCTTTCGCCGGAGCGTTCGTAATCTACGTGCTGCTAACCTAGTACCCGCCAGGGAACCCGCTGGTCCGGACCCATCCCCCGAAAAGTCCCGAAATCTCTTACCTGAAACCCGATACCTGATCCCTGGTTCCGACCTGGCTCCCCACCCACACGTACCCGTCCGACCAGACCTCGCGCTTCCAGATGGGCACGACCTCTTTTATGCGCTCGATGGCGTAGCGGCTCGCCTCGAACGCCGGACCGCGGCGCGGTGCGGCGACGACTATGGCGACGCTGGCCTCGCCCGGGTCTACCCTGCCCAGACGATGCACTATCGAGACGTGCCCGACATCCCAGCGCCCTTCTATCTCCGCCCCGATCTCCTCCAGCTTCTTATCGGCCATCGGACGGTACGCCTCGTACTCCAGGTACTCGACCGCCGCGCCTTCAGACTCGTCGATCCTCGTCGTGCCTACGAACGTGGCTACGGCGCCGCAGTCGGGCCTCTGGGCGTCCTGGATCAAAGCCCCGACGTCCAGCGGCTCCTCGAGGATGGTGAACATTCAACCGCCCGAGACGGGCGGCAGTACTGCCACCTCGTCGCCGGGCGAGACGCCCGCGTCCCCACGCGCATACTCGCCGTTTACGGCGAAGGCCAGCGTATCGCGCATCGGGACGAGGCCGGGATGCCGCCCGGCGAGTAGAGGCCAGAGCTCCGCGAGGGTTACGCCTTCTTCCACCGGTAACTCCGTCTCGCGGGTCCCTGCCCTGTCGGCCGCAGCGCCGAAGAGTAGCACTCTGATCATGGCCCTATTCTATCCCGCCGGCTCGGGGATGTAATCAGGCCCGACTATGACCTTGAGGGTTTGGGGAAGTACTGAGAACTGGGCCGGCTCGTCGCCGATAACTTCGCCGTCGACGGTAAACTCCAATCCGGGGGGCTGGGTCTCGACCCGGATCTCCTTCGCCCGCACGAATTGCACGCCCTCCTTCTCCAGGTAATCGGACTCCGCCAGGACGGCCGGAGCGAGGTCGAACAGCTCCGCCGCCCCGAGTGTCTCTATGACGACCAAATCGAGGAGACCGTCTTCCGGGTTGGCCTTCGGGGTGGCAGGCCAGCCACCCCCGGTGTAGCGGCAGTTACCCACGGCGATGTTGACCGCTTCCACCTGATGTCCCTCACCATCGAGGTAGAGCGTGAGCTCGTGCACCTCGAAGTTTCTTGCGACCTCCAGCGAAGCCCGCAGGTAGGAGAGTTTGCCCCACCGCTTCTTCAACTCTTCGTTGTTAGCATTGGAGATCTCAGCCCCAAGGCCCCCCGTCGCCACATTGATGAAGAAACGCTCCCCAATGCCTTCCGAACGAACCCTTGCCACATCAAGCCGCCGCTCCCGATTCTGCCGGATGACGTCCTCCGCGAGCTCCGGATCATCCGGGACGGCAAGCGTCGCGGCGAGGTCATTTCCGGTCCCGGCGGGCAGGATGCCCAGGGTGACACCTTCGGGGAAACCGGCCCTGCCAAGGCCGTTCACCACGTCGTTGATCGTGCCGTCCCCCCCGGCGACCATGAGCAGGCCTTCTTGCCAATCCTGCGCCGCTTCTATTGCGTCCTGGGGACCTTTGGTCTCGATCCAGTCGAGATCCAACCCGTCGAGCTTCTCACGGATCTCATCGGGGTCGTAAGCGCCGCCCCCTGAGGTCGGGTTGCAGATTACGCGTGCTTTTGCCTTCTGCATGGCGCGCCCTCTGTAGACTCTACGACCCTCCTAGTCTACCCGGAAAGCGCCTAATAATTGCAGGCCCCTAGGAAGCGCGCCGAACCAGCGGATTGGGCCGCGTTACCTTCTCGACCGGCAGCCAGATCTCGTAGTCATTGTCCAGCTCGATGGCGGCGTTTGCGCCATCACCCGAAACGTAGCGAACCTCGCCGGAACCGAGCGGCGTCTGTACGCGCTCGCCGACGGAGAGCTCCGTAAGGAACGCCTCCCTGAGCGCCGCAACGTAGGCGAGCGCGAGCGTAGTATCGATGTGCGCCCCCTCGTCGCGCCTGTCCGCGACCAGGATGCCGGCGATGCGGTACAGGTTCGCGCGGGAGACCTGGGAGATCAGACAAGCCCGAACAGTCTGCCTTACCAACTGCAGCTCGAACTCCGAATACTCCTCGCCACTCCTCCCCAAAATGTCTATCACCCTCGGGAACGCCCGACGTAACGCCTCCTCGACCGTCAACCCGTTGATGCCGCGCTTGTATACGTGCGGGTCCAAACGCTCTCCCTCCCGCCGCCGCGGGACACTGAGCCAATCCTGCCTGAAGTTGTTCCTCATATCTGTCATGTCGCAATTATATCTCACTGAAGCTGGTGAGGCAATGGTTAATTACCTGGAAAATCAGCATTTCAGCACGCTCGGCCCTTCGGGCTTCGCTCGTCAGCACTTCAGCATTTCAGCTTTCGCGTGGAGCCCTTGCTGATTGGCTGACGAGACGCAGCCGCCGGGCTGACAAGCGGAGGCGAAGCCGAAGCGTGCTGAAATGCTGACTAGCTCAAACGTTGCGCTAAACTGTAGAGAGTTCTCTGGAAGGAGTGACAGGTGAACCCCGAGGAGTTTCTTCAGCGGCTAAAACGTGAGGTCATCGGGCATCCTGCGCTAACGCACCCTTTCCTGGAGCGGTTCGGGGAGGGGGATGCGGATGCGGAGGGGATAAGGACTTTTGCGATCCAGTACTACAGGCACGTGAGGGTGAGCCGGTTGTACCTGGCCGCTCTTATCTCTGGGTGTCGCGACGACGAGAAGCTCCAGCTCGCGCTCGCCGAGGTCCTCTTCGACGAGTACGGACACCTCGACCCCGCGGAGACGCATCCGGCCCTGTACAGGCGTTTCCTGGGGGCGCTTGGCATCGGCGAGGAGGAGTGGGAGGAGCCTCCGACGCTGCCCGAGATAGAGATGTACATTACTACCCACTACGCGCTCTCGGGCCATCCGGATTTCAGGCTCGGGCTAGGGGCCCTCGGGCCGGCCAGCGAGTGGCCCGTGCCCCCGATCTACGCCCGCCTCTCCGACGGCCTCAGGAAGGCCGCCGGCTTGCCCGATGAGGCGCTGGAGATCTTCACCAGCCACGTCACGATGGACGTGACGCATGCCCGCATCATGATGGATGCCATCGCCCCCTACGCAGGGGACGAGGAAGGCCAACGAAGAGTCCGTGAGGGCGCCATGCGCTCGCTCGATGCCCGCTCCGTCATGCTCGGCGGTCTCTACAGGGCCGTCTACAGGGAACCCGTCCCCGTCTTCGACGCTCCGCCCGTCCGGCTTACGGGGGGCTGAGATAGCCTCGGGAGGTCCCGACACGACGCGCTGGTACGGGGAGGACATCGCGTACATACACGACGTCGGCCATGCCGAGTTCGTCCTCGGAGCGGCGCCGGGCATCATGGAGATCCTGGATCGCAACGGGATATTCGGCGGCCTCGTTGTCGACCTCGGTTGCGGCAGCGGTCAGTGGGCGCGGAAGCTCGTGGACACAGGATACAGGGTCCTCGGGATCGACATCTCCGAGGCCATGATAGAGCTTTCGCGCACCAAGGTTCCGGAGGCCGAGTTCAGGCTTGGATCTCTGTTCGAGGTCGAGATCCCACGCTGTCAGGCCGTCACGGCCACAAGCGAGGTCCTCAACTACCTTTTCGACGCGGAGAACGAGGAACGGGGGCTTGGCCGCCTTTTCCGGCGCGTTCACGACGCGCTCGTCCCCGGCGGCGTCTTCGTCTTCGACGTGCTGGGTCCGGGCCAGGTGCCGCCCGGCGCCACAACGAAAGGTTTTAGCGTTGGAGAGGATTGGGCAGTACTCTCCGAGCTCGAGGAGGACGCTGAGCGGGGTACGATGGAGCGCCGCATCGTGAGCTTCCGGAAGGTGGGAGGGTACTACAGGCGGGATGACGAAGTGCATCGCGTGCGCCTCTACGACCCGGCGGAGCTGACCGCAGAGCTCGAACGGGCTGGCTTCCGGGTCCGGACGATGAGATCTTATGGCGACTTCCCGCTGTCAGAGGGCCACTCCGCCTTCGTCGCGCGCAAACCGGCATGAGGCAGCAGGAATAGGGCGGCGCCGAGCGGGTATAAATACGCGCATGCCTGAGCTGCCAGAGGTCGAGACCATAAAGGAGGACCTGCGGGAGCTGGTCGTCGGCTCAGAGATAGAGCGGGCCGAAGTTCTCGCTCCCTCGCTCGTGGAGCAGCCTTCGGCGGAAGCGTTCGCAAGGCGGCTCGAAGGCGTCAGCATCACAGGGGTGCGACGCCGGGCCAAGCACCTCATCGTGGAGCTTGGCTCCGGAGACTCGTTGGTGTTTCAGCTCAAGATCGGGGGCCAGCTCCTGCTCGTGCCGCCGGTCGAGGAGCCGGAGACAGCGCTCATGCTCGTCCTCGATCTCGACGGCGACAGGAGGCTCTTCCTGCGCGACGAGACGGGCTTTACGCGGGCGCGCTTGCTCGACTCAGACGAACTAGAGGAGCGGCTCGCCTCGCTCGGACCAGAACCCTTGGAGGAAGAGTTCGACACGGGATATCTGCAACGGACCGTCGGTTCGCGGAGGGCCCAGATAAAACCCCTGCTCCTGGATCAGAAAGTCGTCTCCGGCATAGGGAACATCTACGCCGATGAGATACTGTACGATGCAAGGCTGCATCCGAGGCGCAAGGCGAACACGCTCTCGGCGGACGAATGGGAGGCGCTGTATACGGCGATAAGATCCAACCTGGCGGCCGGCATCGAGCATCGAGGGACCACGGTGCGGCTCTACAAGGACGTCTTGGACCGGCCAGGTGAGCATCAGAACTACTTGCGGGTCTTCGAGAAGCATGGACAGCCCTGCCCAGGGTGTGAAGGAGAGGTAGTTAGGGAAAAGGTAAGCGGGCGGCCGTCGCACTTCTGTCCCGCCTGCCAGCAGGAGGATGGTTCGGGCGAGGATGGGCAGTTAGAATTGCAATGAAAGGCATCAGGCTTCAGGCTACAGGTGTCAGGAAGGAGTTATCGTCTGGCAGGCGTGGTGGCGCGGCGCCAGAATGTCCTGAAACCTGATGCCTGAAGCCTGAAACCTACAACAGAAAGGAGCCAAGGGTGGCTGAGCAGTTCGACCTAGTTGTAATCGGTGGCGGAAACGCGGGATACATACCGGCGATCCGGGCCAGCCAGCTGGGGATGAGCGTGGCCCTCATCGAGAAGCGGGAGGGCGGGCATCTCGGAGGCACTTGCCTGAACGTGGGGTGCATCCCGACCAAAGCATTGCTCCAGACGGCCCATCTCTTGCACGACGCCAGAAACGGAGAAGACTTCGGGGTCAAGGTCGGCGAAGTAGAGTTCGACTACCCGCAGGCTGCCAAGCGCCGCGAACAGGTAGTCAACCAGCTGAGGCGCGGCGTACAGGGCCTGATGAAGAAGAACAAGGTCACCGTCTACAACGGCGTAGGCAGCTTCGTCGAACCCAAGAAGATAAAGGTAGAGACCGAAGACGGCGATGAGGAACTCGAAGCGGGGAACGTCCTGATCTCCACCGGCTCGGCCGTCAACACCCTGCCCGGCCTGGAGTTCGACGGCGAGAAGATCATCTCCTCAGACGACATCGTCACCAACGACGAGGACTACCCGGAGTCTGTTGTCATCCTCGGCTCTGGCGCCGTCGGCGTCGAGTTTGCGAGCATGTACAACGACTTCGGCGCCGAGGTGACCATCGTCGAGATCCTGGACCGCCTCGTGCCGCTGGAGGACCCGGAGATCTCCGAAGCGCTCAGGAAGGAGTTCGAGGGCCGCGGTATCACGGTCCTCACGAGCACCAAGGCCGACCCCGAGAGCCTGGAGAAGACCGACAGCGGCATCAAGATCACCGTGGCGGACGCAGAATCTGGTGAGCAGGAGGAGACGGAAGGCGAGGGCGGTGGATACGGCGGAGAAGACCCGCCCACCGGCGAGGCCAGCGATGCTGACGGCGACACCCTGGAGGCCGAGGCGTTGCTCGTCGCCGTCGGGCGGAAGACCGTAACCGAGGACCTCAACCTCGACGCGACCAGCGTGGAGGTCGATGAGCGCGGCATCATCCAGGTTGACGGGTACGGCCGGACGGCCGAAGACGGCGTGTACGCGGCGGGGGACGTAGTCGGGGGTTTCTGGCTCGCCCACGAGGCCGGGCACGAGGGCATCATCGCCGTCGAGCACATGGCCGGCGAGGACCCGATGCCCAAGGACAGGAACCTCGTCCCGCGCGTCACCTTCTGTAGGCCCGAAGTTGCCTCTTTCGGGCTCACCAAGGCGCAGGCCGAGGAGGAGGGCTACGAGGTCAGGGAGACGAAGTTCCCGTTCAGGGCCATCGGCAAGGCGCTTATCGAAGGGGAGTCCAACGGGTTCTTCAAGGTCGTCGCCGACGAGGAGACAGACCTGATCCTCGGTATGCACGCCATTGGGCCGAAGGTTACGGACCTCATCACCGAAGGCGTCTTCGCCAAGCTCGTCGAGGGCACGCCGGAGGAGATCGGGATGACCATGCATCCCCACCCGAGCCTCTCCGAAATCGTCGGAGAAGCCGCAATGGCCTCGGAAGGACACCCGATTCATTTCTAGCTGTCAGCGATCAGCCTTCAGCCGTCAGCAGGGGCCGCTCTCTGCGGCCCCTCGCGTGACACGGCACGGGTCTTCCTCCGTGCGATACCATTAGCGCAGGATGCGAAAAAGATAGGAGCGCCGTGGCCCGCAGACAGATCAACTTGAAGGTGTTGGACGATGGTACGAAGACCTTCGAAGTCCGCCACCGCTGGGAAGACAGACCAGTGCCCCCGCCGCCCGACGGGACGCCGACGGAGTACCTGCCTTTCCGGCAGCAGGCGAGGGGCGTACCGGGCGCCCACGGTCGTCCCGAATGGCTCAAGGCGCGCATCCCCGACGGTGAGGTCTACCGCGACATAAAGGAGACCATGCGCGGGCTGAACCTCCACACCGTCTGCGAAGAGGCCCGCTGCCCGAACATCGGCGAGTGCTGGAACAACCGCACGGCGACGTTCATGATCCTCGGCAACGTCTGTACCCGTTCGTGCGGCTTCTGCGCCGTGCTCACGGGCAAGCCCACCGAGCTAGATCTCGACGAGCCCTATCGCGTCGCCGACGCCGCAAAGAAGATGGGCCTGGAGCACGCCGTGATCACGAGCGTGAACCGCGACGAGCTCGCGGACGGCGGGGCTTCGATCTTCGCCGGGACGATACGCGCGATCAGGGAAGAGGTCCCCGGCTGCGCCGTCGAGGTCCTGACCCCCGATTTCAAGGGCGATCGCGACGCGGTCAGGACCGTCATAGACGCCCGTCCCGACACCTTCAACCACAACATCGAGACCGTCCCCCGCCTCTACTTTGCGGTCCGTCCGCAGGCGAAGTACGAGCGCTCCCTGGAGGTGCTGCGCTACGCCAAGGAGCTCAATCCCGATGGCCTGACCAAGAGCGGCTTTATGGTCGGTTTGGGCGAGGTCGAAGAAGAGATTCATCGGACGATGCGCGACCTGCGAGATCACGGGGTGGACATCCTGACCATCGGCCAGTATCTCAGGCCCTCCGAGAACCACCTGCCAATGAGCCGCTACTACACGCCCAAAGAGTTCGCCGACCTCCGGAAGTACGGCTTCTCACTGGGCTTCAAGCACGTCGAAAGCGGCCCGCTGGTCCGCAGCTCTTACCATGCCCACGAACAGACCTCGGACGCCAGAAAGAGCCCCGCGGCCGGTGTCGCCAGCGTCTAGAGCCCGGGCATGACCCTGGAGAAGCAGTCCCCGGCTACCACGAACGTCGATGTGCGTCGGCTGCCTGGATTGACGCCTTACGCGGAGGCCTGGGAGCTCCAGAAGAATCTCGTACGGCTCAGGAAGAACGACGGGATCCCCGACACCTTCGTCCTGTGCGAGCACCCACCGGTCTACACGGTGGGAAGGGCTGCGAAGGATGCCGTAAACCTGGGCGCCGGAGAGGAGTATCTGCGGACTCTGGGGGCCGAGGTCTTCTGGAGCGACAGGGGAGGGGACGCAACCTTCCACGGTCCGGGCCAGATAGTGGGATATCCCATCCTGCGCCTGAAAGTACGCGACACCCACGCCTACCTGCGCGAGTTGGAAGACGTCATCATCAGGGTCCTGGCCGACTACGGGCTCGAAGGTTCGCACCATCCCGAGTACACGGGTGTGTGGGTGGGGGAGAACAAGATCGCCGCCATCGGCGTGAAGTTTTCGTCAGGTTGGATCACCTCCCACGGCTTCGCCCTGAACGTGAAGACAGACCTTACCTGGTTCGATCGCATAACACCCTGCGGCATAAAGGAGTTCGGCATCACGAGCCTGAGCCAAGAATTGGGGCGCGACGTCTCCCTCGCCGAAGTGGAAGACAAGATCGTCGACCACTTTCTCCGGGCATTCCGTTAGTTTACTTACTGTTGCCTCGGCTACTGGTTGTAACCTGACCGCGAGCGACACATCGACAGGAGGCAAAGAATGCTCGAAGGTGTAGCGGTGATCTGGATGCCTGTGCAGGACATAGAGCGGGCCAAAAGCTTCTACGGGGACACTCTGGGGCTCCGAATTACGAACGAGGACGGAGATTGGGCCGAGGTGGACGCAAACGGCCTCACACTCGGCCTGAACGGACGCGAGCCCTCGGGAGCCCGGGGCGAGGGTGGCCCCGTCGTTACCTTCCAGCCTCAGGCCGGCCTGAAGGAAACCGTAGACGACCTGAAGGGCCAGGGCGTCGAGGTCCCGGCCGGTATCTCCGAACACCCCTGGGGCCGCGTTGCAACCTTCAAGGACTCAGAAGGCAACGACATACAGCTCTACGAGGCACCGAAGAGTTGAGCGGTCGAACCGGGTCCGTATAGAGGCGACCACGTCCGGTCTGCGCCCGGGGACGCACCGGAGTGCTTTTGCGCCGTTCCCATCTCTACTCTTGTCGTACCCGCAAGAGCGGAAATCCACTGCAGAGTAGAGGTGAGGGGACGATGTCGGGCCGCGTTTTGGGTGCCGTGTATCCTGATACGGTGGACGAGGGTCCGAAATAGAAGAAGCGGTGCTCATCACCGGCGTGTACGGCTCGGGGAAGAGCTCGGTCGCCGAGGAGATGGCGGCCGTGCTCGAGGAGCGAAACGCCCCTTACGCCCTTCTCGACCTCGACTTCCTGGCGTGGTTCGACACGGGAGAGGAGGGCGGGCCGACGGAGCACCACATGATGCTGACCAACCTCGCCGCCGTCGTCGGCAACTACCTTATGGTCGGCGTACGGTTCTTCATCCTGGCCAAAGCGGTTCGCGACGCGTCAGAGCTGGACGACCTCAAAGTCGGGCTCCCCATGCCGCTGAAGGTCGTCCGTTTGACGGTCCCGTTGGAAGAGATCGAAAAGCGGCTCAGCCACGATGTGACGACGGGGAGGCGAGACGACCTGCGCGAGGCGGCAGCGTGGGTCGCTGCTTCTTCCGGAATCGGTATCGAAGACCTGGCGATCCCGAACGACCGCCCGGTACGCGAGGTAGCGGTACGAGTCCTGAACTGGCTGGGGTGGCCGGAACGGGGGTCGGATCTGCCAGGCTAGCTCCCACTGTGGCCGCGGAGTTTACGGCGAGTGTCGAGCGCTCGGCTTCAGCGAAATTGTAAGCTGAGGTGCTGACACGCTTCCACAGGAAGCGTGCTGATCAGCGCGGTTCAAGGAATCGGAATTGCTCGAACCGTATTACGCGCTGCCTATAAGGATGCCTGAGGCGAAGACGAGCGCACCGCCTAGAACGACTTGCAAAGCCGACATCAGAAAGCTCATGTCGAAGTAGCGGTAGCGTATAAAGGAGATGGCGAGCAGCTCGAGACCGACGACCCCAAAAGCCACATAGAGCGCCAGGTCGACGTGTGGTATGAGAAAAGGCAGGGTGTGCAAAATGCCGCCGACGAACGTGGCGAGGCCGGTGATCGTACCCCGCAAGAAAGGGCTCCCGCGCCCGGTTAGCGACCCATCGTCAGAAAGACCCTCCGAGAAGCCCATGCTGATCCCAGCCCCCACCGCGGCAGCAAGCCCTACCAGAAACGTGATTCTCGGGTCCCTGGTCGCAAATGCCGTCGCAAACAACGGCGCCAGCGTAGAAACAGATCCGTCCATCAAACCAAGAGTGGTAGTCTGGACGTACTGAAGGACGAAGGCCCTATCCTTGCGCCGGAGAAAACTCGCCGCCCTCAGTACCATCCCGGCTATCATGCGCCCATCACCACTCTCAGCACATAAAAAGTCAAGAACTCGCCTCCCGAATACACGACTCTCGACACACCCATTATTCTAACCAAACTCTGCCATAAATCAAGAACAATTCTTGTTATTGGTTAATGGGAGTCATTTGCGATACGGCGGGGTAGAGGAAGGCCTTCCTCTACCGCGCTGGTCAGCAAATCAGCACGCTCAGGCTAGCACCTTCGCTTGTCAGCCCGGCGGCTGCGCCGCCCCGTCAGCCAGAGCTTTCGGTGCGCTAGCTGAAATGCTGACGAGTCGCCTGGAACAGGCGACGTGCTGAAGTGCTGAAATGCGCGTCGTGCGATAAAGCTCTTAGGAGCTTTATCGCACGGCGCTATAGAGGTCGAGATCCGCTTTCACGACCATCTCTTCGGTGTCGCGGCGGAGGTGGAAGCCGAGCTCCTTCGAGATGCGTTGCATGGGGTGGTTGTCGAAGAGGATCTCTGCAGTGATACGGCTTAGATTCTCGGCGCGGCCGACTTCGAGCAGGTGCTCTAGGAGCAGGGTGCCGATGCCCCTTCGCTGGAAGCGGTCGCTGACGAGGACCGAGAACTCCGCCTCATCGGGGGCGCCGCCGCGGCGACTCAGGCGGGACACGCCCATGATCTCACGTTCGCCGGTCTCTGGATCGGTTTGCTCGGCGACCAACGCCATCTCGCGGTCGTAGTCTATGAAGCAGATGCGCGTCAGGCGCTCGTGGGCGGTACGCTGGTCGAGGTTCATCATGTGGAAGTAGCGCATGTAGACGCTCTGTTCCGAGAGGGTCTCGTGGAAGCGCACCATCAGGGGCTCGTCTTCGGGCCGGATCGGGCGTATCGTCACGGGCGTGCCGTCGCGCAACACTTCGTGGGAGACGTACTGTTTCGGGTAAGGACGGATCGCAGTTCGGGGGAGATCTTCGTCTTTGGTCTCGGGGTCGTGCAGAACGATACGGGCGTCGAGGGCTATCAGGCGCTCCGGCGAGGCGAGGAGCGGGTTGATGTCGAGCTCTTTGATCCAGGGCTGCTCGACGACGAGCTGGCTCGTGCGAACGAGCAGCCTCTCCAGCGAGCCGACGTCGACCGGCGCCCTGCCCCTGACGCCACCCAGCGCCTCGAAGATACGGGTCCGTTCCATCATCCGTCTGGCGAGCGTGGTGGTCAGCGGCGGGAGGGCGAGGGCCCTATCCCTGTACACCTCGACCAGTGAGCCGCCGGACCCGAAGAGCAGGACAGGACCGAACTGCGGATCCAGGCTGCTGCCGACGATCAGCTCGTAGCCGTCGAGGCTGACCATTCTCTGGACGGCGGCGCCGCCGAAGTCCTCGGGTCGGTAGTTCTCCTTGATAGAGGACTCCATCTCCTCGTAGGCCCGCCTGACCTCGTCGGGATTCTGCAGGTTCAGGCGCACGCCGCCCACGTCGGTCTTGTGGGTTATCGTCTCGGAGTCGAGCTTGAGGACCGCTGGGTAACCGAGGCGGTCTGCCAGTTCCACGGCCTCGCCAGGGCTACGCGCCACCTCCGTCTGCACGGTCGGGATACCGTAGGCGGCGAGGATCTGCTTCGCCTCGAACTCGGTAAGGATAGTGCGACCGGAGTCGCGGACGCGGGCTATGATCTCCTCTACCCGCCCGCGGTCCGCGCTTTCCTCTTCGGCGGGCTCGGGCGTTTCGTAGATGCTGCGCAGGTTGTACGTGTACTTCCACATGTTCGTGAAAGCTCTGGCTGCCGTATCGGGGTAGTCGAAGGTAGGGATGCCCGCGCCGTTCAGGATCGACTCCCCCGCCGCGACGGCCTGGCCGCCCATCCAACTCGCGAGCACGGGCTTCCTCGTGCTGATCGCGTAGGGCGCGAGCAGTTCCGCCGTTGCCGTCGGGTCGGTCATGTCCTGCGGCGTGAGGACGACGAGCAACCCGTCGCTTGCAGGATCGCCTGCCGCGGTCTCGAGCGTCTTCGCGTAGCGTCCGGGGTCGGCGTCGCCGAGCACGTCCACGGGGTTGCCGTGGCTCCAGGGAGCGGGGAGGAACTCGTTCA